>Ga0316579_10000230_pt1 | contig 16993 bp, 10 predicted proteins | sample J5NA_2_FD_203074 | JGI IMG/M metagenome (GOLD analysis project Ga0316579, IMG submission 203074) | Rhizosphere microbial communities from salt marsh grasses in Alabama, United States - J5-7_160517rDrA | ecosystem: Host-associated > Plants > Roots > Rhizosphere | place: USA: Alabama | collected... | reverse complement strand
GCGACAAGCGGCCAGCGCACGGCGGCATATGGCAGCGTGTCGGCAGCGACTGCCCAGCGAGATGCTGCGCAGGCCCAGTTGGACCTACTGCTCTCAGGGGCGCGCGAAGAGCAGGTTGCCGCCGCCGAGGCGGGTGTGGAACAGGCCAAAGCTTCTTTGCAGGAAGCGCAGCTTGCGGTAGCCAATGCAGAGTCCGCGGTCACCCAGTCCGATGCGAGTATCGCCAGCGCTGAAGCGGCAATCGAATCCGCACAAGACGCTTTGGCAAGAATGACTTTAACTGCGCCGTTCGATGGCGTCGTGGCCGATGTTTTGATAGAAGAAGGCGAAGTTATCTCCAGCGGCGCGCCGGCGGTCATATTTGGTGATTTTGGTGGCTGGCGAGTTGAGACAACCGACCTAATCGAATTGGATGTTGTCGATCTGCAAGTTGGGGATCCTGTCGAAATGACGATAGACGCCATCCCGGGTGTGACCTTGATCGGCACCGTGAGTAATATTTCACAGGTCGCCGGATATGATCGAAATGATGTCACCTACAAAGTGACCATAGACCTGGACAATCCCGACCAACTACCGCTTCGGTGGGGGATGACGGTGTTCGTCAATGTGGATGTTGAATAAAGTGAGCAGATGCACGTCTCGCCTAAATGACGTAGACGCATGCATCCTAATTCGCCATTTCTAGAGTGAACTATGAAAGACAAAAGAACCCTGACACTGATTTTCCTTTTAATGGTTGGGCTGCTGCTGATCCTCGCCGCCTGCCAAAATGAGGAACCCACACCGACGGCGGAGGCTGTTGCTACGGCCGAGACATCGCCCTTGCAAGAGACAAATACGCGCGCTATTGATACCGGCTTCGGCACGGTCACGGCCGACGGCAAAATTCAACCTCTGCGCAGCGCAAACCTCTCATTCCTGTTGGGCGGCAATATCGCCGAGATAATGGTCGAACCGGGCGCCGATGTCATGGAAGGCGATCCCCTGGTACGCCTTGATTCAACAATCCTTGAGAATGCGCTCAAGCAAGCCCAGGCAGGTCAGGTGTCGGCCGAAGCGGCCGTACAAGCCGCCGAAACGCAGCTGGCCGTGGCCCAATCCGGTATCGCCGGCGCCGAGGCTGCCAGGAAGCAGGCGGTCGCCCAGTTAGAGCTGGTCAAAGCTGGGGCGACACAGGACGAAATCGCCGCCGCCGAAAAAAACCTGGCCGCGGCCGAGGCGGGCATTGTCACCGCCGCCGGTAACCGGGATGCGGCGGTTCGCGTCAGCGATGCGGCCGTTCAGGCTGCGCAGGCGAAAGTAGCTGCCGCCCAGGCGGAAGTCAATCAGCTGCAGCAAGCGTATGACGACATCATCGATGCCTGTTTCAAATTACCGGACGGCAGTGAAGTTTGCCCATTGTATGGTCCGGTAGAAGAGAATACACGAGCTCAGTTAGAAGCGGCCAAGGCGAACCTGACGGCGGCGCAGTCCGGCGAAGCCGAGGCGCGTGCCGGGGTAACTCCGGCCGAAGCTTACCTGGCGGGGACGGGCATTACCCTGGCCCAGGCGCAGCGCGACCAGGCTCAGGCACAGCTTGATCTGATTTTGGCCGGTCCTCGTGATGAACAGATCCAGCAGGCGCAGGTCGGTGTCGATCAGGCGGATGTCGGCGTCCAGCAGGCGCAGGTTCAGGTGACGCTGGCTGAGGCCGCTGTGGAGCAGGCTAAAGCAGCGTTGGTTCAGGCGCAGGCGAATGTGGAAGAAGCGCAAAAATCCCTCGAACGTATGACACTCTTCGCGCCATTTGACGGCCGTATCGGCGATATTAACGTTGAGATTGGCGAGCTGGTTGGCCCCGGCGTACCCGTGATCCAGTTTGGCGATTTTGGTGGCTGGCAGGTGGAAACGACGGACCTGACGGAGCTGGATATTGTTGCCTTGAAATTAGGCCTGCCCGTGGAAGTACGCGTCGATGCACTTCCCGGTGAGGTGTTAACCGGTACGGTCACCGATATCGCCTCTGTTTCCAAACTTAATATCGGTGATGTGACTTATCCGGTCACTATTTCGTTGGACGAGACAAATTTACCTCTACGTTGGGGTATGACTGTCGAGGTTGATATCGACAGCGAAGCGTAAGCGAATCCTACGCGGGAAGCTTGAAGGCAATTTGCCGCAAGAAGGGTTCGCAGCAGTCTTATGAGAGTTGTTAATTTAAGTAGGTAATGTCGTGGCGCGTTGAGTTGTAGCACAACGTTTACGTTGTGCCCGCCGCAACCTGAAGGATGCGCTACAAATGGCATGGCTCGGTCAGGAGACCAGCCGAAATCATTTACCTATTTATTTTGTAAACTCTCATTAGAAAAGCACGAAAATTAAGAAAACCCCGGCTTTATGCGGCCGGGGTCTTTTTTTATCCGCCGATGCGATTGCGAATGGTGCCGACCTTTTCGACCGTACAGGTGACCTCGTCCCCGGGCTTCAGGAATTCCGGCGGCGTGCGCGCAAAACCAACCCCGCTCGGCGTTCCGGTGGCGATAATGTCGCCGGCTAGGAGCGTCATGCCATTTGACAGCTGGACGATTGTTTCGGCGATGTCGAAGATCATTTGCCCGGTGTTGCTGTCCTGCTTTTGAACGCCGTTAACCGAGCAGGTGATTTGTAAATTTTGCGGATCGCTGATCTCATCGGCCGTTACGATCCAGGGGCCGAGCGGTGCAGAGCCGTCCATGCTCTTGCCTTTGAAGAACTGCTTATGGCGGCGCTGCACGTCTCTGGCTGTCACATCGTTCATGACTGTATAACCGAAAACATAGTCCATCGCCTCGTCGTAAGGGATATTACGGCCGTCTCGGCCGATGATCACGGCCAGCTCCGCTTCAAAATCAATTTGGGTAGATACGTCGGGATCATAAGGTATCTCATCAAAAGGCCCGTTAACGGCCGTGGTGGCCTTCGTAAAGATAACGGGGGATTCCGGGATTTCAACCTTCTCTCCCCACGCCTTATGGGACTCCGCGGCGTGGGCGGCATAATTCTTGCCTAGGCACATGATGTTACGAACCGGGTGGGGGATTGGCGCCAGGAGCTTGACCTGATCCAGAGATAAACTCTCGGTTGTCAGATCGCCCCGTGCCTGGGCCTGGGAAATACCCTTCGCGCCAAGTTTGATGAACGCTACCATATCGGAGGCGATGCCGGAAAGCGGCACAATATCGTGCCCGTCGGCGATCATGCCTATTGTCTCAGTCTCTTCATAACGGTAGGTGACAAGCTTCACAACAAACTCTCCTGCATTAACAAATCTAGGTTAGGAAAGATTACAACGAACAATCCTTTAGTGCCAATAGAATCACTCAACAGTGCGAATCATTGGCCTGTAAAATGAGCGCCTGCATATTCGCTTGACAAGAATGACGCGTCGCGTTATATTGTACTTAAATCATGACGCGTCGCGTCAACAACGAAGAATAGAGCGGTTACTAACTGCTAAAGAATATGAGGTAAAAGTAATGCCTAGAGAAGAAGTTACATTGGATGTAGAAATCGAAGAGTTGGAAGAAGCAAAAGCGGGCTTGTTTAAAAAAGCCGCCGGTGCTGTGCGGTCCTCCATGATGGTCGGCATGGGTACGGTCGATCTGACCCAGGAAAAAGTCATGGACCTTTGGGGGAAGGCGCTTAAATTCATTGGCGACCTGGAAGGACGTGGCGAAAAGTTCTCTGAGAAACGTCGCGAACAGGTGAATGATGAGGTCGATAAACGACAGGGACAGATTAAGGAATTACGCGGGAAGGCTACGGAATCTTTTGATAAATATTCCGAAGTCGTCCTGACCCATGTCAATATCCCAACTTCCGAGGATATCGAAGGCCTGAGCAAACAAGTGAGCTCCCTCAGTCGCAAGGTGGATAAGGTTAACAAAGAACAAAAACCGGCCGCCTGATCGCTGCCTAAGAATTAAGATCAAAAAAAGCCCGCACCATTCAGGTGAGGGCTTTTTTGTTGACTGTCCCGCTCATGAAGCCTTAGCGGGAGCCGATTATTCGCGACATGCCGCGTCCCAGGAATACCTCGTTCTGGAACTCCTGGTTTCTTGCCGAGGCGACGAAATAGGTCACCCCTTCAACGGTCGGGCGCTGTTGGAGTTCCTTCCAAAAATTGAGATATTCATAAGCCTTGTTTTTAGAGCTGGTGCCGTTCTTATTGTTGCTGGCTTCTGTGACCCAAATGGGCTTGTCCTGAAAGCGATTGACCGTATCATCTAAAATCCCCAGCGCGCGATCCATGGGGTAATAGGCAGACCAATAGATGTGCACACCCAGTCCATCCGCCGCTTCAATCGCTGCCCGGCTTGCCTCGAGAAAGCGCACGTGATCCTGTCTCACGCCGTCCGCATCCGTCCCCGGTGACAAACCGGGAAAGATAAATTTATATTCGGGGAAAGCATGGCGGTAAAGCCTCAGCAGCCTCAGCCACCAGGTTGCGAATTCAGCACCATTGCTCCAAGAACTGTTTAAGCCCTCATTGTTGATGTTTGGTTCGTTATGCAGCTCAATGACGAGATCCTGTCCTTCGAGGATTTTCAACGTACGCTGCATATCGTTGATGGTATCGTTGAAAAAACGCTGTGGATTCAGGCTGCGACCGCCAAAATCTAGAAATGCGCGCACGATCCATTTGCTGTGCGGGTGGTTGGCCACCAATTTGCGAAGAGCGGCTGGATCATGAAAGGAGAGGACCTTAATCACGCTGGGCCGGAATAAACCGAATTCGATGATTTCTTCCTCGCTGATGTCCGGATCGGCGGAAGCGTGCAGGCCTATAGCTGCCTGTCCTAACGGCTTCGGATCAGGATTCTGATTGGACGATGTGTCTGCACTCTCTACCGCTTCGAGGTCTTTCTTTATGGCGCGCACCGGCGTGTATTCGCCGGTAGGCGGACCAAGAACGCGCATCGATGTGCCCATCGGCGCGAAGCCGATGATGTTGGCATTGCGTCGAGGTGCTTCGCGGATACTCACACCTTCACGCCCGGCTACGGCCGTTATATATTGCACCGTTATTTGTCCGGTAAGAGCCCAGCCGCGGACGATCTCCGATTCATCCTCCTGGTCACTGGTATGCCACTGCTTTGGCGCCTGGACAGTCACATCCGGCCGAGCATCAAGGACATCCCGCAAATAAATGAATACCGGCGCGTAGCCATTAATCGACTTGCCGACGATCGTCGCCATAAACCCCCACTGTACCTTACCGATCAGTGTGGCATTGCGGACAGGTGAGCTGCGCAAATTGATCCCATGACGGCCGACCATGGCATAATTGCCTCTGATCTCCAGATAATCTTCCCAGGCCCAGCCCAGCAGAACATCCCCCGGCGGGACAGGATCACCGGCCTGCGGTTCATCAGGTGGGTATAAAACCTCAGCCCCATCCAGGGCTCTGGTAGGCGCTCGAACTTCGACGCTGTCCTCATCCTTCTCTCCGGTTAAGATGAGAATCGTCCCTTCCGGGATAAGATCAATCACCTCGTCATTGACATCAGGCCCTTCTCGGAGGTGCGCGTCCCCGACGTTAACCTGGGCGAGGTTGCCCTTAATGGTGACCGATGCTGCAAAAACCCAACCCTCGGTGTATGGGCCGGCTGGTTCTTGCCATGAAAGAAGGGGCAGAAGAAAGGGTGTGGGGTCTGTCAGGTTGTAAGGCCAATTTTGGTAGGTTTCGCCAAATCTTTTTAGGCCAAGATGCAGATGAGGACCGGTGCTGTTGCCGGAAATACCGGAACGTCCGATCAAAGTCCCCGCCTGGACACGGTTTCCTTCGCGCACCAATGTTTCTTCCAGGTGCGCGTAAATGGTTTGGTAACCATCGACATGGTCAATGCGCACGTGAATCCCGTATCCTTTGCCGTCTGGCACCGGTTGTACGCGGTTCACCCGGCCGGGCGCTACGGAAAAAACCTTGCTCCCAATTGGGGCGTGTATATCAATGCCATCATGTCCCGGCAAACCGTATTGGGCATATTTTTCAGGATTTGCCCCGAAATACTGCGTGATTTTACGGTATTCGGTGGGCCAGACCTCAAATTTGAAACTGCTCATGAGACCCATCTGCCTTTTACCATGATGCGGCAGCATTCCGGGCCTCCGTTGATCTTGATCCGGATTTGTTACCGCATGATATAAATTTCAGATACTACCGTTAAGATTCTTGCCCCAAGCCTGCGCCTTGAAACTTTTTCTTAAGGCGCAGGCTCGAAGGTGGGTTTATAGATTATGTCTAAAGATTATGTCGATATATTACGACGTTACATAAAGTTTGTCAAAACCCAGAGGGACTACTTCGAACCAGGTATTGCCCTGGCCCAGGGGAATTGGGTTGCCGTCCTCATCCGTGAAGGTGAGCATGTCGTGGGGATCATCGCGGTGCCAGCGGCCTTCGAAGCGCTGGCCATCGCGGAATATGGATGCCGGTCCTTCGCCCCAGATTTGAATCTCGATCGACTTGGCTCCCTGGCCGACCTCTGTTTCCGGAATCCAGGTATCAACGTGCTGCGCAGCAATGACCACCACGTTTTTGGTGTTCAACTGCTCGCCGGTGTTGGCGTCGTCATGCCGCTCCCCATCATTCCAGCGGTAATAACGGCCGGTTCTTGGGTTATACCACCAGGTTACGTAGCTGCCGCTGTAACCGATTTCCACTTGCCCGGCTTCGGTGCCGCCTTCAGGCGGTGTTTCGCTGAAAACCATGCCGTTTTGGAACTGCGGTGCGACGTCCAGTCCTCTCTCCTGCAAAACTTCACGCAGCCGGTAGGTGTCGGTGAACATAGTATGCCAGAAATCAACGTCAGGATCATCGAGCTGAGCGCGATACATTCCCTTACTTCCGAAAGCAGGGGAGACTATGCGGTCGAACCAGTCAACTGTCTTAAAACGTTCTTCGTTAGCGCCGGCCGCTCCGGAGAAGCCGAATGCCGCGTCATACATCACCGGAATCTCGAAGTCGATGAGCCGCGCGCTGCGTACCGAGCCTACCGTATGGGCGTCTTTGCCGTAGAAAACGGCCGTAAACCGGGTTGACCCGCCTTCCGCATAATGCTCAAAAACCAGATCAGCATTATTCAGGCCTGCCTGCGGCCGCACCAGGGTAGGGTAGTTTGAAACCTTAATGGCTATCGGCCGGTGATCAAGCATGGTCGGATCCTCAAGAATTTCTCCAGTGAGTGGGTCCATGCCCGTGGGATAATTGTCAGGGCCGTACCAACCGTCGGGCAGCGCTGTCGGTTCCGGAGTTGGGGGCATTGTCGCTTCGGCTGTAGGCGTTGCCGTCTCCAGCCTGGTTGCCGTCATTTCCGGTTTGGCAGTAGGCGTCATTGTAGGCTCAGACGTTGGCTCTGGGGCCTCGGCGAGCGCTTCGGCCGTCTGATCAACATCCGCCGATGGTTCTTCAACCGCGGAGGTGGGCTCACTGACTGATTCTCCCGCTGTGGATGCGGGTTGGCTTTCGCTCGCACAGCCGGAAACCAGCAGTATCAGTACCAGAATGGTCGCTATCAAAATAGTTTTTTGTTTATCCATAAGAATCCTCATACGCTCGAATGATAGTTCGCCCATTCTGCCGTGGCAACATTATCACGTTTGTTTTCACCTTGCCGGAGGAGTACACTATCCTGGTAAAGCTTTCACAATAAGTACCAAAAATTATCAAACCAGGAGACTGAGGATATGCGAGCGGTCAGACAGCGAGTTAGCGGCCAACTGCTGCTGGGGGATGAGAAAAACGCCCTGCTTCTCGACCAGGTAAAACCAGCCAAAGATGCCCAAAACTTGATTTATCTACGCTATGCACTGGTTACTCGTGGGCCGGGCGACCATATTTTCCCCGGCTTTGTGCTTGATGATTGGGGAAAAGAACGGAGGAACTTAGGCCTCTACGAATGGATTCTGGAAAATGGCGATCGCTTCCCGCGAGCGGAAATATTCGGCTTTGAAGCTGATGGCCGTGAAACACAGGCTTTTTTGCGTGCTATGGAAAATTTCGCTCGCTTTCCCTGTTATGCGTATATGATCGATGATCCCGGCGTCACTGGTGGACATTTGATTTCCGCTGTTCTATTGCCGGATGCCCAGGTGACGGAACCGGGGCGGATCAAAAGACCCGCGGATCTTGAACTGCCGCTGAGCAATGCGCGTGTTTCGTGGTGGGCGGTCCCGCCAGGAACGGCCGATTTTGATCTATCACTCTTGGAAAGAGAGCCGGATCCCGGATACTGATCAGATGCCTACCCCCTTTATGCATTTACAGTTGAGTGATGCGCTGCACGCTTTGGCTTCTCAACAGCAGGATATGGACGCCGGGTTACAAATTGCCTTGGCTGAATATTGGTCCGCCTTTTATCTGGGCAGTGTGGCCCCGGATTATCAAACTATTTGTGGCATCCCGCGGATAGAGACGCATTTCTATAAAAATCCACCGGAATCCGAAGATGTCGCCCAACGAAACATGCTGGCTATGTACCCGCAGCTATATCCCGGCCAATCCCTCGATCCGCAGCAGGCCATGTTCGTTGCCGCCTACCTGGGCCATTTGCAGATTGACCTCATCTGGCATTTTGATGTGGTTTTGCCCTATTTCATGAATAATTCAGATTTGGAAGATCACCATCAGGCCTATTTGGTTCATCTGACTTTACTGACCTATCTCGATAATTTAGCCTTCCAGGCACTGCCAAATAAGGCGGTGGATGTGTTGTCCGCCGCTGACTACGATCATTGGCTGCCCTTTGTGGAGGTGGAGCAAATGAATGCCTGGCGTGATTTCCTGGTTGAGCAAATGGCGCCCGGCCGGACGACGCAAACGGTGCAGATTTTCGCCCACCGTCTGAGAATGACAACGGACGAATTCAATGCTAAACTAGGTGATCCGGATTGGATGAACGAAGAGTTGTTCTCTCACATACCTGTGGCAGCAATACAGCAGCGTTTACAAGAGTCAGTTCCAGAGAGTCTTGCCTTCATTGAGGCATATTGGCACGGCCGTTTAGAGTTATAAATGTCAGGCCAATCAGTTGTTCTGCCGCCAAAAAAAGAATTTAGAAGTTTATTGATGAACAAGATAATAAAAACTGAGCGTCGCACGACAGTGCAAGCCCATTTCGGCCCCGGGTTAACGTATGAGGGGCCGGTCGGTACGACCGTGGAAGAATTTTTGAATATTGCTCAGCCGTCAGTGATGGGCCGGAGCGTGGCTGCGCTCGTCAATGGCAAATTGCGTGAGCTCACCAAAGAACTTACCCACGATGCGGATATTGTCCCTGTGACAACGGCCGATTCAGACGGCTCGCGGATTTACCGCCGCTCCCTGACATTTTTAGTGATTGCCGCTGCCGCCGAAGTTTTTCCTGAGCACACGATCATTGTCCACCATTCGATGCCCTTCGGTGGATATTACTGTGAGCGGGATGATGAACAACCATTAACCGATGAAGAACTGCAAGCATTGGAAAAGCGCATGCGCCAGCTTGTGGCCGATGACCTCCCTATTCGCCAAATTCGCATGCCCCTGGGCGAAGCGCTCGAATTATTTCGCAAGCAGGGTGACATGGAAAAAGCGGACTTGTTTTCCCGCCGGCGCAAGGATTACCTGACCCTTTATGAGTTAAACGGTTCGCGTGATTATTTTCACGGCTTCATGGTGCCCCGGACCAGTTACCTGGATCTATTTGCCCTCCATCATTATAGCAACGGCTTTATTTTTCAATTCCCACGCCGCCAATGGCCGGATGTGCTGCAGCCTTTCGAAGATGAGCCGCGCCTGGCGCGCGTTTTTCGCGATTACCAGGATTGGCTGTCCATCATGGGCGTTGCCAGCGTGACCGGCTTGAATAAGGAAATACGCAGCGGCCGTACCGGCGACGTTGTTCTCATCGCCGAAGCATTTCACAGCCGCCAACTAAGCTCGATTGCCCAGGAAATTGCTTCCAAGCAGCCCCAGGTAAAAATTGTCATGATATCCGGTCCAACCTCGGCGGGTAAGACGACATTTAGTAAACGCCTGGCTATTCAACTGCTGGCCAACGGTATCTTCCCGGTTACCATCGCCCTGGATAATTATTTCGTCAATCGCGATGACACGCCACGGGATGAGCATGGTGAATTTGATTTTGAAGCCTTGGAAGCCCTGGACCTAGCCTTGTTCACCAAGCAAATGCGCCAGCTGCTGAAAGGTGAAAAAATCATCTGCCCACTCTTTAATTTTCGTTCCGGGCAGCGCGAGTGGGGCGATCAATTAGCCATCGGTTCCGACCAGATCATCATCATTGAAGGCATTCATGGCTTGAATCCGGCTTTGATCACCGGCATCCCGGAGAAAGCGGTTTACCGCATCTTTGTATCAGCATTTACGCAGCTTAATATCGACAAACATAATCGCGTTCCGACAACGGATACGCGGCTGCTGCGACGCATTGTGCGTGATGCGGCCCACCGTGGCTATACGGCGGCGGATACGATTCGCCGCTGGCCCAGCGTGCGTCGCGGTGAAAAGCGTTATATCTTCCCTTACCAAAACAACGCCGATCGCTTCTTTAACTCCGCGCTGGTCTACGAATTGTCTCTGCTCAAACGGTTGGCGCAGCCTTTGCTGCTGCAAGTTGAACCTGGAACGCCTGAGCGCGTGGAGGCGAACCGCCTTCTCGCTTTTCTGCAATGGTTTGAACCGATTCCCATTGCTGAGCAGCAGATGATCGCCGGAGATTCCATCATTCGCGAATTCATCGGCAATTCAATCCTGGAAGATTACGAGCCCTGGAACCGTTAGACACGTAGTTTTTTATGCAAGAAATGCGTTAGAACGTGTAAAATAGGACAACTAAAAGACAAACTTCGCGTATTGGTTGGTGGTGTCGGATTGACAGCCGGCATTGAAAATATTGCCTGATTACTCTCCGGCTGACAGGCTGGGCCAATGGCAAGCGGCAGCTTCCGGCAAAGCCTGATCCTAGTTTGCGGAGTTTTGGAGAAACATATGCGTATTATTCTTTATCTGGGTAAAGGCGGCGTCGGAAAGACCACGGTCGCAGCGGCAACGGCCGTTCGCAGCGCTGAATTAGGTTACCGGACCCTCGTGGCCAGTACGGATATCGCCCACAGCCTGGCCGATTCATTTGACATCCCCCTGAACGACAAACCGAAGGAGATCGCCCCCAATCTATGGGCGCAGGAGATCAGCGTCGTCGCCGATATCCACAACTATTGGGGCACCATCCAGGAATATATGTCCAGCATGATCAGCGGACCGGGCATCAGCAATGTCGTCGCTGACGAGCTGTCGGCGATTCCGGGGATGGATGAAATTGTGAGCCTGTTACACATCAATATGCAGGCCAAAGAACAAAATTTTGACCGCGTGATCATCGACGCGGCTCCCACCGGGGAGACGATTCGGCTCCTGACTATTCCCGATACCTTTCGCTGGTATGCTGGGCACCTCTCACGTTATGAGACCGGCGTTGTGCGCGCCTTGAAACCTTTCGCCGGGCGCTTTTTGCAAGGCACCGCAGCGCTTTTAGATGCACTGAGTAAGCTTGATGAAGCAACGGCCGAACTGCGCGAAACCTTGAGCGATCCGAAGATTTCCAGCTATCGCGTCGTGTTGCAGCCGGAAAAAATGGTCATTCGCGAAGCGGAACGGGCGATCGGCTATTTAGGCTTGTTCAATTACCCTGTCGACAGCATCGTTATCAATCGTATTCTGCCCGAAGCCGCCGGTGAAGGGGAGTTCTACAGCAAACGGCGTGAGATTCAGGCTCGTTATATGGAGATGATTGAAAACAATTTCCGGCCTTTACCCATCTGGTACGCACCCTACTACGCAGAAGAAGTTGTCGGCATCCCCGCCTTGTCCCGCCTGGCTATTGACTGTTTTGGCGATGAGGATCCCGGCCAGATTTTCTACACCGGCTCCTTGCAAGAGGTAGTCGAATTGGAAGATGGCGGTTACCGGCTGCGTATTCCGCTGCCGTTTGTGACCGGCAGTGACGTCAAGCTCCGCAAACGGGGTGATGAGATGTTTATCACTATCGGCAATTTCAAGCGCGAGATGATCCTGCCCGTCGTCCTCGCCAAGCGGCGTGCCGCCGGAGGCGCTTTGCGCGACGGGTTCTTGGAGATCGACTTTATGCCACTCGAGTCGTCTGAAGATGGTTCAGCGGAGGGAACGCCGGAAGCCGCGACGGCCGAAAAGTCATAAACCAAACAGCAAGCCTTAACCCGATTCTTTCTTGGTGTTTTCCCAGGTGTTTGTGATTGCCTCGGCAAGGTAAGGCAAATCCGGTTCTACGACAACGGTAAAGTGATTACCAGGTACGTCGGCCGTATAAAGCCTGGCCGGTAATCCCTCCCAACCAAGTTCTTCACTTACATGCTCATAAGGAGCAAATAGGTCCTGGGAGCGCACCAAAAGAGTTCGGCCGTCATAAGGTTTTGGCTGGTAGTCTTGTTTATTTCTCAAGAAGAAATATTCTAATACCGGCCGGCGCAGCTGAACGGGAACCCGTAAACAACGCTTAACATAGCGGTGCATGATATAGGCTAGAGCCAGCGGGTCAACCACGCGGCGCTTCCAATAATCCTTGATAAGTGACAAAGGTTTATGGCTCAGCCGCTGTACCCTTTCCGGCCAACTATTCGGCCGGGGGCTCACCGATGGGTGATAGGTGTCGATCAGAACCAGCAGCTGCACCGCTTCATCCATTTGCTGTAACTGCTGCGCCATTTCATAGGCCAGAACGCCGCCTCCGGAGTAACCGGCCAGGATCAGCGGTCCGTTCAGCTGGAGAGTTTGTAAAGCAGTGACATAATCGGCGGCTGTCGATTCCAGGCTGCCTTCCGGCCAGGACAGCCCGTCAACGCCCGGTGACTCGAGACCGTAAATTGACCAGTCATCAAAATAAGCCCGCCATTCCTGCATAAACATCACATGCCCACCGGCGCCATGCACACAGCATAGAACAGGTTTCCCGCGCCGGCCGCTGCGAATTTGGATCAGATTGCTGCTTAAAACTTGATCTGCATTGTCAATTTCTTGGAATGAGCCATCTATACTGCGGATCAGGCGCGCCAGTTCAGCAATGGTGGAGTGGCTAAATAAAAGACCGATGTTTAAGTCAACATCGAACTCATCGCGAATTCGGCTGAATATCTGAATCGCCAGGATGGAGTGCCCGCCCAGGGCAAAAAAGTCATCGTGGATGCCGATAGTGTCCGCAGGGAGACATTCCTGCCAGATTGAGATCAAAGCCTGTTCAATAGGGTCTGTCGTAGAGATCTGTGAGGGTGAGTCGTTCACAACAGAATCGACATTAAGCAGAGCATCATAATCAATCTTGCCATTCGCTGTGATTGGGAATTCATTTAGGAAATGAACGATTGCCGGCACCATGGGAGCCGGAAGTTTTTCTTTGACAATCTGTTGAACCTGCCTGGAGGTGAGTTCTGCTTGCTCATCTTCTTTGACGACATAGGCGGCAATTTGAGCGTCGTCACCGTTACGATAAACGGCCGTTACCTCGGCGGCGTGGACGGCAGGATGTGCCGTTATGACCGCCTCGATTTCACTCAGTTCGGTCCGCAGCCCCAAAATATTGATTTGTGAATCGCGCCGGCCATCAAAGGCTACCTGTCCATCCGCAAGAAAACGGCCGAAATCCCCGGTCCTAAAAAGCCTATCGCCTGGTTCTTCCGTCCAGGGATTTTGAATGAAGCGGTAGGCGGTTTTCTCCTTCTCGCCTAAGTAACCCAATGCCAGGTGCGGACTGCGCATATAGAGCTCCCCCAATTCTCCGATTCCGGCCAGGCCTTGTTCAGGCGTCAAGACTAATAATTGAGAACCGGGCATGCCCACCCCGATTGGGATGTCTTGTTTTATTTGCGGGAGATCGGGAGGGTGTTTGGCGACAACATGGTAACTCACCGCACGTTGTGTTTCGCTGGCTCCATATAGGTTGACAACCATTGCCGCGGGATACACCTGCTGCAACATATCGATAGCGTGGCGTTTTAATGGTTCGCCGACAAATAGAGCCAATCTCAAGGATGTGATGCTCATAGGAGGGCTCACGGCTGTCAATGCATAGGTCATCGCCGGAATGAGATGGGCCACTGTTACCGAGGCTGCTTGTATCCACTGCGGCAAATACCCAGGCTGCCACATCTGTTGAGGGTCAGGAACACAAATCTCCGCACCAACCCAAACGGCCGTGAAAATATCCCGTTGGAGCGGATCATGACCTAGACCGGAAAGCATGGAAAAGCGATCTGTCTCGGCAAATTGGAATTGCTGCGTCATCCAGGGCAAGAAGTGTGACAGGCTGCCGTGACGGCCGATTACGCCTTTGGGTTTACCTGATGAACCAGATGTAAAGGTGAGGAAAGCGCTGTCGTTGGGGCCAATGTGGACGGAAGGTGCCTGGTCGGAAAAGCCCTCTACCTCGGCCAGGAATGCATCCGGCTGCTGAGGGAGCTTGATCCGGCATTTTTCGGCCGTTTTAGAAGCGGCAAGCTCGATGGAAGGAGCGGGATCAGTGGTTTTGAAGGACAGCCAGCCTGTTGGCTTGGCCAGTTCCAAATATTGAATCAAACGAGCTTCAGGATAGTTAGAGTCCAGAATAGTTACCATCGCGCCGGCCTTGAGCACGCCGATAATGGCCGGCACTAAGGCGGCGCAGCGCAGCCCGTAAACAGCGACGTTGTCGCCAGGCTGCACGCCATTCTGCAAGAGATAATGGGCCAGTTTGCTGCTGGCGCCGGCGACCTGTTGATATGTCCACTGCGTGTTGGGATCGGAAACGGCCGTTTTCTCTCCCTTGAGCTCAGCCCATTTATCCAGAAGGCTGAAGACCGGTCCTTGCCACTGATCGCTCAATACGGCCGTGGGATCGGGAAGCAGTGCGCGCGCCTCGTCCGTCAACAAAGAATACGCATTGATGGGCAGATCAGGCTTGTTCACAACCTGATCCAACAAAAGCTGGTACTGTGCCAATAACTCCTTCATGCTTGCTTCACGAAACAAATCGCGGTTGTAGACCAATGTCAGGTCGATGCCGTGTTGTCTTTCTTCAAGGTAGAGGGTCAAATCGAAATTGTTGTTCAGATCAGTGCGTGAAATGAACTGTGCGCCGATATTCTCATCCGCCGCTTGCTGGTCAAACTCGAGCATGTTGAAAAAAACCTGGAAAAAAGGCGTACGGCTGGTATCTCGCGCAGGCAGTAATTCAGCCAGGAGCATCTCAAAGGGGACGTCCTGATTGGCGAAGGCATCGACATAGGTTTTACGAACGCGGCGAAGCGCTTCCAGAAAACTAGGCGCTCCGCCTAGGTCGGTTCGCAGCACTAATGTGTTCAGGAATAAACCCACAAGCGGTTCCAGTTCAGGCCGCTGCCGGCCGTTCACCGGTGATCCAATGATAATTTCATCCTGGCCAATGTGCCGCTGTAGGAGGACTTTAAAGGCGGCCAGGAGCGTTACAAAAAGGGTGGCCCCTGTCCGCCGGCTCAGGTTTCGCAGCGCTTGATGCATGCCTGGCGATATCGTTGCCTCAATCTGGCCACCGTGGAAAGTTTGCATCTTCGGACGGGCGAAATCCGTGGGCAGTTCCGTTTGCCGCAGCGGACCTTGTAGTTTGTTTTTCCAGTAAGCGAACTGCCGCGAGACTTCTTCCCCGGCAAGCCATTCCGGCTGCCACGCGGCGTAATCACGGTACTGGACCGGCAAGGGCGGCAGATCGACTGTCAGCCCTTGAACGAGCTGCGTATAGGCTAGATTCAGCTCCGAAAAGAGGATATTGATCGACCAGCCATCGGCGACGATATGATGGGTTGTCAGGAGGATTATATGCTCGTTTGGTTGAAGGCGAATCAGGCTTAAACGAATGAGCGGGTCTGTTCGCAGGTTGAACGGCCGGTTTTTTTCTTCACCCAGCAGCCCGTTCACGATCTGCTTTTGATTCGGTCCGTCAAGCGCAGAAAGATCGATCATGTTCATCGGCGGGACAGATATCTCTCCCGCTTTTTGTAGAACCCGGCCTTCTTCTTCATACGCCCGCATAAATAAAATCGTATGCCGCCGGCAGACGGCGAGAAATGCCTCATTCAGAAGATTGGGGTTGATAGAGATGGGCAAATGAACGGCCGTTGGAAGGAGATAAGCGGCGGAGGTAGGATTCATCTGCTGCAAAAACCAGATCCGCGTTTGCGCATAAGTCAGCGGAACCGCAGCCAAATCTTTTCTTACCGGGATCGCGCTTGTCGTCCCGTCGATGCCTTCCTCTTCAAGGAGAAGGTCAAGCAGAGTTTCCTGGTTTTCGGTTAAAGATACCATGTTGGAATCTATTTCCCCCTTTACTCTCCGAACTTACGATCTTTGAATTTATCCTGAAGCTGCTGCATTTCGTCCGGCGACATAGCCGCCATTTTGACGCGTAGTTGAGCGATACGCTTAATGCGATCGTCGTCTGCTGAGCGTGACAAAGCAGCGGCAAAATCAGCAACATTCGGCGCCTGGAGGAACAACCACAAAGAGAGTTCTGTACGCAGTGCCTGGCTGACCCGCGAGACATAGCGTGTGGCTTGCAGAGAATGGCCGCCTAACTCAAAGAAATCATCGTGAATGCCAACCTCTTCAAGTCCCAACAAATCAGCCAAAATACTCGCCAGCACCTTTTCCAGATCATCGCGGGGCGCGACAAAACGATTATCTAAATCCGGCCGGAACTTGTTCGGGCTGGGTAAGGCGCGGCGATCGATTTTGCGATTTGGCGTTTGTGGAAAAGCCTCCAGAAAGACGAAAGCCGAGGGAATCATATACTGCGGCAGGGTTTGGCGAAGATGATTCTGCAGTGAAGTTGTTGTCGGCCGATCCTGGTCCTGGGCGATGATATACGCTGCCAGCATCGGTTCCTGCTGGTCTTGCTTAATGGTGACTACGACATCACGAACCTGCGGGTGTGTA
>Ga0316579_10000227_pt1 | contig 17139 bp, 14 predicted proteins | sample J5NA_2_FD_203074 | JGI IMG/M metagenome (GOLD analysis project Ga0316579, IMG submission 203074) | Rhizosphere microbial communities from salt marsh grasses in Alabama, United States - J5-7_160517rDrA | ecosystem: Host-associated > Plants > Roots > Rhizosphere | place: USA: Alabama | collected... | reverse complement strand
CCACCGACCTGCAGGCAAAATTGTTACGGGTATTGCAGGAAAAGGTCGTTCAGCGCATCGGTTCCAACACGGAGATCCCGGTGGATGTGCGCATCATCAGCGCCACCAACCGGCAACTCAACGACGCGGTCAAGACCGGCGAATTCCGCCTCGACCTGTATTACCGTCTCAATGTCCTGCCCATCCACCTGCCGCCGCTGCGGGACCGGCAAGGCGACATCGAACTGCTGGCCTTGTACTTCCTGGCCCGTTACAACCAGCAGCAACATCGCAACGTGCTGTTCACCAGCGACGCCTTGCAGCGCCTGGAGGCTTACGACTGGCCGGGCAATGTGCGCCAACTGGAAAACGTCATCGAACGCCTAGTGATCATGTCCGATGCAGAATTCATCGGCAACGTGGAGATCGATCGCATCCTCGGCGCGGAGACTGCGATCACCATCGATGACTTGGAAAACGACAATAGCAAACGCCTCGCACCGACGCCGGATGCGACCACGGTGGAATCTTTTAAACCCCATAAGAAAGTGTGTGCCGGCGAGCGCTCCAGGATTATCGAAGTATTGCGCGAGTCCGACGGCAATAAGACGCAGGCGGCGCGTCGCCTGGGACTCAGCACCCGCCAACTCTACTATCGCCTGTCCAAGCTCAAGATCAAGCAGTGATAGTATTCTAAAAGATGTTTTGTCCTGGCTGAAAAGACGCCGCCGCGGCCGGATGATCGCAGCGGTGGAACATTATTGGTCGTCACCGCTCATCGCACTGTCACCGTCCTCCGGATCCTGCATGTCGTTGCCGTCATTCGAGTCGATCATGTCATTCATATCGTTGTCGTCGCCCATGCCTCTGTCGCTTTTCATCTTCTCCGACATCTCCAGGCATTTTTTCACCCAGGCATCCACCTGCTCCCCCTTCATGCCGTGCTGCACGGCCATGGCTTTGCACTGCTCTTCCGTGGGGGCCTTTCCATGCATGGCGCCCTGCTCCTCCGCAACGGCGGACCAAGACAGAAAGGTAAGGGCAAGCGCTGCGCCCAGTGCGATGTTCTTCATGGAAAGCTCCTTGGCTCAATGAATAAGAAATTGACCGCACGCCGACCGTCCGAGCCGACGCCGCATTGCAATGTAAGCTAGCGCCAGTATGCTTGTCGATAGATATAAGCTTCGCGAATTAATGGAAGCCCTGACTAATTCGTCATTCCGAGCGTAGTGTAGCGGAGACCCGGAATCCAGCGACTTTAGTACAGGGAGTTACTGAATTCCGGCTTTTATGGCATTCAGGGTATTCGCCGAAATGACTTCAAAAGAATTAATCAGGCCTTCCTATGCTTATTATGCAAATGCACAAAGGCTTATCAGGCTGAACATGATGAGAGCGCTACTTGGCCTTGGCCTTGGCACTGCGCCGCAGCCGCGACAACAAACGGCGCGCCATCTCCCCGAATAACTCGGTTTGAGTGGGATGGGGATGGATGGCCTGCCCCACCTGTTCCAGGCTCATGTTGGCGGATACCATCATCACCGCTTCGCCGATCAGGGTGTCGGCATGGTCGGCCAGGAAATGCACACCGACGATGCGGCGGCTCTGTTTATCGGCGACAATCTTGATCAGGCCCAGGGTCTCATCGGTGATCATAGCCTTGGCGTCGATGGCCATGGGCACCTTCACCTCCACCGCGTCGATACCCTTGGCCTTGGCCTGTTCCACGGACAGGCCGACGAAGGCCGCCTCGGGACGGGTGAAGATCACACCGCAATCCTTATCCTGATCGTACTTCATATCCTCGCCGAGGATATTGGCGGCGGCGACCCGGCCTTGCTGGCCGGCGGTATGAGCCAGCATGTAACCACCGATCACATCGCCCACGGCGAAGATGTGGGAAACGCTGGTCCGGCCGCGCCCGTCGACCTTGATCACGCCCCTGTCCACCGCCACGCCAGCGTTATTCAGTTCCAAGGGCTCCAGCACCGGACGCTTGCCGGTGGCCATCAGCACATAGTCGCATACCACTTTAGTCTTCTTGCCTTCGCCGTCTTCGAAGCTGAGCTGCATCTTACCGGGCTTGCCCTTGATTTCGCCAACCTTGGCGCCGGTATGTATGGTCAGGCGCGGATCGTCATTGAGGATCTGGGTGAGGTTCTTGGCAATCTCCGGCTCCACCTCGGCGAGGATGCGCGGCTGCGCCTCCACCAACACCACTTCGGTACCGAAATCCTGGAAGATCTGCGCCATTTCCACACCGATGGCGCCGCCGCCGACCACCGCCAGCATCTTGGGCACCGTGTTCAAACCCCATACCGTGTCCGAAGTCAGCACCCCGCCGGTTTCCAGTCCCTCGCGGGCGCCGGGAATGGGCGGCACGAAGGGTGGCGCACCGGTGGCGATTACCGCGCAGCCGAAGGTGATGTGCTCACCCTTGGAGCGATCGCCGGGTTTGGCACGACCATGGGGATCCTTGCCGTTGGCACTGGTGTCCACGAACACGCGATGCTCGGTCTCGAAATGGGCGTAGCCCTGTATGACCTTGATCTTGACGCCGGTATCGGTCTTGAGCGCCATCTCGCCGCGGGTCTCTAAAACATTGCGGCGGGTCTTTTCCAGTTTCTCCCAGCTGAGCCGCGGCTCGGTGGTGCCTTCCACACCCAGGTGTTCGTCGTGATGACGGTCGCGAATGCGGTCCGCCGCGGCGCGCCAGGCCTTGGAGGGGATGCAGCCGCGCCACAGGCATTCGCCGCCGGGGAAGGGAGAATCGTTGATCATCGCCACCTTGATGCCGTGTTCGGCCAGGTCACGGGCACAGTCTTCGCCGCCCGGTCCGCCGCCGATCACCACCACGTCATAATCCCAGTCGCCTTCGGGGATGGCCGGGCCCATGGGTCCCATCCACTCTTCCGGCTGTTCGATTACAGTCTTGAGGGTAGTGAGAAACACCGCCGCTTCGGCGCCGTTCACTACGCGATGATCCGAGGTAAGGGTCAGCGGCATGCCGTCCCTGCCCGCCGTGGAGATGGCCAGGATCGCTGCCGTACCCGGGGTCGGGATAGCATCGAAATAGCTGACGCCCATCATGCCCATATTGGAGACCATGAAGGTGGGATTGGCGTATTCCTCGGGGGCGAGGCGGCGCTTGCGGGCTCGCTCCACCAGGCCGCCCCAGGCCTCGTTCAATTCTTCCAGGCTCTTGGATTCGCAGCGGCGCAACACTGGCACCACCAGACCACCGCCGTCGGCGGCCACCGCCATGCCGATGTCGATGATGCCTCGCTCCACCAGTTTGTCCACCGGCTGATAGCACCAGTTGATGCGCGGATTCTTTTTGATCGCCTCGGCGCAGGCCTTGGCGATGGCCACGGTCACCGATACGCCCTTTTTCTTGGCGGCCTTGATCAAGGCCTCGGGCTTGGCGTTCACCGAGACGCGGAAGGTAGGCATGGTCAGCGACGCGGTCATGGAATGGCTGACCGCCTTTTCCATGGAACTCATGGGCCGGCCCTCGCCGGGCACCTGCACCTCGGGCATGATGTGGGCGGGAACCGGCGCCACCGTCTCGGCGGCGCGATGCACCGGTTGCGCGTGCAACACGTCGTCGCCGGTGATCACGGCATTGGGGCCGGTGCCGCGCACATTGTTGAGATTGACGTGCAACTCGCCCGCCAGCTTGCGGGCGTACGGCGTAGCCTGTCGATTGTCGGGACGCACCACCGGCTTGGCGGTGCCGGAGATCTGCGGCGCGGCAACGGTTTCACGTTTGACCGGCGCGGCTGTCGGTGCCGCAGCGGCAGCCTGTGATTGTGCCGGGGCGGCACCGGCAGCGATGCTGCCCTGCTGCACCTGCTCGGCGCTTTCCACCAGATAGGCCAGCACGCCGCCCACCGGGACGACGCTGTCTACTTCGCTGCGCGGACCGGACAGATATCCTTCGCGGAACACCTCCACGTCCATCACCGCCTTGTCAGTCTCCACCGTGGCGACAATGTCGCCGCGGGCGATCTTGTCACCGATGTTCTTTTCCCAGCTCACCACCAGACCTTCAGTCATGGTGTCGGAGAGCTGCGGCATCTTGACGGTATAGGTGGCGCCGGCCGGTGCGGCGGATTCTACACCGGCAGCGGGGGCGGCTTCGTGATGAACGGCAACCGGCTCGGCGGGGGTCGCGGCAGGAGCGGCAGCCTTGGCGGCCGGTGGCGCGGCATCTGCGCTTTGAACCTGGTCGGCGCTCTCCACCAGCAAGGCAATCGCCTCGCCCACCGGAACGGTGGCATCCACGGGAGCGATGGGGCCGGACAGATAACCGTCGCGGAACACCTCCACATCCATCACCGCCTTGTCGGTCTCCACCGTGGCGACGATGTCGCCGCGGCTGATCTTGTCACCGATGTTCTTTTCCCAGCTCACCACCACGCCTTCGGTCATGGTGTCGGAGAGCTGCGGCATCTTGATTACATAGGGTTCGGCCATGATCGTCTCTGCTACAAGCTGGTTTGCAGGGTGCGCTAGGCGCACGTCCTAGGGGTGCGCACCGCGCACACTACATTTATTTCCCGAATATCTTGCGCACCGCCTCGACCACCCGCTTAGCGTTGGGAATCGCGGCCTTTTCCATGTGATGATTGTAAGGAATAGGCACGTTGGCCGCCGACACCCGCACCGGCGCCGAATCCAGGTCGAAGAAACATTCTTCGTTGATAATAGCGATGACCTCGGAACCGACGCCCACCGGCGCTTCCGCCTCTTCCACCACCACGGCGCGGTGGGTCTTGGCCACCGAGTTCTTGATTCCGGCGCGGTCCAGGGGATTCAAGGCATAGAGATCCACCACCTCGGCGTCGATGCCGTAGTCCTTGGCAAGCTGCTCCGCCGCCTGCATACACCAGTGTACCGAGATGTTGTAGCCGAACAGGGTAATGTCCTTGCCGGGACGGGCTACCTCGGAACCTTCCAGGGGATGGAAGAATTCACCGTCGGGCACCTCGCCCTTCATGTTGTACATCAGCTCGTGTTCGTTGATGAACACCGGATCGTTGCAGCGCACCGCGGACTTGAGCAGACCGTAGGCCTGCTTGGGACTGGACGGCGTCACCACCCGCAGGCCGGCGATACCCATGAACACCTTCTCCATGCGCGCCGAGTGCTGCGCACCCAATTGATGGGCGGTGCCACCCGGCGAGCGGATCACCACCGGTGCGGTCACCTGGCCGCCGGACATGTAACGCACCTTGGCGGCGGCGTTGACGATCTGGTCGGTGGCCAGCCAAGCGAAGTTTACAGACATGATCTCGATAATGGGCCGTACCCCGAGGAAAGAGGCGCCGATGCCGAGACCGGTGTAGCTGTTCTCGCTGATGGGGGTATCCATGACCCGCTCCGGCCCGAATTTGTCGTACAGTCCCTGGGTGGCCTTATAAGTGCCGCCGACCACGCCGATGTCCTCGCCCATGCAGATCACCAGCGGGTCACGACTCATTTCCTCATCGTGGGCGCGCCGGATGGCTTCCCAATACATCATGACCGCCATCAGTGCGCCCCCCCGTGTACGTAGGGATCGTCTTCCGCCAGCACGTATTTCTCCAAATCTTCCAGCTTGGGCTCCGGCGATTCCTCGGCGAACTTGATGATATCGTTTTCGATCTGTTCCAGGACTTCGTCGTCCATCTCTTTGTAGTCGTTCATGGTGATGGTCTTCGCCTCGATGAGACGGTCTCGCAGCATGATGATGGGATCGCGCTTGCTCCACATGCGTTCTTCTTCCTTGGCCCGGTAGGCGTTGGAGTCGGACATCGAGTGGCCGCGGTAACGATAGGTCATCAGCTCGAGGAAGTACGGTCCCTTGCCGGCGCGCACGTGCTCCACGGCGACCTTGGCCGCCTCGTAGACCTTTTCCACATCCTGGCCGTCGGTCTGCACCGCCGGGATGTTGTAACCGCACACCCGCTTGTACTGGTCCACCACCGCGGTGGAACGGTCAATTCGGGTGCCGATGCCGTAGAGATTGTTCTCGCACACATACAACACCGGCAGTTCCCACAGGCTGGCCATGTTCATGGACTCGTGGAAGGTACCCTGGTTGTTGGCGGCATCCCCCAGGAAGCAGATGGAGATCTCGTCACCGCCCTTCATCTTGATGGCCTTGGCCATGCCCACCGCCAGGGGGAAGGGACCGCCCACCAGGGCGTAACCGCCCATAAAGTGCTTCGGGCCATCGAAGATGTGCATGGAACCGCCCCGCCCCTTGCTGGAGCCGGTTTCCTTGCCGTACAGCTCGGCCATCACCTCTTTGGGATCGGAGCCGCATAGGATGGCATGGACGTGGTCACGATAACCGGTGATGACATAATCATGCCCCGGGCGGGCCGCCGCCATGACACCATGGACGCAGGCCTCTTGCCCGGGATACAGATGCAAAAAACCGCCAATCTTGCGCTCTACATACGCCTCATAGCACCGCTCCTCAAAACGTCGGGCAAAGAGCATATTGCGAAGCAGCCGTTTTTTATCCGCGGCATTCATAGGAATCCTTACGTTGATCCTTGTGAAACATTTGGTTAATGAATTGGAAACCGGCACTTAACAATGATGGCCGGCGCCGTCGGGGCCCCCTCTAGGTTGGCTCCCGGCGGCGGAAACGCGGTATGATCGGGTTTTTGCGCCAACAGGTCAAGCCAAGCCGCACGGAAGGGACTGCACCATAATGGAAAAAGTGGTTATCAAACAAAATAAAAACCAACTTACCTCCCGCGAAATCGACACTTGGGACCACGTCATCCTGGTGCTGCCACCCACCGACTGGCCGCAAATCCCCTACCAAAAAATCCTTAGCCGGCGCGCCCGCAAATTGGGCGACGCCAGCGGCCCGCTGCTCACCGAACTGCCCAATGAGCGCGACACCCGAGTCAGCTGGGCCACCGTCAAATCCGGCATCTCCAGTTTCGATTTACTCACCCTGGCCCGAAAGCTGGTGGCCCTGCATTGGAATGCCGCGCCGACGCGCATCGCCCTGGCCGTACCTGGTGTGGAGCCGGACCTGGCGGCACGGGTCATGGAAGCGCTGGCTGCGGCCGTGCTGGCCAAAACCGCCGCACTGCCTCATTACAAGAGCAAGAAAAGCAAGAGCGAGCGACCGCTGAAGGGTATCACCCTCTACGGCCAGACCCGCAAGCTGGACCTGAGCCGCACCGTGACCGAGGCGGAAGGCAATCACCTGGCCCGCAGCCTCACCGTGCTGCCGCCCAATGAACTCACTCCGGCGCGTTATCGCGAGCGTATCGTGGCCATGGCCAAGGAACAGGGCTGGCGCATGGAATTTTTCGACATCAAGGCCCTGCGCCGTATGAAGGCCGGCGCCTTTCTGGCGGTGGCGCAAGGCGGCGCAGCCCAGGACGACGGCATCGTCCATCTGCGTTACACCCCTCCGAGTAATAAACCCAAGACCAAGAGCAACAAGCCGGCACTGGCCCTGGTAGGCAAGGGCATCTGCTTCGACACAGGCGGCCACAACCTCAAACCGGCCAAACACATGATGGGCATGCACGAGGACATGGCGGGCAGCGCGGTGGCCCTGGGCACCCTGCTGGCCCTCACCCGGCTCAAGGTGAATTTCCAGGTGGACTGCTGGCTGGCGCTGGCGCAGAACATGATCAGTCCGACGGCTTACAAACAAAACGACGTGGTCACCGCGCTGAACGGCACCACTATCGAGATCGTGCACACCGACGCCGAAGGTCGTATGGTGCTGGCCGACACCCTGGCATTAGCGAGCAAGGCCAGGCCGGGGATGATCATCGACTACGCCACCCTCACCGGCACCTGCGTCTACGCTCTGGGTACCCGCTACAGCGGCGCCTTCACCAATCGCAGCGCGCTCATCAACACCATCATCGATGCCGGCGTATCCTCCGGCGAGCGAGTATGGCCCTTCCCCACCGACGCGGATTTCGACAAGACCCTGGAGAGCGACATCGCCGACATCAAGCAATGCAGCCTGGAAGGCGACGCCGATCATATCCTCGCGGCGCGTTTCCTGAATCGCTTCGTCGACGACAAGATTCCCTGGCTGCATCTTGATCTGGCCAGCGCCAGCAATAAAGGGGGCCTTGCCCATATCCCCACCACCACTACCGGGTTTGGGGTGCGTTATACTTTGCAGTTGTTGTTGGAGCAGCAAGTGATGCGGACCAAATAAATCAGGTCTATCATAGGGCGGGTAAGCGCAACGCGAGTATAGTCTTGCATTGAAAAGAACTCGGAGAAATAGGAACGAATTTATTTTTGATCGACTATCATAAATTACTCGGAGAATATTAATCCGATCTGTTTTACGCGTACACTTCTCCAGGAGACACACAATGCATGTCCTGATTGTATATGGATCCAAAGAAGGGCAAACGGCCAAGATAGCTGAACGTATCGCGCAGATCATTCGTAACCGGGGCCTGCAGGCTAGCACCTATTCCGGAAAAGAGATTCAGGCCGACTTCTCCACGGACGCCTTCGATGCCATCATTGTCGGCGGTTGCATTCATATGGATAATTATCCGGCCTATTTGCGCAAATTTGTCACGCATCACCGTGACTGGTTAAACAAAGTACCCTCGGCATTTTTCACCGTATGCATGGCTATCCAAAGCCAAAACGCCGATGAACGCGAAGAGGCTCTGAATTACGGTGAACGCTTCATCAAGACCACCCACTGGCACCCGACTCTCATCGACACCTTCGCCGGCGCGGTAAAATATACAGAATACAATTTCATCACCCGCTTCATCATGAAAAGGATCGCTAAGCGCGAAGGCGGCAGCACCGACACGAGTCACGATCATGAATACACCGATTGGGATGCCGTCGCACGTTTCACGAATCGATTCCTGGAAAAGATATCGGTTCCGGCATAGCCACAGGATCAGATTGAGAAGCCCCTGATTTTGAAATCAGTATAACCATAGTGTAACGATGAGCTCATCCAAACCCGTTTTAGTACTGCAATTGCGCCCCGAAGACGATACCTCGGACAGTGAATTCGAGGCGTTTCTGAAATACGGCCAACTGGATGAGGCCGATACCCGCCGCATCCGCATCGAAAAAACCGGGATACCCGAGCTGTCGCTGGAAGATTACGCGGCAGTCATCGTCGGCGGCAGCCCTTTTGATATCAGTACGCCACAGGAGCGGAAAAGCGCCATCCAGGTGCGGATCGAGTCCGACTTCAGGCACCTGTTCGATGAAATCCTCAAGCGCGATTTCCCATTTCTCGGTGCCTGTTCCGGTTGCGGCTTGCTCGGTTCCTACCTGGATACGCCGATTTCGAATCGGTACGCCGAACCGGTGGGCGGCGTCCGGGTGACACTGACCGATGACGGCAGACGCGACCACCTGCTGGCCGGATTTCCCGAGCAGATCGACGTGCTCTGCGGTCATAAGGAAGCCTGTGACGAACTACCGGCGGGTGCCACCCTGCTATTGACCGGCGAGGCATGCCCGGTTCAAATGTTTCGTGTCGCTGAAAACGTCTATGCGACCCAATTCCATCCCGAGGGCGACAGCGAGGGATTTACCGTACGCATCCAGACCTACAAGCATCACGGCTATTTTCCACCCGAAGAGTCCGAGGCTCTTATCGCCGCTGTCAACCAACAGGAAACGCCCTACGCACGTGAGATCCTGCGCCGCTTCGTCGAGCGTTATACCGCGTGATCATCAAATAACTAAAAGGCTCAGACTCGATTGGAAATTATGCAGATGGCGAGTGGATAGCCGGTATAGACGATCTCCATCGCCTGCTCAACGTCGAACAGGTGGGCAAGGCGGCGACCATCCGCGTCCTGCGCCCAGCCAGGACCTGAGCGTCAGGGTGACACCTTTGGAACTGGCTGCACGCTGAGGCCGGGGATTCGGTATAGTTTAGGGTTCGTTTCAACGTGCCGTAGCCATGTCCGATCAGCAACCCGCCTATCAAACCCTGGACCCCGACCGCATCCTCGATGCCGTGGAGAGCATCGGCCTCCGCTGCGACGGCCATCTCCACGCCCTCAACAGCTATGAGAACCGCGTCTACCAGATCGGCCTCGAAGACGGCGGCTTCATCGTCGCCAAGTTCTACCGACCGGGCCGCTGGTCCGACGAGGCGATCCGCGAGGAGCACGCCTTCAGCCTGGAACTGGAGGAACGGGAGATCCCGGTAGTGGCGCCTCTGCGCGACGAGGGTGGCGAGACCCTGCATTATCATGAAGGTTTCCGCTTCGCACTGTTTCCGCGCCGCGGCGGGCGCTGGCCCGAGCTGGACAACCCGGACAATCTACTGTGGCTGGGCCGCTTCATCGGGCGTATCCATGCCGTGGGGGCGATAGAACCTTTTCACCATCGCCCCACCCTCGACATCGAACACTTCGGCGAGGAATCTTATCGTTACGTACTCGAACAGGGTTTCGTCCCCGCCGAGCTGCAACTTGCCTATCGCAGTCTCGCGGAAGATGTCTTGAAACAGGTGCGACACTGCTATGCCCGCGCCGGAGAGGTTAGCAATATCCGACTGCACGGTGACTGCCATCCCGGCAATATTTTGTGGACTGAGGGTGGCGGCCCCCATTTCGTCGATCTCGACGATTGCCGCATGGGCCCGGCGATTCAAGACCTGTGGATGCTGCTCTCGGGCGAGCGTCGCGATATGACCATGCAGCTTGCGGACATCCTGGAAGGCTACACGGAATTTTTCGATTTCAATCCCCGTGAACTCAATCTGATCGAGGCCTTGCGTACCCTGCGCATGCTGCACTACTCGGCGTGGCTGGCGCGGCGCTGGGAAGACCCGGCCTTCAAACAGGCCTTCACATGGTTCAACTCCCCGCGTTACTGGGAAGAGCAAATCCTGGCGCTGCGCGAACAGGCGGCTTTGCTGGACGAAGCACCCTTAAGCTGGAATTGACACGACCTGAGCGTTGGGCAGCGAATCCGAGGCAAAGCGGGTAGCGAGGTAAGCCGGGATACGCGCCTCTAACCAATAGTGCGGCGCCCACGGTTCTCCGCCGACGAAGCCCACGTGGCCGCCGTAGTTCGACAGTTCCAGGGTTATCGCTGCAGACAATTCATGTTCCCCGGGTACCACCGCCGGCGACATGAAGGGATCATTCAGGGCGTGTATCACCAGGCTGGGTGTGACGATCGCGGAGAGATAAGGCCGGCAGCTGGCGCGGGTGTAATAATCATCCGCGCCGTGAAAGCCGTGCAATGGTGCGGTGATGCGGTCATCGAATTCCCGGAGGCTGCTTATGGCGGCGATCGTCCGGTCATCCCAGGACAGCAGTTGCTGAGCACCCTTGCGTATCATGAGCTCTTGTAAACTGCGTAACATGCGCCGCTCATAGACGCGGGAAAATCCCTGATGGACCCGCGCCGCGGCATTGGCGAGATCGAAGGGCACCGACACTGCTACCGCCGCGCTGACCGGTGCCTCACTACCCTGCTCTCCCAACCATTTCAACACCACATTGCCGCCCAGCGAATAGCCGATCACCGCCAGCGGCGTGTATGGCTCGCTGTGCCGCAGCATGGCGATAAAGGTATTCAGATCGCCGGTCTCACCTGCATGATAGCCGCGCGGCAGACGATTGGGTTCGCCGCTGCAACCGCGAAAATGCATGAGCGCTGCGCGCCATCCTTGCAGAGCCAAGGCCTGCAGCATGCCGCGCACATAGTGAGATGCGCTGGAGCCGCCCAGACCGTGCAACACCACGACGATGGGGCCCTGCTCCCCGGCCCAATCCACATCGATAAAATCGCCGTCCGGCAATTCAAACCGCCGGCGGCGGATCGGCACGTACCATCTACGCGGCGTCAGCGCCGGCCATACGGTTTGCAGATGGGCACCGGGCAACCACCAGGCGGGACGAAAGCTCGCTGGGATTATGCGCCGCGCTAAAGCGTTCAGATCGGAATCACCGGAAAGATTTGTCATCGTATGAACAACGCCGCTTTGCAGCTCCGTATTCTCTCCACCGTTCGTGGCATAATGAAGCCTAGCTTCGACTAAGATAACGATCCATGCAACAACTGACTCTCACCCGCCCCGACGATTGGCATCTGCATCTGCGCGACGATCCCTATCTGGCTACCACGGTCGCTCACAGCGCCCGCCAATTCGGCCGTGCCATCGTCATGCCCAATCTGAAACCGCCGGTGGTGACCACTGCGCAGGCCGAGGCGTATCGCGCCCGGATACTCGACGCGCTGCCCTGCGGGGCACAGTTCCAACCTCTGATGACCTTGTATCTCACCGACAACACGCCGCCCGAGGAGATCCACCGCGCCAAACACAGCGGCATCGTCCACGGCGTTAAGCTCTACCCCGCCGGCGCCACCACCAATTCCGACGCGGGCGTCACCCGGCTGGAATTGACCTATCCGGCCCTGGAGGCCATGCAGAAGACGGGTTTGCCCTTATTGGTACACGGCGAGGTGACCGATCCCGGGGTGGATATCTTCGATCGCGAACACCTGTTCATCGAACGACAGCTCTCGCCCCTGATCGAACGCTTCCCGGGCTTGCGCATCGTCTTCGAACATATCACCACCGGCGAATCGGTTGACTTCGTCATGGCGGCGCCGTCGCACATCGCCGCCACCATCACCCCCCACCACCTGCTGCTCAATCGCAACGACATGCTGGTGGGCGGCATCCGCCCCCATCATTATTGTTTACCAGTCTTGAAGCGCGAGACGGACCGCAACGCCTTGTTGCGCGCCGCGACCAGCGGTAATCCGAAATTCTTCCTGGGAACCGACAGTGCCCCCCATGCCCGCGCCGCCAAGGAAACCGCCTGCGGCTGTGCGGGAATCTACACGGCGCATGCCGCAGTGGAATTCTATGCGGAGGCCTTCGACGTGGCGGGGGCCCTGAACAAACTGGAAGGATTTGCCGCTTTTTACGGCGCCGATTTCTACGGTCTGCCCCGCAATAAGGAAACCATCACCCTGATCAAACAGGATCAGGAGATAGACTCATCCTACCCCTTCGGCACGGACACGGTCATACCATTACGCGCCGGCGGGATTCTGACCTGGCGGATGCAAGACTTAGCAGTATAACGATACGGTTATATTTTCGATGCAGGCAACGGCTGCAACAAATTGTTGCTCAGGGTCTTTACCTCGCTACTGCTACGCTGCTGTGTTCGATAAATACGCTTGCGTATTTTCGAGGGACCGCGGTCAACTCAATACACGGGAGAAATGCGATATCCTCGCTGGCGCAATAGATGGAGTACGCCCTGATCGCCCGGCAGCAAACCCGCATCGATGGCGATAAAGGCGTTTTGTTCTTCAATCCGCGGCAGGATGCGGTTGACGATACGCAGATTACGATCATCGATCATATGCTGTTTGAAGGCGTGGATGAGCCGCTGATCATCGCTGGCCAGAAACTGATCCTGCAAGGCAGCGACACCGCCCAGGTCACCTTGGGTATAACGCCGCACCATCTCCTTATTGGTACGAGCGAGCGTTGCGTGATGATCGACCACATCCTTGAGTATGGCCACCTGATCGTCGAGGCGGATATCCGCGAAGATCGCCACCTGTTCATCCGCGGTTTCAAGGCCGTGGACATTTTTGCCGCCGCTTAAGGCAGCTCCGTAGAGGATGACATCCATAAAAATGCCGTCTTGCGGTTTAGGCATGGTTAGCGCGGTGAATACCACCCAGGGTTTGAGCTTTAACAGCAACGGCGGCGCAACCCCATGTTTGCTCATGAGTGCAGCTACCTTGTTGAAATAATTCTTGCCCAGTAAGGTGCGTAAGTCCGGCCCCGAGCTGATAAACATTGCCGCAGTCATGCGCGCCAGCGCAGCATGATCCGGAATCAACTCCATGGCGAAGACATCGGAGAGTTGAAAGGCCTGCACTACCGCGGGTGGCAGCTGCATGACCTGCGGATCTTCCGAATTGATGGTGGCGAAGACATAGCTGGGGCGCAGGCCGCTGCGCTCCACCTTCCACAATAGACCCTTATGATTATTTTGAGTGCCGGGCGTATAGGCTGCCGCTCCGATATCGGCGCTGACGGATATGGCCCACGCCGAATTGAACGCGCCCAGTGTTATGATAATGCCCAAGCATACTGCGCGCGCGATCGATGATACAAGCACCCACATCATTGCCATCTCAGCTCCTTTCACTGCCGGCTGACTCCCTGCCCGGCGTGAATCTCTACTTGCTCCGTCGCCAAATGCCCGCAATTCCCGTATTCTGTCCACATGAGCTCTCAGGAATCTTTACCCATCGCCAAGCGTTTTCGTGGTTTCCTGCCTGTCGCCGTCGATGTGGAAACAGCAGGATTCAATCCCCAGACCGATGCCTTGCTAGAGATCGCCGCCGTCACCTTGCGCATGAACGAGGAGGGACATCTGGAACGCCAGCAAACTTTCGCTTGTCACGTCCAACCCTTCCCCGGCGCCAATCTCGATCCGGCAGCGCTCGCCTTTACCGGTATCGACCCACATCACCCCTTCCGTGATGCCTTGCCCGAACAAGAAGTTCTACATAGGATTTTTCAGCCCGTCAGAAAGGCCGTGCGCGACAGTGGCTGCAGTCGCGCCATTTTGGTTGGGCATAATCCCTGGTTTGATCTGGCGTTCATCAATGCCGCGGCGCAACGTACCGGCATCAAGCGCAATCCGTTTCATCCATTCAGCGCTTTCGATACCGCCACCCTCGGCGGGCTGGCTTTCGGTCAGACAGTATTAGCGCGCGCCGCCCAGGCGGCAGGCATCCCCTGGGACAGCCGCGAAGCCCATTCGGCCATCTATGACGCCGAACAGACCGCGGAATTGTTCTGCCGCGTAATCAACCTCTGGGAATCGTTGCAAGCCAAAGACGATGACGATTTCGTCACCAGGATAGAATCTAACTGACAGGGAATATCACCCTGGCTTGCGGCGGCGCAGTTGCCTTGCATCTCCATTCGAGCAAAGAGTACGCGGCACAGCGCCTTTAAGAAGAACTACTAAGATCGGGGAGGCGGACCCAAACCCGAAAACCACCCAAACTCGGCGAGCGGTCGAAGCCCATCTCGCCGCGATAGTATTCCACGATCTCGCGGGCGATGGACAAACCCAAACCATAACCGCCCACCGATTCGTCCAGTCTTACCCCACGCGCCGACAATTGTTCCAGCTTTTCCTCCGGAGCACCGGGGCCGTTGTCCTCTATGCTGAACGACAAACCCGGCCCCCCCGCCACCGTAAACACCACTTTGCTCGTCGCCCATTTACAGGCGTTATCCAGCAGATTGCCGAACAACTCCAACATATCCTCCCGTTCCGCGGGATAGGCGAGGCCGGGCGGAATGGTCCATTCCACCTCCAGGCTTTTATCGCGATAGATTTGCTTCAACGCCGTCAGCAGTAAGGGTAGTTCCTGGCGCACATCGAAACGTCCTCCCGGGGTCGCCGCCCCGGCCAGGCGCGCCCGCTTCAACTCGCGCTGGATGAAACTGCCGATCATGCTGCTCTGATGGCGCAACTGCGCATGCAGTTGTGGATGGGCGCGCAATTCATCGCTATTCAGTAATTGATCCAGGGCGGTCAAGGGAGTCTTCAAGGCATGGGCCAGATTACCCAAGGCATTACGCGAGCGTTCCAGGCGATCGCCCAGGATTGTGATCAGGTGGTTGATCTCCAATACCAGCGGCACGACCTCTACTGGCACCTTGCCGGTCAATTCCTGAATCTCACCCCGCTCCAGTCGCCGCAGGTCGCCGCGCACCTGTTCCAGAGGCCGCAGCCCGCGCTGCACCACCCACATCTGCAAGGCAATCAGGCCCACCAGGACGGCACAGGTGATCAGTACATAGCGCCATTGAAAGATCCCGAACTCGCCCTCGATGGGCGAGTAATCCTCGGCCACCGCGATGGTCAACAGCCGCCCGCGCTTTTCATAGCCCGCCACCAGCATAATCAAGGGCTGGTGTTCCGGACCATGGGTGCGCGTCAGAGTATAATGGCCGGCCGGGACCGGCTTTATATCCAGGAGATGATTCAGCAAGGAGCGGGAGCGCACAACGAACCCCTCGCTCATCACCTCATAGTAGTGGCCGGAAAACGGCCGCTTGAAAATCGGATCGGCGCGCTCCACGGCCACTACCGGACGTTGATCGGTATCGAAGACGATACCGGCCAGCAAGCCCTCGGCATCATGGGTCAGGCGCGAAGCGAAATACTCCTCGGTGAGCTTGCGCAGGGAGACGTTCACTACCAGCCACTGCGCGGCGAACAAGACCAGTACCGTCACCACCAAGCCGACCGCGAGACGGCCTTGCAATGAACGCATTAATCAACGGCTCCGAAGACATATCCCTGTCCGCGACGCGTAGTGATCAATTCCTTGCCCAATTTATGACGCAGACGATTGATATAGACCTCCATGACATTGCTGTCCTTGTCCGAATCGAAATCATAGACATGTTCGGTCAAACGGCTTTTGGAGAGGATCTGACCGGGATGCATCATGAAATAGCGCAACAGACGAAATTCGATGCCGGTGAGCTCAACCTCGTGGCCCTTGTCGGTGAGCACCGATTGGCGTTCCTCATTCAGGGTCAGACCCGCCACATGCAGATTACCGGCGGCCTGGCCGTGACCGCGGCGTATCAAGGCATTGATACGCGCCAGAAGCTCTTCCACATGGAAGGGCTTGCCCAGGTAATCATCCGCGCCGGCCTTAAATCCCTCCACCTTTTCATGCCAGGCGTCGCGGGCCGTGAGAATGATCACCGGGACGCGATTGCTGCGCTGACGCCAGTTGGCCAGGACCTCCAATCCGGAGCGTTTGGGGAGCCCCAAATCCAGCACTACCGCATCATAAGGCTCCTCGTCCCCCATGTGCTCGGCATCAATGCCATTGTCCGTCAGATCCACCGCAAAACCGGCGTGTCCCAGATCTTTCTTGAGACGTTCGCCGAGCACCTCGTCATCCTCTACCACCAGTATCCTCACTTATCCTCTTCCTCTTCGTGATTGACGAGTTCCCCGCTGCGGGCATCGTAGTATGTTTCCCATACCTTGCCGCGGTCATCCAGGATCTCGATCTCGTAGATTTCCCGCCCGTCTATGGTTTTCAGCTCGGCCTCGAGCAGTCTGCCCGCATGCAGAGACT
>Ga0316579_10000226_pt1 | contig 17150 bp, 13 predicted proteins | sample J5NA_2_FD_203074 | JGI IMG/M metagenome (GOLD analysis project Ga0316579, IMG submission 203074) | Rhizosphere microbial communities from salt marsh grasses in Alabama, United States - J5-7_160517rDrA | ecosystem: Host-associated > Plants > Roots > Rhizosphere | place: USA: Alabama | collected... | reverse complement strand
GATTCGCTGGATCTCCTCGGCGCTGACCTGCCCATCTGCCTTTGCGACATTCAGCATGCCCTTGATGACCAGCTCCGCGGTGCTTTCGATGGCCTGCTCCTCTGCCAGGTTCTGCGGCGCCCGCATGCCCAAAGGTACCTCGCCGCCGCTGAACTGAGGCAGCTCGCCGGCCGCAGGGGCCCCCTTGGCGCCCCGCCCCGCGCTGGTGAGCGCGTTGTAGGCAACGCCCGCCAGCATGGCCAGGGCGCCGCCCTTGATGGCGCCGGAGATGGATTTGCCACCGCCGCCGAGCACTGAGCCGAGCACGGCGCCCAGTCCGGCGGCCTGGGCGGGATTCTGGGCCGCGCTGCCGAGCGTCGTCTTGGCCATGTCCATCACGCGGCCGAGGATGCCGCCTCCCTCCTGACCGCCGGTCAGATTGCCCAGACTGGACTGAAGGTCCTGGAGCATGTTCCCCATTCGGCTCTCGCCGGACTTGGACATGTTGTTCTGCATGAAGCTGCCGAGTAGGTCACCAAGGCTTGCCATTGCTGTGTCTCCGTCGTTCTTTGATGGATTGTTGTCTGCGTGTATCCGGTCGGGCCCTCGTTCCGGCCCAGCCGGGTACAGTTATACACCCAGTCCATGTTGCTCGCGTGACCGCCGGCGAACGCCTTTCACTTACAGAGCGGACGCGCTGTTCCGGCAGGAAAGTCAGGAACTGCCGCGCGCCCCCCCATGCCTTGCCAGCACCACGGCTGTTGGTCACACTACCCCGGTCGCCAGCATGTAGGCTGGGATATGTCCTACCCCGTCAGCTTCTCAGTATGTCCGAACCAGCTCTCGACCTAACCATTCGCTGCGGGTTGGAATTCGCCTACGAGGCAGCGGCGCCGACACCGATGATCCTGCTCATCCAGCCGGGGCTGAACCGGACGCAACGGGTCGAGAAGCAGCTGCTCACCTTTGCGCCGCAGGTGGCCGTGCGCCATTACGAGGATTGGCATGGCAATGTCGGGCACATGTTCAATCTGCCCCCAGGCCGGACGACCATCCGCTACGATGCGTTCGTTCATGTGCCGTCCGTTTCCGAAGACCACTGGCTCATCGGCGATGCGGTGCCGGTAGGCGAACTATCGCCGGAGCTGCTGCGCTACACGCTGCCGAGCCGGTATTGCGATTCAGATCGGCTGATGGCCTTTGCGCACCAGTACTTCGATGGCTACCGTCACGGCCTGCCGCTGGTGCAGGCGATCTGCGACTGGCTACACACCAATATCCAGTATCGCTTTGGGTCAGGCAGCCCCCTCACGGCGGCAAGCGAAATAATCTCGCAGCGCTACGGGGTGTGCCGGGATTTTGCCCACTGCCTAGTGGCACTTTGTCGGTGCTTCAATATCCCGGCGCGCTATGTCACGGGCTATCTGGGCGACGTCGGTGTTTGGGACCCGGGTACGCCGATGGACTTTCACGCGTATGCCGAGGTGTATGTAGCGAATCGCTGGTATACGTTTGACGCGCGCTTCAATGAGCCGCGGATCGGCCGGATCAAAATCGCGTGCGGGCTAGACGCCGTGGACGGCGCTTTTTCCACGCTCTACGGGCCGGCGTATCTCTCCTGGTTCCACGTGTGGACGTACCAGGTGGATCCGACGCAGGTGTTGCTAGGCGATCCGGTGGATATGTCGAAGCGGCTTGATGGAACGCCGACGGTGAGGCTGCCAGGGAACCACTAGATCGCCGGACCGCAGGCGCGGCCCCCGCGAACGGCGGCAGGCCGCGCCGACCGGGACGAGGTCGCCTCCTCAGGCGTTCAACACCCCTTTGAGCTCGTCGAGGAACCCCTGCTCGACGGCGCTCACCCGCTCGCCGCCGAATCCGAGGAACCCGCCTTCCTTCGCGGCATTGGCGGCGGCGGTCGCCACGTTCACGAGCATGCCCTTGTAAGCCTCGACTTCCGCGGGCGTAGCCTTGGCGGCCAAGAGGTCCACCGCCTTCTTCACCTGGTCGAAGGAGGCCTTACGGAGGTTCGCGATCTGCTGTTCGCGGTCGCCTTCACCGAGCAGGGTCTTGGGGTCGGGCATGCCGGGCATGCTCTTGTCGGCGAGCATCTCCTGGGCAAGCTCGACGCCGCTGGCGCCTTTCAGGGACTCGATCATGCCCTTCATGCCGCCGGCGGCCTCTTTCAGGGATCCGAACAGTCCGCTCGGGTCAGCGGTGCTGACACCGGCGGCAAGGATTGCGGGAACGGATCTCAATAGGTTCCACTCGTCAGTGGTGAACGTGGCCTTGGTGGTCATTGGTTTCTCTCCGTCTGGTCGATGGCGATGGTGGCTTCTCTTGCGCAGTAGGCGAAGTGCTATGGTTTCGGGATTCCGAATCGTCCAAGCCCTGCCTGCGGCCCGAGATTAGCCGCGAAGGGAGCGACGGACAACGCCCGCGAAGGCGCCGCGCGTCGGCACGACGCCGGCGTTGGGCCAAAGCAATTCCTTCACGCCTCGCCCCAAGGCCGGGCGCCTGGACTCATGGGTTCAATAGCGCTGAGATCTGGGCGAGGATTGGCATCAACACCGGCGTAAGAACGGGCCCGACGCCTGGGAGGTCCATTACCTGCTTGGCGAGTGACTCCAGCTTGGCGAACTGAGGACCGATGAGCCCGGCGAGGGCCTGACGTCCGGCCGCCGGCAGCTTCTCGACCAAGGCGGAGACCTCGCCCAATGCTGCCCCTTGGGCAGTGAGCGCGCCAACAGCCGCCTCCGCGCTGGCGGCGTCCTTCACCCCCGAAAGCGCCGATCCGACCCCGGCGATCGCGCCGCTGAGCTTCTCTCCCAAGTTCACGCCTTCGACGACCAGGCTCGGGGCGGCGGCCGGCGGCCGGGTCAACTCCGGCCCAGGGGTTGCTACCGGTGTCGTCCTGGGCGCCAACAGATACTGCCAGCCGATGAGCGCCATGACAGTTGCGGACACTGACGGGCGACCAGCGCGAAGGCTCCCGTCACCGACGCACCGCGATCCTTTGATCCCGGCCTCCATCCAGGCGCGGGCCTATATGTCGCCGATCTGGTACACACCCGCCGGATGAGGCCCCATTCCCGCGAGCGACAATGAGCTTCTCCAGCCCGGCGATTGGCGGGGCCCGTTGCCGGGGACTCCCTGTGCCGCTGGAGCCGATCGAGTCAGCGCGACGGCGGGGCGTAGAGGATGCCGCCGTCCCGCCACAGGGCATTAAGCCCCCGTTTGATGCCTAGCGCGGAGCCCTTGCCCAGGTTGCGCTCGAAGATCTCCGCGTAGTTGCCCACCTGGTCGATGACGCGGTAGCTCCAGCCCTTCTCGAGCCCAAGCAGCGCGCTGGTGGCACCGTCCACGTCCAGCAGCAGGCGTACGGTGTCGCTCAGTGCGCGGGCCCGGGCGGCATCCACGTTGCTGGAGTCGATGCCGGCCTCCTCGGCATTGATCAGGGTGAACAGGGTCCAGCGCACGATGCTGGACCAGTGCCCGTCATCCTGGCGCACCACCGGGGCCAGGGGCTCGCGCGAGATGACCTCGGGCAGGATTCGGTGCCCGCTGCTGTCCTGAAGGGCGGCGCGGGCGGCGTAGAGCTGGGATTGGTCGGAGGTCAGGGCATAGCACTTGCCGTCCACATAGGCCTTTACCGCCTCTTGGAGATTCGGGTACTCCTCGAGCTTCAGGACCATGCTGTGGAGGGTGAAGTATCGCTTGGCGTTCTCCGCCGAGGTGGTGTCGCTGACCACGCACACCGGCCTGTTGCTGAGCTCCAAGGCGCTGAGCGTGTTGGTGCTGCGCCGGACCATGAAGCCCTGGCCATCGTAGTAGAGGGTGGCGACGAAGGACACGCCCAGTCCCAGGTCCCGGCTCATGGTCCAGGTGGTGTTACGCGAGAGCAGGTCCACCTGGCCTTCGCGGAGGAGGTCGAAGCGGTTGGCCGTGCTGGTGGGGATGAGCTCCACCTTGTCCGCCCGGCCCAGGGTGGCCGCGGCCACGGCCCGGCAGAAGTCCACGTCCAGGCCGCTCCAGGCGCCGCTCTCGTCCTTGACCGAGAGTCCGGGCGCCTCGCCGTTGACGCCGCAGCGCAGCACACCGCGTTGGCGCACGTCCTCCAGGGTGCCGGCCGTTGCCCGAGGGAGCGCCAGGGCCAAGAGCAGGGGGGCCCCAAGGGCCCAAAGCCAGAGTTTCGGTTGGCTCATGGGGGCATGTCTCCCGTTGGATTCTTTGCAGGGCGTGAGCGAGGTCGTCACGACGCTTACCACGACAGTAGGACCCACTTGGGGACGGCGATGTCCAAGTCGTCACCGCCCCGGTGCATGCTCATGTCGCCGGAGCCGTCCTCGTCCACAAGGTAGTAGGGGGCGCCGGCGTTGGGGGTGATCTTGACCATGTAGAGCTGGCCGTTGATGCGGTACTCCTCGGTGACCCTGTTGTGATCCTCACGCAGGGTGATGGCGGGAGCCAGGTCCGCGTCCGTGACCTGCAGATCGAGGCTGCCGAGATCGCTCCCTTCTGCCGCGATGGTCGTCGCCAACAGGCCCGCGCACAGGGTGATGGCGGCGCAAGTGGATGTACTCGATGACGGTCTGCCCCGATAGGCATCCGCTCGGGCGGCATGGAGGGTGAGAGGCATGAACTGGCGCCGAAAGATCAGGTCGGCGCATGATACAGCCTGCCGGGACGGCGGGCGAACCGGGCTCCCCAGCGCGGCAGCCGCCGCGGCCGCGAACCGGCGCGCTTGGGGCAAGGGGCGCTGGAGGGTCTCGCCGGCGACCGATACGGCGATGCCCCTTGTCTTTCCCCTTTCTACCCCCGTTCAAGCGAGACCAATCAAGCGCTTGATTATGTGTTAGCCTTGGCCCCATGAACCGAGGTCGAAACCAATCGAGCGCCGCCTCCCGGCCGGGTCCTGCGGCGGGGGGCGCGAGCGCGCGGGAGCGGTTGCTCCGCCACGCCACGGGGATCTTCGCGGCCAAGGGCTTCGCTGCCGCCAGCACCCGGGAGATCTGCGAGGCGGCGGGTGTCAACGTCGCCTCGATCCACTACTACTTCGGGGACAAGGCCGGGCTCTATCGGGAGACCTTGCTGGAGCCCATCACCGAGGTGATCGCGGCCTGCGGCGCCTTCGACGACCCGGCGCTGCCCTTCGAGGAGTCGATGCGCCGGCTGCTTGGCCCCATCCTCGACCTGGCGCCCGGTGACCAGGATGCCGCCTTCGAGGCCCAGGTGATGCGGCTGCACCTGCGGGAGATGCTGGAGCCCTCGGGGGCCTTCCGCGAGGTCGTCGAGCAGACCATCGCCCCGGCCCACCGGGCCTTGACTGGCCTGCTCGCCCGTCACTGCGGGCTCGCGGCGCCGGATGACGACGTTCACCAGCTCGCCTTTGCGGTGGTGGCGATGGCCCGCGATTACTGTCTGTCCCGCGAGATGATGAAGCTGCTGGCCCCCGGGGTGCTGTCGCGTTCGCGCTCGGGGGAGCAGATCCTGGAGCGCCTGGTAGGCTACGCGCGAGCCCTGCTCGACCAGGAGATCGCCCGCCGGGGCGCTGCCGCGATCGACCAGAAACGGGCCCGTTCCCTGACGGGCGCCGGCCCCTAGTCCCATGTCCGACTCTACCCATCGATCGAGGCTGTGGCCGCCGCTGGCGGCCCTTGCCGTGGTCCTGGCCGCGGTCCTGCTCTGGACCCTGCTCCCCTTGGCGGAGGAGGGCGGGACATCCCCCGAGTCCGCCGCGCCGGCGGGACGTCCGGCGCTCACGGTGACGGTTACCGCACCGCGGCTCGCCGAGTGGCCGCGGACCCTCGCCGCCTACGGCAACGTCACCCCCTGGCAGGAGGCGGTGATCGGCGCCGAGCTCAGCGGCTATCGGCTGACCGAGGTGCTGGTCAACGTGGGCGACGTGGTGAGCGAGGGTCAGCTCCTCGCCCGACTGGCCAGCGACACCGTCGCCGCCGAGCTCGCCCAGTCGCGCGCCGCGGTGGAGGAGGCCGAGGCCCAGTTGGCGGAGGCCCGCGCCGATGCGGACCGGGCGCGGCGGATCGAGGAGCGGGGCGCGCTCAGCGCCCAGCAGATCAACCAGTTCCTCACCGGCGAGCAGACCGCCATCGCCCGCGTGCATGCGGCCGAGGCCAGGGCGCAGGCGGACGAGCTTCGGCTCTCCCAGACGCGCATCGTCGCCCCCGATGACGGGGTGATCTCCGCGCGCACCGCGACCGTCGGGTCCCTGGCCCAGAACGGCCAGGAGCTGTTCCGCCTGATCCGTGGCGGCCGGCTGGAGTGGCGTGCCGAGATCACCGCCGACGAGCTCGGGCGGATCGCGCCCGGCATGCGCGCCTCGGTTCTGCCCCCGGGGGCGGCCCCTCGAGACATGGTTCCCGGGATCGTGCGGATGGTCGCCCCGACACTGGACCCCCAGACCCGCAACGCCATCGTCTATGTCGATCTCCCCACGGACGGCGCCCTTCGGGCCGGGATGTTCGTGCGCGGGGAGCTGCGGGTGGGGGAGGGGGCGGCCCTTACCCTGCCCCAGGGCGCGGTGGTGCTGCGCGACGGATTCGCCTACGTCTACGCCCTCGGCCCCGACGACCGGGTGAGCGAGATCAAGGTCGAGGTGGGACGCCGCGTCGGCGACCGCATCGAGATCACCGGGGGGGTTACCTCCGAGTCTCGGGTGGTCGCCACGGGCGCCGCCTTCCTCGCCGACGGCGACCTGGTGCGGGTGGTCGAGGCGCCGGCGGCCGGAATCCTGTCGTCCCAGTAGCCCAGGGCGTGCGGAAGGCCAACCCATGGCGATGAACGTCTCGACCTGGTCGATCCGCAATCCGACCCCCTCGGTGCTGCTGTTCCTCCTGCTGACCCTGATCGGCGTGGTCGGCTTCGTCGGCATGAAGATCCAGCAGTTCCCCGACATCGACCTGCCCACGGTCACCGTCACCGCCACCCTCCCGGGGGCCGCCCCCGCCCAGATGGAGACGGAGGTGGCGCGCAAGATCGAGAACGGGATCGCCACCCTGCAGGGGGTCAAGCACATCTACACCAAGGTGCAGGACGGCACGGCCACCATCACGGTGGAGTTTCGCCTAGAGAAGCCGACCCAGGAGGCCCTGGACGACGTGCGCGACGCGGTCTCCCGCATCCGCGCGGACCTGCCCGGCGACCTGCGCGACCCGGTGATCGCCAAGGTCAACCTCGCCGGCTCGCCGATCCTCACCTACACCATCGCCTCCCCGCGGATGGACGCCGAGGCCATCTCCTGGTTCGTCGACAACACGGTCACCAAGGCGCTGCTCTCGGTGTCGGGTGTGGGGGCGGTGGCGCGGGTGGGCGGCGTCGACCGCCAGGTGCTGGTGGAGCTCGATCCAGACCGGCTCCTGGCCCTGAACGCCACCGCCGCCGACATCTCCCGCCAGCTGCGGCGCATCCAGCAGGAGGCCTCGGGCGGGCGCGCGGACATCGGGGGGCTGGAGCAGTCCGTGCGCACCATCGGCACGGTGCAGTCGGCCACCGAGCTGGCGGCCATGGACATCGTGCTCTCGGACGGGCGGCGCATCCGCCTCGACCAGGTCGCCACCGTGACGGACACCGTGGCCGAGCAGCGAAGCGCCGCGCTCCTCAACGGCGAGCCGGTGGTGGGCTTCGAGATCACCCGCAGCCGCGGCGCCGGGGAGACCGAGGTCGCCGAGGGGGTGCGCGCCCAGCTGGAGCGGCTGCGCGCCGAGCACCCGGAGATCCAGATCACCGAGGCCTTCAACTTCGTGGACCCGGTGCGCGAGAACTTCCACGGCAGCATGTCGCTCCTGATCGAAGGGGCCATCCTGGCGGTGCTGGTGGTCTGGCTCTTCCTGCGGGACTGGCGCGCGACCTTCATCGCCGCCACGGCCCTGCCGCTGTCCATCCTCCCGGCCTTCGGCGCCATGTACCTCATGGGGTTCACGCTGAATGTGGTGACCCTGCTCAGCCTCTCGCTGGTGGTCGGCATCCTGGTGGACGACGCCATCGTCGAGATCGAGAACATCATGCGCCATCTGCGCATGGGCAAGACGCCCTACCAGGCCGCCATGGAGGCCGCCGACGAGATCGGGCTCGCGGTGATCGCGACCACCTTCACCCTGATCGCGGTGTTCCTCCCCACCGCCTTCATGAGCGGGGTGGCCGGCAAGTTCTTCGTCCAGTTCGGCTGGACGGCGGCCATCGCGGTCTTCTTCTCCCTGGTGGTGGCCCGCATGCTGACCCCGATGATGGCGGCCTATCTGCTGCGCAGGCCCCGCAAGGACCATGGGCGGCCCGGCTGGCTGGGGGTCTACCTGCGGGTCGCGGGCTGGTGCCTGCGGCACCGCGTCGCGACCCTCGCCGGTGCGGCCCTGTTCTTCTTCGGCTCCTTCGCCCTGGTGCCCCACCTGCCCACCGGGTTCATCCCGCCCGATGACCTCTCCCAGACCCAGGTCTACATCACCCTGCCCCCGGGGAGCACCTTCAGGCAGACCTTCGAGACGGCGGAGCAGGCGCGGACCATCGTCGAGCAGAACCCCCACGTGCGGCTGGTCTACACGGCGATCGGCGGCGGCAGCGCGGGGTCTGACCCCTTTGCACCCCGGGGGGCGTCCGAGGTCCGCAAGGCGACCCTGACCATCAACCTCACGCCCCGCTCCGAGCGCAACGGCCTCCTCGGTCTCTTCGGCGGCACCCGCAAGCAGGCGATCGAGGCCCAGCTGCGGGAGGCCCTCACGGCCGTGCCCGGCGCGCGCATCAACGTGGGGCTGGCGGGCGCCGCCGGCGGCAAGTACGTGCTGGTGCTGGCCTCGGAGGACGGCCGGGTGCTCTCCGAGCACGCGCGCACGGTGGAGCGGGAGCTGCGCACCATCCCCGGCATCGGCAGCGTGACCACCACCGCGAGCCTGGTGCGGCCCGAGCTGCGGGTCCGGCCCGACTTCGCCCGGGCCGCCGATCTCGGCGTGACCTCGGCCGCCATGGCCGACACCCTGCGCATCGCCACCGCCGGCGATTATGACCAGGACCTGGCGAAGCTCAATCTCTCCCAGCGGCAGATCCCCATCGTTGTCAAGCTGCCGCCCGATGCGCGTCGGGACCTCGCGCTCCTGGAGCGTCTGCCGGTTCCGGGCAGGCAGGGCCCGGTGATGCTCGGCAACGTCGCGACCCTGTCGATCGCCAGCGGTCCGGCGGAGATCGACCGCTACGACCGGCTGCGCAACATCAACTTCGAGATCGAGCTGGACCAGGCGCCGCTGGGCGAGGTGGAGCGGGCGGCGCTCGCCCTGCCGAGCCTGCGGAAGCTGCCGCCCGGGGTGATCCAGACCACGGTGGGCGACGCGGAGGCGATGAACGAGCTCTTCAACAGCTTCGGGCTCGCGATGCTCACGGGCGTGCTCTGCATCTATACGGTGCTGGTGCTGCTGTTCAAGGACTTCGTGCAGCCGGTAACCGTCCTTGCGGCCCTGGTCCTGTCGGTCCCGGGCGCCTTCCTGGCCCTCTTCATCACCCAAAGCGCCTTGTCGATGCCGTCCATGATCGGGCTCATCATGCTCATGGGCATCGCCACCAAGAACTCGATCCTCCTGATCGACTACGTGTTCCTGGCCCGTCGCGGCGTGGACGGGAACCCACCGCTGCCGCGCCTGGAGGCGGTGCTCGACGCCTGCCGCAAGCGCGCCCGCCCCATCGTCATGACCACCATCGCCATGGGCGCTGGCATGCTGCCGATCGCCCTGGGCATCGGCGCGGACCCGAGCTTCCGGGCGCCCATGGCGATCGTCGTCATCGGCGGGCTCATCACCTCGACCTTCCTGTCCCTGCTGGTGATCCCGGTGGTCTTCACCTACGTGGACGATGGGATCGGCTGGGTCCGGAGATGGCGCGCCCGCGGGGCGACGGCGTCCGAGTCCCCGGCGCGGTAATCCGTCGCGCCACCCTGACCCGGGGGCTGCGCGAGCGCGACGGGCCGCCCGCCGCCAGGCAGCTAGGTCGACAGGCTCTCGCTCAGCACGGTCTCGAACCGCGAAACCACCTGTTCCCAGCTCCGGCTCAGCATGGCCTCGCGCGCCGCCCGCCCCAAGGAACGCCGCCACTGGGGATCGCCTTGCGCGACGCGACGCGCGGCCTCGATATAGGCGGACTCGTTGCCTGCGGCGACGCTGATCCCATTGGCTCCGTCCACGATCAGCTCGCCCGCGGCCGCACTGCAATAGGCGATCACGGGCACGCCGCTGGCCATCGCCTCCGCGACCACATTCCCATAGGTCTCCGTCAAGCTCGGGAAGAGGAACAGGTCCGCGCTGGCGTAGTGGACCGCCAGGTCGGCCCCGCGTCGCACACCCGCGAAGTGCTGGGGCAGCGGTTGCTCGCCCAGCGGTCCCCGCGCCGGTCCGTCCCCCACCCAGAGCAGCCGCGCAGACGGGTGCTCCCCGAGGATGGCGCTAAAGCTGCGCACGACCAGGCCCAGGTTCTTCTCGGCGGCCAGCCGCCCGACGTAAAGGCAGACGATGTGCTGCTCGCCGGCCCCCCAAGAGGCCCGCAACTCCTGAGAGCGCCGGGACGGATCGAAGAGCTCCGTATCGACGCCGCGTCCCACCACCCGGACCCCGGGGATCCCTTCCCCAGCCAACTCGGCGGCCAGGGCCGCGGTCGGGACCAGGGTCGCGACCGTTTGTCGGTGCAGGCTGCGCAGATAGGCCGCGATCATGGGACGCATCCAGCCCATACCATAGTGGATGCTGTAGCGGTCGAAGTTGGTGTGAAAGCCGGAGGTGGTCGGTATCCCGAGCTTGCGCGCCGAACGGATCGCTGACCAGCCCAGGGGGCCCTCGGTGACCACGTGCACCACGTCGGGCCGCTGGACGCGCCAGCGTCGACGCAGGAATGCCCCGGCGGGCAGGCCCCAGCGCACTTCCGGGTAACCGGGCAGCGGCAGACCAGGAAGGGTGATGTCGTCGCTTCCCGCCTCGCCCAGCGACGGCCGCGGGCGGACCAGGGTCACCCGGTGGCCCCGGGCGCGCATCCCATCGATGAGCCGGCCGACCGTCATGGCGACCCCATTGACTTCGGGAGGGGCGGTCTCGCTGACGATATCGACGGTGAGCGTCAAGGCCGCGTCTCTGGCCACTGCTGAACAGCGCCCCGCGACGCCGTCCGATTGGAGTAATCCGGGGTCATGAGGACCGGGATCGCGTCCTCGTCTTCCCGGGGCTGCACGTCGTCCAGGAGTGCGGATGCCGGTGTCTCCCGGAGAGAGGCCAGGGTCTCGCGTCCATCCCATTCGATCAGCTCCAGCCGACCGTCGAGGTGCTCCACGATGGCCGAGCAGGAATCCACCCAGTCGCCGCAGTTGGCGTAGAGCAGACCCTCTACCTGCTTGATGGTCGCCCAGTGGATGTGACCGCAGATGACCCCGTCGAGACCGCGCTCGCGGGCATGGCGGACGGCGAATTCCTCGAAGTCGAAGATGAAGCTCAGGGCGGTCTTGACCTTGCGCTTGGCGAAGCCCGCAAGGGACCAGTAGCCGGCGATGCCCAGCGTGCGCCTGATCCAGGAGAGCCACAGGTTGACGCGCACCAGCAGGTTGTAGGCGACGTCACCGAGCACCGCAACCCAGCGGTGATAGCGCGTCACCTGGTCGAAGGCGTCCCCATGGACCAGCAACAGGCGCCTGCCGTCCGCGGTCTCGTGGATCGCCTCGCCCTGCACCTGGATGTCACCGAAGGACATGCCCAGATAGTCGCGCAGGGCCTCGTCGTGGTTGCCCGGTATGAAGACGATCCGCTCACCGTGACGGGCGCGGCGCAGGAGCTTTTGGACCACCGTGTTCTGGGCCCGGGTCCAGCAGATTCCCCGGTGCATGGCCCAGAAGTCGACGATATCGCCGATCAGATAGGTCCGCTCCGAAGGGTGCTCGCGCAGGAACTCCAGCAGCCGCTCGGCCTGACAGGCCCGGGTACCCAGATGGACGTCGGAGATGAAGAGGGTGCGGACACGGGGCATCGCGCCAAGATACAAGGGCAGTTTTAAGGCCGCGTTATCGTCCTGCTACGAAACGGTTGCGGTTCCGCGTGACCGAGCAGAACGTACTTCTCCAGGGGTTCGCTTGCCCGCTGTGGCGACGCCGACGAAGCAGTAGTAGGGCACGCGAAGACCGGGGAGATAGGGCACGGGCGCCCGGTGCTCGCTCAGCACGTGGTCGGGCAGCAGCCGTCTCAGCGCAGCGAGGTGGGCGGGGTCCGGATGGACGCCATCGTGGCCGAACCAGCGGGGCCAGAACCAGCGGGTGAGGGCCCCGTGCCGGACCAGCCCGGGCTCTCGAACCGCGCCCGACACATAGAAGTCCACCACGCCCAACCGACCGCCGGGTCTCAGCATGGCGAGCGCATTGCGCAGCGCCCCCTCCCAGTCCGGGATCATGGTCAGGGAGTAGGAGAAATAGACACAGTCCACCGGCCCATCCGGACGGTAGCTCACCGCGTCCCCCTCGATCACCCGCACGTTGGGATGCCCGCGGGTGCGCGCACGGGCCAACTCCAGGAGGGCCGGGCACAGGTCCACCAGATCGACCCGATCCAGCCCCTCCAGCGCGCCGCCGAGAAAGTCCAGATTGCGCCCGGTGCCGGCCCCGAGCTCCACCAAGCTGGCACCCGGAGGGGGTGCCAGCCGTCTGATCAGCTCTGCGCGGCCGTGCAGCAGGCGCTCGCGGAAGGCGTCGTAATCCTCCGCTTGCGGGCCGTAGAAGGCCTGTAGCCGCTCACCCAGCGAGCTGCGGCGCGGCTGGCCCCGCAGCAGGTGCAGAAGGACCCGGATATCGCCCCCCCTCACAGGGCCGGAACCAGGTCGGCCACGTGGAAGCCCGCATAGGTGTGCACCCGATCGTGCTTTTGCAGATCCCGGGCGAGCGTCTCGTGGAACTGGAGACGCTCCCTCAACGGTTGCCGGCGGGCGCCCACCGCGAGCAGATCCAGGTAGGCCGGTGCCACATGGGCGCTGCGGAAGATGACCCGGGCGCCGGGGGTCGCGCGCTCCAGGATGGCGGACCACTCCTCCTCCAGGGCCTCCGGGTGATAGGTGCTCATCCAGTCCATGTGGTCCAGCAGGACGAACTTCGAAACGTGCTCCTCGGTCCCCTGGAGGAACTGGGTCACCGTGCAGGTTCGCGGAGCCACCCGGTCCGCGAGACCGTCCTTGAGCGCCCGGAAGTTCTCGGGCTTGAGATACTCCGGGCAGCAGGCGGTGGAGTAACGGCCGTTCACGTAGACCCCGTAGAAATAGTTGGTCCAGACCGGCAGCTCCCGGAGCACGTACTCCAGGGCCTCCCGGATGAAGCCCGCGACGCCCCTCCGGTGCTGCGCCTGGACCTGCTTGCGCTGGGCGTGGGGCACCCCGAGCATGCTCATCGTGAGCTGGCGCGACAGGGTCCAGTTCACCCCCGGGCTCCAGAACCGGGGACCGATGCGCTGGTCATAGATGGTCCGCTGCTCCTCCAGGGTGTGGGCCCGGAACAGCGCCGAGACGCCCTCCGCCAGGCCCGGACGCACCTTGAGGTAGGCGTGGAAGGCGCGTGCGACCTTCCCCGCCAGCCCGTGGAAATAGAATCCGTCGCCCCTGGGGGAGAACCAGTGCAGTCGCTCGTCCCAGAACCCCCGGGCGAAGGGCGAGAGGTCCGCGCGCAAGGACCCTTGGTAGACCTCCGACGCCCTCGGGTGGATCCCGTCGCCAAAGAGCGCAAAGAAGTCCTCGAAGCTCAGATTTCGGATCCCCGCGAGCTTGAGCTCGAGCAGGGCAGTCTGGCGTGGGTTGGCGTCCACCGCGTGGATCCGCCGAGGCCCGGCAAGGGCATAGTCCAGCACGTTGCAGCCGGCGCTGGTGATGACCAAGAGGGTATCGTCCGGCTGCAAGTCCAGGGCGATGCGATCCACCGCCGGGTCCTCCCAGCAGGTGTTGTAGACCAGGGATCGGGAGTAGATCGCATTGAAGACCGTCTGGTCGATCCGGTCGCGCAGGGTCAGGGCTGTCTTCACGGCGGGACTCGCTGGGGTAGGTTGAGCGTTAGGGCCTGCGAACAAGCCGCTAACGATAGTCGCCGGCAATGAAGGCGCCGTTACGGCGGTGCGACGGCTCTGTTTCAGCCGGAGCCACCGAGCGGGGTTCGGCAGCGAGATGACGCTGGAGTCCAAGCTAGCGAGCCCCTTGATCGCGGTTAGCACCCGGAACCACAGCGCTTCAACGGGGCCTTGCCAGGCAATGGCGGATCTATTGCGGTGCTCGATGGCGAGTGACCGGCCCCGGCACTCCAAGTAACGCTGCCGGGAGACCGAGCGCAGCGGGAGCCCGTCGGCCCGTGCCGAGCCGGGCGTCCGCGGAGGCTCAGGCAGGACCGCTCCTGCCGGCGCTCAGATTGCGGATATGCTCCTCGACGTGCTGCGCCAAGCGGGCGATCTGGGGCCAATCATGGGTGACGATGTCCTGGGCGTGGGCCAGGTTGTTGCGCAGTGACTCCAGGTCCTTGATGACGCGCTTGGCCGCGCCCTTGGTGCGCAGGCCGAAGGCCGCCCGCTCCTGCTCGTCCTCCATCAGGATCTGGGTCTTGTCCGAGAGCTGAAGGCAGTCGGCGAGGTCCACGTGCTGGCCCCGGCGGCGGCGCTCCTCCAAGAGCGCCTGGGCCTTGTCGAGCCGTCCGGCGGAGAGCAGGCCGGTCCAATCCCCGTTGGGCCAGCGGGTGCGGATGCGCTCGAGCAGGTCCAACTCCGTCAGGGTGATGATCCCGAACAGCCACATGCGCACCACGGGCTGCTGCATGTCGCCCCGCGTGATGAACCCGGCGACGTCCCCCATGGCGGTGACGAAGCAGAAGTCGTAGAGGGTCAGCACGCGGATGACCTCGGAGAGTGGGGCGTCCCCCTGGAGCAGCTGGGTGGGCGCGAAGTGGCGCAGCAGCTCGTTGCCGTCGCCGCCGATTTCCCGGGTGCCCTGCACGTAGCCGACGCACACCCCGTGGCGGCGCAGCCCCGCGACCTCGAGCTCGAACTGTTGCAAGGTATCGAGGATCTCGTTGGGCGGGCGCTCCAGGTCGAAGGACCGCAGGGGCCGCGCCACGTCCCGTGCCGTGAACGCCTGGGTGAACAGTCTGAGCGCCCGGCGCTGCGCCAGGGTTGGCGCGTTGCCGGGCTGCCAGTCATCCTCCTCGCTGATCCCTTGGGGCGGAGTGGGCAGGCCGAGACGCCGGGCGCACTCGGCCACCGCCTTCTGGGCGCGCCGGTAGAGCCGTGCGTCGCCCTCCGCCAGCACCTCCAGCAGGGCCGCGGACTCCGCGAGGTAGACGCGGCCGAACTTCGGGTCGTGGCCGCAGATATCGCGGCAGTTGTCGATCAGGTCCGCGAGCTTGACGGTCTTCGCCCGCGGACTCGCCCGTGCCGTGTGCCGGCGGTCGATGGCCTTGCGCACCGTGCGGTTGCCGTCACCCGGTCGGCTCGGGTCGGTGAGATCGAACACGAGGTCGCGCACCGCACGCCCGAACTCGCGCTCGAGATCGCCGAAGGTGGCCGGGGTGTCCTCGACCGTGTCGTGCAGCCAGGCCGCCGCGATCACCTCGGGGTCGTCGGTGACGCTTCCGACGAGCTCCGCCACGGACTTCAAGTGCTCCTGGTAGGGCTGGTTGGTGTACTTGCGCCGCTGATCGATGCGTTGGTGGGCCTCTGTCGCGAACTGGCGGGCCCTGGCGACGAGCTGGCTCATACGGGGGTGATGTCCTCCAGTTGGTGGCGGCCCAACGCCGGGGTCCCGGTGATCGGCCGCCCGCCGAATTCTTTGTCGTTCAGAGACCCCCCATCTTAGGCCACGCGGCGTCGCGGGCACGAGCGCTCCCCGCTCCGAGGTGGAGGCTCAGCGCCCCGGTGCCCGATGGCCGATTGGCCCGGGACGGGGCCGTCATTTCCGGCCATCGGATGCGCGACTCCCGGCCGGTAAGCGCCAGCGGCGCACCAGCGCCTTCTCCAGCTCCACGATGAAGAGCACCGACGCGGAGACCAGGACGATGCGCAGCCAGATGCCCCCATCGATGGCGGCGGTGCCGAACAGCGCCTGCATCGGCGGCAGGTAGGTGAAGGCGAGCTGGAACAGCACCAGCAGGCCCACTGCATAGAGCAGATAGCGGTTGCCGAGCAGGCCCTCGCGGTTCAGCACGGGGGCGATCATGTAGCGGGAATTAAAGAGGTAGAAGATCTCGAATAGGACCAGGGTGTTCACCGCCACCGTGCGGGACTGCTCGATGGGCGCGCCCTGATACTCCTCCCACAGGAACAGGCCGAAGGTGCCCGCCATCAGGATCAGCGACACGTAGGCGATGCGCCACAGGAACAGCGGCGTCAGCACCGGCCGGCGGGCATCGCGCGGCGGCCGCGCCATGACACCCGGCTCCGGCGGCTCGAAGGCCAGGGCCAGGGCGAGCGTGACGGCGGTGATCATGTTGACCCAGAGGATCTGGACCGGCGTCAGCGGGAACTGGTGGAAGCCGAGGAGGATCGCCCCCAGCACCACCAGGGCCTCACCCCCATTGGTTGGCAGGATGAACAGGATCGCCTTATTCAGGTTGTCGTAGACGGTGCGCCCCTCCTCGACGGCGTTGGCGATGGAGGCGAAGTTGTCGTCCGCCAGGACCATCTCCGCGGCCTCCTTGGCCGCCTCGGTGCCGTTGATGCCCATGGCCACGCCGACATCGGCCCGCTTGAGTGCCGGGGCGTCGTTGACGCCGTCGCCGGTCATCGCGACGATCGCACCGGACTGCTGGAGCAGCCGCACGAGCCGCAGCTTTTGCTCGGGGGCCACCCGGGCGTAGACATCGACCTCGGTGACCCGCCGCTGCAGCTCGGCGTCATCCAGCGCGTCCAGCTCGGCACCGGTCAGCGCCTGGTCCGGATTCTCCAGGCCCACCTGGCGGGCGATGGCGCGCGCCGTGGCGGCATGGTCGCCGGTGATCATCTTCACGCGGATACCGGCATTGCGGCAGGTCCGCACGGCCGCGATGGCCTCCTCCCGCGATGGGTCCATCAGGCCGAACAGGGCCAGCAGCGTCAGGCCGCCGTCCACGTCGTCGAAATCCAGCTCGGAGCGATGGGGCTCGCCCGGCTTCACCGCCACGGCCAGCACCCGCTGCCCCTGCGCGGCCGGGGCCT
>Ga0316579_10000225_pt1 | contig 17155 bp, 13 predicted proteins | sample J5NA_2_FD_203074 | JGI IMG/M metagenome (GOLD analysis project Ga0316579, IMG submission 203074) | Rhizosphere microbial communities from salt marsh grasses in Alabama, United States - J5-7_160517rDrA | ecosystem: Host-associated > Plants > Roots > Rhizosphere | place: USA: Alabama | collected... | reverse complement strand
GACGGCCTGGCCGGCGGCGACGTCGACCGCCGGCAGCAGTTCCAGACGGGGTGCCGGTGTCGGGCGGTCGGCGGCGGTCATGATGGTCCCTTCGGTCGTCGGCGGGATCCGGGGTGCCGGGGATCGGCCGCCGGGGTGGTCGTTCGGGGCCGGTGCCCGTTTCGGGGCCGGCGCCTGTCGCGATGCCGGGGCACGGCAGCGGAGGGGCGCAGGCGGTCAGGCCAGGCCCCGCAGCCAGTTCCACAGGAGCCTCGCACCGGCGTCCCCGGACTTCTCCGGGTGGAACTGCAGGGCCGACAGCCGGCCGCTCTCCGCGGCCGCCACGAACCGGCAGCCGTGCTCGCCCCACGTCACGAGAGCGGGGCGGTCCGGGCCGTCGGGCAGGTCCTGGACACCGTAGGAGTGCACGAAGTAGAAACGCTCCGCTGACACGCCGTCGAACAGCGGGCTGCCGTCCGGGACCCGCACGGTGTTCCATCCCATGTGGGGAACGACGTCGGCCCTCAGCCGCTCGACGGTCCCCGGCCAGATCCCCAGGCCGTCGACGTCGTCCTGGCCGTGTTCGGTGGACCGTTCGAAGAGCACCTGCAGCCCGACGCAGATGCCGAGGACCGGACGTCCCCGCGCCAACCGGGCTTTCATGATCTTGTCGCCGCCGACGGCCCTCAGCCCGGTCACGACGGCGGCGAAGGCCCCGACCCCCGGGACGACCAGGCCGTCGCAGTCCTCGGCCGCGTCGGCGTCCGCCGTGAGACGGACGTCGGCCCCGACCCGCTCCAGAGCCCGGACGGCCGAATGCACGTTCCCCGAACCGTGATCGAGGACCACCACCGTCGGACGGCTCACAGCACCCCCTTCGTGCTCGGGACCCCTCGGACCCCGGGGTCGGGTCCCACCGCGGCCCGCAGGGCCAGGGCCACCGCCTTGAACTGGGCCTCGACGATGTGGTGCGGGTCGCGGCCCGACAGGACCCTCACGTGCAGGGCGATGCGCGCGTTGTGCGCGAGGGTCTCGAACACGTGCCGGGTGAGCGATCCGAGGTAGGCGTCCCCGATCATGACGTGCTGCTGGCCCTCCGGCTCCCCCGTGTGCACGCAGTAGGGCCGCCCGCTGACGTCGACGACGGCCTGGACGAGCGCCTCGTCCAGGGGCACGACGGCGTCGGCGAACCTCCGGATGCCGCAGCGATCCCCCAGGGCCTCGTCGAGGCTCCGGCCGAGCACGATCGCGACGTCCTCGACCGTGTGGTGGGCGTCGACGTGCAGGTCCCCGGCCGCGCGCACGGTCAGGTCCGTCAGCGAGTGCTTGGCAAGGCTCGTGAGCATGTGGTCGTAGAAGCCGATCCCCGTGCTGATCTCGGCCTGTCCGGTCCCGTCGAGATCGAGTTCCACCTCGATCCGCGACTCCGAGGTCTCACGGGTCGTGCGGGCCGTGCGTGTCATCGGTCCTCCAGCAGAGCGCCGGCCAGGGCGTCCAGGAACGCCGTGGTCTCTTCCTCGGTCCCCGCGGTGACCCTCAGATGATGGCTCAGACCGACGTCGCGGACCAGGATCCCGGCCGCGAGCAGGTCCTGGAAGATCCGGCGCTCGTCGGGCAGCCCCCCGATGAGAACGAAGTTGGCGTCGCTGGGCTCGGGACTCAGGCCCATGCCGGTCGTCCGCTCGACGATCCGGTCCCGCTGTTCCACGAGGGAGCTGACCGTGGCCAGCAGTTCGGGGGCGTGGGCCAGGGCGGCCCTCGCCACGGCCTGGGTGAGGCAGGACAGGTGGTAGGGCAGGCGCACCAGGCGCAGCGCGTCGCAGACCGCCGGGTCGGCCGCGAGGTAGCCCAGCCTGGCCCCGGCCAGCGCGAAGGCCTTGCTCATGGTCCGGGTGACGATCAGGCGTTCCCGTCCGGGCAGGAGGGTCAGCGCGCTGGGGGTCCCCCGGCGGGCGAACTCGGCGTAGGCCTCGTCGACGACGACCATCCCGCGGGTGCTGTCGTGGACGGCCTCGACGACCTGGGGGTCGAGGGCCGTGCCCGTGGGGTTGTTCGGCGAGCACAGGAAGACGACGTCGGGATCGGCCCGTTCGACCTGCCGGGCGGCTGACGACGGGGTGAGCAGGAACCGGCCGCCCGCGGGCCCCGGGACGCCGGTCCCGCCGTCGCCGGTGTCCTCGCCGTCCGCCGTTCCCCGGCCGCGCCGGCCGTCGACCCAGAGGGTGCCGGTGCAGGTCGCGATCACGGAGTGCATCGAGTACGCGGGGACGAACCCCATGGCGGTGCGTCCCGGCCCCCCGAACGCCTGCAGGACGTGCTGGAGCACCTCGTTGCTGCCGTTGCCCGCCCAGATCTGCGCCGGGGTCAGGTCGTGGCCGAGGTACCGGGCGAGGTCCTCGCGCAGCGCCGTGAACTCCCGGTCCGGGTAGCGGTTCAGCCCGCCGACGACCTCGGCGAGCGCCGCAGAGAGCCGGCCGACGACCTCCGGAGGAACCGGATGCGGGTTCTCGTTGGTGTTCAGGCGCACCGGGACGTCCAGCTGCGGTGCGCCGTAGGGTGTCCGGCCCGCGAGGTCGTCGCGGATCGGCAGGCGGGTGGGTCTGGTCGTCGCAGCTGGCACGGCGTCAGTCTAGATCGGCGTGCGGGACCTTCCCCCGCCGGTCGTCCGCGGGGGCGCGGTACGCCGCCGGGGCCGCAGCACCGGCCGTGCGGACCCGCCGAATCCGATGGTGCGGACCCCCACGGGCCGGCCGGGCCGGGTCGGGCCTGCCGCGCGGACCCGCCGGGCAGGCGCACGGGCCGTCGGGGCCGGGGCAGGGCGCCGCCGGACCGGGGAGGGGGGAGCGCCGGGCCGGGTCGGGTCCTGCCGGTCCTGTGCCCGGCCGGGGTGGGCCGTCCTCCCGATCCCGGGTCCTGCGTCCACCCCAGATTCATTGCTCTACGTGATGCCTCGATTACCCATCGTGCAATACTTCCCCCGTGTGGTGGACCGAGGAGGAGGGCAGCCCGGGAGCCGGAGGATCCGCTCCCGAACAGGAAGCCGCACAGCCCCGGGGACGCCGACGGAACGGAGCCACCGAGTCCGTGCCGGACGCGGCGCAGCCCGGGCGGCGTCGGCGGAGCCGGCCAGCCGAACCCGGGCAGGACCCGGCGCAGCTCCAGGGGATCCGGCGGGCCAGGCCGGCCGGGCCCCGGCACCGTGGGGCCCGGCACCTGGCGGCCCCGGAGGGGAACGGTCCGCGGGCCGTCCTGGACCTCACCACGAGCCTGAACCTGACGACCCGTCCCGCGGAGCCGAACGGCGAGGCGGGTCGGACCGGAACGGGCGGCGCACGGCCGACCGCGTCCCCGCGCACCCCTGCCCTCGTGGTCCCCGCGGGGGTCCTGACCCCGCCGGGAACCCTGCGCACTTCCAGGACCGTGCCCCGGCGACCGCCGCCGGAACGGCCCGGTCGGCCCGACGGGGCCGACCGCATCGAACGGTCCGAACGGTCCGGTCGGCCCGGCGGATCCGAACGCTCGGAACGGAGCCGCCCGGCCGACCGTCCGGGCGTGCCGGAACGGCCGACCAGGTCCCGGCGTTCGGAACGGCCCGGCCGCGCCGACGGGGCGGAGGAGACCGACGGGTCGGTCCGGCCCGAAGAACCCGAGCACCGTCCCGAACAGCCCGAGCGGCCCGGACGGTCCGTCGGACCCGTACGGTCGGGCAGGTCCCGACGCCCGGAACGGGCCGGACCCGCGCAGGATCCGGGGCACCTCCGGGGTCCCGGGGCGTCCCGGATCCCCGAGGCGTCCCGGGACCCCGGATCACCGCAGGGCCCGGAGGTGTCCCGGACCCTGCGGGCGCCGCAGGAGCCGGGAGGAACCACGGGGTCCGGATCCCCCGGGGGGACCGGGCCCATGACCCGGGGAGGGCCCGAGGACCGCGAGGACGTCCCCCGGACGCACGCCCCCGTCCCCGGCCCGTACGGGCCCCGCGCGGGCCACCGGGCCTGCCCCGCCGGGGAGGAACAGGGCCCGCCGCCCGTCGCGGGCGGCACGACCCGGCGCGGGAGGGCGACCGACCGCTCGGACGGCGCGGAGCCTCGTGACGGGGCCCGCCGCCGGCGCAGGTCGGCGTTCCGCCGGGACATCGAGGGGATGCGGGCGCTGGCGGTCGTCCTCGTCGTCGCCTTCCACGCCGGCCTGCCCGGCGTGCAGGGCGGGTTCGTCGGCGTGGACGTCTTCTTCGTGATCTCCGGTTTCCTCATCACCGGCCTGCTGGTCGACGAGGTGCGCCGGACCGGGACGATCGACCTGCCGGCCTTCTGGGCCCGCAGGGTGAGGCGATTGCTCCCGATGGCGACCGTCGTCCTGGTGTCCACGGCGGTGGCCTTCCGGTTCGTGCTCGCGCCCCTGGACCGCGAGGGGCTGGGCGATTCCGTCGTCGCGGCCGCCCTGTGGACCGCCAACTGGCACTTCGCCGCGGACCAGGCCGACTACATGAGCGACGCCGCCCGCAGCCCGGTGCTGCACTACTGGTCCCTCAGCGTCGAGGAGCAGTACTACCTCCTGTGGCCCCTGCTGATCCTGCTCGTGCTGTGGCTGTCGCGCAGGCTGGGCGAGCCGCGCCCCTGCGGGTCCCGGGCGCCGTTCGGATCGGGGGCCCGGACGGTCCTGCGCGACGGGGAGGACCGGACCACCCTGCGGTGGCTCGTCACGGCCCTGCTGGTGCTGGGGGGTGTCTCCCTGCTGACGTCGGTCCTGCTGACCCGTGCCACGGGTCCGTGGGCCTACTACGGCCTGCACACCCGGGCCTGGGAGCTCGCGGCAGGGGCCGGCCTGGCCCTCGCGCGTCCCCTGGCCGGCCTGCTGCCGCGGGCCTGGGCCGTCGTCGCGGGGTGGAGCGGCCTCGGTCTGGTCTGCCTCTCCGCCCTCGCGATCGACCGTTCCACGTGCTTCCCCGGTGCGGCGGCCATCTGGCCGGTCCTGGGTTCCTGCCTGCTCCTGGCCGCGGGGGCCCGCAGCCGGTCGGGGGCGTCGTACATGCTGTCCCGCCCGCTGCCCACCTTCGTCGGCAGGATCTCGTACGGCTGGTACCTGTGGCACTGGCCGTGCCTGCAGCTGGCCCAGCGGCTCGCGACCCCCGTCCCCCAGGACGTCGAGGCAGGGACCGGGAGCGGCGGGGGGTCGGGGGCGACGGTGCTCGCCGTCACGGCGTCCCTGCTCCTCGCGGTCCTCACGCACCGGCTGATCGAGCAGCCGACGCGCCGGTGGACCTGGTTGGTGGCCGTGCCGCGCAGGACCCTGGCCGTGGGGGTCGGGATGCTCCTTGTCGCGACGTCCGTGCCGAGCCTGCTGCTGGTCTCGACGACCTCCACGAGCACGGCCGCCGTCGGCCGGGTGCAGGGCGGCAGGCCGTCGGACGGTGCCGGGGAGGGGGCGCCGCGGGTCGTGGCCGGCCTGCGCCAGACCCCGGAGCAGGCCCGCGACGACCAGCAGACCCCGAACCGGTGTTTCGTGACCTTCAACGTCCCCACCGTCGACCCCCGCTGCCGGTTCGGCGACCCCGCGGGGCAGCGGACGATGGTCCTGTTCGGTGACTCCCACGCCGCGCACTGGTTCCCGGCGCTCGAACAGGTCGCGCTGCGCGAGAAGTGGCAGTTGTGGGTCTGGACGAAGTCCGGGTGCGGGTACGCCGACGCCCGGCAGTGGCTGTCCAGCTACCGTCGCCTGTACACCGAGTGCGACCGGTGGCGGGAATCGGTCCTGCAACAGATCGAGGCCCTCCCGCGGGTGGACGCCGTGATCGTCGCCAGGAGCAGGAACCAGCTGGGCAAGCTCGTCGACGGGCGGGGCCGGGTCGTCAGCAAGGACACGGAGCTGCAGCAGCGGCTGTGGGCCGATGGGGCCGACCGGGTCCTGCGCAGGCTGCGTGCGAGGGCTTCCTCGGTCGTGCTGGTGCGCGACACCCCGCGCCCGCCGCGCGACATCCCGGCATGCGTCTCGGAGAACCCCTCCGACCCCGGACGGTGCGACTTCCCGTTCCAGGGGAACGCCGATCGCGACGTCGAGGTCTTCGGCGCGGAGATCGCGGCCGTCCGGGCAAACCGGGTCCAGGTCATGGGCACGAGCGACATCGTGTGCCGGGGCAGCCGCTGCCCTGCCGTGTCGCCCGCGGGCAGCATCACTTTCAGGGACAACCATCACCTGACGGGGAGCTACTCCCGTGAGCTGGCCGAACCCTTCGGCCGGCGGCTGATGCCCCTGATCAGTCCCGAGGACTGATCGCGGTCAGGAGGGCACGGCGCGCCGGTCAGGGGGTCGGGGCGTCCGGGGCGAGCCTGGTCCGCACGGCCTGGGCGTGGGCCGGCAGTCCCTCGGCCTCCGCCAGCGCGTACACGTGGTCGCTGACCTCCCGCAGCGCCTGCTCGTCGTAGACGACGACGTGGACGCCGCGCAGGAAGGACTGGACGGACAGGCCGCTGGAGTGCCGCGCGCAGCCCCCGGTCGGCAGGACGTGGTTGGACCCGGCGCAGTAGTCGCCCAGGCTCACGGGGGACCAGGGGCCGACGAAGACCGCCCCGGCGTTGCGCACCCTCGCGGCGATGGTCGCGGCGTCCCGGGTGTGGACCTCCAGGTGCTCGGCTGCGAAGGCGTCGACGACCCTCAGCCCGGCGTCGATGTCGTCCACGAGGACGATCGCGGACTGGGGGCCGTGCAGGGCCGTCCCGACCCGCTCGGCGTGGCGGGCCAGGGGCACGCGGGCGACCAGTTCGGTCCGGGTCCTGTCCGCCAGGTCCGGGCAGTCGGTGACCAGCACGATGCCGGCCAGGGGGTCGTGCTCGGCCTGGCTGATCATGTCGGCGGCCAGGTGGCGGGGATCGGCCGAGGAGTCGGCGAGGATCGCGATCTCGGTGGGACCGGCCTCGGAGTCGATGCCGATGATGCCGCGCAGGAGGCGTTTGGCCGCGGCGACGTAGATGTTCCCCGGCCCCGTGACCAGATCGACCGGTTCGCAGACCGGGCCGCCGTCCTCGTCGTCGGCTCCGTACGCGAACATCGCGATCGCCTGCGCCCCCCCGACGGAGTGGACCTCGTCGATCCCCAGCAACGCGCACGCGGCCAGGATCGCGGGGTGGGGCAGGCCGGTGCGCCCCTGCCCGAGGTCGGGGCCGGGCGGGCTGGCGACGGCGATCGACGCGACCCCGGCCTCCTGGGCCGGTACGACGTTCATGACGACGCTGCTGGGGTAGACGGCAAGGCCACCGGGCACGTAGAGACCGACCCTCTCCACGGGGACCCAGCGCTCCGTCACGGTGCCGCCGGGGACGACCTGGGTGGTGGTGTCCCTGCGGCGCTGGTCCCGGTGGACGAGGCGGGCGCGGCGGATCGACTCCTCCAGCGCGAGGCGGACGGCCGGCTCCAGCTCCCGCAGCGCGTCCCGCAGGGCCTGCTCGGGGACCCGGAGGGATTCCGGGCGTACCCCGTCGAACCGTTCGGTCAGGTCCAGCAGGGCGGCCACCCCGCGCGCGCGCACGTCGTCGCAGATCGGACGCACCTGCTCGACGGCGTGCTCGACGTCGAGTTCCGCACGCGGGACGGCCTCCCGCAGCGCCCGTGCACCGAGTTCAGCACCCCGCAGGTCAAGACGCCTGATCACGCCGTCAGTGTACTGGGACGCCGTCCCGGCCGGACCGGATCGGATCGGAAGGCCCGTGACCTTTCCGCGGCCGGTGAAGGTCGACGGACGGCGCGCGAGGGCCTGTTCCGGAACTAGCCTGAGGAGGGTGACGACCCGGCTGCCGCTGCTGCCCCTGAGCACCGTGCTCGTGCCGGGGCTGGTGCTGCCGCTGCACGTCTTCGAGCCCCGGTACCGGGTGCTCGTCCAGGCGCTCATGTCCCTGCCGGAGGGCGCGACCCGGCAGTTCGGGGTGATCGCGCTGCGCTCGGCGGTGCGGGGCGCCGACCCCAGGCCCGACCTGTACGCCGTGGGGTGCACGGCCGAGCTGCGGGAGGTCACGCCGTACTCGGACGGGCGTTTCGACATCGTCTCGGTGGGGCAGAGCCGTTTCCGTCTCTCGCAGGTCGACGACGACGCGGGCACCCCCTACCTGACGGGGGTCGTGGACCTGCTGGACGAGCCGGACGGGCGCGAGAACCTGGCGGAGCTGACCTCGCTGGTCGTGCGGTGGTTCGCCCGGTACCGCGAGCAGCTGCGGGTCGAGGTCACCCAGCTGCCCGACGACCCCCAGGTCGTCTCCTACCTGATCACGGCGGCCATGGTGCTGGACCTGCCCGAGCGGCAGCGACTGCTGGAGATCCCCACGACCGCCGATCGCCTCCAGGCCGAGACCGAGCTGCTGCGCCGGGAGACGGCCCTTGTGAGGACCTTCGGGTCCCTGCCTGCGACGGACCTGACCCATGGCGAGATCAACGCCAACTGAACAGGACCCTCGCGGATCCGAGGGTCACGACGGCCGACGCCGTCAGGGGCCAGACCAGCAGGATCCCCAGGGCGTTCAGGGGACCGGCGTCGGTGAGGCGGTCGACGACGAACCATCCCGTCACGGATCCCAGGGCCGTCAGGACCAGGACCTCCACCAGCCTGCGGGCGGGGGCCGGCCCGGGCCGCAGCAGCAGGCCCGCCCCCGTGACGGCACCGGCGAGCAGTTCCAGGCACAGCAGGGTGCCGTCCGTCGCGACGGCCGACTCCGCCGGATCGGACAGGTCCCGCAGGATCGGTGCCAGTGCCCACCACAGGCACGCCAGGAGCAGCCCCGCGAGCAGGAAGGCCCCCACGATCCCCAGACCGCGCCGGGAGGGCCGGTACCGGGCCGGCACGGCCCGCAGTCCCGGGGACGGCGGCAGCGTCCCGTGCGCGGGGGAGGCGGAGTCCCGGACGCCGTCCGCGGGGAGCCGTCCGTCACCGGGGCCGGTCTCCTCCGGGGCCCGGGGCCCGGGGCAGGGCGCGGGAACGGGACGTGCGGCAGCTCCGGGGTCGCTCATGACGCCAGCCTACGTTTTGCGGGCGACGGCACGACGGCACGGTGCCCGGGACCGAGCGGTCCCGGGCACCGTGCCGTGCCGGAGGTCGCCGCTGCCCGTGGCCCGGGCGGCTGCGGCGGTTCAGCGGGTGGTCAGGCGCAGCGAGAAGGACGACTCGCCGTTGTCCTTGGCGGTGGAGGACAGGCCGATCGCGTCGAACTTCGACAGTTCCTCCGGCAGGGGCGCGCCCTCGGCGAGGGCGTCGCCGTACTTCTCCAGGAACCCGGGGACGTCGACGTAGGCCACGATCCCCGCGCCCTCGGCGTCCGGGACGGCCTTCTTGAACCGGTCGCTCGAACCGAGGTCACCGGCGGTCCCGAGCTTCTTGGCGTACCCGCTCGTCGTGGCGACGGTGTAGCCGCCGTCGATCGTCGTGTGCTGCAAGGTCACGCCGGACCGCGCCGTCAGGTTGCTGATGGCCGCCAGCGGCCCGGCGACGTCGGACGCGTCCGTGAGGACCCTTGCCCCGATCTCCGGGGAGGCCACGTTCCCGGAGGCGCCGACGGCAAGGGTGAAGGAGGTCCCCATGAGGGCCTCCAGGTCGTCCGGCAGGGACAGCCCGTACATCTGCTTGAACTGGTCGAGCATCTGGGTGGGGTCCTGGCCGCCGGCCTGGCCCAGGAGGGCCTGCTGCCAGATGGTCGCGACCGTCTTGCCCGCCCCGGCGACACCGACGGCCGCGAGGGTGTCGGCCGGCAGCTTGGCGACGTCGACGCTGCCCCCCAGCGAGGTGCTGGGTTTCACGTCGCGCATCTTGCTCACGAGCTCGACGGCGTCACCGTCGAATCTCAGGGCGTAGGCGCCGTGGCCGGCGATCCCCTGGTCGACGAGCTGCTGGAGCTGCTCCGTGTTGCCGTAGCCGGCCGTGGAGCCGTCGCCGAGGGATCCCAGGAGGGGTGCCAGCTTGGCGATGTCGAGCCACCCGGTGAAGATGCCCTTCTCGCCGAGGTTCTCCAGGTCGTCCCTGTAGGTCCTGCTGTCGAGCAGCGAGGACTTCTTGGCCTCTTCGACGAGGGTCCGGACCTTCGTCTCGCTCGCCTCGGGCTGGACGTAGACCCAGCCGTCGGAGACGAGGTAGTCCAGGTCGGTCCCTTCGGTCTCCTTCTGCTTGGCGGCCTCCTTCTTCCAGTAGGCCTCCGCGGCCCCGGCGTCGTCGGCCTGCAGGACGGCCAGAGGGACCGCCGTGGCGGAGTCGGAGCCCCCCGGCATGATGGCGATGGCGGCCCGGTCGCCGATCCACTCCTCGATCTTCTTCCACTCCGCTTCGGCCGTGCTGTCCTGCCCGGAGGCGGCCTCGACGAGCCAGCGGCGGAGGTCCTCGTGGTCGGTGGGGGCCTTGAGGGAGGGGAACTTCCGGGCGATCTTGAAGGCGTCGACCTTCTGGCTCGCCGAGGGGTTCGTGTCGACCTGCAGGTAGAGCGCTGCCGATGCCGGGATGAGGCAGTCGGGCCCGGCGGTCGAGTCGTCCCCGGTCAACGAGTAGGCGTAGACGCCACCACCGACCAGGAGCACGGCGGCGGCCGCCCCTCCGGCGATGAGCGCCGTGCGCCCGCCGGTGGGGGCCGACGGCGTCGTCACGGTGGCACCGGGGTCGAGGTGCTCCGGGCCGCCGGAGGGCTGCCCGCCCGCCTGCGGGTTCTGGCCCCCGAAGAGCCCCTGGTCACCGGGGGCCTGCCGCTGCGGATCCCGGGCACCGGGCCCGCCGGGTCCTGGCCCTGCGGGCCCGGCGCCCCACGGGTCGTTCGGCGGCTGCTGATCGGGCATCGTGTCGTCCCCCTGAGAACGTATCGAACCGGAGACCTTCTGGTCCCCGGGCGTGACCATCCTAGATGCCGCCGGTGACGTTCGGCGCCACCCGCGGGAACGGCCATGTCATCCGTCATGGAATTGAGATCGAAGTATTGCGCACGGGCACAGGGAACCGTGCGTCCCCGCACAGATGGCGAAATGAGCGGCGGAAACACCCATGATGGGTACCTGTCCCCGGCCGTTCCGGGGAAACGCCGGTGCCCGCGGGACGGGACGGGGATTCACGCCAGGCAGCTGGGTCCCAGCAGCGCCTTGAGGTCCCCGAACAGGGCCGGGCAGGGAGTGACCCGCAGCCCGTCCGCCAACCGCATGACCTTGATCCTGCCGGGCTGCGTGAGCTTGACCTGGACCTCCGTACTGCCCGGATGGGTGGTGAGCACGTCCTTGATGCGCTCGGCCACGTCCGGGGTGCAGCGGTTGACCGGGAGGGACAGCACGACCGGTCCCCGCTCGGTGTCCGAAAGGTCCGGAAGGGTCAGCTCGGAGGCGTAGATCGTGGGGACGTCGTCCCGCCGGTTCACGCGCCCCTTGACGATCACGACGAGGTCCTCGGCGAGCACGTGCGAGACGGTCTGGTACATCTGCGGGAAGAACAGCACCTCGATCGCTCCGCCGAGGTCCTCGACCGTCGCGATGGCCCACGGGTTGCCGTTCTTGGTCATCTTGCGCTGCAGAGAACTGATCATGCCGGCGATCGTGACGGTTGCGCCGTCCGGCCGCCCCTCGTCGCCGGTGAGCGCCGTGACCGAGCAGTCGGCCGAGCGGGACAGCACGTGCTCCAGGCCGAACAGGGGATGATCGGACACGTACAGGCCGAGCATCTCGCGCTCGGAGGCCAGCAGGGTCTGCTTGTCCCACTCGTCCTCGGGGACCGTCGGCACGACCGACAGGGTCGGGCCGGCGTCGTCCAGCCCGCCGAACAGGGAGTCCTGGCCGATGGCCTCCTGGCGCTTGTCCGCGACGACCGCCTCGACCGCCTGCTCGTGGACCTGGACCAGGCCCTTGCGGGTGTGTCCCAGCGAGTCGAAGGACCCGGCCTTGATCAAGGACTCGATCGTGCGCTTGTTGCACACGACGGCGGGCACCTTGCGCAGGAAGTCCTCGAACGAGGCGTACCGGCCCTTGGAACCCCGCGTCGCGACGACGGCGGCCACGACGTTCGCGCCGACGTTGCGGATGGCCGTCAGGCCGAACCGGATGTCCTCCCCGACGGGGGTGAAGTTGGCGTCGGACTCGTTGACGTCCGGCGGGAGCACCTTGATCCCCATGTGGCGGCACTCGTTGAGGTACAGGGCGGACTTGTCCTTGTCGTCCCGGACGCTGGTGAGCAGGGCCGCCATGTACTCGGGGCGGTAGTTGGCCTTGAGGTAGGCGGTCCAGTAGGACACCAGGCCGTACCCGGCCGTGTGGGCCTTGTTGAAGGCGTAGTCCGAGAACGGGACGAGGATGTCCCACAGGGTCTTCACGGCGTCCGCCGAGTACCCGTTCTCCTTCATCCCGGCCGAGAAGTTCGCGAATTCCGCGTCCAGGACGGAACGCTTCTTCTTGCCCATGGCCCGGCGCAGCAGGTCCGCCTTGCCCAGGGTGTACCCGGCCACCTTCTGCGCGATCGCCATGACCTGTTCCTGGTACACGATGAGCCCGTAGGTCGTGTCCAGGATCTCGGCGAGCGGCTCGGCCAGTTCCGGGTGGATCGGCGTGATCGGCTGCTGGCCGTTCTTGCGCAGGGCGTAGTTCGTGTGGGAGTTCGCGCCCATCGGTCCGGGCCGGTACAGCGCGAGGACCGCGGAGATGTCCTCGAAGCTGTCCGGACGCATCATCCGCAGCAGCGAGCGCATGGGCCCGCCGTCCAGCTGGAAGACCCCCAGGGTGTCCCCCCGGGCCAGCAGCTCGTACGTGGACGGGTCGTCCAGGGACCGGGAGATCTCCTCAAGGTCCAGAGGCGGCCTGCCGTTGAGGACGATGTTGTTCAGGGCGTCGTCGATGACCGTGAGGTTGCGCAGGCCCAGGAAGTCCATCTTGAGCAGGCCGAGCGTCTCGCAGGTCGGGTAGTCGAACTGCGTGATGATCGCGCCGTCCTGCTCGCGCCGCATGATCGGAATGTGGTCGATCAGGCGTTCGCTCGACATGATGACGCCCGCGGCGTGGACCCCCCACTGCCGTTTGAGGCCCTCCAGCCCCCGGGCGGTCTCGACGATGTTGGTGATCTCCGGGTCGCTCCCCACGAGCTGCCGGAACTCCTCGGCCTCGGCGTAGCGGGGGTGCTCGGTGTCGAAGATCCCCGACAGGGGGATGTCCTTGCCCATGACGGCGGGGGGCATGGCCTTGGTCAGCTTCTCCCCCATGGAGAAGGGGAAGCCCAGCACCCGGGAGGCGTCCTTGATGGCCTGTTTGGCCTTGATGGTTCCGTAGGTGACGATCTGGGCGACCCGGTCCTCGCCGTACTTCTCCGTGACGTACTTGATGACCTCGCCGCGCCGGCGCTCGTCGAAGTCCACGTCGACGTCGGGCATGGAGACCCGCTCGGGGTTGAGGAACCTCTCGAAGATCAGTCCGTGGGGCAGCGGGTCCAGGTCGGTGATCCCCACGGCGTAGGCCGCGATGGATCCCGCTGCCGATCCCCGCCCCGGCCCGACCCGGATCCCCTGGGACTTGGCCCAGTTGATGAAGTCGGCGACCACGAGGAAGTAGCCGGGGAAGCCCATCTGGCAGATGACGCCGACCTCGTAGTCGGCCTGCTTGCGCACGTGGTCGGGCACGTCCCCGCGGTAGCGGCGCTGCAGGCCCCGCTCGACCTCCTTGACGAACCAGGACTCCTCGTTCTCGCCGTCCGGGACGGGGAAGCGCGGCATGAGGTTCGCGCCCTCGGTGAAACCCGCGTCGCACATCTCGGCGACCAGCAGGGTGTTGTCGCAGGCCTCCGGGATCTCGCGCCACTTGCTGCGCATCTCCTGCGGGCTCCACAGGTAGAAGTTGTCCGCGCCGAACTTGAACCGCTTGGGATCTGCCAGGGTCGCCCCGGACTGCACGCACAGCAGCACCGCGTGGGCCTTGGCGTCCTCCGGGCGGGTGTAGTGCAGGTCGTTGCTGGCGATCACCGGGATGTCGAGGTCCCCGGCCAGGCGCAGCAGGTCCTTCTGGACACGTTTCTCGATCTCCAGACCGTGGTCCATGAGCTCGCAGAAGTAGTTCTCCTTGCCGAAGACCTCCTGGAACTCCGCGGCGGTCCTGCGGGCCTCCTCGTACTGGCCGAAGCGCAACCGCGTCTGGATCTCGCTCGACGGGCACCCCGTCGTCGCGATCAGTCCCTCGCCGTAGGTGCTCAGCAGCTCGCGGTCGGCCCTGGGCTTGTACAGGTACCCCTCGAGGCTGGCGAGGGAACCGATCCGGAACAGGTTGTGCATCCCGGTGGTGTTGCGGGCCAGGAGGGTCACGTGGGTGTAGGCACCGCCGCCGGAGACGTCGTCGCGCGATCCGTCCCCCCACCGGACCCTGGTGCGGTCGTGCCGGCTCGTGCCGGGCGTGAGGTACGCCTCCAGGCCGATGATCGGCTTCACGCCGTGCTTCTTGGACTTCTTCCAGAACTCGTACACACCGAACAGGTAGCCGTGGTCGGTGATCCCCACCGCGGGCATCCCCAGGCGAGCGGCCTCGGCGAACAGATCGTCGATCTTGGCCGCGCCGTCGAGCATCGAGTACTCGGTGTGGCAGTGCAGGTGGACGAAGCTCTTCTCGGCCGACGGCTGGCCGGACGGCATACGGGTCTCCTCGGGGCGGGGAACGGCACGGTGGTGGTTGCCGCGCGGGCGGGGCTCCGCCCGCGGGGAGGGCCGGGATCCACCCGGACGGCCACGCGTCGGTCAGTTTAGGCGTCCGTGACGGATCCGGCGCGGGCGGTCCCGTGGCCCGTGGGGACCGGCCCGGCGGGTCGGGTCAGCCCGTGGCGATGCTGTCGAGGGCCCGGTCGAGGTCCTCGGGGTAGGGGCTGGAGAACTCCACCGGTTCGTCGGTCCCCGGGTGCGTGAAGGCCAGGCGGACGGCGTGCAGCCACTGGCGGCCCATTCCCAGGCGCGCGGCTAGGGTCGGGTCCGCCCCGTAGGTGAGGTCCCCGACGCACGGGTGCCGCAGGGCCGAGAAGTGCACCCGGATCTGGTGGGTGCGACCCGTCTCCAGGTGCACCTCGGTCAGGCAGGCCGCGCGGAAAGCCTCGAGAACCTCGTAGTGGGTGACGCTGGGCTTGCCGCCGGAGACGACGGCCCAGCGGTGGTCGGCCGTGGGGTGGCGCCCGATGGGGGCGTCGATCGTGCCCGTGAGCGGGTCCGGGTGCCCCTGCACGAGGGCGTGGTAGACCTTCTCGACGGTCCGCTCGCGGAAGGCCTGCTTCAGACGCGAGTAGGCGTACTCGCTCTTGGCGACGACCATGAGCCCGCTCGTGCCGACGTCGAGGCGGTGGACGATCCCCTGCCGTTCGGCGGCGCCGGAGGTCGCGATCCGGTACCCGGCCCCGGCGAGACCGCCGATGACGGTGGGCCCGCCCCAGCCCGGGCTGGGGTGGGCCGCGACCCCCACGGGCTTGTCCACCACGACGATGTCGTCGTCGTCGTGCACGACGCCCAGCCCGGGGACGGGCTCGGCCACGACGGACACTGCCGCCGGCGGGTCGGGAAGGCTGACCTCCAGCCAGGTCCCGGCCCGCAGCCGATCGGACTTGGCCGCGGGCCGGCCGTCGAGCACGATCCGCCCCTCGCCGGCCATCTGGCCCACCACGGTGCGCGACAGCCCCAGCAGTCGGGACAGTGCCGCGTCGAGCCGCTGCCCCGCCAGCCCCTCGGGCACGGGCAGGGTCCTGGTCTCAGGCATCCGGGTCCTGCCCCGCCGGTCGCGGTCCCCGCCCGGAGGGGGGCTGGACGGCGCGGGCCGGACGCTGCGGGCCGGTGTGGCGGCTGCCGTCCACCTCGATCCCGCGCAGGGTCGCCAGGGCCAGCACGCAGGCCGCGGTCACGATGCACGAGTCGGCGACGTTGAAGACCGGCCAGTGCGGCAGCTCCAGGAAGTCCACGACGTGGCCGGTGCCGAACCCGGGGGCCCGGAAGAGCCGGTCCAGCAGGTTGCCCACGGCACCGCCGAGGAGCAGTCCCAGTGCCACGGCCCACCACGGGCTGCCCAGCCTGCGAGACACGCTCAGGACGACGGCGGACACCGCTATGGCGATCAGGGTGAAGACCCAGGTCATGCCCGAGGCGAAGGAGAACGCTGCACCGGGGTTGCGCACGAGCGTCAGCCGCAGGACGCCGTCGACGACCTCGACGGGGGCCCGCCCGGTCAGTTCCGCGACGGCCCAGGCCTTGGTGGCCTGGTCGAGAAGGACCGTCCCCACAGCGAGCAGTCCGAGCGCGAGCAGCAGGCGCCGTCGCCTCACCGGGTCGACGCCGGCCGGTCCCCCGGCGCTCGGGGCACCGGGGACGGGGGCCGTCCCACCGGCAGGCGGTCCGCCGGCTGTCGTCCCACCCGCGGGGGCGTTGCCGGCGGTGGGCTCGCCGGAGGGGGGTCGGGGGTCCTGTTCCACCATGATGGACCCAGGGTGCCACGGAACCCCTCCGGGAGGGCGCATCGGGTCCCGCGACCGGCCGGTGCCCGGGGCGGGCGCTCCCGGCCGGCAGCGCTCCCGGCGGGCCGCGTCCCCGCCGGCCGATCGCGCTCCCGCCGTCCGCGGGCCCCGTTCAGCCGGGCCCGGGTCCCGGCCCGGTCAACTCGGCCAGGCGCGCCCGGACGCTCTCCAGCTGCCCGGGGGCGTCGACCTGCGCGACCTTCGTGCGGCTCGTCGCCCCCGTGACCAACGTCACCTGTCGCCGGCGCAGCCCGAGCGCCTCGGCGAGGGCCTCCAGGGCGGCCTGGGTGGCCTTGCCGTCCACGGCCCTCGCCGTCACGGCGATCACCAGGTCGTCGCCGTGGCGGCCGCCGACGCGGGTCCTGCCGGCTCCCGGCCGGACCCTCAGCCCCACGCGAAGGCTCCCCGGGTCCTCGTGGCGTGCCATCGCGTCCCCTTTCCCTGCGGGGCGAGGGCCCGTGGCCCGGCCCGCCGTTCACGGCCCCGACACACGGATACGGCCCGGACGAGCGCGCTCTCCCGCGCGAACGCTCGTCCGGGCCGTCCCGGTCGGTCCCGCCGGCGGCCGCGGGCCACGGGCCTTGCCGTGCGCGGCCGCCGATCGATCAGTTGCGGTCCCCGAAGGGGTACTGCTGGCCGCCGCCGTCCTGCTGGTCGGCCGCGTAGGCGCCGCGGGTGGGCAGGGCGCCCCCGGTGGCGTACGCCGCCTGGCCCGCACCGGACCGGGCGACC
>Ga0316579_10000224_pt1 | contig 17166 bp, 17 predicted proteins | sample J5NA_2_FD_203074 | JGI IMG/M metagenome (GOLD analysis project Ga0316579, IMG submission 203074) | Rhizosphere microbial communities from salt marsh grasses in Alabama, United States - J5-7_160517rDrA | ecosystem: Host-associated > Plants > Roots > Rhizosphere | place: USA: Alabama | collected... | reverse complement strand
CCCCATGGGACCTGGCACGACTTCGACACCCCAGCTGGGACCGATGTCGAACACTTCTCCCATCCGCAATTCGGCATCGCTGATGATCTGCTCTACCGCGCTGATATATGCATCCTTCCCCGCTTGGGAAGAGATGTCATAAACACCTCCTTCCTGGATTGCGCGTCCCAGAGAGCGACTAAAGTCTTCATCCTGTGGGAAACCCAGCTCGGTGAAGAGGTCTTTCATTTCCGCTTTAATCCGCTCCACTTCAGCCAACCCAAGTTCGTGGATCTCTGCAGGGGTCAAATCTGTACTGGTCTCCTGGTGCAGCTTATATGCGTAATAGGCCTCTCCCTCGGGAAGCTTCCAAACGCCAGCTTTGTCATCCGCAAGCGGTTGGAGATGATCGAGGTAATCGATCAACTTCAGGTATCCAGGTACGAAAGAATTCTTAACCTGCTCCTGGGCAGCGGCCCGAAACTCCATTTTTTCTTCTGCGCTCAATCCTGGAATGGTCTCGATTGATTCGTTAAATACTGAGAGGACAGGGATATAGCTCACGTTTATCGCCTCCGGATTTCCACCGTGAAAACCGATATAGTCTGCGAGATTTGAACGCGCCATAGAGATGATGAAATTGGGAGGAATAATGCCCATCTCCTCACGGAGGGCAAGTCCTTCAAGCAGCTGGTCCACCTGGGTCTGAACCTTGGAAAGACGTAGAATGTAATCTTCGACATCCTGCCGGTTATTCAGGGGATGCAGCTCTGTTAATAATGTGGTCAGGTTGAAATCATAGCTGTTGATAAAGTTGTTCAGTGGATAATTATGATACATGAATTCATGCCCTTGGACTTTATCTTCCAGTGTCCAGCGGTAGACATCATAGGAGAGCTGTTGTTCGGGAGTCAGGCTCTGGCGATCATAGGCCAACAGCAAGGAAAGAATGCCGGATTCCAGCCGTTGGGTGTCTTTCAGGTAAGCGTCGGAGAGATTATTGAGCTGGTCATTACGCAAGCCGAACTGCGCTGAGAGGTTGAGCTCGGTGAGCAATTCCGGATTCCGCAGCAGGAGTTGGGTGTAAGATGCATCGAAGAATTGGTCGATGGGTAATCCCTCTAGATCGGCGATCAGTTCGTCGATAGTAGAAGATGGCCCAAGTACAGGTTGGGGAGTTGGAGGAACTGCTGTTGGAGTTGGCTCGATCTCTTCTATGGTCGGGTGGGCGATGGCAGTTTCAGTTTTCGCAAATTCGAATGTGATCGGTTCCCTGGTCGGGCTTCCGCTACAAGCGGCAGTGACGGCGAGCATGAGCAGAAAAGAGGCTGCAAGGCTTGACAGCATGGACCTGAGCTTCATATTGTTCCTCCGGGAATGTACGGTATTATTATTAAATACGACCCAGAATCGAGATACGTTCAATGTACTAAAGAAAGTACCAGACTAGCACAGGTAGGCAGGTCAGACCAGCCTCCAGGGAAGGGTTTGATCCAATACTGACGAGGAAGACGGTTTTGGAGATGGGGGTAGTCTGAAAACAGTTTGAGGTAACTTGAGCAGCAGACTCCAAGATCGGCCGCGTGGATAGATAGTGGGTGGCGGCTGCGCTGGTTGGGGCGATTACCCTCCCGATCAAAGAGAAAATTTTCATCACACAGAGCTGCTTCCGATCCCGAAGCAGGTCCCAGCTATTTCCATGCTGGATCCGGAAAGTAATCGTTCGTATCGTATCAACCAAACTCCCAATTGTGCATGTACCTGCCATTCGTCTGCATTACAGGCACGGGACCTGCGTTTTCCATGGCTCACAGCTTTCCAGGAAACTTCCGCCGGGAATAGCGAAAACCCCAGCCTATTTGACCGGGGTTTTTGCTGTATATTCCATTTGAAACTACTTCTTGTCCTTCTTCTTTTTCTTCTTATCCTTCTTCTTGTCTTTCTTCTTTGCCATGACTGCCTCCATAATCTTTCAGTAGAAGTTTCTGGGAGAGAATTTATATTTGAAAGATTATAATTGAAGAATCTCGTTTAGGTCAATAACAAAGGACTTTTCCGGTCAGGATAAGCAGATGCTGGGTACGCTATTTTTATTTGAATCACGAATTTCGGGGTATTACTAACGAATGTTTGAACCTCGAAGTTAAATTGCTGTCATCGTTTCCTCAGTGATGTGGGTAATAACCCACCTGCCTGATGGCTTGCATCCGGGAGGATCATGGGACATCCAACCTGGCTGCCTGGGATGTTAGTGGGGAAAAACGAGGCACTAATCTCCCAATTTCTCGATTCGCTTTGCCATCAGGATATCCGGTTTTCCCAGACCGTTAGCATCTGGTATAACGCCAACGATCACAAAGCCTAATTTCTGGTAGAACTGGTAGGGGTGCTGCTTCAGATTTTTAATTTGGGCAAGGTGTTTAAACACATCGGGATACAGGTCGGTATTGGCGAGCGAGGTCATGCCATCCTCATCATCTGTGCCCAGGTAGATAGTAATACCGCCACGCTGTCGAATTTGTTCTTCCAGGTCCAACACCAGCATGCGACCGATGCCAATCCCCTGGTGTTCGGGGTGAACGACCAGGGGATGCAGCTGCCAGGCGTGCCCCTCGTATTCCTTGATGGCGCCGATCCAACCCAGTACCCGGCCATCCTTGTTGACTGCCACCCGGCTGATCCTGCCAACCTCGAATGAATCCTGGACTTCTTCTAGCGCAGCCTCAAAATCTGGCCAGGCATCCGGCCAGTGTTCTGCAAATCCTTTCACCAGCAGCCGGGCAGTCTGATGGATCTGGTCCTGGTCGTTGGGTGATAGGGGCGTGATCATCATGAAACAGCAGGCTCCTGTTTGTGAAATTGGATTAAGATCATTTGACCTGGAAAGTACCTGGTCGCTGATTCTACCTGGGTCCAGAGCTTTCCGGGAAGTATTTTTAAGGCGAACGTTCAATCCTTGCTTGATGTTCCGGTTTGCTTTGGAAGATTCTACATCCAGATTTTTGGAATCAGGATAAGTAATCCTGCCAGCGCCGCTGCCATCAAGAATAGAAAGGCAGCGGATACCACGGCAACCAGGGTGATGATGTATTTGCGCTGCTGCAGCTTGGCTTCTTCATAAGCTTCCATTTCATGCTCCTTTGTGATGGGGATGGGTATTTCTTCTAACAGCTTCGAAGCTGATATTTTACGGGCAATTTCCGCAAGCTCCGGATCGTTCTCCAGGTAATTCTCCACGAAGGTTCGAGTTTCGGGGCTGACTTCATCAACGATATACAAAGGAAGTAAATCGATAATAATATTGCGTGATATTTCCATCAGGTGCGCACCTCCTCACGTGAAATTCTATTCATGATCAGCTTCTTCCGGACGCGGTGGACTTTTACCTTGGCAGCAGACAGGGAGATATCGAGGCTGCGTGCGATTTCAGCATAGGGTAGTTCGTGTTGGACCCGCAAGATGAACGCGGTACGGTCAACTTCAGGGAGTGCTTGCAGGCACTCTCTGACAGCCTCGAGGTCCGATTGAGATTCCACCCTGCGTTCCGGACTTAACCCAGGCTCCGGATAGATATCTTCGAGGGATATCTGCTGGGGCTGATTTCGCTGATCCTCGAGATATAAATTCCGCGCAATGGTGAGCAGATAAGCTTTGAGAGTTTCGGTGCGGATTGTGTCGTTGTGCACCCAGGCTCGAATGAATGTTTCTGAAGTGATATCCTCTGCTTTGGCTCTATCTCCAGCCAACCAGAAAGCAAAACGGTAGACATCTGCTGCATAGGATGAGTAAAGTTCATGAAAGTTGACCACAATTGCACTCTACAAATAATATGCAAGATCGATAGAAAAGTTACATTATTAATTTACTGTTGGTTTGGATATCTATAATTTATGGTGCAAAGTTAGCCATTCGTCGATCGATTGAACGTATTTGAAACCCAAGAATTAGACGTACTCAAGCATGGCGGTAGACCGATATATGTTTTCCAGCCTCAGGGGTGAGAGCATCTTTGTGCCAGTTTAGCCATCGATAGCTTAGAGCTAATCCAGCCATTCTGGCCATCAGATCGAGCTCAGCAGGCCAGGCATAGCGTATTTTGAGGGGATACGTGTCGATACCTTCTGCACTCAAATGGATCAACTGCTGGGTAATTTGCTGCTGGATGGGGTCAACTTGTGAAGTTTCAAGACGGCAGCCCTTCTCTTCTATTGCCATAACTCGCACAGTTTGGTGGTTATCAAAGCGAGACATATCTGGAATAAAAGCTTCGATCAGGAATACACCCTGCGATGATAGATGGCTGGCAACATTGGAGAAGCACCGCACCTTTTCTTCCTGGGTCGTCAGCGCGAAAAAAGTGTTGAAGAGGATGTAAATCAGCTCGAACTGCCCTTCAACATCTATTTCCGCAAAATTTCCAAGGGAGACCTGGATGTCATCCCCGTGCGGCTTGGCCTTGAGCTTGGCGATCATGGCTGGCGAAGCATCTATGCCATGCACTTCGATGCCTGCCTGGGATAGAGGCAGGGCAATCCGTCCCGTCCCAACGCATAATTCAAGCGCGCGGCCTCCCTGTGCCAGTTCAGCCAGCGTAGAAACGGATTTGGGATCGAAATCAGCGTACCAATGATCATAGACCTCTGCGATATTTTCCCCATAAGTGGATTCTGAATAATCTCTCATCACGCTCACCTCGTAAATCAATAAGACTCATTTAGATGGATGATCCAGGTTCAGGTCTTCTAATATAAAAAATCTTTGTGCGACTACCCTGTAGCTTGGGTGATAAGCCTCAACGTATTTTGTCGAGTGATGGATTGCCGGGTATCCTGATGCCGCCATTTGACGAATCATCTCTCTCAGGCGTTCAGGAGGGAAGGGTAGTTGATCACCCTGGGCTAATGCCTCGATGCTGGTCCAGTAATGTTTGAGCACATCAAAACTGCCGCGGAACCCGTTTGCCGTGCTGACAAATGCTTGAAGAAGTTTTTCGGGTTGCCCTCCAGAAGCAATATAAGGCTGTAGATGGATGCGGACGATATTATGGTCTGGGGATATAGGATCCACCAATGATTCTGGGGAGGCGCCCGGTAGATGATTTAGCTCCCGAAAAAGCCATTGGCGGGCGTATTCGATATCCTTAACTGCATGTTCGCTTCCCATTGCAGCCTGGTGGGCTAATTTATAAAGGTCCTCAATTTGCAGCTCTGGGTACCGAGAATAATGATCTAAAATGATTGATTTAAAGTCAGATGATTTCATTGCAGGGTTTCCGCTTCCATTGTAACGGATCGCTTGTGGGATCATATTTCTCCTTTTCTGGGTTTGGGCAAGTCCATCTTAATTTGGAGGCTAGAAAGTAAGAACACCCAGGGATAACATTCCCAGCATCAGGTAGTTCCGATATTTTCCGGTGCGGAAATTCCGAAAGAAAAAGGGCTGTCGAACCCCGACAGCCCAATTTTTTCCGTTAAGATGTTGGATTCGTTCACGGGCAAAGCTGCGATTCCATCACCGGCAGGTTTGCGGCATTGTTTGCAGTCACATACCTTGCATTCACCCAACCAATTCCATCCGATGAAATATCGCTCGAGATACGGATGGCATACCAACCATTATCTGCGCTGATGCCAACCGCCACGGCGACGGACCCGATTGGTGGCACCCCGTAGGAAGTGCACTGGTTATTGGGTCCGCTGCGGATATTCACCGCATCGATGGTGGTCACGGTCGCATCGCTTTCACTTGGTGGAGGCGGTTCGATTTCTGCGGGTGGGGGTGGAGCAGGCAGAACAGGCAGGTTTGCAGTTCCGGAGGAGGTCACGAAAGCGGCAGATACCCAGCCAATACCGCTCTCGATCAAGGATGTGGGTAAACTAACCGCGAACCAGGCCTGGTCTGCAGAGACTCCCACAGCTTCGGTTGTGGCACCTTGCTGGGCAACGATCAGTACAGGATAGAAGGAGGCAGGACCGCTGCGCACTTTGACATATGTGTTTGCGGTCACGCTGGGTACGCCTGGGGCAGCCGTAGGCAATACTCCCGTCGTGGGTGGAGCAGGTAATGAGGGAGGGATGAATTCTTCCTCGAGCTGCCATACCATCAGGTTGTCGTACTCAACCACAAATCCACTGTCGGTGGCAGTTTGGACGAAATACCCGAACTTACCATCCCCTGTGTAAGTATTATCCGTAACCTCGGTCAGGTAATAGCCATTTGCATAAAGGTGATAGACGCCTCCGTAAGCAGCCACGCCCAGCCGGTTGACTGCGTCTAACCCGACATTGACCACTTCACTGGGGGTTGGTTCTAAAAGCACCGTTGATCTTTCGCCGTCCCACAGGGTCAACGAATATCTACCGTCACAGCTCAAACCGAGCAGGTAGCCCCGATCGTTATCGGGAGCACGATAAAGCAGTCCAAAGCGGTCGTTGGCTTTGCAATCGTCTGGCATGAAGACCATCGTGTCGACATAGAAATTTTTAAATTCGGGCCAGGATACCTCCCAGCAGATATTTCCCTGGCCACCCTTGGCGGTCATCACATACTCTCCATCCGTGATCTCGGACTTGAAACAATCGGTATCAAAAAGTGTCCAGTTTGTCCCGGTATTAAATGTTTCAACCGCATCCGGTTCTCCAAGTATCTGAGCCGGATCGGCTGCCACCAGTTCGGGGGTGGGTGTTAAAGTGGGAGTCGCCGTCGGTGTTGGGGAGGGTGGCAGTGTTGAAGTAGGCATTTCCGTCGGCGGTGGGATTTCTGTGGGCGGCGGTGCTTCAGCAGGTGCCATGGCGGTCAGGGTTGCATTGACGCTGTTTTCTATTTCCTGCTGGTCAACTGTCGGTTCCGGTGGGCTGGTTGGACTCGAACAGGCAGCTGATACCAGGCTGACCAGCAAGAGTATTAAGAGCAGGGTTTTTCTCATCATCTTTCTCCTCCTTCTATTTTCGAATCTTTTATCCAGTCGGGTACTGGGAAGTGATCTGGATGTGTTTTTTCATAGGGCATCTCGGATAAGGTTTCTTACCGAAATAAACAGTTTTTTAGTGAAACCGAACTTAACTATAATCAATAGTGGTGATAGTGTCCATACTTAATGTCATCGGTGTCCGCGGCCAGACAGTCAAGTAGATCTGACCCGTGTATAAGGACAAAAAATTCTAAATATTAGAGGTAGTGATATTCATTGCTGTATTTCATTCATCAGGGGCACTCTCATGCACGCATATTGCAAAGGAGATAGAAAGCTTGTATAGTAATATCTACAGGCATCTGCAGTTGGCCCGAGCAGCTTTGATGGGGGTGATCATACCAATTTGAAGATCAACCTGCCAGGTAAATAAATTGGGATCAGCATCACATGCGGAGGGTAAATGGTACATAATTTTAGTAAACCAAGAATCTGGGGAAAATATATACATCGTATCATCGTTTCCTTCAGTGAAATACTGAAGTAAGAATGGTTTGCAATATTCCTGCTTGGTTGCAAAATCATTCCTGAGACCTAAGGAGAAAGTGATGTACACAAGAAAAAAACCAGGTATTTTGATAATTGCTTTCGTGGGGATATTGGTTCTTGGAGCTGTACCTACTAGTGCGCAGCTATCAAGAAGTTTGCCAGTTCCAATACTTGAGACCCAACCACCCGAAACGCCAAAGAACAGCGCTCAGAATCCCACTGTAGTGGTTTCTCCGCTTGGCGACCAGATTGGCGATAATTTCGTGATCAGAAATGACATTGGATTAGTTGAAGAGCATCCTGCAATCGCTTATTCAAGCCTTCAGCAAGAATATTTGGTCGTCTGGTATAACGACCGGTCAGGGAATGATGATATTCGTGGACAACGAGTGTCGAGGAATGGGGAATTGATCGGTGGTGCATTTTACATCTCCGCTGGCCCAGGAGCGGACCGCAGGTATCCGGCAGTTTCATACAACAGTAAGCACGATCAGTATCTTATCGTCTGGGAACATAATGACGGTCTCTGGAACTCGATCCGTGCCCGGCGCGTTTCGGGAACAGGGGCCGTACTCGACACGACGGATATCGTTCTTACCAGCGGTTCAAACATTATTACTCCCGCGAAACCCGCAGTTGAATATGCATATACATCAGATAAGTACTTGGTTGTTTGGCAGGAAACGTTTCATCCCATACCCATCCAAAGCGATATACTGGGTCAAGTAGTATCAAGTTCCGGCACACTTGAAGGAAGTCCATTTGTTATTTCAAAGGATCCCGGTAATATTCCCAGAAAAAACCCGGTCCTGGCGTATAATCGCAAACGCAATGAGTTTTTAGTTGTCTGGCAGAAGTATTACTCGTCCAGTATAGATTTTGTAATTGGTAGGCGGGTGACGGGTGGGGGATTACCATTAAATCCTGCGGAAATTGTTATTCATGCGGTTACTGTAAGCAGCACAAATCCTTCTGTGGCAGCTCTACCGGATGCTACTGCCAGCGGGCAGTACTTGGTGGTCTTTGAGCTGCTCTATCCTCCATCCAACTACAATATTTACAGCCGCTTTGTCAGCGGCGAGGGAGTTGTAGGGGCTGGACAGTATATTGCCTCGAGTTCGGAAGATGAAACTCATCCAGCAATCGCCAGTAATGAGGTGTCCAAGCGATATCTCGTGGCGTGGACACGACCAACATCACCTCCGATTGTCTACGATTACATCGCAGGAAGATCTATCTCCACTACTGGGGCTCTCATCGGAGCAGAAAAGTACATTGGCGGTTTCCCGCTCGCGGATCAAGCGGTGATCAGCAGTGGTCCATTTGGGGATTTTATGATCGCATTTAAGGACCAGCAACCGCCGTCCATCGATTCGGGGATATACGGGCAATTGTGGGGTGATCGCGTCTACCTGCCATTGACGTTACGCAACCACTGAGCGAATAATGGAATCAAGCGGAGATTAAGTGCTTAGGGGCTGTCCAGAAAAGAAATGAGGTTGCCAATGCAGTGTAGATTGTCATGCTGAGCGCAGCGAACCATCTGATTCCTATCAGGAAGACACTTTCCCTTGGGCGGACAAACCAAGATCAGGACTTCGTTCAGAGGTGCATCCACAATCAAGATGCAATTCTTGACTGGTCCCATGAATTGTGAGTGAACGTAAAGAGGCTGTCCCAATTTTTTAGGACAGCCTCTTAAGTTAATTTTGTTTTGCGGGCATCGCTTCGGGCTGGATCTATCATCCATTACCCAGCAGGTCCAACATATGCTTGCGGTAATCCTCGAAAGCAGTGCGACCTTTGTCCGTCAGAGAGAGCATGGTATGGGGGCGTTTGTCCTTGATTTCCTTTTCGACTTCGATGTAACCTACTTCTTCCAGTTTGCTCATGTGGGAGGAGAGATTGCCGTATGTCAGTCCTGTACGGCTGAGCAGGAAGACGAAATCTGCGCTCTTGACGGCCGAGAGATAAGCCAGGATTTTTAACCGGGCAGGTTCGTGTACGATGCGGTCCAGTTCCAGGTCGACGTCTGCCTGGGATGTATTTTCGGCCATCTTCACGCCTCCATCTGTGGGCGTGGGTATTTGCGCAGGAAGCGCACCAGGACCACGATTCCCGAGATCATGATTAAGCCACCGCCGAGGACGACAGAGAACGCGAAGGCGTCAAACGTGGTGATGGATTTATCAATGATCTCACCCCCGGCGAATGAAACCAGGAGGATCAAAGCGTAGATATAGATGCGGGGAGCATTGAGCAGGTAAGCCAGCAGGGCAACCCCGGCAGCCAGAACCAATCCCAGGATGCCCAGGGAATAATCGCTGACCAGCGTGTTTCCAGCAGCCCTGCTGAGCAGGATGCCTCCAAAGACGACCAGCCCAGCCACGAATAAGAATACTGCCAGGTTTGTTAATCGTCGTTCCATCTTTGGGCTGGGTTCGATCACCCCGATGCGGGGGATGGTGATTGTTCGCTTTCCGATGTACCAGATGCCTAATCCAAGCAGGCCGATCAAGCCGATCAATCCGGTTGGTTTCATCATCAGCATCAATCCCCAGGCAGTAATCACAACACCAATGGCGATATCGACTAAGCCATCTTCGCTGTAGGATAGGTAAACCTGCCGTTCAATTTCCTTCATATCAAGTTGGTAAGACATTTTGACCTCCGTATAGTCATGGCAATATATTTGTAATGCCATTATGTTTGTATCGCAAATATAATTGTCATGATTATACACATTTCTCTATAGATTGTCAAGCTGATTTCTAGAGTTGGAGGACCTTGGTTTCAGCTGGAAAACGGAGCGGATTAGCGGAAATCTTTTTTCAAGGATAGGTGTCCGCAGCTTTCATGTTGTACACAGGCAGTCTAAGTTCCAGCGAATTTATTTGTCAAGGGAGACCAGCAGATCCCGCAGCGCATGGGCGATTTCCACCAACTTGGATCCATCGACCAGTGCAGGGATATCCTGTGCGGTGTGAGTGACATAGGTTGATAAATATAGAAATTTCTCTGAGGTGATCGCCAGGGCTGGACGCTGGTGCATGATGAACAGCGAGTGATCGGATTGGTACCATTGCTCCCCTTCCAGGAATCCCTTGTTTGCCGGGAAGCATTTATATACTGCGCGGGCTATTTCGCTTGGGCAGTCATAAAGGGAATATGCAGTTTTTCCATCCACGTAACCTGCACCATCCAGGTTGATCCCCATGAACACATCTTCCATCTGGTTGGGATTGGACCTTAAATAGAGCAATTCACCCGGCGCAGAGTAGTAATCTTCACCATTTAAGGCTACGATTTCGATCGTTTTTGTGAAGGAAATTTCCTGGAGCAATTCTGCCAGCAGGAGCAGGGAGATCACGCCAGTGGCATTATCCAGAGCACCAGGTGTATTGATCTTGGCATCGATATGAGCAAACAAGACGATCTTTGTATGGGGGTCTCGACCCTTGCGTGCGACTACATTACAGCCTGATGATGGCCGGCGGGTGGCTTCAAAATTCAAGACTACCTGGTTTCCCACCTGCTGTGCAATCCTGCGTCCTTCTTCCTCCGTGGTGTAGACGGAAGGGATATCAAAATCACCATCTTCGAATAGAGGGAATGGGTAGATGCCTCCAGCCAGTTCCGGATTGCGAGAAGTAGCAGAGAGGATCGCCCGGGGTGCTTTTTCCTCCACCAGGGCGATGATCTGCTGGTGAATTTCCGGATTGTAGAAGGTGAAATTCTTCGGCATCAGCTGCTCCTTGGCGATCTCGCCGTGCAGCAGGAGGATGCTCCCTGGAATGTCCTGGTTCTCCAATTCATCCAGTGTGGAGGCAGCTGACAGGGGGGCTGTGGCTTTACAGCCCAGGCTGTAGGGGCTGATAAATGCCGGGAACGGTTGGCCATTTATTGTCAGCTCAAGATCCTCATGGCTCCAATCGATGCATTCAAACTCGGGTGTTTCGGTTTCAAAACCAAAAGCAGAAATTGCCTCGGCGAAGAAATCGGTAGCCAGCTGGTTTCCTTGAGAGCCAACACAGCGGTTATTAATTTCAGCGCACAGCTTATCCAGGTAAAATTTGGTTTTATTGCCAACCGGTGTATTTGTCATTTGTACTCCTGGGGGTTTTGTCCTGGTACCAACATCTTACCTTCCGCAGGTGATCGAATTGGTTGAATCCTATCACACCAGTTTTTGTTTCAGGGATTATGGTTAATCGCTGGAAGGGAGATACAAAGATGGACTGGTGCGGTTAATCAAGTAAAATTAGCCTTAGCGACGTATTTCGAAAGGAGGATGTGAAAATGAAGCGGCCTGATGGTGTAACTGCGATCGCGGTCTGGTTTTTTGTAGATGCAATCTTCATGTTGTTTTTTGCCTGCCTGCTGGTGGCTGTCCCGGTGAGTGGGGTGATTAGAGAGATCAACGATCCAATCGGTGAATTCTGGGCTGTATTCGGCCTGACCTGTGGTGTAATCTTCATCCTGGTAGGCGGATTACTCTCAGTTTTTGCTGGATGGGGTTTACTTCGTCTGAAAGAATGGGCTCGCTGGCTGGCTATCATCCTCGGGATTTTCAGCCTGTTTGCTTTTCCAATCGGTACCGTGATTGGTGCGCTGATCATCTGGTACCTATTGAAAGCAGATGTACGCGCAGCATTTGAGCTATCAGATGCAGAAATGCTGCCTGAAGAGCCAGAAGTGGTTGATCCTCAGGAACCTGCCTGAAGAATCAAGATCCGAAAACAGGTTAGGCTTATTTTACTGTTCTTGCTGGTGCACGCGGGCAGCAGCTGATATAGTCTTTGCCTGGTTCTGGATAAGCAAGACTGCGGGAGATGGATAAATCAAGAAGAGAAGATCGCCAAGATTCATCGTCATTATCTTTTCGCTGATCCTGCTAATTGTGCTCGGGTGGTTTTTCATCCGGCCAGGGGTTTTTACTATCCAACCGCTTAGGGCACTGCCGGAAGGGGTGACATATGTCTATCACTCGCGGGGGAGCGAACTACCTTTCTTCGCGTCAGCGGATGGCTTATGCCTTGAGATGCAGGGCGACGTGGATATCTTGTGCAGGACTGCAGCGCTGGAAGCATCTTCAGATTTAGCAGAGCGGATGTTCATCCGCCTGCCGTACATTCACTGGGCGTACCTGCGTTCAACCGGTGGCATTGAATTTGACCAGTGAGATCTTAAGCCATTTGGCGGATACGTATTTCGATCCCTTTTTCATCCCGCATCAGGTCCAGCAATTTTTGAGTATCCGTATTCCCAAAGTGATATGGATAGAGAATGCGAGGCTGGAAAGATTTCGCTGCGTCGGCTACCATCTCTGGAGTCATGGTGTACGGCAGGTTCATGGGTAAGAAGGCAACATCAATCCCGGTCAGTGATTTCATTTCTGGGATGTTCTCGGTATCCGCGGCGATGTACACCTTCAAATCACCGAAAGTCAATATATAGCCATTGCCCACGCCCTTGGGATGGAAGGGCTGGCCGTTCTCACGCTTGTGCACCAGGTTGTAAGCTGGCACAGCCTCGATTGGAATGCCGCGCAGCGTGATTGCATCTCCGTTCCGCATAACATGCCCGGTTGAAACTTGCTGGGCACAGCTATCGGTTATGACCAGGTCAGTGTCCCGGGTGCGTACCTCTCCCAGTGCTGCCTGGTCGAGATGATCCTGGTGTTCGTGGGTGATCAGGATCAAATCAGCTTTCGGCAGGGTGGAGTAATCCGCGACCCGGCTGAACGGATCGACGAAGATGTTGAGCTGCTTGAACTCGAACATCAAGCTGCCGTGGCCCAGAAAGGTGATCCTCAATTCTCCAGCGGAGGTGGGGAACACATCGGTTTCAAATTGTTTGTTTGGGGACATACTCTTCAATCCTTTTCTTTACGGATGCGATTGGTTGAACTGGATATTGAAGATTGCTTTTTTCCCTGCGCCGGCCATTTCTCGGGATCGGCTCCGGATCGCAGCGTGTCAAGTCGCCGGTAAAAATTTGCGTAATATTCAAAGGCTTCCATGCGAAAATCATCGACCTTGTTGAGCTTGCTCCTGGTGATCGGCAGGCTGTCGTCCAGCTCCAGATCGGCGAGGATTGATTTTTCGGTCCATTCCAGGAAGGATGTGTAAGTAATGTGCAGGTTGATCACACTATCGATCAGCTCGCTATCACCGATCGCATGCACGATGGTGTGCAGCTGCTCGAATTCTTCAACCTGGTCCCAACCTTCAGAGAACTGGAACAACTCTGCCTGCCGGGTTCTTTTCGTTTCCATGTCTTTGCTTGCTGCAGCAGAATGGATCATCTTGGCTATTTTAAGGATTTCTTCCATACCGAATGTGATCAAGGATTCGGCTTCATCATAACGGCGGTTGAGTATTTCAAAGCGAATCTCGCGCTGCTGGTCAGCCAGGTACCACTCGCGTTCCTCTTTGCGCTTCGCCTCCTGGTAGCGTTGCGTGAGCAAAGTAGTAAAAAAGGAGGAGATAAAACCGATCAGCCCCCCGACGATAGCTGCGATTAGGACATACCCTTCTGGTGCCATTGGTTAACTCTCAATTTACTATAACGTAGCGATGATCAAGTGTCAAGAACGCTGAGGTTTATGGCTGATTTTGTAATTCACTATCATCACTTAAGCCAATCGTACGCATGGTGATCCAATCACCTATGCGACCATAAAAAAGCTTTTTGACCAGGTTATACTGCTTGGCATCCGGACCGACAATGTAGTGAGTTTTTGGCTTTTCCGCAGTGAGGGCGTGCAGGATAGGTTGGAAAGCTTGTTCAGTTGAGATGCCTACCTTTCCAATTCTATTGAAGTAAGCTCTTAATCTGCTGAAGTTTTCACCATAGAGGCTCAAAGCCTCGGGAGGAAAATCCTGAGTAACCTGCGTGGATTTATTCCCTGCGGTATCCCAAATAGGAGTCTTGACGCTGCCGTAGATGATTAAAGATACATGCACTCCCAGGGGTCTTAACTCGAGCCGCATGGCATCCGTGAGTCCATTGAGGGCTAACTTGGATGATGAGTAGGGCCCATGAAAAGGGGCCACCACGAGAGTTGCCGATGAGCTGATATTCAAGATGCGGCCTTTTGCTCGACGAATGAGCGGAAGAAATTTCTGGGCCACAGCCAGCAGTCCGAACACATTTGCTTCATACAGCCAGCGCAAATCATCCATGGGAACGAATTCCATGGGGGAGACAAAACCTACCGCAGCGTTGTTGACCAGGCCCCACAAACCATCCTCGCTGATCTCTCGGCTTAAAATTTCATGTGCCTTATCGATACTGGAAGGATCAGTTACGTCCAGGATGAGCGGAATGAGCCTATGCGAGGCTTCTGAGGTTATTGAATTTGCGTCTTCTTCTTTGCGGATGGTAGCAAAGACATGGAAGCCGAGCTTATCAAGCTGCAGCGCGGCATATCTGCCAATGCCTGTGGAGGTGCCGGTGATCAGCACAGATCGATTCTGTAGTTCATTATCCATGATGAGCTCCCCTGATAATTTTCTGGAAGAAAACTGACCATTGTTTCTTGAGATTCAGGCCATCTTGCTGAACCGTTACCTGATTTTAAAGGTTGTCCTTTTATGTGGTGGTGCAAGGGTGGACCGGTTACTCAATACGGTCCTCGATCTCCCAGGTGTGATCCAGGACATGCCAGGCTGACCGGCGGACGAAATACCGGACTGGCCAGATAACCCCTCCTCGCGGCCCTCTTTCTGGAAGCGGTTCCACGGATGCGGCCTGCAAGGCGTCCACGATCGCCTGCCTGATTCTGACAAGCTGGCCAGCAGCATCTAATCCGCTCTCCAGCTTTTGCTTGTAGGCGATGCGCTTCAGGTACGCCTGGTCTGCTTCAACGACATGCTGGACGATCTTGTCGAGGTCTCTGCCACCACCACGTGGTCCTTTGCGCAGCTCCTTACCAGCAGCAGTCTTAGTGGCACGGTCGAATGCTGCCCAGCAAGCTTGCAAGACGATTTGTGAATGCTCGAAAATATGCTGGTCGAACGGTTGTCGGTCAGCATCCGGAATGATGGCGGGGGAGCCAAAATCGGTGGTTGCGTTGCCAGCATACCGTTCCAGGATGATTAATTGGGAAGGTTCGCTGGGAGGTTGAAAATTTATACCTCCAGACTTAAGGACCTGGGCGTAGCGGGGTCCGTAATCCACCAGGACTTGCAAGGCTTGATCCTCATCGCGACCCGAGCGACTCCAGCCGGGCCAATCCACTGCCGAGGCAAAGGTTTTTTTCTTTCCCGTTTCAATATACACATTCGTGGGGATCATAAAAATCTCTGGCCAGGTTTGGTCATGCCTCGAATTCATACCAGTGAAGGATGCTGATGATGTACTTGTGATGGTCGGTCAAGTCGCGGATTGTCCGTCTTTCCAGGTGGAGGTCTTTGTATTCCCCCCATACATTCCAGACCTTTTCGAAATCATTCTTAGAGATCAGCTGGTAGTCCCACACCCTGGGCGGATCGACAGCGATCGATTCCGGGCTGCTGGTGACGATGGTTAAACATTCACCAAGGTACCCATTATATGGGTTCCAATGCCTGATTTCCGTCCCCGGTTTGAGGGCGGTGATCATTTCATTCCAGACGGATTCAAAGTCATCCATTGAATCTCCCGTATGAACCATGCATGCTATTGTGAAGTTGTAAATAATAAGTTTATCATTATTTTAATTCTCTTTCCCAAGTCAGATTTTATCAGCGGCAGCCTTGATGATCGGTGGGGAAATACCGGAATTTCATGGTGGACTCACACGGGCTATCCATGCTTGACGAACCATATCCTTCAGGTGAGATTCCGTTGCTTGACCGGATTGCTTCAAAAGGGTAAAATCAGTGCGCACGAAGCGGGTGTGGCCAAGTGGTAAGGCATCAGCCTTCCAAGCTGACATTCACGGGTTCGAATCCCGTCACCCGCTCTGGTTCGCCATGAAGGCGCTGAGGTCTTGGAAGATGATAGGTGACCTTCGAGCCAGCGTGGCGAGTTTTCCTGTAGGGCCCGTAGCTCAGCGGCAGAGCGGACGGCTCATAACCGTTTGGTCGTAGGTTCGAATCCTACCGGGCCCATATTTTAATTCTTTTCTAAGGCGCAGCTTTTGGGCTGGCCTTTTTCTTATTTAAATTAGGTTATGATAAAACCACTCTTATAAAAAGTCACTGTCAGCACAAAATACCAAATTGTCTTTTTATACGGAATGTTTGCAGCATATTCACTGATTGGGTGGAGCCAATCCTCTGCCGTGAGTTGCGGCTGTGACCTCCAGCAGGATGGTCCACTCACGAAATCAACTGGGCGAAAGGCCTGTCCCGGAGTATGATCAGAGAAGTACTTGAAAGGAGTATCGATTTGTCGAAGAATATGTACATGGTGATCTTCTTCCTGCTCATGGTTGGCACTATCGTCGGTTTAGACTTCCTGTTCCTCAGAGATCATTTCGTAGCACGATTGCTCGTGAACATCGGTATCGTCGTCTTGTTCGCAGCCATCTACTTCATATTCCTTAAGGACTTATGAGCCAGATGCTGCCTAGACACCTGGATCTCTACCAAGCCTCATGGGATTGGTCGATCCCTACTAAGCCATGATGAGCTTTCACTCAGCTGCCACCATCCCCTCTGCAGGCAGGTGCCACTATCGGGAATAATATCAGCGCGCAGGACTACTTGATGCTGAAGGATACTCCGTTCATCTCGTTC
>Ga0316579_10000223_pt1 | contig 17183 bp, 18 predicted proteins | sample J5NA_2_FD_203074 | JGI IMG/M metagenome (GOLD analysis project Ga0316579, IMG submission 203074) | Rhizosphere microbial communities from salt marsh grasses in Alabama, United States - J5-7_160517rDrA | ecosystem: Host-associated > Plants > Roots > Rhizosphere | place: USA: Alabama | collected... | reverse complement strand
TTCGTCGCAACGCTGGCGGCGGCTGGCATCGACAATGCCTACCTGGATCTCGGCCATGTTGGCATTTTCCGCGCCCTCGCACGCCAGGCCGGGCTTGACCGCGCACAAGAGATGGGGCTGTTCGACGCCCTGCAGCGCAAGGCGATCCCGGAGATCCACGACCTCATCGATCGCGCCGGGGTGGCGGCTGGCGTCGGCGATATGCTGCTGGCCTTACCGGAGCTAAACGGTGACGATGCCCTGCACCGCGCCGGACAGGCGCTGGCGGCGGCGGATGCGCCGGTGCAGGCGGGTCTGGAGCGCCTGCGCCGCGTCGCCGACGAGATCGCCCGTTGGCTCCCGGCACTGTCCGTACATTTCGACCTCGGCGAGCTCCGTGGATATAACTACAAGACTGGCATCGTTTTTGCCGCTTTCGTGCCCGGCTGGGGCTTGGAGATTGGCCGCGGCGGGCGCTACGACAATATCGGTCATGTGTTTGGCCGCGAGCGGCCGGCGGTGGGATTCAGCACCGACCTCAAGGGCCTGATCGCCCAGGCTCCACAGTGCGATGCCATCGTGACCGAGCCGCCGGTGCTGGCTCCCTGGAGTACGGATCCGGCGTTGCAGGCCATGGTGGCGCAGCTGCGCCGCGCCGGGCGCCGTGTGATCCAACAGCTACCGGGAGCCGCCGACGCGTCCGCGGCGGCCGAGGTGCTGGTGGAGAGCGGCAACGGCTGGATACTGCGCCCCGTCGGCGAGGCTCCCGACAGGCGCTAGTGCGTCTTGGCCATGGTCCTCCGACCAGCGGCCGCAGACGCATGAGGATCAGGATCGGGATCGCAATCGATTTCGACCCCGACCTCGGTCCCTATTTCGATTTCGATCCGGTTACCATTCGTTTGTCGCAGGTCGGCGCAGATGTGGCTGGCGTCGAGGAGGCGCTCGGGTTGGGATGGGTGTAGCGCACCCGTCACGGATATATCGTGTTAACGTGCCGGCCGATCATCGGGATCAGCCGCCAGTGGAGATAGAACCGACATGGGCAAGAGCGTTGTTGTCATCGGCACACAGTGGGGCGACGAGGGCAAGGGCAAGATCGTCGACCTACTCACCGAGCGGGCCGATGCTGTAGTGCGCTTCCAGGGTGGCCACAATGCGGGCCATACGCTGGTCATCGACGGCGAGCAAACCATCCTACATCTGATCCCTTCGGGCATCCTACACGACGGCGTTGTCTGCCTGATCGGCAACGGCGTGGTGCTGTCCCCGGAGGCCCTGTTGAGCGAGACGGCGACGCTGGAGGGGAGGGGCGTCCCAGTGCGCGAGCGCTTACGGATTAGCCCCGCCTGCGCGCTGATCCTGCCGTATCACATCGCGCTGGACCAAGCCCGTGAGCAGGCGCGCGGCGCCAAGGCCATCGGCACCACCGGTCGTGGTATCGGTCCCGCCTACGAGGACAAGATCGCTCGCCGCGGCATCCGACTGGGCGAGCTCATGGAGCCTGCTCACTTCGAGGAGCGCCTGCGCGAGGTGCTGGAGTACCACAATTTCACCCTCCAGCATTACCTGGACGCGCCGCCGGTGGACTTCGCCGAGGTGTTGGACAGTGCGTTGACCCATGGCGAACAAATCGCACCCATGGTGGACGACGTGGTGGGACGGCTCGCGCGTATGCGCAACGAAGGTGCCAACATGCTGTTCGAGGGTGCCCAGGGCGCGCTGCTGGACATCGATCACGGCACCTATCCCTACGTGACCTCCTCCACCACGACCGCTGGCGGCGCTGCGAGCGGCAGCGGTGTCGGACCCCGTGATCTCGACTACATCCTCGGCATCGTCAAGGCCTACACGACCCGCGTCGGCGGTGGTCCCTTCCCGACCGAGCTGTTTGACGCCGATGGCGACCATCTCGGCAAGCAGGGCCACGAGTTCGGTGCCACCACCGGGCGCAAACGCCGTTGCGGCTGGCTCGACATGGTGGCTTTGCGGCGCTCATTCATCATCAACAGCGTGTCTGGGCTCTGCATCACCAAGCTCGACGTACTGGACGGTATGGAGACGCTGCGCATCTGCACCGCCTACGAGCTGGACGGCGAGCTGTTGGATGCGCCGCCGGTCGGGGCCGATGCGCTGGCGCGCTGTACGCCCCGATTCATCGAAATGCCGGGTTGGCAGCAGTCTACCGTCGGCGTCGGCTCATTGGATGCGTTGCCGGCCGCCGCGCGTGCCTACCTGGCGAAGATCGAGGAGCTGAGCGGGGCGCCCATCGACATCATTTCCACTGGCGCCGACCGCGCCCAGACCTTGGTGGTCCGGCACCCCTTCGACGCTTGCTGATCCGGCGCTGCCGTCCAGGAGGTCCGCGCGCGCCGGCGGCACCCGTTGAATCTTACATCCAGGAACGCGTAGACCATGAGTGAAACGGCCCTGCTGCTGGAGAGCCTGCGCCTGATGGTCATCGGCATGGGTATCGTATTCAGTTTCCTCCTGCTGTTGGTCGGGATTCTGCGGATCATGTCCCGGGCGGCGCTGCGCCTGGCGCCGGTGCCGGCAACGCGCGAGCCTCAGACGACCACGGCCGACCCGGCCGCCGACGTACCTCCGTTGGCGGTCATTGCCGCCGCTATCGCACGCTACCGAGCAGACCGACGTCGTCGCCGGCGCTGACGATCGGCCCGCGCATCCTGCTTGCGCGCATTCCTCTTTGCTGTGTCCTGAAGAGAGATCCATGACCGAGAAGAAACCGCTTGGTATCACCGATGTCGTGCTGCGCGATGCGCACCAGTCCTTGCTAGCGACGCGGATGCGCATCGAGGACATGCTGCCCATCGCCAGCAAGCTCGATCGGGTCGGGTACTGGTCGCTCGAGAGCTGGGGCGGCGCCACCTTCGACGCCTGCATCCGCTATCTCGGTGAGGACCCCTGGGAGCGCCTGCGTCAGCTCCACGCGGCCATGCCCAACACGCCGCAGCAGATGTTGCTGCGGGGCCAGAATCTCCTCGGCTATCGGCACTACGCCGACGACGTTGTGGACAAGTTCGTGGAGCGTGCAGCGGCCAACGGCATCGGTGTCTTCCGCATCTTCGACGCCATGAACGACTTGCGCAACCTGGAGCAGGCGGTGCGCGCGACGCTGGCCACCGATGCCCATGCCCAGGGCACCATGTCGTACACCGTGAGCCCGGTGCACGACATGGCGTACTGGGTGGACATGGGGCGGCGTATCGAAGACCTGGGCTGCCATTCCATCTGCATCAAGGACATGGCCGGCCTGATGCGCCCCTACGTGGTCGAGGAGTTGGTGACCCGTCTCAAGGAAACCTGCGCCATCCCCATCGCCATGCAATGCCATGCCACCACCGGCATGAGCACGGCCACGTACCTCAAGGCCGCGGAGGCGGGCATCGACCTGCTGGACACGGCCATCTCCTCCATGAGCATGACCTACGGCCATTCGGCCACCGAGTCTCTGGTGGCCATCCTCGAAGGCACGCCGCGGGACACCGGGTTGAATATCAAGCTGCTGGAGGAGATTGCCGCCTACTTCCGCCAGGTGCGCAAGAAGTACGCACGCTTCGAAGGCTCGCTGCGCGGCGTCGATTCGCGCATCCTGGTGGCGCAGGTGCCGGGCGGCATGCTAACCAACATGGAGAACCAGCTGCGCGAGCAGGGGGCCACTGATCGTCTGGACGAGGTGCTGGAAGAGATCCCGAAGGTCCGTGAAGACTTGGGCTTCATCCCGCTGGTGACGCCCACCAGCCAGATCGTCGGCAGCCAGGCCGTGCTGAACGTGCTGATGGGCGAACGCTACAAGTCCATTACCAACGAGACCGCAGGCGTGCTCAAGGGTGCGTATGGGGTGACGCCGGCGCCCGTCAACAAGGACCTGCAGGCGCGCGTGCTCGCCGACGGTCAGGAGCCCATCACCTGCCGTCCGGCCGACCAGCTGGCTCCGGAGCTGGACCGGCTAACGGGCGAGTTCGACACCATCGCCGGGGAGCGCAAGCTGAAGTTGGTCCCTGATCAGATCGACGACGTGCTGATCTACGCCATGTTCCCGCAGGTGGGTCTGAAGTTCCTGGAGAACCGAGGCAACCCGTCCGCCTTCGAGCCGCCGCCCTGGGAGCTGGACGCGGAGGAGAAGGCGCTCGCCGAGGCCCCCGCGAGCGGCCAGCCGGCGGCTGCCGTGGCAGTGGCCGGTCCCGAGCACTACCGCGTAGAGGTGGACGGGCGCAGCTACACGGTGACGGTCTCGCCGCAGGGCGATATCGAGCACCTGGCCGGTGCGACAGCTCCGGAGACCGCGGCGGCCCCCACACCCGCGGCCGCCGCGCATATGGTGGAGTCGCCACTGGCTGGAAACATTGTGCGCATCAATGTGAAGCCGGGCCAGAAGGTTGGTGTGGGCGACGTGCTGCTGGTGCTGGAGGCCATGAAGATGGAGACGGAGGTCCGTGCCACCGTCGCCGGCACCGTGGTGGAGATCCGGGTCAAAGATGGCGACGCGGTGGCTCTTGGCGCACCGCTTCTGTCCCTGGGCTAAGCAACGATGGATCAGCTGCTGAAGCTCTGGCAGTCCATGGGCATCGCCAACATGGACTGGGGGCAGGCGTTGATGATGGCCGTTGGCTGCGGCCTCATTTATCTCGCCATCGCGAAGAAATTCGAGCCCCTGCTGCTCGTGCCCATCGGCTTCGGCGCGCTGCTGAGCAACATCCCGGTGGCCGGCATCGGCGGCCACGACGGCATGATCGGCATGATCTACACGGTGGGTGTCGAGACCGGCATCTTTCCCCTGTTGATCTTCATGGGGGTCGGAGCGCTGACCGACTTCGGCGCCCTCATCGCGCGGCCTTCCACGCTGCTGCTCGGTGCGGCGGCGCAGTTCGGCATCTTCGCAACCCTGATCGGCGCAGTGGCGTTGAACTTCGTGCCTGGGTTCGATTTCACGATCCAGGATGCCTCGGCCATCGCCATCATCGGTGGTGCGGACGGGCCGACGGCGATCTTCCTCGCCTCGCGGCTCGCCCCGGATCTGCTCGGGGCGATTGCGGTGGCGGCCTACTCGTACATGGCGCTGGTGCCCATTATCCAGCCACCCATCATGCGCGCGCTCACCACCGAGGAAGAGCGCGCCGTGGTCATGCAGCAGATGCGCCCGGTGTCTCAGCTGGAGCGCATCCTGTTTCCGTTCGTGGTGCTGTTGCTCTGTGCCCTCCTGCTGCCGTCGGCAGCGCCGCTGATCGGCATGCTGACCTTCGGCAACCTGCTGCGCGAGAGCGGCGTCGTGGAGCGGCTGAGTCGTGCGGCGCAGAACGAGATCATCAACATCGTCACCATCATGCTCGGGCTCGCCGTTGGCTCGAAGCTCTCGGCGGACAAGTTCCTTGCGGTGGAGACTCTCGGCATTCTGGTGCTCGGCGCCTTGGCGTTCTGCATCGGCACCGCCGCCGGTGTGCTGATGGGCAAGGTCATGTACCGTGTGAGCGGGGGCAAGATCAATCCGTTGATCGGCGCCGCCGGCGTTTCCGCGGTGCCGATGGCGGCGCGTGTGGTGAACAGGGTCGGGCTTGAGGCGAACCATCACAACTTTCTGCTGATGCATGCGATGGGCCCCAATGTGGCAGGCGTCATCGGCTCTGCGGTCGCCGCCGGCGTTCTGCTCGCGCTCACCGGCAGTTGACACCGCCCTCATGGGTGTCGCCTGAAGACATGCCTGGGGCGCGATGGATCGGTGAGGGCATCGGTCCTCAACGGCGATCTCGTTGGCACCCCCTATCGATGCTGTCTATCGATATTGTACGCCCATGATCGATGCGTTATCCTTGAACGCTTATGCGCGACGCGTTGCCAGAGTCCATTGACCCACGTCGGCTGGCAGAGGTCGGCCGCGGGCTTTCCGGGTCACTGTCGCTCGCACGGATGCCACGGTTGGCGGAATTGCTCGATAGAGCGGACGCTGCGGGTCAGGACTTCGCCGCCTTTGCGCTCGAGTTCGGGCGCGATGCAAGCGGTCGCGACCTTGTGCGGGGGCGTGTCACCGCGACGCTGCGATTGCGTTGCCAGCGCTGCAACGGCCTGCTGGAGCTGCCGGTGTCCAGCGGCTTCACGCTGGCAGTGGTGCAGGGGCTGGACGAGGCGGCCCAGCTGCCGGCGGAATACGAGCCGCTGCTTCCGGACGAGGCAGAGATCGACCCGGCGGCGTTGGTCGAGGACGAGCTCCTGCTGGCAGTTCCGCCGGTACCACGTCACGTCGTAGGCGCCTGTGAGCCACCGACCTATTCCGGATCTGCGGATGACGGGGCCGACGGTCGGTCACCAACACACGAAAACCCGTTCGCCGTGCTGGAAGTGCTTAAGCGCGACCCCTGACCTCCTGCGCCGCGTTCGGCGGGCGAGCGGGTCTAAGGGGGGCGTGGCTTAAGCGCGTAGCGGCCGGCGGAAAGATACTGTCGCCGCGAAACCCGGCGTGACAATTTGGTTCAACAAATTCGAGGAAATTGGAGACTCCTTTATGGCCGTTCAGCAAAATCGAAAGACCCCGTCGAAGCGCGGTATGCGTCGCTCGCACGATGCACTCAGCAAGCCGACGCTGTCTGAAGATTCAACGACCGGTGAGGTCCATCGCCGGCACCACATCACACCCGATGGCTTCTACCGCGGCCGCAAGGTCGTGGACCGCTCCGAATAAGACGCCCGCCGGCAGCGTCCGTTGCGAGCCTGAAGGAGCGGATGATGAGCCGTCGGCCCAGCATTGCGCTGGATGCAATGGGCGGGGATCATGGCGCCGAGGTCGTGATTCCGGCTGCTCGCGCCTTTCTGCGCAAAGTGCACGACACCGACCTGATCCTTGTGGGTCAGCGGGAGGTCCTCGAGCCATTGCTCGCCGCCCAGTCTCAACCGGAGCAGGACGGACGGATCCGGCTCCATCACGCCAGCCAGACCGTCGGCATGGACGAGCTACCTTCCAAGGCGCTGCGCGGCAAGAAGGATTCTTCCATGCGCGTGGCGATCGATCTGGTCAAACTGGGTGAGGCCAATGCCTGCGTCAGCGCCGGCAACACGGGTGCCCTCATGGCTACCGCGCGCTTCGTGCTGAAGATGCTGCCGAACGTGGATCGGCCCGCCATCATCAGCGCCATGCCCTCGGTGCGAGGCGGGACGCACATGCTGGACCTTGGCGCCAACGTCGACTGTACCGCGGAGCACCTGTTCCAGTTTGCCGTCATGGGCAGCGAGCTGGTCAAGGCCGTGGAGGGGGTCCCGCGCCCCAAGGTCGGGCTGCTCAACATCGGTCAGGAAGAGATCAAGGGTAACGATCAGGTGCGCCGCGCCCATGAGCTCATCGCCGCGAGTGATCTCAACTACGTCGGCTACGTGGAGGGCGATGACATCTTCATGGGTGATGTGGACGTCGTGGTGGCCGACGGCTTCATCGGCAACGTGGCGCTCAAGTCCAGCGAGGGTGTCGCCAAGCTCGTCGCCCACATGCTCCGCAAGCACTTCCGCAAGAGCCTTTGGTCGCGGCTGGCAGGTCTCTTGGCCTTGCCGACGCTGCGGGCCTTCAAGGAGGAGGCGGACCCGCGTCGGTACAACGGCGCCAGTCTGCTCGGCCTCCGCGGCATCGTGGTCAAAAGCCACGGGGGTGCGGATGCCACCGCGTTCGAGAACGCTATCCACATCGCCGATCACGAGATCAACGCCAAGGTCATCGCCCGCATCGAGCAGGAGGTGGCGGTGCACCTGGACACCGCACCACTGCGGGTCAGCGCATGACGACCTTCGCCCGCATCCTCGGCACCGGCGGCTACTTGCCGGAGAAGGTCCTCACCAACCAGGACCTCGAGCGCATGGTGGACACCTCCGACGCCTGGATCCGCGAGCGCACCGGCATCCGCGAGCGGCGCATTGCCAGCGACGGCGAGACCTGCGGCGATCTCGCCGAGCAGGCGGCGCGGCTGGCCATCGAGGCTGCGGGCATCGCGCCGGCTGATATCGATCTCATTATCGTCGCCACCACCACTCCGGACCAGATCTTCCCGAGTAACGCCTGTCTGCTGCAGCACCGGCTCGATATCCGTGGCTGCGCCGCGTTCGACGTCCAGGCGGTCTGTACCGGGTTCATCTATGCCCTGGGCATCGCCGACAAGTTCATCCGCACCGGCGCGGCGCGCCGTGCGCTGGTGGTGGGCGCCGAGACCATCTCGCGCATCATCGACTGGACCGACCGCGGCACCTGCGTGCTCTTCGGCGATGGTGCCGGCGCCGTCGTGCTGGGCGCCGACAGCGAGCCCGGCATCATCTCCTCGCACCTGCATGCCGATGGGGCCTACCGTGAGCTGCTGCAGGTGCCGGCGGGCATCGGCAACGGCTCCAATGGCTCGCCCTACATGGAGATGAAGGGCAACGAGGTCTTCCGGGTGGCGGTGACAACGCTGGGGCGCATCGTCGATGAGACCCTTGACGCCAACGGTATGACCCGCGCCGACATCGATTGGCTGGTGCCGCACCAGGCGAATCTGCGCATCATTCAAGCGACCGCACGCAAGCTGGATCTGGCCATGGAGCAGGTGGTGGTGACCGTAGAGCGCCACGGCAACACCTCCGCCGCATCGGTGCCGCTCGCCTTCGACGAGGCGGTGCGAGACGGGCGGATCATCCGGGGCCAGACGGTCTTGATGGAGGCCTTCGGCGGCGGCTTCACCTGGGGCTCGGTGCTGCTGCGTTACTGAGCCCAGACGCCCCCAGAACCGTCCTGTCCCGGTCATTTGCGCCCCTGTTTTCTGTGCCATCGCCCGCTCATCGCATGACCGACACCACGCTTGCATTCCTATTCCCCGGCCAGGGCTCGCAGTCCGTCGGCATGCTCGGCGGGCTTGCCGGCGCGTACGGGGAGGTACGCGAGACCTTTGCCGAGGCATCCGATGTGCTTGGCCGAGACCTCTGGTCGCTGGCCGCCGAGGGGCCGGCCGAGCAACTCGATCGGACGGAGAACACTCAGCCCGCGATGCTTGCCGCCGGGGTCGCCGTCTGGCGCTGCTGGCGGCGCCGCGGCGGCACCATGCCAGCGGCCATGGCCGGACACAGCCTCGGCGAGTACACGGCACTGGTCTGTGCCGGCGCACTGGACTTTGCGGATGCGGTGGGCCTGGTGGCCGAGCGTGCGCGACTCATGCAGGCCGCGGTGCCGGCCGGGCAGGGCGCCATGGCGGCCATTCTGGGGCTCGACGATGCGCAGGTGATCGCCGTCTGCGCCGAGCAGGCGAAGGGGGAGGTGCTGGCGGCGGTCAACTTCAATGCCCCGGGGCAGGTTGTCATCGCCGGTGCGGCGGACGCCGTCGAGCGCGGTGTCGCCGCGGCCAAGGCCGCTGGTGCCAAGCGGGCGATGGTGTTGCCTGTGAGCGTGCCGTCGCACTGTGCGTTGATGCAAGGCAGCGCGGAGCAGTTGGCCGGGCGGTTGGCGGCGACCACAATGCGGCTGCCGTCGGTGCCCGTGCTGCACAACGTGTCGGTGGCGAGCGCCGATAATCCGGATACGCTACGCCGCTTGCTGGCTCAGCAGTTGTACAGCCCGGTGCGCTGGGTCGAGACGATCCGCGCGCTGGCCGGCATGGGCATCACCACCGCGGTGGAAGCGGGGCCCGGCAAGGTCCTCACGGGCTTGAGCAAGCGCATCGACAAGACCATCACGACCCTGCCCGTGCTCGACGCGGCTGGGCTGGACCATGCCTTGGAGGTGATCGGGAATGCTTGATGGCGAAGTGGCATTGGTGACGGGCGCGAGCCGCGGCATTGGCCGGGCCATCGCGGCTGCGCTGCTGGACCAGGGTGCCGCCGTAGCTGGCACGGCAACGACAGACGCGGGCGCCGCGCGCATTGGCGGGGAGCTGGCAGGTGAGGGCCGAAAGGTCATCGGTCTGCGGCTCGACGTCACCGACCTGGCGTCGATCGAGGCCGCACTCGCCGCCATACAGGATGCCTTTGGCGCCGCGCCGGGCATCCTGGTGAACAATGCCGGCATCACCCGCGACGGGCTGCTGCTGCGGATGCAGGAGGCGGACTGGGACGCCATCATCGCCACCAACCTGACCGCGGTGTATCGGCTGACCAAGGCTTGTCTCAGGCCAATGACCAAGGCGCGCAAGGGTCGCATCATCAACATTTCGTCTGTCGTCGGTGCCACCGGCAATGCGGGCCAGGCCAACTACGCCGCCGCCAAGGCTGGCGTGATCGGCTTCACGAAGTCGTTGGCCCGAGAGGTTGGTGCGCGCGGTATCACCGCGAACTGCGTCGCCCCGGGCTTCATCGACACGGACATGACAAGGGGGCTCGGTGATGAGCACCGCCAGGCCCTGTTGGCGTCAATTCCGCTGAATCGGCTCGGCGCGTCCGAAGAAGTGGCCGCCGCGGTGGCTTTTCTTGCCTCACCGGCGGCCAGTTACATCACCGGCGAGACGCTGCACGTCAATGGCGGCATGTACATGGCCTGACCGATTGTGACGAAATTGAACGTAAATCAGCGCATTATTTGCGTTTTATCAATTGGTTTCGAGCTTTCAACGGCACGCGTTTGTCACTAAAATACCGCCGGCGCGCCGCGCGGCGGCCGATACACGTCAAGAGGGTTAAAGAGCATGAGCAGCGTTCAAGAACGAGTCACGAAGATCGTCGTCGAGCAACTCGGCGTCAAGGAAGAGGAGGTGACGCTGGAGTCTTCGTTTGTCGACGATCTCGGCGCAGATTCCTTGGACACGGTCGAGCTGGTGATGGCTCTCGAAGAGGAGTTCGACACGGAGATCCCGGATGAGGACGCGGAGAACATCACCACCGTAAAGCAGGCCATCGACTACATCAACGAGCACCTGAGCTGAGCCGCGCGCCGCATACCGCGGTGGGGCGTCGCCTGTGCGGCGCCATGGCGTAGGTGGCCAGCGTCCGACGGGCGCAGCCGCCTCGGCAGGTCTTCGAGAGGTGAAGCATGAGAGGTAGAAGGGTCGTCGTCACCGGTGTGGGCATCGTCGCGCCCGTCGGGCTCGACATCGCCTCCGCCTGGGAAAACATCCTGGCCGGGCGTAGCGGCATCCAGCCCATCACCCACTTCGACGTCGGACCCTTCAGTACGCGGTTCGGCGGGCCAATCTACGGCTTCGATCCCACCCGGTATGTCTCCAAGAAGGAGGCTCGAAAGATGGATGCCTTCATCCACTATGGGATGGCCGCAGGCACCCAGGCCCTTGAGGCGTCCGGCCTTCCCATCACGGAGGAGAGCTGCCGGCGCATCGGTGTGGCGGTGGGCTCCGGAATTGGCGGTATCACGGGTATCGAGAACAACTACGCCGCTTACGTGGAGGGAGGGCCGCGCAAGATCTCGCCTTTCTTCGTACCGGCGAACATCGTGAATATGGTCGCCGGGGACCTGTCCATCAAGTACGGGCTCAAGGGACCAAACTTCTCCATTGTGTCCGCGTGCAGCACGGCCACCCACAACATCGGTCAGGCGGCCTACATGATCCGCTACGGGATCGTCGACGCGATGGTCGCGGGCGGTGCCGAGATGGCCACCTCGCCGGTGGGGCTCGGCGGCTTTGCCGCGGCCCGGGCGCTGTCGACACGCAACGACGACCCGGAGGGTGCGAGCCGCCCCTTCGATAAGGACCGCGACGGCTTCGTGCTCAGTGACGGCGCCGGGGTGATGGTGCTGGAGGAGTACGAGGCCGCGGTGGCCCGCGGGGCGCCGATCCTGGCGGAGCTCGTCGGTATTGGCATGAACTCCGACGCCTATCATATGACCGCTCCGTCCGAGGATGGGGCCGGGGCTGCCGACTGCATGCGCCTCGCCATGGCGGATGCCGGCATCGATGCCGAGACCATCGACTACATCAACGCCCATGGCACCTCGACGCCCGCCGGCGACATCGCCGAGACCAAGGGCATCAAGCTCGCCTTGCGGGATCATGCCTACAAAGTTGCGGTCAGCTCCACCAAGTCCATGACCGGACACATGCTTGGCGCCGCTGGCGGTGCCGAGGCCATCTTCAGCATTCTCGCCATCCGTGACCAGGCGGCACCGCCCACCATCAACTACCAAACGCCAGACCCCGAGTGCGACCTGGACTATGTGCCGAACGAGGCGCGCCAGATGCGTATCGACTATGCGCTCAGCAACTCCTTCGGCTTTGGCGGCACCAACGGCACGTTGATTTTCAAGCGCCTCTGACGCTCTGGGCATCGGCGGCACCCGGTCGGATGTTGTCCAGCCTGCGGACACTAGTGGACGGCGGGCTTGCTGATGGCATCGCCGCCACCGACCGGGGCCTGCACTACGGCGACGGGCTGTTCGAGACCATCGCGATCCGCAGTCGCCGCCCATGCCTTTGGCCGCGCCACTTGGCCAGACTGGCCAGGGGATGTGACCGCTTGGGCATACCGATGCCGGACCGCGACACGCTCGCGGCCGAGGTAGGCACGCTGCTCCAGGAGACCGACGCCGCCGACGGCGTGCTCAAGCTCATCGTCACCCGCGGTAGTGGGCCTCGCGGCTACGCACCGCCGTCAGTCCCGCATCCGACGCGCATCCTGTCCTTCTATCCCGGCCTGCCAGCGGCCCTGCGCGACTCGGCGCCAGGCGCGGATGGCGGTGTTCGCTTGACGCTCTGTGCAACCCGGCTCGGCGACAATGCGCGACTGGCCGGCATCAAGCATCTGAACCGACTGGAGCAGGTGCTCGCCCGCGCGGAATGGTCCGACCCAGAGATTCTGGACGGCATCATGTGCGACGCGCGGGGTCGCGCGGTCTGCGCCACCATGTCCAACATCTACGTGCTCGACGCGGCCGGCATCGGCACGCCGCCGCTCACCCAGTGCGGCGTGGCGGGCACGGTGCGCAGCGTAGTGCGAGACTGCGCCGCGGCGCTCGGCATTCCGTTTAAGGAACGTCGTCTTGGGCTGTCGGATCTGTATGCCGCCGACGGGCTGATGATCAGCAACGCGTTGCTGGGGCTCGTGCCCGTGAGATGGCTCGGCGAGCACCGCTACAGCACTGGCGTGGCACCCCCGGCATTGATCGACCAGGTGTGTGCGACTGCGCTCGAACCGGAGACCATTGTGTGAAGACCATCCTCTCGACCTTGCTGGTATTGGCCATTGCCGGTGGCGCTGTTGCCTGGGGCGGCTGGCGGCTCTATCAGGGCTTCATCAACACGCCGGTGGAGATGGACGGCGAGCAGGTGGTCTATCGCGTGCCGGAGGGTGCCAACATCCGCGGCGTCGCCCACGACCTCGCCGACCGCGGCGTGATCCGAAGCCGTTTCCTGTTCACGATACTCGCTTACGCGACTCACCAGCAGAACGCGCTCAAGTCCGGCGAGTATGCGATCAAGGCCGGCATGAAGCCGCCGGAGGTACTGGCGTTGCTCACCAGCGGCCGGTCGATCCAGTTCCCGGTCACCATCGTGCCCGGCATGACCTTCCGCGAGGCGCTCGCCGCCGTGGACGCGATCGATGAGTTCGAGGCAGCGCTCAAGGGCCTGCCGGACGACGAGCTTGTGGCGCGCCTGGGGATCGACTCGGGGCATCCGGAGGGCTGGCTCTACCCGGACACCTATCTGTTCGAGCGAGGCACCACGGACCTGGAGATCCTGACCCGCGCCCACCGGCGCATGCGCGAGGTGCTGGACGAGGAGTGGGCCGGGCGCGGCGAGGACCTGATCATCAATACGCCCTACGAGGCGCTGATCCTGGCCTCCATCGTCGAGAAGGAGACAGGCAAGGCCGCGGAGCGCCCACGTATCGCCGGCGTCTTCTCTCGGAGATTGCAGCAGGGCATGAAGCTCCAAACCGACCCGACGGTCATCTACGGCCTCGGCGAAGACTTCGATGGCAATATCACCCGCGAGCACCTGCGCCAGGAGACACCGTACAACACCTACGTGATCCCAGCGCTGCCGCCCACCCCCATCGCGCTGCCGAGTCGCGAGGCCATCCACGCGGTGCTGCACCCGGCGCCGGGCGACGAGCTCTACTTCGTTGCCCGCGGTGATGGCAGCCACTACTTCTCCGCCACGCTGGAGGAGCACAACTGTGCGGTGCGGCACTTCCAGCTCAAGCAGCCCTGTGCCGACCTCCGTGACGAGGAAGCCGGCGGTGACGCCGCTACGGTTCCCGATGCGGCGGCGGAGACGGCCCCCGCGGACGGCTGAGCCGACCGGCACGCCCAATGTCGAGCGCCATGCACGGGCAATTCGTCACCCTCGAAGGCATCGAGGGGGCCGGCAAGACGACACAAAGGGAGGCCGTTGCGGACTGCCTGCGTGACGCCGGTCTGGATGTGCTGATCACCCGCGAGCCGGGCGGCTCGGACATCGCCGAGCGCATCCGTGCGCTGCTGCTGGACCCAGGCAATGCCGGCATGCACGGCGATACAGAGCTGCTACTGATGTTCGCCGCCCGCGCCGAGCACCTGCATCGGCGCATCCTGCCGGCGTTGGACGCCGGCACCTGGGTGGTCTGCGATCGCTTCACCGACGCCACTTACGCCTACCAGGGCGGCGGCCGCGGCGTCCCTGCGGCGCGCATCGCGATGCTCGAGCAACTGGTCCAGGGCGATCGGCGCCCGGATCTGACCCTGTTGTTCGACCTGCCGGCCGAGGTCGGCCTGTCCAGGGCGCGCGGGCGCTCGGTGCCGGACCGCTTCGAATCGGAGGCGCTGCACTTCTTCGAGCGCGTCCGCGAGACTTACCTGGCGCGCGCTGGCGCCGAGCCGGGACGCATCGTGCGCATTGACGCCGCGCGTGCGCCGGAGGCGGTGGCCGCCGACACGGTCGCCGCCGTGCGCGCCCATCTCGCGCAGGTAGATTCGACATTGAGCATGCCACGAGGTGCCACGGAGTCGCCGCGATGATCCTCGCCGAGCCCGTGCCGCTGACACCACTGCCCTGGCTCGATGCACCCTGGCAGTCCCTGCAGGCCGCCATCCGAGCCGATCGTCTGGGGCATGCACTGCTGATCACCGGTCCTGCCGGGATCGGCAAGCGTCGCTTTGCGGATCTGCTGGCGGCCGCGCTGCTCTGCGCGCAGCCCAAGCCCGATGGCCTGCCGTGCGGCAGCTGCGAGGATTGCGGCTTGCTCGCGGCCGGCAACCACCCGGATCTGTGTCGCCTTGTGCCGGATGAGGACAGCAAAACCCGCGAGATCAAGGCCGAGCAGGTTCGCGCGATCTGCAGCAGTCAGTCCATGACGTCCAGCCGTGGCCGGCGTGCCATCTACCGCATCGCGCCGGCGGAGGCCATGAACACGGTCGCGGCCAACAGTCTACTGAAGACGCTGGAAGAGCCGTCCGGCGCGACGCTCTGGCTCCTGGTATCCGAGGCTCCCGGCGGCCTGCCAGCCACCATTCGCAGTCGGTGCCACCGGCTGCCGCTTGCCGTGCCGGCGACGGACATCGCCTTGCCTTGGCTGCGCGGGCAGCTCGACGGCAAGATTGACGCGGAACGATTGCTCGGCGTCACCCACGGTGCGCCTCTGCGGGCGCTGGCCATGGTCGATGCGGAGCAGCTCGATGCCCGCGAGCGCTGTCTCGATGGCCTCAAGGCCGTCGGCGCCGGCAGGATGGATCCGCTAGCTGTCGCCGAGGCTTGGCAGGCCCTGGAGCCGGAGCTAGTCTTGGACTGGCTCGCGGGGTGGGTGAGTGATCGGTTGCGGCTCGCGGTTGACCCCGTTGCGGTGCATCTGACCAACCCGGACCAGCGTCGGCTGTTGACGTCCATCGCCCCCGGCCTGGAGCCAAAGCGGGGCCACCGCTACCTGCAGCGCGTCTACGCGGCACGCGCCGAGGCCAGGTCGACGGTGAACAAGCAGCTGTTGTTCGAGGCGCTGCTGTTGGGCTGGGCGCAATTGTGCCGAAGCGGTCGAATCGAAGGGGCTCGACTTGACCCGCCAAGCAAGCCGGGCTGACCCGACCCAAACGAGCGGTGCCAGCGCCGTCGCATTCCGGAAGACAGTATGGACTCCGACTCCCAATCCGGCCGCCAACGCATCCTGAGCTTCGCCATCAAGGACAAGGCTGGGCTCCACGCTGCCTACATGCCCTTCATACGCAACGGCGGGCTCTTCATCCCCACCGACAAGCGTTACAGCCTCGGCGATGAGCTATTCCTGCTGCTTCAGCTCATGGACGAGAAGGAGCGCATCCCGGTGGCCGGTACCGTCGTTTGGATCACGCCCCTGGGCGCCGAGGGCAATCGGCAGGCGGGCGTGGGGATCCGGTTCAGCGAGCAGGACAAGGGCAACGCCCGCCGTAAGATCGAGGAATATCTCGGCAGCGGCTTGGAAGCCGATCGGCCGACATACACGATGTAAACCGCTGCGGTGAAATTCCGTAGGCACCTCCGATGCCCTGCTGGTCCAGCACGGTCCCGCATCAGCGCCGAGTGCCAAGGGCCGAGGGCCTGGGGCCGCTGCACGCGGTTGCAGGAGTGCAGTCCTTCGGATGTCGACACCGGATTGCACGTGTGTCTTTGTGCACTGGTGCACGATTCGTGCAGTCGCGCTGTTCATGGGTGCATCGACGTCCAGTGACCCGACGTCCCACAACCCGGAGCCTAACCATGCTCGTGGATTCCCATTGCCACCTGGATCGTGTCGATCTCGGCCCTTACGACGGCAGCTTCGACGCCCTGATGCAGGCCATCCGCGCCGCCGGCGTCGGTCACATGCTCTGTGTCTGCATCGACCTTGAGGACTTCGACGCCATGCGCGCACGGGTCGCGGGCCAGCCGGATGTGTCCATTTCCGTTGGCGTGCATCCCAACGAGCGCAACGCACGGGAGCCGACGGCGGAGGAGCTGGTGCAGCTTGCCGCGGAGTCCGGAGCGGTGGCCATCGGCGAGACCGGCCTCGACTATCACTACAATCAGGGCGACCTGGAATGGCAGCGCCAGCGCTTCCGCGTGCATATCGATGCCGCCAGGCAAAGCCGGTTGCCGCTGATCATCCATACCCGTGACGCTCGTGAGGACACCATCGCCGTCATGCGGGAGGCCGGCGCCGATGCCGCCGGTGGGGTGATGCACTGCTTCACCGAGACCTGGGACATGGCCCGACAGGCGCTCGATCTCGGCTTCTACATCTCGTTCTCCGGCATCGTCACCTTCAAGAGCGCCGAGTCCCTGCGGGAGGTCGCGCGCCGTGTCCCGCTGGAACGC
>Ga0316579_10000222_pt1 | contig 17192 bp, 12 predicted proteins | sample J5NA_2_FD_203074 | JGI IMG/M metagenome (GOLD analysis project Ga0316579, IMG submission 203074) | Rhizosphere microbial communities from salt marsh grasses in Alabama, United States - J5-7_160517rDrA | ecosystem: Host-associated > Plants > Roots > Rhizosphere | place: USA: Alabama | collected... | reverse complement strand
GACCACGATCTCGACGGTGGAGACCGGCGCCGACAGCACTTCATAGATCGTCCCGGTAAACTTGGGAAAATAGATACCGAATGAGGCATTGGAAATGCTCTCGTTCAGCAGCGACAACATAATCAAACCGGGGATGATGAAGGCCCCGTAGCTGACCCCGTCGATCGCGCCCACCCTAGCGCCGATCGCCGCCCCGAACACCACGAAGTACAGGGAGGTGGACAGCACCGGCGAGGCGATGCTCTGCATCAAGGTCCGCCAGGTGCGGGCCATTTCGAATAGATAGATGGCGCGGATGGCATACAGGTTCATGGCTTCTCCCTCACCAGGCTGACGAAGATCTCCTCTAGCGAGCTTTCGCTGGAATGCAGATCCTTGAAGTCGATACCGTGTTCGGTGAGGCGCCGCAACAGGGCTGCAATACCCGTCTGTTCCTGTTGCACATCGAAGGTGAAAATCAGCTCATTGCCGTCGGCGGACAACTCCAGGGGCTGATCGGCGAGTTCGCGGGGAATGCCGGCCAGGGGAGTCTGCAGACTGAGCTTCAACTGTTTCTTACCCAGCTTTTTCATCAACGCGTCCTTGTCCTCCACCAGGATGAGCCGACCCTTGCTGATCACCCCGATGCGGTCGGCCATTTCCTCGGCCTCCTCGATGTAATGGGTGGTGAGGATGATGGTCACACCGCTTTCCCGCAAACCCCGCACCAGCTCCCACATGTCGCGACGCAATTCGACGTCGACGCCGGCGCTGGGTTCATCGAGAAACAGGATTCGCGGTTCGTGGGACAAGGCCTTGGCGATCATCAAGCGGCGCTTCATACCGCCGGACAGGGTGATAATCTTGGCGTCCTTCTTTTCCCATAGGGAGAGATCGCGCAATACCTTCTCGATCAAGGCCGGATTGCGCGGCTTACCAAACAGCCCCCGGCTGAAATTCACCGTGGCCAACACCGTCTCGAAGGCATCGGTGGTCAGTTCCTGAGGTACCAGTCCGATCTTGGCGCGCGCCGCCCGATAGTCCGTAAGAATGTCATGACCATCAGCCACCACTTCACCCTGACTGGGATTGACTATCCCGCAGATGATACTGATCAGCGTTGTCTTGCCGGCGCCGTTCGGCCCCAACAAGGCGAAGATCTCGCCACGGCGGATCTCGAGATTGATATCCTGCAGCGCCTGAAAACTCGAGGCATAGGTCTTGGTGAGGTTCTTGATGGAGATGATGGCTGACACACGCCCCCCTGTTAATCAGATATATCCGCCGCAAACGCCTGCCGGATTATAAAGCATTAGTGATTCAAGGGACGTGCTGGAATTTATCCCTCTATTGTGCGCTAACGTTGCGAACATGGAGATAACGGCGACGAATAGCGTAATTTCAGAATAGAACTCTCTGGATTGCCGCCACCCTGTTTATGCCATCCGGATTCTAAACCAGAATTTTCTGAATCAGCTTCTTTATTAATGCGGATTCGAATGGCTTATTCACGAAGGCAGATACCCCGATCTGGTCTACGGCCGCAAGTCGGCCCATATCCGTCTCGGACGTCACCATCATGATCGGCGTGCCCGCATATTTTTCCTTGCTACGGATAAATCCGATCAATTCTTTGCCGTCCATCTCCGGCATGTTGTAATCGGTCAATATAAGATCGTAATTGTTTTTTTCGAGCAAGGGCATGGCCGCTTTCCCGTTTTCAGCCTGGGTAATATCGACAACCCCTAAGTTACGCAATGTCCTGAGGATATGCTGACGGGAAAAGCGACTGTCGTCCACCACCAGGACCGCAAGCTCTTCGGGATTGAATCTATCCAATTCGAGCTGTTCCGGTTCTATGAAATCCAGCGTGGTGGCCAAGGCCTTTTTCAGCTGTTCGAATTCAAATGGTTTTGGCAGAATGGCGACGGCTCCGGCCTGGCGAACCGGGTCCAGGTAGCGGATATTCGTTTCACTGGAGATGAGGATGAATGCGATGTCGCGCAGGTCATCATGAACACGCATGGTTTCGATCAATTCAACCCCGCTCATATCAGGTAAGTGCATGGCACTGATAACCAGATCGGGCTTGCGTTTCGCCATGGACTGAAGCGCACTCCAGCCGCTTTGCACACAATCCAGGTGCTGGATGGAGGAAACGGTCAGATACTCGCGGATAATGTTGCTCTGGGTTGAAGATGGTTCGACCAAAACAACGTCCAGTTGTTCTAGACTGACTGCTTTCATGAGGCCCCCTGATGTCTATCCATATTAGTGATGGCTTTCTATTCCGGTCATTATCGCTATGACTGTACTTCGGCACATATCTATATCGTATCGTTCAAGGTTTTAATCAAGCAGTCCCGTTCCTTGCAGCCCGCAGGCGGTTTTCCGGGCGCTTTTTGGATCTACCGTCGACTACGGCCCGGACTTTTCCAAACGGTTGGCCCGGCGCAAGGCCGGAAACAGTCTGGCCCAGATGGCGGTCACTGCGATGGAGCCGACGCCGCCCAGCAGCGCCGAGCCGACAGGGCCCAGCAAGCGTGCCGCCACCCCGCTCTCGAATTCGCCCAGTTCGTTAGACGCGCTGATGAACATCCCCGAGACGGCGGAGACACGACCGCGCATCAGGTCCGGCGTCACCACCTGCACCAGGCTTTGGCGAATGAAGACCGAGATGACATCCGCCGCACCCAGCAAGACCAAGGCGGCCATGGAAAGCATCAGATTCTGGGAAACGGCGAAGACGATGGTTGCAAGACCGAAGACCATTACCGCCCACAGCATCCATGCTCCTGCGTAACGATGAATGGGTTTGAAGCTGAGCAGCAAGGCCATCAAGCCCCCGCCAATCGCCGGCCCGGAACGCAATAGGCCGAAACCATGCGGCCCTACGCTGAGAATATCGTGCGCATAAACAGGCAGCAGTGCAGTCACTCCCCCGAGTAATACGGCGACCAGATCCAGAGAGATGGCGCCGAACACGAGTTTGTTCGACCAGATATAGGCTAGACCCTCGCAGATCATGGCCATTCGCGAAGCACCGTTATGCACTGGCCGGGTGTTGCCGCGAATCGATACGAAGGCGGTGATCGCCAACAGATACATGCCGGCCGCCACGGCATAGGAAAGCGATGAGGATATGGCACACAGTACCCCACCCAGCCATGGTCCCAGAATCATACCGCCTTGGGTACCGAGAGAACTCCAGGCAATGGCCCGCGGCAGAAGCTCGATGGAAACCAGCATCGGCCCCAGTGCGCTGGCCGTGGGAATGATGAAGGCGCGTGACACGCCGAATAGTGCCGCGACGGCGAAGATCAATGCCAGAGAAGGATGTGCCGACCAGGCGTTGGCGGCCAGACCGGTCGCGCACGACAACTGCAGCAAAGTTGACGCGAGGAGTATCTTACGCCGGTCGTAACGGTCTGCTGCCGCCCCGGTCAGCAGGCTCAAGGCGAACAAAGGCAAAAACTGAACCAGTCCTACCATTCCCACCAGGAATGCGCTTTGCTCGACACCGTAGCTCAGGCGCGCAATGGTATAGACCTGCCAACCCAGGGTCACGCTCAGGGTGAAGGTACCGAGTGTGGAGAGAAATCGCCCCAACCAAAACCTGGCGAAATAACCGTAGCGAAATACCTGCAGGGAAGAATTCAGAGAAGCTTGCAAACAATTTATATCCGGGCTGACGAACGAAGATTCGGTATTTCAAGCAGTGAAAAGACACGCAAGGGCGCATGCCGACAGATGGCTGATCACAGCCGAGCTTCCCCCTACCCTGACATCAACGTAAAATACAATGATACACCTATCCCTGAATACCATGATCGAGATCTACGACCGCCGCGGCTTCACCCTGCTCCTGTCCATGGACGGCGACACGCTGCAAGGCGCTCAGCTGGCGGGCGCCGAACTCAACGATGCCAATCTGGTGCAGGCGGATTTGAGTTATGCCGATCTGAGCGGCACCAGTCTGCGCGACGCGGATCTGCGCCTCGCCAGGCTGTGCCAGGCCAAGCTCGGCGGAGCCGATCTGAACGGCGCGGACTTTTCCAAGGCGAATCTGGAAGGCGCCGACCTACGTGGTGCCAAGTTACTTGGCACCACGCTGACGGGGGCCGAGTTGCGCGGCGCCACCATCGAACGCAAGGCCCTGCTCACTGCCGACAGCCGCGACGCCAGGCTGGAAGAGGCGATCATCATTTAGGCTTTTAGCTTCAAGTGGATCAAATCAAGCGTGGTGCCATGGGCGGGGGTAAACACCTGCTGCGCACCCTGGGACTTGAGCCGTGCGGCGAAGGGATCCATGGCCTGGGGTTCGCCGTGCACCAGAACCACCGGGGGCCGTGCACTGAAACCTGCATACCAATCGGCGAGGCCGTTGCAGTCGGCGTGGGCGGAGAAGCCGCCGATGGTACGGATCTTCGCCGCCACCCGGATGGCTTCCCCCCATAGGTGAATAGTATCTATGCCCTCCACCAGTGCCCGCCCCAGCGTCCCCTGAGCCTGAAAGCCCACGATCAATACCTGACACTGGCGGCGCCAGATATTGTGCTTGAAGTGGTGTTTGATGCGCCCGCCCTCGCACATGCCGCTGCCGGCGATGATAATGGCGCCGGACTCGAAGCGGTTGATGCGCATGGATTGCTGGGCGGTACGGGTGAGGTGCAGGTTAGGCAACTCGAAGATATCACCATTGTGACGGCGCTCGCTGCGAGCTTCACGATCGAACAGTTGGTAATGGCGGCCGTAAACCTCGGTAGCCTCTATGGCCATGGGACTGTCGAGAAAGATCGCCCAGCGATCCAGGTTCCAGCGCTCGTAATTACGCTTGAACGCGTACAACAATTCCTGGGTGCGCCCCACGGCAAAGGCAGGTATTAGGATATTGCCCCGCCCTTGTTGCATGACGCTGAATACCTCATCCAACTCGGCCCAGGTATCCTCCCAGGAACGGTGGGCGCGACCACCGTAGGTGCTCTCCATTACCACCAGGTCTGCCTCGCTCACCACCACGGGATCGCATAGGATAGGCGCACCTCTGTGGCCGAGATCGCCGCTGAAGACGATCTTGCGCCGCACGCCGCCCTCTTCCAGCCACAATTCCACGATGGCCGAGCCCAGGATGTGCCCGGCATCCCGTAGGCGCAGCTTGACGCCGGCCATGATCTCGACGCTTTCTCCATACTCCACGGCCTTGAAGCGACGCATCGCCGCCTGGACATCGGTCATCGTATAGAGGGGCTCCAACAGCGGCAGGTGTTTGCGCTGGCGCTTGCGGTTCTCCCACTCCACGTCCTTTTCATTTAGGTAACCGGCATCCTTGAGCATGATGCGCGCCAGATCCCGGCTGGCGGAATGAGTGTAGATGGGACCGCGATAGCCGGCCTTCACCAGCAGGGGTATGCGTCCGGAATGGTCCAGATGTGCGTGGGTGAGGATTACCGCATCTAGCTGCTGCACATCGAAGGGGAAAGGCGCGCGATTACGCTCCTCATCCGCCGGCTCGCCCTGCACCAGTCCGCATTCCACCAACAGCCGGCGCCCATTAACCTCGATAAGGAAACAGGAGCCGGTCACCTCGCGGGTCGCTCCCCAGAATTCAATCTTCATGCCCAGGCTACTCGTTGTCGTTATTGTTCACTGAGAATTCACATCATCATGCGTCCGCCGCCGGCCATGACGACCACCATCAAGCCGATGATCAGATTGATTCCGACCATGCGCCGGATTTGCGCGAGCTGTTTGCCGCCCGTTTCCCAATCCTGCTCGCTCACCGCCCGCTTCAGACGGCGAAACGGCGCAAAAAATATATGACCGAAGATCGCCATCATGACCAAGCCCATGACCTGCATGAGGTGCACATAGATGGGGGCGTTGGCCATGCTGCCGAATATGCCGAACAGCAGAGGGTAGCCGGTCAATAACAGGCTGATCACGGCAAACCACACCCAGGGAAAAAATCCGGTAAACACCCTCGCCCACAGGGTGAGCCGCAACGGCGCTTCCAGCGTTGCAGCCGCCATGGGACGCAATACCATATAGGCGAAGAACATGCCACCCACCCACACTGTCGCCGCCAATAGATGCAACATCAAGGCGATTGCCATCAGCTTGTCCTTTCTTGGTTAGCCATCCACGCGTCAGAGATTAGCGCATTTCGCTGCGGGTCTAAAACGCAAAACATCTTTCTTCATACGTCGAGCGCGGCCCATTGCTGTTGCAAGCGCTTCACCGACACAGGCACTGCGGTCTTCAGCTCCTGAGCGAACAATGATACACGCAGTTCCTCCAGTAGCCAGTGAAAGTCCTCCAGGGCGGGAGCGGCACTGCCGAGCTTGCGCTGTTTCTCGGAGCGCTGCAAATAAGCCTGCCACAGCGGTGCAAGCTGCACCAGCAAAGGACCGTCCCTTCCGGCATGCTGATCGAGTTTGTTAAGACGCAGGTCCACGGCCTTGAGATAACGCGGTAGATGGCGCAACTGTTCGTAAGGGGTGGCGGTAACAAAGCCGGGATAGATGAGATGCCGCAGCTGCTCTTGGATGTCGCTCAGGGATTTCAGCCACGCCGGCTTGACCGTGCCTTTGAGGCGTTTGAGCAATGCGTGATAAAGCACCAGGGTCTCGGCCACCCAGGCACACAGTTCATTGGCGACGGGGATCAGCCGGGCCAGGCCCTTCTCCTTGAGTTCCTCGAACTGCGCGCGGTTGCGCGGCGCGGCTTGTTTACCGAGAAAGGCCTGTTCAGTGATGGCGGAAAGCAGGTCGGACTTGAGGGCGGCGCACTCACCGACACTTGCGTAATGCAGACACATGCTCTGAATACCCGGCAGATTCTTTTCCAGATATTTGATCCGCTCCCGCGCCTGCAACATATATAAGCGTCGCACACCGTGCCGCAGGGCGGTGTCGGCCTTGGCTGACGAATCCAGGAGACGCAAGGCCACGCCGCCGTCCTCCTCCACCAGGGCCGGATAGCCGATGAGACTCATACCTTGGCGTTCGAATTCCACCTGTTCCGGCAAATCACCGAAGTCCCAATCCGTCACCTGCTCGCGCTCGAAATCGCTGCTGGGCAACTGGGCGAAGGTCGCGGCGGCCTGCTCTCCCTGTTCACGCTGCAAGCGTGATACATCCCGGCCCATGGCTACCAGTGTCTCGCCGTCGCCGCCCACCACCTTGACGTTCATCCGCAGATGGGCCGGCAAGGCGTCTTCCTGCCAGGCATCGACGGGGATGGTTACACCGGTCATGCGCAGTAACTGCCGGGCCAAGGCCTCGCACAGCGCACCCTCTCCCGGCGCCACGGCCTGCAGACAGGCATCGGCGAAGTTGGGTACGGGCACGAAATTGCGCCGTAAGGCCTTGGGCAGGGTCTTCAACAGGGCGATGATCTTTTCGCGCAACAGCCCCGGCACCAGCCATTGCATGTGTTCCGGGCGCAGTTGATTGAGCAGGGCGAGGGGCACGGTCACCGTCACCCCGTCCAAGGGGTGGCCGGGCTCGAAGTGATAGCTCAAGGGCAGGCGCATGCCGGCGATGCTGAGGTGATCCGGGAACTGTTCGGCACTGACCTCCGTGGCGCCGCGCTGCATGAGGTATTCCTTACTGAGTAGCAAACGCTGCGGATCCTCGCGCTCCGCTTCCTTGCGCCAGCGCTCGAAGCGACGGCCGTCGCAAATATCGACGGGGATACGCTCGTCGTAGAATTCATACAAGGTCTGTTCGTCCACCAAAATGTCGCGGCGCCGCGCCTTGTGCTCCAGGTCTTCAACGTCGTGGATAGCCGCCTGATTGTGGGTAAAGAACGGTGCGCGGGTTTCATACTCGCCGGCCACCAGGGCGCTGCGGATGAAGATCTCGCGACTGAGCTTGGGATCGATACGTCCGTAGTGGACCTTGCGCCGCGGAATGAGGGGCAATCCGTAGAGACTCACCCGTTCGTAGCCCACGACCGCCTGTTGCAACTTCTCCCAATGGGGATCGAAATAATGGTGTTTCACCAGATGGGCGGCAAGCTGTTCCACCCACTCGGGTTCGATCTTGGCCACGGTGCGCGCATAGAGACGGGTGGTCTCCACTAGTTCCGCCGCCACCAGCCACTTGGGTGCCTTCTTGAACAAGGCCGAGCCGGGGAAAATATGGAACCGGGTGCCGCGCGCCCCGAGATAATCCCGCTCCTCGCTCTTGCAGCCGATGTTACCCAGCAGCCCGGCCAACAGGGCGCGGTGGATGGGCGCGTAGTCGGCGGGTTGCTGGTTGAGACGAAAACCCATGGGCTTCACCAGGCTCAGCAATTGCGAATGGACATCGCGCCAATCCTGGATTCGCACATAGGAGAGAAAATTTTCCCGGCAGTACTTGCGCAGTTTGTTGTTGCTCAAATGGCGGGCCTGCTGGTGATAATGGTCCCATAACTTGAGATAGACCAGGAAGTCGGAACGCTCGTCGGCGTAGCGGGCATGTTTCTGATCCGCGGTCTGCTGCGCCTCCAGCGGCCGTTCACGGGGATCTTGTACCGCCAAGGCCGAGGCGATGATCAGGATCTCGGCCAGGCACTGTTCTTGGCGCGCCGCAAGGATCATGCGTCCGATGCGCGGATCCACCGGCAGCCTGACCAGGTCGCGCCCCACGGGCGTCAACCGCCTCGCTTTAACACCCCCAGCAGAAGACAGGTTGTCGTCCACCGCCCCCAGCTCCACCAGGGTTTGATAACCGTCCTTGATGAGCCGCGGATCCGGTGGATCGATGAAAGGGAAATGCTCCACGTCGCCCAAGCCCAGAACCTCCATCTGCAGGATAACTGCCGCCAGGTTGCTGCGCTGGATCTCGGGAGCGGTGAAGAGCGGGCGGTTGCGATAATCCTCCTCCGCGTAGAGGCGCACGCACACCCCGGCGCTCACCCGCCCGCAGCGCCCGGCGCGCTGATTGGCGGAGGCCTGGGAGATGGCTTCGATGGGCAAGCGCTGCACCTTGGCGCGATGGCTGTAGCGACTGATACGAGCCAGGCCAGTATCGATGACGAAGCGAATGCCGGGCACGGTCAGCGAGGTCTCCGCCACATTGGTAGCGAGCACGATGCGGCGTCCAGTGTGAGACTGAAACACCTTGTTCTGCTCGGTGGCGGACAGCCGTGCATACAAGGGCAGGATCTCGGTGTGAGGCGGATGATGTTTGCGCAAGGCCTCGGCGGTGGTGCGGATCTCCCGTTCACCACTGAGGAAGATGAGGATATCGCCGAGATCGATACGGCCCAACTCGTCCACCGCATCGAGTATCGCCTGTTGCATATCGCGATCGCGGCCATCTTCGTCCTCTGCCAGCAAGGGGCGGTAGCGCATCTCCACCGGATAGGTGCGTCCCGATACCTCGATGACCGGCGCGCCGTCGAAATGATTTGCGAAACGCTGCGGATCGATGGTGGCCGAGGTGATGATCAGCTTGAGATCGGGACGTTTGGGTAGCAATTGCTTGAGATAGCCCAACAGAAAATCGATGTTGAGGCTGCGCTCGTGGGCCTCGTCTATGATCAGGGTATCGTAGTAATCGAGGTAGCGGTCGTGCTGGGTCTCGGCGAGCAGGATACCGTCGGTCATCACCTTGATGTAGGCATCGGGACTGGAGTGATCGCTGAAACGCACCTTGTAGCCCACGGCCGCGCCGACAGGTGTTGCGAGTTCCTCGGCGACCCGCGCCGCCACGGTGCGCGCCGCGATGCGCCGCGGCTGGGTGTGGCCTATCAGCCCCGTGACACCGCGCCCCAGACTCAGACAGATCTTGGGAAGCTGGGTAGTCTTGCCCGAACCGGTCTCGCCGCACACGATCACCACCTGGTTGCCGGCGATGGCCGCGGCCAGTTCCTCGCGGCGCGCCGATACCGGCAGCTCTTCGGGAAAGCTGGGAACGGGGAGTGCCTCCCGGCGCTGCGCACAGCGCGCCTTAGAGGTGGCGATCGCCGCACTCAAGGCCCGCCCTGCCTTGTCGCCGGCCGAGTGCGCGCGTTGCAACTTGTGCAGGCGTCGGCGCAGAGCGTGTTGATCACGCCGCAGGCACAAGGCTATGTCCGCCGTCAGGGATTTGAGGGTGTCTTGGCGATCCACGGCAAGCGTTTCGTCATTCGGTCCGGGCTAAAACCGGGTATTTTACGCGGCAAACATCGCTTGCGCATGCGGCGGGCGACATTGATCGTAATTGCGTGGGCTTGCAGCCGCAGATTGGCGGCTGTTCAGCACCCTAGTGCGCTTCGACGCCGTAAATTACGGGCACTTCAAATGAAATCTGCGATGGCTGGTGGACTATCCGAACCTCTGGGATTACCTGCGCGAACTCTATCAGATGGCAGGAATAGCGGAGACGGTGAACATGGATCACATCAAGACCCATTATTACCGCAGCTACACCACTATCAATCCCACCGGGATCGTGCCCAGGGGATCCTTACTGGATTTCAAGCTGCCCCATACCCGGCAACGCTTGTCATGACGGTCGTCGGCCGGCGAGGGTCTGTTTGAGAGGCTCCAAATAGTCCGCATATTTCCGCCACCATCCCACTGCGGAACTTTGCTTGAGTTGACTTGGCTGTCGAAGAAATGCACCGGCTGAAAGCTGTTTGCCCTTGTATAACTCCACGCAGCGTTTGTCCCACTTGAGACCGCAAAACTCCACCATGGTCCGAGCGAGTTTTTTCGGATCACGCACCAAACCTTCATAATGCACTTCGAGGATCGGTATGTCGGTGACCTCACCCCAATGGATCATCAGTCCTTGGTATTGACGATAATATGCCCCCAAACCGGCCAAGGCGTGTGCATAAGGATGATCGTCGCCGCTCTCTTGAAAATAGCTCGCCAGGCAGGTATCCAAGGGATCGCGCACGCAATGAATCACCCGCGCCATGGGAAACAGCATGGCGATGATTCCCAGATGCAGGAAATTCTGCGGCATGGTATCGAGGACCCGCTTACTCCTGGGAAGACGCTGCTCCAGGAGATCGAGATAAGGCTGAGCCCAGCCATCGCATTGTTCACGACTTAACTGGGTGATGTCGTTGCGCGGCGTGGTATGCACCAGCGCTTCTTGATATTCCACCGCCAGATACCCAATGTCCGGCAGCTCGCCCGCCGTCGCCACCTCGGGATGCATGGCGAGGATCCGCTCTACCAGTGTGCCCCCGGCGTGCGGCATGCCGACGATGAATACCGGTCGTTCCGAACAATTACCGGCCCGCGGCGCGCGCAGCATGGCCTCGCGGTTGAATGTCTGCATTAGCTCGCTGATATGGGCCTGCCATCCCCGAGCGTCGAACTGCACCTGAACGAGTCGCTGGCCAGCCTCAAAGTGGGTGAAGGCCACGGCAAACTCACCACGACTGTCATGGAGTTCTCCCAGACGAAAATGGATTTGGGCGCGGCGTTCCGCCGCCAGATCATCCTTGACCAACAAGCTTTCCAGCAGCGTGAGGGCCTCATCGTAACGTCCTTGATCCTTACGCACCACAGCCAGTTCATACGAAGCTTCCGTCAGACCGGAATCGCGCTTGAGAGCCTGCTCCAGGGCGTCGACCGCCTCGTCGAGATCGCCAAGTTGATGCAAGACCCTGCCCAATGTCAGATAGGCACCGCCCCTTGACGAATTGAGTTGAATAGCCTGTTCATAGTGACTCAGCGCGGTGCGCAGATCGCCGCGCAATTGAGCGAGCCGCCCCAAGGCGTCATAAGCCTCGGCCGAGTCCGCCTTCAAGGTCAACGCATGGCGATAGCATTCCTCGGCCTCGTCGAGTTTGGCCTGTAACTCCAGGGCATGACCGAGATTGAGATACGCTTGAGTTAGTTCCGGTCGCAGGCTCACCGCCTTGCGCAAGGCGCTCTCCGCCTCAACAACACGGCCTAGATGGCCGTAGAGGGTGCCCGCCATGAACCAGGATTCGGCATCCTGTGGCGCGAGTTCACAGAGCTTCTCAAAAAGGGCCAGGCCTTCGCCGACGCGATTGGCTTGGACACAGGCAAAGGCATGGCGTTTATTTGCCCGGATGAGGACCTGGTCTTTGCTCATGAAATGATCGCCGCTGTCTTCCCTTACCTGTGCAAATAGCTTGCACAACAAGGGTTTTCGGCTTGAGCGGGGATTCACTGAAGCTGATACGGCAACGATTCAATCGTGGCGTGCTTCCGCCGCCTTGGCGTGCCGCTGCAATTACGCTGTCTCGGCTGGGGAAGATAGTCCGAAATCAGGTGCCGGCAAGGGCCTGTTTGAGCGGTTCGAGATGGTCCGTGTAATGCTGCCAACGGCCCAACGAACTGGAATAGATGGGTTGGCGCACCTGCTGTGCGCTTGCGGTCGCGACCGAGCGCTCACTCTTATAGAATTCCAGGCAATGCGGGTCCCATTCAAGACCGCAAAATTCCACCATGGCCCGACCCAGTTTCTCCGGCTCGCGCACCAGACCTTCGTAGCTCGCCTCGAAGATGGGGATATCCAAGACCGCGCGCCAATGATCCATCAGCCGCTGGTATTGACGGTAATATGCCCCCAGATTGGCCAGATCATTGGCATAGGCATGGGAACTGGGAAACATCTGAAAGTAACATGACAGACAGGTGTCCAGGGGATCGCGCAGACAATGAATCACCCGTGCCTTGGGAAACAGCAGGGCAATCAGTCCCAGACAGAGGAAGTTCTGCGGCATCTTGTCGGTTACTCGTTGTGCGGCCGGATATCTGCCGGCCAGCACACCGAGATAGCGCTGCGCCAAACTATCACATTGCTCCGGGGACAGCCGACCGAGGTCCTTGTCAGGAAAGACCGCATCGAGCATCTTCCAGAAGTCATAGTCCAATTTATCGATATCCGGCAGCTCGCCCGCCGCCGCCACCTCGGGATACATGGAAAGGATCTGCTCTACCAGAGTGGTTCCGGAGCGCGGCATGCCGATGATGAAGATCGGCTTCCCTGAGCGGTTGCTCGCCCGCGGCGCGCGTTGCAGGGCCTCACGACTGAAGGTGTTTATTATGGTCGTTATCCGCTCCTCCCAGGCGCGGCTGTCGAACTTTACCGGCATGAGTTCATTGCCGGCCTGATAGTGGGCGAAGGCCTGGGCATACTTGCCGCGTTTATCGTAAAGCTGCCCCAAATTGAAATGGACTTGGCAGCGCCGCATGGCTGGAAGCCCTTCCTGGGCTATCACGTTTTCCAGGCGCGCGATCGCCCCTTCATAATCCTTGGTGAAGTGCACCAGACCCGCATAGACCAAGGCCACCCCCGGATATTCCAGATAACGGTCCAACAATGGAGTCAGGCGGTCCAAGGCGCCCTGGTAGTCATGCAGCTGTTCCAGGATATTCGCCTCCAAAAGCTTGGCTTCGACATTATCCGGCTGGAGTTGCATGACGATGGCGACGGTCTCCAAGGCCTCCTTGTGCTGACCCTTGTACATGCGCACCCTCGCCAACTCGTAGTAGGCCGCGGCGTTATTTGCATCCAGTTGCAGGACCTGGTCAAGGCTTTCGGCCGCGGCATCGAGCTCGGCTATGGCGATGAGGGCATTGGCCAAGGCGAGGTAGGTCGGAACACGCGCGGGATTGAGTTTGAGGGCCTGTCGGTGCTGACGGATCGCGGCCTGCATATCACCACCCTGCTGGCTGATGCGTCCCAGGGCGTCGTGCGCATCGGCCAAATCCGCCTTCAAGCCCAGCGCGCGGCGATAGCTGTCCTCGGCTTCGGCGAGCTTGCCCTGCAGCTCCAGGGTCTGGCCGAGATTGAGATAAGCCGCGGCGGCCTTGGGCTGCAGATTCACCGCCTTGCGCAAGGCGGTCTCCGCCTCGGCGAGGCGACCCGCTTGTGCGTAAAGGGTGCCCGCCATGAACCAGGACTCGGCATCCTGCGGGTCGATCCTGCAAATCTTTTGATAAAGATCCAGGGCCTTCTCGATACGGCCGGCCTGCGCGTGAGTGAGGGCTTGGCGCTTTTTATCGCCGGTAAGGGCGTTCTTCCTACTCATTAATATAATTCTCTAGTGTTGTCGAAATTCTCACCGGCAAGGTCTACGCCTTACTATAGTCTCGGCCACCACCCCTTTATACCCCCGCGTAGCGGATCGCACCCGACCCATCATTCCGCCAACGCCGTCATGGCGACGGCTCTCCGGTGAAGGGCTGTCTGAGCGGGTCCAAATATTCCGAATAATGCCGCCACCGTCCCAGCGAACTGGAATAGATGGGCCGGCGCACCTGCTGAAAACTTGCAGTCGCAACTGAGCGCTCGCTTTTGTGGAAATCCAAGCAGCGCTTGTCCCATTTCAGACCGCAAAATTCCACCATAGCCTGGCCCAGCGTCTCCGGATCACGCACCAAGGCTTCATAACGCACATCAAAGATAGGGATATCCAACACCTCGCACCAATGGCGCATCAGTCGCTGGTATTGACGATAATATACCCCCAGGTTGGTCAGATCGTAGGCATAAGGATGATCACCGGTGAACATTTGAAAATAGCATGACAGACAGGTGTCCAAGGGATCGCGCACGCAATGGATCACCCGCGCCCCGGGAAATAGCAGGGCGATCCACCCCAAATGCAAAAAATTCTGCGGCATTTTGTCGGTCACCTGTAGTGCATTTGGGTATCTGCCGGCCAGCAGATCGAGATAACGCTGCGCCAAGCAATCGCATTGCTCGCGGCTTAATTGGGTGATGTCACTGGCGGGAGATGTATGCTTAAGCGTCTCTTCTAACTCGCCGACCAACGCTCCGATATCCGCCAGTTCGCCTGCCGCCGCCACCTCCGAATACATGGAGAGGATCTGCTCCACCAAAGTAGTTCCGGAGCGCGGCATACCCACAATGAAGATCGGCTTCCCTGAGCGGTTGCTCACACGCGGCGCGCGCATCATGGCATCGTGACTGAAAGTGTCAATCAAGTTCGTAATCCGGTCCCGCCATGCCCGGGAATCGAACGTCGCCGGCATGAGCTGGTTCCCGGCCCGAAAGTGAGCAAATGCCTGGGCATACTTGCCGTGCTTGTCATAGAGCCGTCCCAGATTGAAATGAATTTGGGTGCGGTGCTTCTCCGGCAGGCCGTCCTTGACCAACAAACTCTCCAGGCGCGCAATCGCCCCATCATAATCCTTGGTGAAATGAGTCAGGCTCGCATAGACCAGGGCCACTTCCGGATAGTCTTGGTAACGATCCAACACCGGCCTCAGACTCTCCAAAGCGGCTGGATAATCGCATAGATTCTCCAGGATATAGGCCTCCACGGCCGTGGCTTCTACGTAATCCGGTTTGAGCTGCAAAGCCCTGCGGATGTCGTGCAGAGCGTCTTCGTATAGACCTTGGCCGATGCGCACTCCGGCGAGGTCATAGTGTGCACCGACATTATCTGGATCAAGGCGCAAGGCTTGGCCGATGCTATCGGCCGCCGCGTCATAGGCGCACATGTGAATGCAGGCCTTGGCCCGGGAAAGGTGCGCCGCGAGCAGCGACGGATTCAACTGGATGGCCTTTTCATAATGGACGATAGCGGCATGCAGATCACCACGTTGCTGGCTGAGTCGCCCCAGAGAAGCATGGGCATCGGCCAAATCCGCTTTCAATGCCACTGCACGCCGAAAGCATTCCTCGGCATCGGCGAGCCTGCCCTGCAGTTCCAGGGTTTGACCGAGATTGAGATAAGCCGCGGCGGAGTCAGGCTGCAGGTCCACCGTCTTACGCAAGGCTGCCTCCGCCTCGGCGACACGGCCCATCCGCCCGTAAAGCGTACCCAGCATAAACCAGGACTCGGTATCTCTCGGATCGATCTCGCAAATCTTCTGATACAGTTGGAGGGCCTCACCGATACGATCGGTTTGCGCGTAGGCTAAGGCCTGGCGCTTTTTGGCTCGGGTAAGGGCGTTTTTCTTACTCATGTTCCGATTCTCTACCGTTGTTAAAATCCCCGCAGTAAATACGTGCGCTACAGAAATCTCCGGCTGCACTGTTAATAGCTAAACCACCCGTTCAGAGAAACGCTCAAAGCTCCACTTCCTCCTCTTTGGCGCGCAGCCATAATTGCTCCATCTCGGCCAGATTGGATCGCTCGGGATCGCGACCCTGTTCCGCCAGCCAGTCCTCGATGCGACGAAAGCGCCGTTCGAAACGGCCATTGGCCTCGCGCAAGGCGCTTTCGGGATCGATACCGGCAAATCGGGCCAGATTACTGCTCGCCAGCAGCAGGTCACCGATCTCATGGGACAGCCGGTCGCGACCGGCCCCGGCCGCCACCTCGACGCGCACCTCTTCCAATTCCTCCGCCACCTTGTCCAGGACCTCGGAGAGTTCGCGCCAATCGAAGCCCACCCGCGCGGCACGGCGCTGTAATTTCACCGCACGACTCAGGGCCGGCAGGGCCACGCTCACCCCGTCCAGAACACTGGGCGTGCCTGCCGCAGATTTAGCCGCCCGTTCGGCGGCCTTATGCCGTTCCCATTCCTCGCTCTGATGTACCGAATTGCCGACCCGGGCGTCACCGAACACATGAGGATGGCGCCGCATCAGTTTGGCGACGATGGCCTCTACCACGGCGCTGAAATCGAAATGGTCCGCCTCCTTGGCCATCTGAGCGTAGAACACCACCTGAAATAACAGATCGCCCAACTCATCGCACAATTCATCCATATCACCGCGGTCGATGGCATCGGCCACCTCATAGGCCTCTTCAATGGTGAAGGGTACGATGGTGGCGAAGGTCTGCTCGCGATCCCAGGGACAACCCCGATCCGGATCGCGCAGTGTGGTCATGATCTCGAGCAGTCGTTCGATATCCGTCATATTCGGCCCCCTTATTGCGTGCAAGTTATCATATTTTTTTACGCGGCTACGGCTATAATCGTGGCGGCACCGCGCGCGAAGGGAGATCGCCTTTGGAAACCTTGCTCACCAGCCTCACGGATATCACCGGCCAGATTTCCGGGCTGTTGTGGAAAAACACCATTACCCTGCTGATCCTGCTCGGCACCGGCATCTACCTCACGATACGCATGGGACTGGTGCAGATCCGCGGTTTTTATCATGCCACACAACTGGTGGGCGGCCGTTACAGCAGCCATAAAGACGTGGGCGAGGTCTCGCATTTTCAGGCCCTGTCCACCGCCTTGTCCGCCACTGTCGGCACCGGCAACATTGCCGGCGTGGCCACCGCCATCTCCCTGGGCGGCCCCGGCGCCTTGTTCTGGATGT
>Ga0316579_10000220_pt1 | contig 17246 bp, 15 predicted proteins | sample J5NA_2_FD_203074 | JGI IMG/M metagenome (GOLD analysis project Ga0316579, IMG submission 203074) | Rhizosphere microbial communities from salt marsh grasses in Alabama, United States - J5-7_160517rDrA | ecosystem: Host-associated > Plants > Roots > Rhizosphere | place: USA: Alabama | collected... | reverse complement strand
CTCCACACTCCAGCTGCCGCCACCGGCAGCGGCCAGATAGAGAAAGATAAAGCAGTACAGCGCGGCCGGCTCGCCATGATTGAGTACCGGCCAGAAGCTTTGCGGTGCGTGGGCCATGAAATAGGCAAAGGCCATTTCGCCCGACAGGATGAATGCGACCGGTTGGGTAAACAGGCCGACCAGGATCAAAAAGCCGCCAACCACTTCCAGAGTGCCGGCTAGGCCCATTAGCGACAGCAGCGGAATATCCCCCATCGGCGCGGGAAAACCGAACAGCTTCATGGTGCCGTGTTCCATGAATAAAAATCCGGTAATTATGCGCAGCACACTCAGCAAGTACGGCGCCCAGCCGGCACACCAGTCAGTGATCTTGCTCATATTGCCTCCTATGCGGTATAGCGCAGAATTAGATACACACAACTTCATATTAGCATGTAAATAATATGACGCCGTTCTAGGGTCCTTAACGGAGAGTAAAGATATGCAAAGAGGCGGCGACTATGCTTCCGTCGCCAGCGCCTGTGCGCGGCCGGTGATGAAGCCTTCGAGCGCGAAGATTACCAGCGCCGCCCAAATCAGGCCGAAGCCGCCGAGTTGGGCGTAGGTAAACGGCTCCTTGTAAACGATCGTGCCGAGGATGAATTGCAGCGTCGGGGCGATGTACTGCAGGATGCCCAGTTGCCAGAGCGGAATGCGCTGCGAGGCCGAGGCGAACAGGAGTAAGGGTATCGCCGTCGCCACACCGGACCCGACCAGCAGGACATCCACTAGCATACCGCCGTGCTCGAAGCTGCCCAGGCCGATTTCATTGGAGTACAGCAAATACAGCAGCGCGGGCACAAACAGGATGGCCGTCTCCAGGGTCAGTCCGTTGAGCGAGCGCAGCGGGGCGGTTTTTTTTACCAGACCGTAAACACCAAAGGTAAATGCCAGGGTCAAGGCGATCCACGGAAAGCGGCCATAGGCGAGTGTCAGATACAGCACGCCCGCCGCCACTAAGCCGATAGACAGCCATTGCCAGGGGCGCAAGCGTTCGCGCAGGAATATCACGCCCATGATGACATTGACGATGGGAGATAGAAAATAGCCCAGGCTGACTTCGACTATAAAATTGGCATTGATCGCCCAGACGAACACCAGCCAGTTTATTCCTATCAGAAACGCCGCGATCAGATAGATCAGGATGACGCGCCGACTGCGCGTCTGGGCGCGGAAGGTCGCCCATTGCCGAGTGAACAGCAGAATGGCGCACAGCATGAGACATGACCAGATGATGCGATGGCCGATCACCTGCAATGCCGGAATCTCGCGCAGCCACTTGAAGTACACGGGGAAAAAGCCCCAGCACAGGTAAGCCCCAATAGCGTGCCAGGTTCCTTTGTTCATGGATCGCTTTCGTAATAGTAGAGCACGGGTAGGGATAACTGCCCGGGAATCATTGAGGTGACATGCTCCGCCGGTGCCCGGTCTTTTCGACTTTCTGCTCAGACGCGCAGCAAGCAGATGGGCGGTTTCAAGGACAAAAGAATATCCTATTATATTTTTTGGCAGAAGAATTTATACATTCCGGCAAATGTATCCGGGTACAAGGTTTCAAACTGATCCCATAACAGGAGATTGGTGAGATCTTGCTCGCCGGGGAAGCGCTGATGCCACATATTCATTACTTTGGTATCGTTGAACATAAACCCCAAAAATTTCAGGTGTAAATCGTTTATGCTCCTGTCGAGTTGCGGCACGGTGAAGCGGTGTTCCTGATAGTGAAACAGGAGATCGCGACATGCGCTGGTGGTGTAAAAATCATAGGAATTGTTGAACGCATTGGAAAGGGCCGGAATTTCATTCCTCAATATCCTCGCCCTGAAATCCCTAATATGCTTTTCGTCCGGAGAGATTTTTTCATCTTCAATGATCTTGCGTGCGGCGACGACGTTCCGCCGCGCCTTCTCGCTGTATAAGCCTATGGACATCAATCCATCCTGGACAAGCAAACCGGTCAACACCCGCCATCCTTTTAAAGGGTCTTCCATATGGTGCAATACACCCTGGCATTCGATAATGTGGAATCGCGTATCCAGCTGGGATAATTCCAGGATGTCGGCCTGCTTGAAGCGAATGTTCCTGATGTTGAGCTTCTCGGCCATGCGGATAGCATAGGCAAGGCTGCTTTTACTGATATCGACTGCCAATATTTCAGCATTACTGTAGGACAGCGCCGCGAGTATGGCGTGCTTACCCGTACCGCATCCGGCGACCAATACCTTGATCGGGCCATCCACAAATTGCGGTGGATTCATGCTGGGCAGCAGGGATTTTAAATGTTGCCGCGTATTTATTTGTGTCTTCTGCGTAATCGACAGCCAGCGCGGATAGGGATTAATCTCATATTGGGATTGGACGAGCTGGGTGGTTCGATCGCGAATAGTGCCTATGGATTCAATCCTGGCTTTTATTTTCTGTTCCGAAAAAAAATTAAAGAGCGAATGTTCCGCGTAGGTGCGAAAGCCTTTCGACCAGTAGTTGATCGGGTAAGCAGCCAGGCGCTCGCTGCAGGCCAGTGAAAACAGGTTCTCATACATGCCTATTATGAAGAGCATACATTCGAGCTGACTATCAGCAGACTGATTTGCTGCAACGCGCTGCACGACCAACTGTTTCAAATTAGCCAGCCGGGTTTCTTCCTCCGAACCTACGGCAAAAATATGCTCGTTATTGAAGCATTGAAATGCCAGTACGGATATCACTCTCAGCTCTTGATGCGAAATATCCGTCATGCGTTCGGCTTTGCAAAGCAGGGCGCGGCGCACCTTTATCAGCAGCGCCTCGATGTCTGGATCGACATTCACGACCTTTTCTATGTAGAGACTGAATAACTTATCTTTCGCAATGGAATCGATTACGTCCTGGATAAGCTCCCCTGCGGGATCTTCATAGCTCTGAATAGCGTATTTGTCCTTTAAGAGATGCGCCGTAACCAGGGCCAGCGGCCGGTAGTCAACATCGTTCAGGAGCAGACATTGTTGCAATTCCTCATCCAGCCACGGCTCATAGTCGGCCGATGGCAACCTTGCCAATACCTTGATGAAGGCACTTCGGGTCTCCGTGGGATCGGGAATACGCGCGACCGCCTGGCGATAAAATCCGAAGTAGTGTGCTATTTGCTCGGGAGACTGGCACAGCTTGGCCAGATTGTTAAGGGCGGCTAGGTGCAGCGGGTTCAGCTCCAGCGCCTTGGCATAGCTGCCGAACGCCTCGTTGAAATTGTCCCGCTCAAGATAGACATTACCCAGATTATTGTGGGCGTCGGCATAGGTGGGTGCGAGGCGGATGGCCTGCTGGTAGCTTGCTATCGCCTCGTCTTGTTTACCCAGGGCATTAAAAATATTGCCGATATTCAAATGGGCTACAGGGGAAGGTTTGATGCGCACCGCCGTTTGATAGTACTTGAGCGCAACTTGTGGGTTTCCGCGGCGGGCATATACATGGCCCAGATTGACATAGGCATCGCCATGCTCGGCTTGCAAGGCCAGCACGCGCCTGCAATACTTTTCCGCATCGTCAATCAGGCCGAGCTTGCCAGTGATGGTGCTCAGCATATACCAGGCATCCACATCCTCGGGATTCATGCCGACAATGTTGGAGAAGAGTTCCCTTGCTTCCTGGAGACGATTGCCCTGCATCATGGCCATTCCTTCACCCTTCAGGGTGGCGATTTGTTCGATTTCGCTAGGATTCAGTTGGGATCTTTGAGCTGATGTTGCCTCTTGTTTTTCGAGTAGAGAGTCCGTCATTACGTAAATACTCGCTGTCTTGTTTATTGGCTAGATGAGACATCCATCTATGGAATACTTTTCCTTTAAAAGTAGACTAACAACCTTAAACCTGCATGAATTTATGGTTTATCCACATAGTCTTAAGCTACGACATGGCCGTCGCAACCCATTATTCATGCGGTGGGCAGATGGATCGACGGTGAGCACTGGCACGGCATTTGGCAGGTGACGAGAGCGAGTTAAGGCGAATCGATCCAGGAACGGGAGAGGTATTGGAAAAGCTAGCATGCCGCCCGGAGTGGGCGTTTCAGGACTAGAGTCCGACGAATACGATCAGTTTTTCTGCGGAGGAGGACCGAGCGGGAAGGTGAGGGCCGTCCGCCGGCCCAAAAAATAAAAAGGGTTAGTGATAGCGTTAAACAGGATCGGGTAGTTTGACCTTTTCACCGGGACGCGTTTCAGGGATAGCCGGGTGTGCTTGATAATAGGCTCTGACCTTCCCGATGTGGTCCGAGAGATGCTTTGCTTCATTGAAATCGATATGAAATCCGAATGTACGGGCGACGTTGATCGCCTGTTTCACGCAATACTCCGGCAGACCTACCAGGGTATCGACGGTCTTGCCGCTCAGCCCTAACAGCTGTTCCGGATTCATAACCGTGTCCGAAAGCTGCTGACAGGTATTGCCGTAGCCTACCAGGTATACCACCTCTGTTTCCGCATTGGTCTTCTGCTCCTCAGTAAGACCGGCCGGCTTGTCGAGGCCAACTTTTACCCGCCATTCCTGGATGCGCTGCTCTTTGTTGGCAACATTGATATCCATGGCGGCAAAAAAGCTCTTCGCGAACTCCAGGGACTGTCCATACATCTCTTGCAGGCAATAGCTCTGTCCCTGTCGGGTCAGCATATTGAAATCGGCACAGACCATGGAAAGAAATCTGTCTTTCTGGGCCTGGGTTCGATGAACCACACCGGCCGCATTGGTCGGAACGGTTGAGGTAAGAAATATTGTGAACACCAGCATCACTGATGCCAGCGATATTTTGATTGATGTTTTCATTGATATCCCCCTTCTAGCATTCCTTATATACGTTTTGCTCCTTACTCCTTTTGTATATTCAGAATTTATTTGGTGAATATTAATTACTGGACCAAATTTCGAGCAACTATATTAATAATATCGTCATTTTTGTGATAATTCTTTAGAAAGTCGCTATTGATCAGAAATCATGGTCGTCGACCACATTGGAAGCGATTGACCTTTTCCCGAATTTGAATTGGTGCCGGTAGCAATTTCTTCTAATTATTAGTGAAAACTATATTCTGAGCTAGTCCGCGACATCGGATACTTCTGCGTTAGCAAACGCTTTTCATCTACTCCAAGAAAAAAGGGCTTCCTTTTTATCCAAGCTTTTCCAGCTGCAAATAAACTTGACACACTAGCTTGGAAAAATGAAATTGATTATCACTTGTCACCGAAGCCTTTCATTCCCCTGTTTATGGCGAATACTTAACAAACTGTGATCACAAATCAATGGTCTGAACCTCTTATTCGCCATTCCTTTTTCCTTAAATTAATTGCCGTATACTATTAATGGCAAGCAGGCGCTTTACTATTCATTCAAGCTATAAATCGACCACTGATTGCTTTCATTGCGTCTGTATTGCTGCCTATTTCTACCCTCATGTTCTATAGATGACAGACCGGGAATTCTTAACACGAGCGAATTATGCACATCGCTTTCTTGAACATCCAGGGCAACTTTGATCCGCAAGACCGTTACTGGACGGCGCACCCGGATTTTGGCGGCCAACTCGTATACGTCAAGGAGGTCGCGCTGGCCTTGTGCCGTATGGGACATGACGTCGACATTGTCACCCGTCGCATCCGCGACCCGGAATGGCCGGGATTCGAGGCCGATATCGACGTCTACCCGAACGAACCTAAGGTGCGCATCGTGCGCCTGCCTTGTGGCGGCGATCGTTTCTTGCGAAAGCAGGAACTTTGGCCCTACATCGGTCCGGAGTGGGTGCCCAATCTCATCGACTTTTACCGTCGCGAGGGCCGGCAGCCGGCCGCGGTGACCTCCCATTACGGGGATTCCGGGCTGGCGGCGGCCATTTGGCAACAGCAGGGCGGGCCGCGATATACCTTCACTGGGCACTCGCTCGGTGCCCAGAAGCTGGAAAGGCTGCTGATCTACAACCACGCCGACATCGAAAATCTGGACCGTGAGTTTTATTTCGCACGCCGCATCACCGCTGAGCGGATCGCCATGAACCACGCGGCCTACGTGATCACCTCGACCCGTCAGGAGCGCCTCGAGCAGTACGGCCATCTTGCCTACGAGCGCGCCATCAGAAACGGGGACACTGACCGTTTCGCTGTGATCCCCCCGGGGGTGAATCTGGACATCTTCAATGCAGGCGTCCGCGAGCCGGATGAAAATAATATCGCGAACCGCATCGAGCAGACCCTGGCCCGGGATATTCCTGAGGAGCGGCGCGGGCTGCCGCTGGTGGTCTGCTCGAGCCGGCTTGAGCCCAAGAAAAACCATGTTGGCCTGGTATTGGCCTTTGCCCGTAGCGCAGAACTCCAGGCAGCGGCGAATTTGCTCTTCGTGGTACGCGGCCTGGATGACATCCGACAGACAACAGGTCTGCGGGAAGACGAGCAGCGCATCATGGACAAGGTCGTGGCCGCGTGCGAAGCCGCCAAGCTCTGGGGCAAGGTGGCAGGCTGCTCATTGGATGGCCAGACCGAGCTGGCGGCCGCTTATCGACACCTCGCCAAGCGTCGATCCGTATTTGCCTTGCCCGCCCTCTACGAGCCATTCGGCTTGGCACCGCTTGAGGCCATTGCCGCCGGACTGCCAGCGTGTGTCACCCGCTGCGGTGGGCCGAGCGAGTCCCTATATGATGAGAAGACCGACACCGCATACGGCGTACTGGTCGATCCCGTTGATGCATGCGCCATCGCCGCAGGGTTGCTGAAATTAGTGGGACCGGACAATGATTGGGAAAGCTATCGCGATGCCGGACGCCGGCGCGTACTGGAAAAATATACCTGGGAGGCAACAGCCAGAAGCTATCTCAGGGTGCTGGAGGCGATGGTTAAGCATCCGGTGAAACGGTCCGGCATGATCCCTATCCCTGAGTACTTCCTTCACCCCGACCCACAGAGGGATATCAGCATCGACTTGCTGGGGGCCTTTGTGCATTCATGATCAGCCCAATATACCTGGGTCACAGTGCAATCTCAGCGGAAATTGTTCTCTGATCATCCGAGATGCGCCACCGCCCAGTTCCTCTTTAAAGGACCTGCCTCCTTTAATTACGCAACATAACTTTCAATCGAGTGTGGCCCGTTTGCTAGTTTCCGGTTTCGTCGTCACTCATGGCGAATCAATCGGACCGTGTGTCTCGGCTTCCTTCTCCAGACGGAAAGCATCGCTGTTCATGCCGATAATCACCAGCAAGAGGCCGGAATAAATGAATGTGGAAAGCATGATAACGCCGATCACAACGGCCTTGAACATCTCCAGGTGTTCGAAAGACGCGGGAATCATGGTCAGCATGACGATCGAAAGCCCGCCTTTGATACCGGCAAAGGTCAGCACGCCCCACCAGCGCACGCCGACATCGGTCATCCTGTGAGTCTTATTGGTAATCCACGCAAACAGCCCCATCATGACAGCACGAATCAACGTGGTCCCCAGAAACATCACCAGTATTTCAGAGCGGTACTTCCACAGGAGCGACGGATCGATCATCTCGGCCATCGCCACGAATAGAATCGTGTTAGCCACAAGCGCCAGCAACTGCACGTCTTCCTTGCTGCGCAGGTGTCGGTCACGCTCCTCTAGCGTGGCCTTGATGCGACTCACGACGTTGCCGATCACGGTAGATGAAAGGGTCCGACTACGGGCATCGAGTTGGAGTTCGGCCTCATCGCGATCGATCTGCCGGTTCTCCTCGGCGATCGCCTGAGTCATGACGTGATTTACCGTGATCGTAGCGAAGATGCAGGACAGGATACCGGAGAGGTGCAGGTGCGAGTGGGCACCCAGCAGATTGAGCAAAACATAGACGTGCTCCGATATCTCGAAGGCACCGTAGCCGGTCAATATCAGAACCATCATTTCGGCAATGCGATTCTCCGTAGTCTTCAGGACGGCCAGCCCGGCAAATCCGACGATCACACCGACGCCGACCGAGCCAAAGACCACGGCAATGCTGGTCTCCACCACATAGGCCGTGGTAATGTCGCCGCCGCCCAGAGCGAACAGTCCGACGAATACGAAGACGATCAGCGCCGTGGCGTCATTGAACAGACTCTCCCCCTCGGCAAGGATCTTCAGCCGGTGGGGTAATTGGAATTTGGAGAATATGGTGACGACGGACACCGGATCGGTCGCGAGCACCATGGCAAACAGTACGATGATAGCTGCAGCCGATAGGGCGTAATCCGCAAAAAGCCAGTCGGATATCAGCAGGGCCATGACGACCGACAACACCACCGCGACGACCGCCAGATAAAGCAGGCTTAGCCCGTGCTCTTTCAGATCGGAAATCTTGATTTCCAAGGAATCGGAGATGAGCAGGATCGGCAGCAGGAAGATTACCAGGGCGGCGAAATGCTCGGCATCTCCGGTCAACACCGGCACCTGCTGAAAGCCATAGTGAGCCGCAAACGAAAGCGCAATGAGACCGAGTGGCGACGGGATCTTAAGCTTATCCTCAAGCTGCAGCGCCAGATACAGAATACCGGCGATCGTCAGTAAAGTCGGAATCATATCCGTTCATGCTACCAGAAACAGAATGGAGGGAGACCTAATAAAAAAGGCCGCATTAAGCGGCCTTTTTTATTAACAATTAGTTGTTTGACCTAACGCCCCGTCTTCTTTCTCAAGCTCTGAATCGCCTTGATCTGGGCGATGGCTTCGGCCAGCTCCGCCTCGGCTTGGGCCAGGTCGATGTCACCCTTCTTATCCTTCAATGTCTGTTCGGCGCGTTGCTTGGCGGCTTGGGCCGCGGCTTCGTCCAGGTCCTTGGCGCGGGCGGCGGTGTCGGCGAGGATGGTCACGCCGTGGGGTTGCACTTCCAACATGCCGCCAGAGACGTAAAAGAATTCTTCGCCGCCGTCTTCGGTGCGGATGCGCACTTCGCCAGGCTTGATCTTGGTGAGCAGGGGCGCATGGCGGGGCATGATGCCGAGTTCGCCCATCACGCCGGGCGCGAACACCAAGGTGGCGAGGCCGGAGAAGATCGCGGCTTCGGCGCTGACGATGTCTACATGTACGGTCATGACCATGTTAGTTCCTAGTGGCCCGCGTGGCGGGCTTGCTTAACTCGCTTGATACATTAAAGCTTTAGAAGCTTTACTCCCCTCACCTCTACCCTCTCCCAAGGGAGAGGAGGAGTAGGCGTGGATATTTTTATTTACTGAAGTTTCTTGGCCTTTTCCACGGCCTCGTCGATGCTGCCCACCATATAGAAGGCCTGTTCGGGCAGGTGATCGTATTCACCGGCGACGATGGCCTTGAAGCCGGCGATGGTGTCCTTCAAGGATACGTATTTACCGGGCGTGCCGGTGAATACTTCCGCCACGGTGAACGGCTGTGACAGGAAGCGCTGGATCTTACGGGCGCGGGACACGATCTGCTTGTCGTCTTCCGACAGTTCGTCCATACCCAGAATGGCGATGATGTCTTTCAATTCCTTGTAGCGCTGCAGCACGCCTTGTACCGAACGGGCGGTGTCGTAATGATCCTGGCCGACGACCAGCGGATCGAGCTGGCGGCTGGTGGAGTCCAGCGGATCCACGGCGGGATAGATGCCCAGCTCGGCAATGTTACGGGACAACACCACGGTGGCGTCCAAGTGGGCAAAGGTGGTGGCCGGTGACGGGTCTGTCAAGTCATCGGCGGGCACGTATACCGCCTGGATAGACGTAATCGAGCCGGTCTTGGTGGAGGTGATGCGCTCTTGCAGCATGCCCATTTCCTCGGCCAGGGTCGGCTGGTAACCCACGGCGGAGGGCATACGACCCAGCAGCGCCGACACTTCGGTACCGGCCAGGGTGTAACGGTAGATGTTGTCGACGAACAGCAGCACGTCGCGGCCTTCGTCGCGGAAATATTCCGCCATGGTAAGGCCGGTCAAGGCCACGCGCAGACGGTTGCCGGGCGGCTCGTTCATCTGACCATACACCATGGCTACTTTTGATTTGCTGAAGTCTTTAGTGTCAACAACACCGGCTTCCTGCATTTCGTGATAGAAGTCATTTCCCTCGCGGGTACGCTCGCCCACTCCGGCGAAAACAGACAAACCAGAGTGTTGAGTAGCGATGTTATTGATCAGCTCCATCATGTTCACGGTCTTGCCCACACCGGCGCCGCCGAACAGGCCGACCTTACCGCCCTTGGCGAAGGGGCACACCAGGTCAATAACCTTGATGCCGGTTTCCAGCAGTTCGGTGGTGGGTGATTGTTCTTCGAAGGTGGGGGCCTTGCGGTGGATTGACCAGCGGTGCTCTTCGCCCACCGGGCCGCATTCGTCGATAGGCGTGCCCAGCACGTCCATGATACGGCCCAGAGTCTTGGTACCCACCGGCACCGAGATCGGCGCGCCGGTGTTGGCCACATCCAGCCCGCGCTTCAGGCCGTCGGTGGAACCCATGGCGATGGTGCGCACCACGCCGTCGCCCAGCTGCTGCTGCACTTCCAGGGTCAAGCCGGTGTCGTTGACCTTGAGTGCCTCATAGATCTTGGGCATCGCGGTACGGGGAAACTCCACGTCGATCACCGCGCCGATAATCTGTACGATATTGCCTGAACTCATGGTTTTATCCTCAACAAAATCAAAATCGAATCCGGTTTGATGGGGACCGCCGCTTTTGGCCATACTGCTCGCCACCGCCCCACCTTGAAATTAAACTGCCGCCGCGCCGCCGACGATTTCCGACAATTCCTGCGTGATGGCCGCCTGGCGCGCCTTGTTGTACACCAGTTGCAGGTCGGAGATAAAATTGCCGGCGTTGTCCGAGGCAGCCTTCATGGCCACCATCCGCGCCGCCTGCTCGCAGGCGATGTTATCCACTACACCCTGGTATACCAACGATTCGATGTAGCGCATCAGCAGGTCGTCCATCACCTCTTTGGCTTCGGGCTCGTAGAGGTAATCCCAGTGGTGCTTGAGACGCTCATCGTCCATGCCCTGGATGGGCAGCAACTGTAAAGGCTCCACGGACTGGGTCATGGTGTTGACGAATTTGCTGTACACCAGAATCAAGCGGTCGATGCGCCCTTCGTTATAGGCGTCGAGCATGACCTTCACCGTGCCGATCAGGTCGCCGATGCGCGGCGCGTCGCCCAGGTGGGTTACTTGACCGACGATGTTGGCCTTGACCCGCTTGAAGAAGGCCTCGGACTTAGCGCCGATGGTGCACACGTCGATCTCCGCGCCCTGGTCGCGCCACTCACGCATCGCCACCACCGCAGCCTTGAAGGCGTTGGTGTTGAGACCGCCGCACAGACCGCGATCGGTGGAGATGATGATGATACCGACCCGCTTCGCCGGCCGCTCCTGGAGAAACGGATGGCTGTACTCCGGATGGGCGTTGGCAAGATGTCCGACCACCTCGAGGATTTTCTCTGCGTAGGGACGGCTGGCGCGCATGCGCTCCTGCGCCTTGCGCATCTTGCTCGCCGCTACCATTTCCATGGCTTTGGTGATCTTCTGAGTATTCTTGATACTCTTGATCTGGTTGCGTATCTCTTTACCGACGGCCATTACCTGTAGTCCTTAACGATTACCAAGTGTGCGTCTTCTTGAAGGTCTCGATCGCGCTGCGCAGGCCGTTGGCGATGTCGTCGCCGAAGTCGCCGCTGGCGTTGATCTTGTCCATCAGTTCCTTGTGATCGGACTTCATAAAGCTGTGCAGCGCCGCTTCGAAGGAACCGACCTTCTTCAGGTCGATATCGTCGATGAAGCCGTTGTTCACGGCGAACAGCGATACCGCCTGTTCGGCCACGCTCAGCGGCGAGTATTGCTTCTGCTTCATCAGCTCGGTGACGCGCTGACCGCGTTCCAACTGCTTGCGGGTGCTCTCGTCGAGATCGGAGGCGAACTGGGCGAAGGCCGCCAGCTCGCGATACTGCGCCAGGTCGAGACGCACACCGCCGCCCAGCTTCTTGATGATCTTGGTCTGGGCCGCACCACCGACGCGCGACACCGACAGACCGGCATTGATGGCGGGACGGATACCGGCGTTGAACAGGTCGGTTTCCAGATAGATCTGACCGTCGGTGATGGAGATCACGTTGGTGGGCACAAAGGCCGACACGTCACCGGCCTGGGTCTCGATGATGGGCAGCGCGGTCAAGGAACCGGTCTTGCCCTTCACTGCGCCGTTGGTGATCTTTTCCACGTGCTCGGCGTTGATACGCGCGGCGCGCTCCAGAAGACGGGAGTGCAGGTAGAACACGTCACCGGGATAGGCTTCGCGGCCCGGCGGACGGCGCAACAGCAGCGACACTTGGCGGTAGGCCCAGGCCTGCTTGGTCAAGTCGTCATACACGATCAGGGCATCTTCGCCGCGATCGCGGAAGTATTCGCCCATGGCGCAACCGGAGTACGGCGCGATGAATTGCAGGGCCGCGGGCATGGATGCACTGGCCGCCACGATGATGGTGTGTTCCATGGCGCCATGCTCTTCCAGCTTGCGCAGCACGTTGGCGATACTGGATGCCTTCTGGCCGATGGCCACGTAAATGCACTTAACCCCGGTGCCCTTCTGGTTGATGATGGCGTCGATGGCCACCGCGGTCTTGCCGGTCTGGCGATCGCCGATGATCAACTCGCGCTGGCCGCGGCCGATGGGCACCATGGCGTCGATGGCCTTGAGGCCGGTCTGCACCGGCTGGTCCACCGATTGGCGTTGGATAACGCCGGGGGCGATCTTTTCGATGGGCGAGCTGCCCGCCGCCTGGATCGGACCCTTGCCGTCGATGGGGTTACCCAGGGAGTCCACCACGCGGCCGATCAGGCCGGGACCCACCGGGACTTCCAGGATGCGGCCGGTACACTTGACCGTGTCGCCTTCACTGATGTGTTCGTAGGCGCCGAGCACCACCGCACCCACCGAATCGCGCTCCAGGTTGAGCGCCATGCCAAATGTGTTGCCGGGGAACTCGATCATTTCGCCGTACATCACGTCCGCCAGGCCGTGGATGCGGGCGATGCCGTCGGTGAGGCTGACCACGGTACCTTCCGTGCGCGCCTCGGTGACCACTTGGAAGCTCTCGATGCGCTTCTTGATGAGTTCGCTGATCTCCGCCGAATTGAGTTGCATGTCGTAATCCTCGTTATCTTTAAAGCTGTCAGCTGTCAGCGTTTAGCTGTCAGCTATAAATTCTTATAAGCATTTAGCTGAAAGCCTGAGCGCTGACAGCTGACCGCTCAATCTTTATCTCGCCAAGGCCACCTGCAGCTTGGCCAGTTGTTCCGTTACCGAACCGTCGATGACCAGATCACCGGCGCGAATGATGGCGCCGCCCAACATCTTTGGGTCCGTCTCGCAGCTCAGGGTCACTTCCCGGCCCAGACGCTTCTTGAGGGAGGCTATGATCTGCTGTTTCTGCGCCTCGTCAATCGCGACTGCCGAGATGACGTGGGCCTCCACGGTGCGTTCCGCCTCGGCGCGATACGCGTCATACAGACCAGCGATCTCCGTCATCACATCCATACGGTCGTTTTCCACCAGCAGGCGAATGAGGTTCTGTGCCGCGGCATTGAGCTTGTCGCCACAGATATCCAGGAGCAGCTGCACCAGCTCCGCCTTGTCAACCCGCGGATTGCCCAGCAGGGCGGCGATACGCCCGTCGGCGGCGACCATGGCCACCAGCTGTAGCATCTCCGACCAGCGCGGCAATTCCTTATGACTTTGCGCCAGTTCGAATACCGCCTGGGCGTAAGGTCGTGCGATGGTGGTTTTTTCAGCCATGCTTAGCGGACTCCGTTATATCTGTGCGACCAGATCTTTGAGGAGATCGCTTTGAGCCTTGGCGTCGATCTCGCGCTTGAGGATGCGCTGGGCACCCGCTACCGCGATACCGGCCACTTGACTGCGCAATTGCTCCCGGGCGCGATTCACTTCCTGCTCCAGCTCCGCCTGAGCGGCGGACTTGAGTCGCTCACCTTCGCTGCGGGCCGTCTGCTTGGATTCCTCGATGATCTCGTTGCCGCGCTTCTCGGCCTGGGCGATGATCTCGCCGGCCTGGGCCTTGGCATCACGCAACAGCTCTTTGGCACGCTCTTCCGCCAGCTCCATTTCGTGCTTGCCTTTGTCCGCGGCGGCCAAACCGTCGGCGATGCGCTTCTGGCGATCGGCCATCATCTTGGTGACCGGACCCCACAGCACCTTGTTGACGAACCAGATCAGCAGCGCGAATGCCACGATCTGGGCGAGAAGGGTTGCTGTAATATTCACGTTCAGTTCCTCGTTAGGTTACGGCATTCCGCAGAACGCCTGCCAACTTCTTAACCGCCCACCGTGCTGATCGCGGACTTCAGGGCGCCGACGAAGGGGTTGGCGAACAGGAACCACATGGCGAAGGCGAGAATGATGAACGGGAAAGACTCCATCAGACCGGCGAAGATGAACATATTGGTCATGAGGGCAGGACGCATTTCCGGCTGGCGTGCAATACCTTCCAGGGTCTTGGCGCAGATCAGACCCCAGCCGATAGCGGAACCCAGACCGGCGGCCGCCAGGATCACGCCCACACCTACGGCGGTGTATGCGTAAATCGTTGCAATCATGTCAGGTGTCATTGCTTCTTCTCCTTTAAATAAATCAAAAAAAGTAACCGTCAATAATCAGTGGTCGCTGGTGTGCGCCATCCCCAGATAGACGATGGTCAACACCATGAAGATAAATGCCTGCAGGGTGATCACCAGCAAGTGGAAGATCAACCAACCCAAATCCAGCAGCGTCTGCAACGGCAGCCAGAATGCGGCAGCCGCCCCCACCGCCATGGTCCCGCCGATCAAGGCGATCAGCATGAACACCAACTCGCCGGCAAACAGGTTGCCGAAGAGACGAAGACCTAAGCTGAGGGGCTTGGCCAGTTCTTCGATGATGGTCATGACGATATTGACCGGCACGAAGAACTTGCCGAAGGGGTGGAACAGGAACATCTTGATATAACCAACCGGGCCCTTGACCTTGATGTTATAGAAGACGATCAGGGCGAACACCGTCAGGGACATGGCCATGGTGGTGTTGAGATCGGTGGTAGGCACCGCTTTCAGATGGGAGATGCCGACCAGGTGGCCGAGCTGGGGAATCAGGTCAACCGGGATCATATCCATGAAGTTCATCAGCCACACCCAGGCGAAGATGGTCAGGGCCATGGGGGCGATCAGCGGATTGTGGCCGGGGAAGGTATCCTTCACCTGGCCGGCAACGAACTCCAGGATGGATTCGACGAAATTCTGAAAACCGCCGGGCACACCGGGGTTGAGGCGCGAGCTGACGCGCCAGCCGGCGTATACCAGCAGAGCAGCCAGCAGGTAGCTGATGATCATGGTATCGAGGTGGAACGACCAAAAACCGCCAGTACCCTGGCAGTCACCTACACACAGGTTGGTCAGGTGGTGCTGTATATATTCTACGGAACCGCCACCCGAGGCTTGTTCTGGTTCAGTCAAGATTGTGTCCCCTAAAATCTTTTCCGCTTAAAACTTTTTATCCCCGCCGCATGCTCGACAGATACGCAAGTTGTGCGCCGGCGAATCCTGCGATCATGGGCAAGAAGGCCAGGCTCAGGCCCTTCAACCCGATGCCGAACAACACCAGCACGATGACAAAGCGCTGTACGGCCCCCAAATACAAAATCAGCATGCTTTTTTTATGGTCTTGGCGCGCCACCTCCGCCGCCCGTGCCACACCCCGGCCGAGGAAAAAGGCGATGACGATGCTGATCATGCCTCCGTAGAAGGTCGCCAATGCCTCCCCTTGCCCTCTGGCCATAAAAAAAGCAGCTGCTATTACCGCAGCCACGCCCACCTGCAATACTATGAGCTTGCGGGTTACGTTGTTGATTTCGCGGGAGGCTGTTTTCAATTTAACCAAGCCAGCTGCTGAGCAGCTTATGGGCCTTGAGTATCCCTCCTACGAACCCCAAACCACCGAGCAACATCATAAATACCGGGCGGGTGTCCAACCACACATCCACGCCATAGCCCAACGCGAAACCGGTGATTACCATCGCGGCGAGATGAGTTCCGACCCCAACCAGAATCATCCCAGTCCCTTTGGACTTGTGCATGGACGAGGGACCCCCTAACAGGCGCGAAAGTATAGCGCGAGCTCGCGCGCGGTCGCAACCCGCCCCTCAGACGCGCGCGCAGTATAATAGAGGTCGCCTCAGGGGGTCAATGGAACATCAAATTTGGATGCGGATGCCGAAAGAATTGATTATTTTCTGCACCATTTTTTATGGTTCTTGGTGTTATGCACAACGGCGGGGCACGCTGCTCACCTGAATTCCCGCGGTTCTCAGCGCACCTCTCCGTTTTGACTGATGACCAACAGGCGTTTGATGCGCTGCAATGAGCGTTCTATGGCGGCGCGCAGCGCCTTGGCCTGGTCGCGGAAGCGGCCGTCGCCGCGTAAATCGAAAGTGATACCGTCTTCGTTGATCAGATAGCCGATGCTGAGCATATTGGGACGCGGACCGATGGGTCCGAAGGAGGCGATGCCGGCATAGCCGGAGCCGTTGGCCGCCAGCACCTCCTGGCGCAGCAACACCTGCAGGCCCTTATCCAGATGTCCCAGTAAATTGTGGCGCCATGAGGCGTGGATCCCCGGACCTTCACGGCTTGACTCTTCCGCCTGCACCGCATTGAGGGCCAGCAGGTGCGACACCAGTCCGCGACCGCTCTTGGTATGCATCACCTGGCTCTGATGTGCCTTGGCCGCACGGTATATCTGCCCCGCGGTGAAGAACTGGTTGGCGTTGTCGGCCTGCATTGACCGTACGGCGGCCAGTGATTCGGCGGTGACCGGCAAGACGAAATCCATGCGCCCGCCGGCGAAATGACGGATCTGCACCGGCTCGAAGATATTGGGTATCTGGCCGGTGACTTCGTTACAGGCAAGTTGCAGCGCCAGTTGCACGGCGGCATCGGGGCTGATTTTAAGTGCCTTGAGGGTCTTCAAGCCGAGCTGCGGCACCGTCCAGGTCTCGATATCGCGTTGATCGCGCAGCTCGGCAATGGTTTTCTCCGCCGCCTTCAGGCGTCGTTTGAGAGACTTCGACAAAGACCAGTTGACGGTGCGGAGACGGGCCAAGGGTTTTGCCGGTACGGGTACATCGGCCACCGCGGGCAAGGCCAGGCTTTCGCGCTGCAGGCGCGCGGCAAATCCCAGCGCCACGCTGCCATCCACCGCGGCGCGCTCGAAGC
>Ga0316579_10000219_pt1 | contig 17249 bp, 15 predicted proteins | sample J5NA_2_FD_203074 | JGI IMG/M metagenome (GOLD analysis project Ga0316579, IMG submission 203074) | Rhizosphere microbial communities from salt marsh grasses in Alabama, United States - J5-7_160517rDrA | ecosystem: Host-associated > Plants > Roots > Rhizosphere | place: USA: Alabama | collected... | reverse complement strand
GAGGCCATTGGTGTCTCGGGGCAGACCGTCGGCGAGGTGGTGTTCAATACTTCCCTGACAGGTTATCAGGAAATCCTCACCGATCCATCCTATTGCCGCCAGATTGTCACCTTGACCTATCCGCACATCGGCAATGTCGGTACCAACCCTGAAGACGAAGAGGCCGGCCGGGTATTCGCCAGCGGTCTGGTGGTGCGCGACATGCCGGCGGTGAGTAGCAGTTGGCGCTCACAGGAATCCTTGCGTGATTATCTGCAGCGCAACGCAGTAGTGGCCATTGCCGGCATCGATACCCGCAAGCTCACCCGCATCTTGCGCGAGAAAGGGGCACAGAACGGCTGTATCGTGGCGGGTGATGATTTGGATGAGCAGGCGGCTGTCGCTGCGGCGCGCGGGTTCTCCGGTTTGAAGGGGATGGATCTGGCGAAGGTGGTCAGCGTCGAGGAATCGTATGCGTGGCTGCAGGGCAGTTGGACGCTTAAGGGTGGTTTGCCCGAGACGCCACGGCCGGTGGAGGAGTATCTGTTCCATCACGTGGTGGCCTACGATTTCGGGGTGAAGCGTAATATCCTGCGCATGCTGGTGGACCGCGGTTGCCGTCTGACTGTGGTGCCGGCGCAGACGCCGGCGGCCGAGGTGTTGGCGCTCAATCCTGATGGGGTGTTCCTGTCTAACGGTCCCGGTGATCCGGAACCCTGCGACTACGCCATCGCCGCGATTCGCGAGATCATCGCTACCGGTCTGCCGGTGTTCGGTATCTGCCTGGGGCATCAGTTGTTAGGCCTGGCCAGCGGCGCGCGTACCGTGAAGATGAAGTTCGGTCATCACGGCGCCAATCATCCCGTCCTGGACATCGCTGCCAATCGGGTGATGATCACCAGCCAGAATCACGGTTTCGCGGTGGACGAGACCAGTCTGCCGGCCAATGTGCGCATGACTCACCGCTCTCTGTTCGACGGCAGTCTGCAAGGACTGCACTACACCGACAAGCCGGTATTCGGTTTCCAGGGCCACCCGGAGGCCAGTCCCGGGCCCCATGATGCGGTGAACCTGTTCGACCACTTTATCCAATTGCTGAAGACCCACAAGCAACGCGCCAAATCGCCTGTAGAATATGCCTAAACGTACTGATATAAATAGTGTACTTATTATTGGTGCCGGTCCCATAGTGATCGGCCAGGCCTGCGAGTTCGACTATTCCGGGGCGCAGGCCTGTAAGGCGCTGCGCGAAGAGGGGTACCGCGTCATCCTGGTGAACTCCAATCCCGCCACCATCATGACCGACCCCAATATGGCGGACGCGGTCTATATCGAGCCGGTGCACTGGCAGACCGTGGCCAGGATCATCGAAAAGGAGCGGCCAGACGCCGTGCTGCCCACCATGGGCGGGCAGACCGGTCTGAACTGCGCCCTGGATCTGGCCAAGCACGGCGTCCTGGAGCAATTCGGGGTGGAACTGATCGGCGCTTCGCGGGATGCCATCGATATGGCGGAGGATCGCGAGCGCTTCCGCCATGCCATGAGCGATATCGGTCTGGAGACGCCGCGCGCCGCCATCGCTCACAGCATGGAAGAGGCCTTGCAGGTCCAGGCGCAGATCGGCTTTCCCACCATCATCCGCCCGTCCTTCACCCTGGGTGGCAGCGGCGGCGGTATCGCCTATAACCGAGAAGAATTCACCGAGATCTGCGGCCGCGGGCTGGATCTGTCGCCGACCAATGAGCTGCTCATCGAAGAATCTGTGTTGGGATGGAAAGAGTTCGAGATGGAGGTGGTGCGCGACCACCAGGATAATTGCATCATCATCTGCTCCATCGAAAATTTCGATCCCATGGGGGTGCACACTGGCGACTCCATCACCGTGGCGCCGGCCCAGACCCTGACCGACAAGGAATATCAGATCATGCGCGATGCCTCCATCGCGGTGTTGCGCAAGATCGGCGTGGATACCGGCGGATCCAACGTGCAGTTCGGTATCAATCCGCGCGACGGGCGCATGGTGATCATCGAGATGAATCCCAGGGTGTCTCGTTCTTCGGCACTGGCCTCCAAGGCTACCGGCTTTCCCATCGCCAAGGTTGCCGCCAAGCTGGCGGTGGGCTATACCCTGGATGAGTTGAAGAACGATATTACCGGCGGTGCCACGCCCGCGTCCTTCGAACCCAGCATCGATTATGTGGTCACCAAGGTGCCGCGCTTTACCTTCGAGAAGTTTCCAGAGGCGGATCCCATGCTCACCACCCAGATGAAGTCGGTGGGTGAGGCCATGGCCATCGGCCGTACATTTCAGGAGTCCCTGCACAAGGCATTGCGCAGCCTGGAGACCGGCGCCGACGGATTCAACGAGAAACTGGACCTGGAGGCCGAGGGCGCCATGGATACCCTGCGTCATAACTTGCGGGTGCCGGGACCGGAGCGCATCTGGTATGTGGGCGATGCCTTCCGCGCCGGCATGACGGTGGAGCAGATCTTCGAATTGAGTTACATCGATCCCTGGTTCTTGGCGCAGATCGAGGAATTGATTCTGCTCGAGGAGCAGATGAAGAGTAAGACCTTTTCGCTTGATAAAGATGGTTTTTATTTTATAAAGCAAAAGGGCTTCTCCGACCGCCGGCTGGCCGAGCTGCTGTGCAGCTCCGAACAGGCGGTACGCGAACAACGCCAGCAGCTGGGTGTGCGCCCGGTGTATAAGCGGGTGGATACCTGTGCCGCGGAGTTCGCCTCCACCACCGCCTATATGTATTCCACCTATGAAGAAGAGTGCGAGGCGCAACCCGGCAATCGTGACAAGATCATCGTGCTAGGCGGCGGCCCCAACCGCATCGGCCAAGGCATCGAGTTCGACTATTGCTGCGTGCATGCCGCCCTGGCGCTGAGCGAAGACGGTTACGAGACCATTATGGTCAACTGTAACCCGGAGACGGTGTCCACCGATTACGATACCTCCGATCGTCTCTATTTCGAGCCGCTGACCCTGGAAGACGTGCTGGAGATCGTGCACTTGGAGCAACCCAAGGGCGTGATCGTACACTATGGCGGTCAGACGCCCTTGAAACTGGCCCGCGCCCTGGAGGCGGCGGGTGCGCCTATCATTGGCACCTCACCGGATTCCATCGACCTGGCCGAGGATCGCGAACGCTTCCAGAAAATGGTCCATAAGCTCAAACTCATCCAGCCGGCCAATGCCACCGCGCGCACTGCCGATGAGGCGGTGAAACTTGCCGCCGAGATCGGCTATCCCCTGGTGGTGCGGCCCTCGTATGTGCTGGGCGGACGCGCCATGGAAGTGGTGTATGGAGAGGATGATCTGCGCCGCTACATGCGCGAGGCGGTGCAGGTGTCCAATGAATCGCCGGTGCTGCTGGATCACTTTCTCGACAATGCCGTGGAGCTGGATGTGGACGCCATCTGCGACGGTAAAGAGGTGCTGATCGGCGGCGTCATGGAGCATATCGAACAGGCCGGGGTGCACTCAGGCGATTCGGCCTGTTCGCTGCCGCCCTATACCTTGAAACCTGAGATGCAAAAGCAGCTGCGTGAGCAGGTGCGGAAGATGGCCCACGAGCTGAATGTGGTGGGTCTGATGAATACCCAGTTTGCCATCCAGGACGACGTGATCTACATCATAGAGGTCAACCCGCGCGCCTCGCGTACCGTGCCCTTTGTTTCCAAGGCCTGTGGTCTCGCCTTAGCCAAGATCGCGGCGCGGTGTATGGCGGGCAAGACCCTGGCCGAACAGGGCATCACCCGCGAGGTGGTGCCGCCGTATTATTCGGTGAAGGAGGCGGTGTTTCCCTTCATCAAGTTCCCGGGGGTGGACCCCTTGCTCGGACCAGAGATGAAATCCACCGGTGAGGTGATGGGTGTGGGCGCGACCTTCGCAGAGGCCTTCGCCAAGGCACAGTTGGCGGCGGGTGTGGTGCTGCCGCGCCGCGGCAAGGCCTTCGTCAGCGTGCGCGATGCCGATAAGCCGCGCGTGGTGGTCATGGCGCGGCGTCTGGTGGAACGGGGCTTCGAGCTGTATGCCACCAGCGGTACCGCGGCGGTCCTGGAAGCAGCGGGTGTGGCCTGTCAGCGCATCAATAAGGTTACCGAGGGCCGTCCCCATATCGTGGATATGATCAAGAACAATGAAGTAAATTTGATCGTCAATACGGCCGAGGGCAAGCAGGCGATCAAGGATTCTTTTTCGATTCGTCGCGAGGCCTTGCTGCGCAAGGTAAGCTACACTACTACTATGGCTGGAGCCGATGCCACGAGTTTGGCATTGCAGTATCTGGATACGGAGGAAGTCCGGTCGCTGCAACAGTTACACAAGGAAATCACCCCATGAGTAAGGTACCTCTTACCGCGACAGGTGCGGTGAAATTACGTGATGAATTACAGCGCCTCAAATCCGTGGAGCGCCCGCGGATCATCAACGCCATCGCCGAAGCGCGCGCCCACGGGGATTTGAAGGAGAATGCGGAATATCATGCCGCGAAAGAGCAGCAATCCTTTATCGAAGGCCGAATTGCCGACATCGAGAATCAGTTGTCCCATGCTCAGATCATCGACGTCACCACCTTGAACGCCAATGGCAAGGTGGTGTTCGGTACTACTGTGGACCTGGTGGATGAGGGTAGCGGCGACCAGGTCACCTATCAGATCGTGGGCGATCTGGAGGCGGACATCAAACAGGGCAAGATCTCCGTGAGTTCACCCATCGCCCGTGCCTTGATCGGCAAGGAAGAAGGTGATGTGGCGGTGGTCAAAGCCCCCGCCGGCGACCGCCACTACGAGATCATGGCGGTGCATTACATCTAAGGCTCGCGGCAACAGGCTGACAGCTGAATCCTATGCGTCCTATCAATATCGGTGAACGAATCATTCTCACCCTGTGGGTAGGAGGCTTATGGGCCATCGGGTTCCTGGCGGTGCCGGTGTTGTTTCATACCCTGGACGATCGCGCTCTGGCCGGCCGGCTGGCGGCACCCATGTTCACCCTCATCAATGGTATCGGTTTGACCTGCGGCGCCTTGCTGCTTTTGAGCGCGGCGATTGGCGATGGGCGCGCTTGGTACCGCAGCTGGCGGGTCGGCGTGATCGCCATCATGATGGCAGGCATGGCGGTGATTCTGTTTGTTATTCAACCGCAGATGGCAGCCCTAAAAGTCCAGGTTGCGCCAGGTGGGGCCTTGGACCCGCAGTTCGGGCGCCTGCATGGCATTTCTTCCGCCATCTATCTATTGGTGAGCGTTCTGGGATTGTTGCTAGTGGCGGCGTCAGGACGACGTGGGAGCGCACCGTGAGTTGAGAGTCTTCACTTAGTGAGCTAATAGATTTAAAACTCACCGCAAAGACGCGAAGAACGCAAAGGTTTTTCAACAAGTGTCTCTCTGCGTCCTTCGCGTCTTTGCGGTGAATGAGTATTTTGAGAGTTTACTTGGGCAGCACTAGGCGCGGCTTCTCCGGGTTGCGGCGGTAGAGTAGGGCGATATTGCCGACGCGCTGTACCAGTTGCGCGGCGGTCTCGGTGCATAACTGCTCGATCAGTGCATTGCGCGCCTCCCGGTCGCCGATGCTGACGCGCACCTTGAGCAGTTCGTGACGGTTGAGGGAGAGTTCGAGTTCATTGCGTATCGCCGGGGTATAGCCGGCGTTGCCGATCATAACCACCGGTTTGAGTTTATGGCCGAGGCCGCGCAGATGGTGTTTTTGTTTTTCCGTGAGTGATGACATTTCCATAGTGGGTTCGAGTTGAAAAGGCCGCAGAGTATACCACCGCCGTGCGCCCCTTTTTATCACTCCAAGCGAAGTATGATCCGCTACGTGGCGAAGGGTTGGTTGCGGAGGCGGTTCCCGTTTCTCTATAAAAAGGTGTGGGATGTCCTATGGCTCGATCTAAAAGCAGCGGGCGCTGGTTGCAGCGCCACTTCAATGATGCGTATGTGCGACAGGCGCAACAGGCCGGTTACCGCTCGCGGGCAGCATTCAAGCTCTTGGAAATCAATGAACGTGATCATATCCTGCGCCCGGGCATGACGGTGATCGACCTGGGGGCGGCCCCCGGCGGCTGGACCCAGGTGGCGGCCAAGATCGTCGGCGAACGGGGGCGGATCATCGCCCTGGATATCCTGCCCATGGATACCATGCCAGGTGTAAGGTTTATTCACGGTGATTTTCGGGAAGATGCGGTTATTGCTGCGCTATTGGAAATAGTGGGGGAGCAGCAGGTGGATCTTGTAATTTCCGATATGGCCCCCAATATCTCAGGTATGAAGTCCGTGGATCAACCGCGGGCGATGTATTTGGCGGAATTGGCCTTGGATCTGGCGAGGAAGGTGCTGTCTCCCGGCGGGACCTTGCTGATAAAGGCATTTGAAGGGGAAGGCATGGAGGCTTTTCGACGGGAGTTACGAGTTTCATTTAAGACGCTTGTAACGCGCAAGCCTAAAGCGTCACGCCCGTCAAGCCGAGAAGTTTATATGCTAGCCAAGAACTACGTTTTGTAATAAGGTCTAAATTTAACAGTTTTGCCGATTGCGGTCATAGGGATGTTGGGGGCCAAGACGGCGGTATTTAAAGAGGTATCGACCTTTGAGTGACATGGCAAAAAATCTCATCTTATGGGTGGTCATCGCGATCGTATTGATGTCCGTCTTCAATAGTTTCGGACCGCCGCAGATGTCGGCCAAGCAAGTGCCCTACTCCGATTTCATTCAGGAAGTGCGTCAGGGCCAGGTCAGCGAAGTCATGATCGAGGGTCATACCATCCAAGGCAAGCGCGTGGGCGGTGACGAATTCATCACCTACAGTCCTGGTGATGCCGGCCTGGTGGATGAGTTGCTGAATAAGGGTGTGGTGATCAAAGCCCGGCCTCCACAGCAGCAGAGCCTGCTGATGCAGATGTTCATCTCCTGGTTTCCCATGTTGCTGCTCATCGCGGTGTGGATCTACTTCATGCGTCAGATGCAGGGTGGTGGCGGTGGTCGTGGTGCCATGTCCTTCGGCCGCAGCAAGGCTCGCATGATGGGCGAGGATCAGGTCAAGGTGACCTTCGCCGATGTGGCCGGTGTGGAAGAGGCCAAGGAGGAAGTCGGGGAGTTGGTGGAATTTCTCCGCGATCCCAGCAAGTTTCAGAAATTGGGTGGCAAGATCCCTCGCGGTGTCCTAATGGTGGGTTCACCGGGTACCGGTAAGACCCTCCTGGCCAAGGCCATCGCCGGCGAAGCCAAGGTGCCGTTTTTCTCCATCTCCGGTTCTGACTTCGTGGAGATGTTCGTGGGCGTGGGCGCGGCCCGGGTGCGTGACATGTTCGAGCAGGCCAAGAAGCATGCGCCGTGCATCATCTTCATCGATGAAATCGATGCGGTAGGCCGTCATCGCGGCGCTGGTCTGGGCGGCGGTCACGATGAGCGCGAACAGACGCTTAACCAGTTGTTGGTGGAGATGGACGGTTTCGAAGGCAGCGAGGGCGTGATCGTCATCGCTGCCACCAACCGTCCCGATGTGCTCGATCCGGCCTTGATGCGTCCCGGCCGTTTCGACCGCCAAGTGGTGGTGCCCCTGCCCGACGTGCGCGGCCGCGAACAGATTCTCAAGGTGCATATGCGCAAGGTACCCATCTCCGATGACGTACAGCCCAGCATCATCGCCCGCGGCACCCCCGGATTCTCCGGCGCCGATCTCGCCAATCTGGTGAACGAGGCAGCCTTGTTCGCGGCACGCGCCAGCAAGCGTGTGGTGGACATGCTCGATTTCGAGAAGGCCAAGGACAAGATCATGATGGGTGCGGAACGGCGCTCCATGGTGATGAACGAGGAGGAAAAGAAACTCACCGCCTATCACGAGGCTGGCCATGCTATCGTCGGTCTGCTGGTGCCGTCCCATGACCCGGTGCACAAGGTGAGCATCATTCCCCGCGGCCGTGCCCTGGGCGTGACCATGTTCCTGCCCGAGGAGGATCGTCACAGCTACAGCAAGCAACGCCTCGAGAGCCAGATCTCCAGCATGATGGGTGGTCGTATCGCCGAGGAATTGATCTTCGGGCCGGATGCGGTGACTACTGGCGCGTCCAACGATATCCAGCGCGCCACCGATATATCTCGCAACATGGTGACCAAGTGGGGCTTGTCGGAGCGCCTGGGTCCGCTGACCTACAGCGATGAGCAGGGTGAAGTATTCCTCGGCCACTCGGTGACCCAACACAAGATGATGGCCGACGAGACCGCCAAGGCCATCGATGAGGAAATCCGCTCCTTCGTCAGCCGTAACTACGAGCGTTCCAAGCGCATCCTCACCGACAACATCGACAAGCTGCACATGATGGCGCAGGCATTGATCAAGTACGAGACCATCGACAGCGAGCAGATCGCCGATATCATGGCCGGTAATGATCCGCGCCCGCCCAAGGATTGGGGTCCGGATTCCGGCTCCTCTTCTTCTTCGGGTCGAGGCGCTTCGGTGTCGAGTCCGGGCAAGAGCAGCGGCGACGTGGACGGCGGTAAGCTGGCCGGACCACCACCGGCGGAGCAACATTAAGAATAGCTGTCAGTGTTCAGCCTTCAGCGACGCCCCGCTCTGCGGGGCGTTTTGTTTTGGGAGAATCCAGGTTGAATTCAAGTTCATCGCAAAGCTGCTGAAGCTCTGAAGGATTAGTCATTCCGGATGTGGCGTAGCTGAGATCCGGAATCCAGTGCCTAAATTCCGGGATTCCGGCTTTTCTGCCCTTTGGGTATTCACCGGAATGACGTCATAGTGGAATGTATCAGATGCCGCTTCGATAAATTTTATGAAGGCTTTAACGCTAGAAAATTTTGTCTTGGAAGTATGCTTGAAAGTATGCTCAAGGAAGGGCGCGACATATACTTTGATAGCTGATAGCTGATAGCTGATAGCTGATAGCTGATAGCTGATAGCTGATAGCTGATAGCTGATAGCTGATAGCTGATAGCTGATAGCTGATAGCTGATAGCTGATAGCTGATAGCGAGTGAGCGATGGATAATTTTCTCGATTGCGCCGGCAAGCGCCTGGATTTGACGCAGCCTCAAGTCATGGGGGTTCTCAATGTTACGCCCGATTCTTTCTCGGATGGTGGGCGTTACGTTACGCCGGACGCGGCGCGGGACCATGCTCGGCGGATGGTGGCCGAGGGCGCGACCATCATCGATGTGGGGGGGGAGTCTACCCGACCCGGGGCGGCACCGGTTCCGGAGCAGGAAGAGTTGCGGCGGGTCATTCCGGTAATCGAAGCCATTGCCGCGGAGTCATCGGCTGTGATCTCCATCGATACCCGTAAGCCGGCGGTGATGAGTGCGGCAGTAGCGGCGGGGGCTGGTATGATCAATGACATCTCCGCTTTGCAGGCGGAAGGGGCTATCGAACACGTCGCGCGGTTCGATGTGCCGGTGTGCCTCATGCATATGCGAGGCGAACCGCGCACCATGCAGGCGGCACCGCAGTATCGCGATGTGGTGCACGAGATCAGGGATTTTTTAGGTGAGCGCGTCGCGGCGTGCGCACGCGCCGGCATCGCACGCCGGCGTCTGCTGATCGATCCGGGTTTCGGGTTCGGTAAAAGCCTGGAGCACAATTTGCGATTGCTTAAACATCTGGAGGATTTCAATGAGCTGGAGTTGCCCATGGTGGTGGGGGTATCGCGAAAGTCCTTGATCGGAGCGGTGCTGGATGTAACGGCGGATGAGCGGCTCTATGGTAGTATTGCCCTCGCCGCAATAGCGGTGTGGCAGGGGGCGGCGATTATACGTGCCCATGATGTTGCCGCTACAGTACAAGCGATCAAAATAACCGCCGCGGTCAGGGCCGCGGATTGATGAACATTATTTGGATTATTCACCACAAAGTACGCAGAGTTTTTTTAGGGATGGTCTGAATATTTCTAGATGATGTCATTTCGGCGCATTCCGGAATCCAGCAACTGGCTGAATAAAAGGCACTGGATTCCTGGTCTTCGTTGCGCTACGCCCGGAATGACAAAATATTCAGACCTTCCTTGGATTAATATCACAGGTTGTTCTACGCGGCTTTGCGATGAGAATTGTTTCACTTTACTAGGAGGGAGGGATAGCGATGACAGCAACCCCGCGCAAACGCTATTTCGGTACCGACGGCATCCGCGGCAGGGTTGGAGAATCGCCCATCAATGCCGAGTTCGTTCTCAAACTTGGTTGGGCCGCCGGCAGGGTATTGGCCAAGACCCAGGGAGGGGCGAGTAAGGTTCTCATCGGCAAGGACACCCGCTTATCGGGTTATATGTTTGAGTCCGCCTTGCAGGCCGGTTTGTCGGCGGCGGGGGTGGATATCCGTCTCTTGGGGCCCATGCCCACGCCAGCCATCGCCTATCTGACCCGCACCCTGCATGCCCAGGCAGGGATCGTTATCAGTGCCTCGCACAATCCCTATTACGACAACGGGATCAAATTCTTTTCCGCGCAAGGCGTCAAGCTCGCCGACGATATCGAGTCGGCCATCGAGGCGGAGCTGGAACAACCTATGCACACAGTGGATTCCGCCGAGCTGGGCAAGGCGGAGCGGGTGAGTGATGCGGCGGGGCGGTATATCGAGTTTTGTAAGAGCACCGTCCCGGCCTCCCTGGAGTTTCGCGATATGAAGGTGGTAGTGGACTGTGCCCATGGCGCAACCTATCACGTGGCACCCAGCGTCTTTGAGGAATTAGGCGCGGAGGTGATTGCCATCGGCGTCAATCCCGACGGATTCAATATCAATGAGGAATGCGGTTCCACCTTTCCCAAGGCGACCCAGATGGCGGTACTGGAACATGGCGCCGATCTTGGCATCGCCCTGGACGGCGACGGAGACCGGGTGATCATGGTCGACCATAAAGGGGAAGTGGTGGATGGCGATGAACTGTTATTCATCATCGCCCAGTCCCGCGCCCAGGCCGGTACCCTCAGCGGCGCGGTGGTGGGGACGCTGATGAGCAATTTCGGTCTGGAGCAGGCCCTGCGCGGCCAGGGTATCGATTTCAAGCGGGCGGCGGTGGGGGACCGTCATGTCATGGAGATGCTGCGCAGCGGTGGGTGGACGCTGGGCGGTGAATCCTCCGGTCACATCATTTGTTTGGATCGTACTACTACCGGTGACGGTATCGTGGCGGCGCTGCAGGTGCTGGTCGAGGTTCTGAAGAGCGGGCGCTCCCTGCACGAATTGAAAAAAGGGATGATCAAATATCCGCAATGCATGGTCAATGTGCCGGTAGTGCCGGGATTCGATGTCGCCAAATCCTCCATGATTCAAGAGGCTTACAAAGATGTATTGAGCACCTTGCATGATGAGGGCCGGGTCTTGCTGCGCCCCTCGGGGACGGAACCGGTGATCCGCGTCATGGTGGAGGGGGCGGATTCGGGGCAGGTGCAATCCCTGGCCAATCAATTGGCTGAAGTGGTGGCACGAGCCGCGATTAACGACTGAGGACGGATGCCGGCGGGCATCGCCGCTTAATCATGTCTAATGTAAAATTGATTTCTAACAACGGTATGGGTATTCTTGAGCGCCATTTTTGAGCTTGCGGGGGAGTGATGCGACAGACATTAGTCGCTGGAAATTGGAAGATGAACGGGACGCGCAGCAGCGTCACTGATCTGGCCGGCGCCGTCAAGCAAGGTATGGCGACGGTAAAGAGTGCCCAGGTGGCGGTCTGTCCCCCTTTCGTCTATTTGTCCGAAGTGGCGAAGATGCTGCAAGGGACAGCGATCGCCTTGGGCGGTCAGGACCTCTGTCCGGAAATCGGAGAAGGCGCCTATACCGGCGAGGTGTCCGGTGCCATGTTGCGGGATGTGGGCTGCAGCCATGTGATCGTGGGTCATTCCGAGCGGCGCGCGCTGTACGGTGATAGCGATGAGCAGGTGGCCCGGAAATTTTTCGCCGCTCAATCGGTCGGTCTCATCCCCATTCTCTGTGTAGGTGAGCAATTGGAGGAGCGAGAGAGCGGCGATACCGAGAGGGTGGTGGCGCGGCAGCTTGATGCGATACTCACGCAGGAAGGCGGTGTGACGGCGCTTGCCAAGGCGGTATTAGCCTACGAGCCTGTTTGGGCCATCGGAACCGGACGGACGGCAAGCCCGGATCAGGCGCAGGATGTCCACGCCTTTATCCGTGAACGCATTGCCGGGCGTGATGCCGGGGTCGCCGCCAAGGTGCAGATTTTGTACGGCGGCAGCGTCAAGGCCGGTAACGCCGCCGAATTGTTCGCCATGGCGGATATCGACGGCGGTTTGATTGGAGGCGCCTCTCTGGACGCCGAGCAGTTTTTGGCGATCTGCCGGGCGGCGCAATAGTAGGCATGAATTTTAAGGTGTAGTGATGCATTCGATTTTGTTGGTAGTGCATATATTGGTGGCGGCGGCTTTGATCGGCCTGGTGTTGATCCAGCGCGGCAAAGGTGCCGAGGTGGGGGCGGCATTCGGCAGCGGTGCGTCCAATACGGTGTTTGGCAGCCGCGGTTCGGCCTCGTTCCTGACCCGTGCCACGGCGATCTTGGCGATTTTGTTTTTTGTGCTCACCGGAATGTTGGCGTTTACCGCGACGCAGAAACGGGACATAACCAGCGTTACGGAGTTGGTCAAGCCGCAGGCGCCGGCAACGCTGGCCACTAAGCCGGAAGCGCCCGCGGCCGGTTCATCGACGCAGACCAAACCTGGGGATGTACCGGTAGTCCCGGAGAAATAGTAAAAGTATCGAGCGGTGAATTTCGAACGCTGAATTTCTTAATATGTTGTTTTGCGCTCGAATCTCACGACTCAAGGTACGAAGCTGAAAATTGCCGACGTGGTGGAATTGGTAGACACACCATCTTGAGGGGGTGGCGGCGCAAGCCGTGTGAGTTCGAGTCTCACCGTCGGCACCATGTTTGTTTTGAAAGCGGTACGTTATAACCGCATGAATTAAAATAATTTAGCGTCTTAATCCTTGCTTGACACGGTGTTTGCTTGTGCCATAGACTCCAAATCTCTTTTTGATTTGGTTAGTCTGGTTTGCCGCGTGGTATCGGGGTCTGCAAAGTGTGTTCTTTGCGGGGGGGTTAGAGACCATAACGAGTGGGTGTTGGCCGCTGCAAATGTTAGAAAACTACCTGCCAATTTTGATTTTTCTCGCAATGGGCGCCGTTTTCGGCGTTGTCCCGGTTATATTAGGTAGATTGGTCGCCCCCCACCGACCTGACAGCGATAAGAATTCTCCTTACGAATGCGGATTCGAGGCCTTCGAAGACTCCCGCATGAAATTCGATGTGCGATATTACCTGGTTGCGATTTTGTTCATCATCTTCGACCTGGAAATCGCCTTTCTCTTTCCCTGGGCCGTGGTGCTCAAACAGATAGGGATGTTCGGTTTCATGGCGATGGTGATTTTCCTTACCATTCTGGTGGTGGGTTTTATCTATGAGTGGAAAAAAGGAGCCTTGGAATGGGAGTAGCGGGCGGGCAACCGCGCAGGAAGCGCGCTGCAACCGTTACCGACTCCGATTGTCTGAATTAATTAAGCAGGGTGTTTAATCCCTGCGTCTGATGTTTAAGGGGGCGGACTGTGGGTATTGAGGGGATACTGGAACGAGGCGTGGTCACTACCACCGCGGATAAGCTCATCAATTGGGCCCGCACCGGTTCCTTGTGGCCCATGACCTTCGGCTTGGCCTGCTGCGCGGTGGAGATGATGCACGCCGGGGCGGCTCGCTATGACCTGGACCGCTTCGGGGTGGTGTTCCGCCCCAGCCCGCGCCAGTCCGACGTGATGATCGTGGCGGGAACCCTGGTCAATAAGATGGCGCCCGCCTTGCGTCGCGTCTATGACCAGATGTCCGAACCGCGCTGGGTGATCTCCATGGGGTCCTGCGCCAACGGCGGCGGCTATTATCATTATTCCTATGCGGTGGTGCGCGGCTGCGATCGCATCGTCCCGGTGGATATCTATGTACCGGGTTGTCCGCCGACCGCGGAAGCACTGCTCTACGGGGTGATCCAGCTCCAAAATAAGATTCGCCGTACCAATACCATTGCCCGCTAAGGGAAGGGAACAAGGCTCATGTCTGACAGCAATCAGGACTTAGCGGCACGCCTCGAGGCGCGTTTCGCCACTGCCGCGACGAGTTGTACGGTAGCGTACGGCGAGACCACGCTGGTGGTCGCCCGACCTAAACTAATCGAGATCTGCAAGGCGCTGCGCGATGAATCCGATTTTGCCTTCGAGATCCTCATCGACTTATGCGGTGTTGATTATGCCGAGTACGGCAAGGAAGAGTGGGAACAAACGGAACACACCTCTTACAACCGTATTGAAGAGGGCGAAGACGATGCGATGGTGACGCGGCCAAGAGCGCGTTTCGCCGTGGTCTATCATCTGTTGTCGGTGGCCCGCAATCAGCGGCTGCGACTAAAGGTGTTTTTGGAAGATGAACCGCCACGCGTCGATTCAGTAGTGGAGGTGTGGAACTGCGCCAACTGGTACGAGCGCGAGGCCTTCGATCTGTTTGGGATACTCTTTGACGGTCATCCCGATTTGCGTCGCATACTCACCGATTACGGCTTCATCGGCCATCCCTTCCGCAAGGACTTTCCGCTGATCGGCAATGTGGAAATGCGTTATGACCCGGACAAGCGCCGCGTCGTCTACGAACCGGTGAGCATCCAGCCGCGGGTTCTGGTGCCGCGGGTGATTCGTCACGACAGCCGCTACGAAGGTGAAGTTCCCGATCTGACGAAGGGGCGCTCGTAATGGCTGAGATTCGCAACTACACCATGAATTTCGGGCCGCAGCATCCGTCCGCCCACGGGGTGTTGCGACTGGTGCTGGAGTTGGACGGCGAGGTCATCGAACGGGCCGATCCGCATATCGGTCTATTGCATCGCGGCACTGAGAAGCTGGCGGAGAGTAAACCGTTCAATCAAAGCATCGGTTACATGGACCGTCTCGACTATGTGTCAATGATGTGCAACGAACATGGCTATGTCATGGCCATCGAAAAGCTGCTGGGCATCGAGCCACCGCTGCGTGCCCAGTATATCCGCGTGATGTTCGACGAGATCACCCGTATCCTCAATCATCTGTTGTGGCTGGGGGCGCACGCCCTGGATATCGGCGCCATGACCGTGTTTCTCTATGCCTTTCGCGAGCGCGAGGATCTGCTGGACTGTTACGAGGCGGTTTCCGGCGCGCGTTTGCACGCCACCTATTATCGTCCCGGCGGTGTCTATCGCGATCTGCCCGATGCCATGCCCCACTATCAGCCTTCCAAGTGGCATGACAAGAAGGAAGTGGAGCGACTCAATACCAATCGCCAGGGGTCCTTGCTGGATTTCATCGAGGACTTTACCGAGCGTTTCCCCAAGTATGTCGATGAATACGAAACTCTGCTGACCAATAATCGCATCTGGAAGCAGCGTACCGTCGGCATCGGTGTGGTGTCCCCGGAGCGGGCCATGCAGATGGGATTCACCGGTCCTATGCTGCGCGGCTCTGGTGTTGAATGGGACCTGCGCAAGAAGCAGCCTTATGAAGTCTACGATCGTTTGGACTTCGATATCCCGGTAGGCGTAAATGGCGATTGCTATGATCGTTATCTGGTGCGCGTGGAAGAGCTGCGCCAATCCAATCGCATCATCAGGCAGTGCGTGGACTGGCTGCGGCGTAATCCCGGCGCGGTGATGGTGGACAATTACAAAGTAACGCCGCCGAATCGCGAGACTATGAAGGCCGATATGGAGGCCTTGATCCATCATTTTAAATTGTTCACCGAAGGATATTGCGTGCCCGCCGGCGAGGCGTATGCGGCGGTGGAGCATCCCAAAGGCGAGTTCGGCGTGTACTTGATCTCCGATGGCGCCAACAAGCCTTATCGCATGAAGGTTCGCGCACCGGGCTTTGCCCATATCGCCGCCCTGGATGAGATGTCGCGGGGACATATGATCGCCGATGTGGTGGCGATCATCGGCACCCAGGACATCGTATTTGGAGAAGTGGACCGATGATGGCAAGCAAACGCAAGACGGATTTACTCTCCGCCGCGGTGCGTGCGGATATCGATAAATGGGTGGCCAAATATCCTCCGGAGCAAAAGCGTTCGGCGGTGATGGCGGCCTTGCGTCTGGTGCAGGAAGAGCAGGGCTGGCTCAGCAATGACTTGATGGACGCTGTAGCGGAATATTTGGATATGGAACCGATCTCCGTCTATGAAGTCGCAACCTTTTACAGCATGTACGACTTGAAATCGGCGGGCCGCCACAAGATCAGCGTATGCACCAATATCTCCTGCATGCTGTGCGGCTCGGCGGAACTGATGGACCACCTGGAAAAGAAACTGGGTATCAAATGCGGTGAGACCACCGCCGACGGCAAGTTTCACCTGAAGGAAGTGGAGTGCCTGGCCGCCTGTGCGGGGGCGCCCATGTTTCAGATCGGGAAAACCTATTACGAGCATCTGACCCCCGAAAAGGTCGATGCCATCTTGGACAGCTTAGAGTAGCGGATCATGGCGAACGAAGTCTGTTTTCAAACTTTGCAATACGATGAACCCCATACCCTGGAGACTTATCTCAGGGTGGGCGGTTATCAGGCATGGCGCAAGATCCTCACGGAAAAGACGCCGCCGGAAGAGATCATTAGTGAACTGAAGACCTCGGCACTGCGCGGTCGCGGCGGCGCCGGCTTTCCCACCGGTTTGAAATGGAGTTTCATGCCGCGCAATGCGCCGGGGCAAAAGTACATCGTGTGCAATTCCGACGAGGGCGAGCCGGGAACCTTCAAGGACAGGGATATCCTGCGCTACAACCCGCATGCAGTCATCGAGGGTATGGCGATCGCCGGTTACACCATCGGCGCCACCAAGGGTTACAACTATATCCGCGGTGAATTCTGGGAACCCTACGAGCGTTTCGAGGCGGCCTTGCAGGAGGCGCGCGCCGCCGGTTATCTGGGCAAGGACCTGCTGGGCAGCGGTATGGATTTCGACATCGATACCCATCTCGGCGCCGGGGCGTATATCTGCGGCGAAGAGACCGCATTGCTGGAATCGCTGGAAGGCAAAAAGGGTCAGCCTCGCTTCAAGCCGCCTTTCCCGGCCAGTTACGGCCTGTATGGCCGGCCCACCACCATCAATAATACCGAGACCCTGGCCTCGGTGCCCCTGATCATGCGTAATGGCGGCAAGTGGTTTTTGGATCTGGGTAAACCGAACAACGGCGGCACCAAGATCTTCTCGGTATCCGGACATGTCAACAAACCCGGCAATTACGA
>Ga0316579_10000218_pt1 | contig 17257 bp, 17 predicted proteins | sample J5NA_2_FD_203074 | JGI IMG/M metagenome (GOLD analysis project Ga0316579, IMG submission 203074) | Rhizosphere microbial communities from salt marsh grasses in Alabama, United States - J5-7_160517rDrA | ecosystem: Host-associated > Plants > Roots > Rhizosphere | place: USA: Alabama | collected... | reverse complement strand
TCCACCAAACTTCTTCGCCTGGTGCAACGTGATCGCCGCCGTCAGCGTGGTCTTGCCATGGTCCACGTGCCCGATGGTGCCCACGTTCACATGGGGCTTGGTGCGCGAAAACTTTTCTTTGGACATGAACTGCTCCTCGCAAGGTTCAATCGACCATGGATCAAGACGTCAGACACATTCGGCGCAGCTTACACCACGCGACACGGTTCCAGGGCTTCGACCCTATGACGGCAGCGCGCCGCCGGAAGTGGAGCCCATGACCGGAGTCGAACCGGTGACCTCACCCTTACCAAGGGTGTGCTCTACCAACTGAGCTACATGGGCGCATCTCGTCACCCCAGAGGGCTGGACCCCCAGCGGCGGATCCCGCTATCGCTTGGCAAGCTCCCCGGGGCCGCCTTCAAGACGTTGGAGCGGGTGATGGGAATCGAACCCACACCATCAGCTTGGAAGGCTGAGGTTCTACCATTGAACTACACCCGCGTTTGCCGAAGACCCCGAGGCCCATAGAGACTGCGCGCGGCCGGCACTGGCATCCTTTTGGTGGAGGGGGGAGGATTCGAACCTCCGAAGGCTGAGCCGTCAGATTTACAGTCTGATCCCTTTGACCGCTCGGGAACCCCTCCGAGACGAGCTGCACAGTATAAGAGGCCCGGCGCCGAAGCGTCAACCATGCGTCCCCCTCAATGCTCGCCCGTCAAACGGTCAGCCCTCCGGCCTCGGCTGCCTTGTTGCGGCTCTGCCTGTTATAGTTCGGTGGCCAACTCGACGTCCGGCGGTCGCAACACCCGGCTCGGGCTCGAACATCCAGAGACACCAATTAGACTGCGCGGGCCTTAACGATGGACGTGACGATTTTTGGCAGTGGCTATGTCGGCTTGGTCACGGGGGCCTGCCTCGCGGAGGTCGGAAACCATGTCATCTGTGTCGATGTGGACCCCGAAAAGGTCGGCCTGCTCAACGCCGGCGGGGTTCCCATCTACGAGCCCGGCCTCGATGAGCTCATCCAGCGCAACCGCAAGGCCGGGCGGCTGAAGTTCACCACGGACGCCGAGGTAGGCGTTCGTCATGGGCTGTTTCAGTTCGTAGCGGTCGGAACGCCCCCAGACGAGGACGGCTCCGCCGACCTCCGATACGTCCTGGCGGTCGCCCGCACCATTGCGGAGCATATGGACACCTATCGGATCATCGTGGACAAGTCCACGGTACCGGTCGGGACTGCCGACCGGGTCGCCGAGCAGGTGCGCGAGACCCTCGCCCGGCGCGGTGGCAAGATCGACTTCGACGTGGTCTCGAATCCCGAGTTCCTCAAGGAGGGCGCAGCGATCGAGGACTTTCTGCGCCCTGATCGCATCATCGTCGGCACCGACAACCCCCGCACCGGCGAGCTCCTGCGGGCCCTGTACGCGCCCTTCAATCGCAATCGGGACAAGGTCATGCTCATGGACGTCCGCTCGGCGGAGCTGACCAAGTACGCCGCCAACGCCATGCTGGCCACCAAGATCAGCTTCATGAACGAGTTGGCCAACATCGCCGAATCGGTGGGCGCGGACATCGAGAAGGTGCGCGTCGGCATCGGATCGGACCCGCGGATCGGCTACCAGTTCATCTACCCGGGCTGCGGCTACGGTGGATCCTGCTTCCCCAAGGACGTCCGCGCCCTGGAAAAGACGGCGCGCGATCTCGGCTATGAGGCGCAGATCCTGCGCGCCGTGGAGGCGGTGAACGAACGCCAAAAGGGGCGGCTGTTCGCCAAGATCGCCGACTACTTCGACGGGCGGCTGGAGGGACGCACCGTGGCCCTCTGGGGGCTCTCCTTCAAACCCAATACCGACGATATGCGGGAGGCGTCGAGCCGAACCTTGATGGAATCGCTGTGGCGGGCAGGCGCCCGGGTGCGGGCCTACGACCCGGCAGCCATGGAGGAGACGCGGCGCATCTACGGGGCTCGGGAGGACCTCATGCTCGTGGAGGACCCCATGGAGGCCCTGGTCGGGGCGGACACCCTGGCCGTCCTCACCGAGTGGAGCCAGTTCCGCAGCCCGAGCTTCGAGGAGATCAAATCCAGGCTGCGATGCCCGGTCATCTTCGATGGCCGCAACATCTTGGACGCACACCTGGCGAGCGCGGCGGGACTCACCTACGTCTCGATCGGACGCGCCCCCAGCAGACCAGAGTGAGGCGCCCCGAGGGGATTCCGATCGAACTCCATCCTGGCATCTGAACCGCTCGCGTCCCGAAGCGCACAAGACTCGGAACACTCCGTTCTCGAGGGGTTGAAGGCCCCCGAGAACGGCGGGCCCTCCTTGGCCCGTACGGCAGGCGCGATAGGCTGGTGCTTCCCTGGGAGCGGAAGACCCCTTGTGACCGCGGGTTGAACGGGACTACCATGGCCCGTCCAAGAAAACCCAAGAGTGCCGCCGATAGCGGCCCCACCACCGAGAGGACATTGCATTATGAATGCACGTATCGCTGTTGCAGCGGCGGCCATCGCCTGCGCGTCCGTCGCCACCTCCGCCTCCGCCGTCACCTTCATGGATGCCGCTTGGGCCTCGTCCGCCTGTTCTGCCTGGAACAGCACCCCCGCCCTCGCCAACGATCTGGGCGGCGATAAGTGGGCGGCCAACGACGGCGGCCGCGGCTACAAGATCATCCAGATGTACCGCATCAAGTGCGGGGAGGGCTCGAAGGTGGAGCTCGAGATCCAGAACAAGGATGGCAAGGCCCACTGCGCACGGGGCGGTGAGGTCAAGCATGCCACGCTCGACCCCAAGCTCGACTACCTGATGTACGCGACCGACGAGGACTGGGCGTGCATGGGCCAGGGCAAGTTCGGCTGCGGCGCGATGGGCGCCATGACCACCGGAAAGCTCAAGTTCAAGGGTCCCAAGATGGAGGCCATGGGGGTCATGGGCCCCTTCGATAAGTTCCTGCTCCTTACCGGCAAGGTCGCGGGCGACACCTCGGCCTGCCCTAAGTAAGGCGCCCGCCTCTCACCCAGACCCCTCCCCTCGACACCGGGCCCGCGGGCCCGGTGGCTGTTCGCGCGAGCAGCAGCCGATCTCCCCTCCACGCATCGTTGCGCCCTCGCCGGACTGAACCCTCCATCCTTCGCCTCAGAGCCGGGGTCGGCGCTTTTCGGACCTCGCAAAGGTTTTTGTCTCTTTAAAGAGACAATCCTAGGAGACGGCCCTGTCTCATTTTTTTTCCGCGATCGGTTGACATCGGTCAATCCTGCGGGGATCATTACGAAAAATTTGTTATAAATTTACCACGTCGGCTTCGGCCAACATTAAGCGCCCTGCGTCAGGACGCACTGATCCCCAGGAGGACCTCATGTTGCACCGTAGACTCACAGCTGTCGCCCTCGGGCTCGCGTCCGCGCTGGCCATGCAGGCCGCTCAGGCCACCAACGGCTACATGTCTCACGCCTACTCCCCCGCCGCTAAGGGCATGGCGGGCGCCGGCGAGGCAGCCCTGCCCCAGGACTCCATGAGCATCGTCGGCAACCCGGCGGGGATCGCCAAGGTCGGGCGCCGGTTCGACATCGGTGCCGCCTGGTTCAGCCCGCTGCGGGAGTACGATGGCATCGCGCCCTTTGACGCCAACGGCATGCCAACCGGCGCTATGGCGCCCATCGGCGGCGGTCTCGATGGGACCGGGACGGTGAAGAGCAAGAACAACGACTTCTTCATCCCCAACATCGGCTACACGCACCCGATCGACGAGGTCAGCTCCGTCGGTATCGCCATCTTCGGCAATGGAGGAATGAACGCGGACTACCGGTCCATCGACACCCTGATGAACCTTGGGACCTACGGGGGCAACAACCCATTCGCCAACCCCCCCGCCTACACCAACCCCATGGATCCTCGCTTTGGGACCCAGGTCCCGGGTACGAACATGATTGGGGGTGGCAATGCGGGCGTCAACCTGGAGCAGCTGGGTATCTCCCTCGGTTACGCGCGGGAGATGGCCGACAACTTCACGCTTGGCGCGAGCTTCCTGATTGGCTACCAGACGATCGAGGTCCGCGGCGTGGGCGGCTTCCAGGGCTACACCGAGACCTTCACCCAGAGCATGATCGCAAGCCAGACCATGAGCGCGGTGTCACCGACCGGACTCTCGGACAACGGTGACGACAGCTCCTGGGGCTATGGCTTCCAGCTCGGCATGCTCTGGGACATCAACCCGCAGATGACCCTGGGCGCGTCCATCCGCTCCAAGATGTACATGGACGAGTTCGACAAGTACAAGGATCTGTTCGCCGAGCAGGGTGACTTCGACATGCCCGCGGTGGCCACCATCGGACTGGCCTACCGGCCCGACGATCGCTGGACCCTGGCCCTCGACGTGCAGCAAATCTGGTACGGTGACATCAAGTCGATCGCCAATGACAACAAGCTCGCGACCAACTGCGACCTCGCGGCGGCCTTCGGGATGGGAGCGCCGGGCACCGGTTACGAGGCCAGCTATTGCCTGGGCGGCGACAACGGCACCGGCTTCGGCTGGCGCGATATGACGGTCGTCAAGTTCGGCGTCCAGTACGCGCTCAATGACACCCTCACCCTACGCGGCGGCTACAGCCACGGCAATCAGCCGATCCGTGGCAGCCAGGTCGCCTTCAACGCCCTGGCGCCGGCCGTCATCGAGGACCATTGGACCCTGGGCGCGACCTACAAGCTCGCCAGCAACTACGAGCTGACCTTCTGGGGCATGTACGCCCCCGAGGAGACCGTCAAGGGACCGGGCGCCTTCACCGGAACCCAGGCACCGGAGATCAAGATGCACCAGTATGAGCTGGGCGTGAACTTCGGCTGGCTGTTCAACTGATCGTCGTCGCCAGTCGACTCCGAGAGGCCGCCCATCGGGCGGCCTCTGTCTTTCCAGTCAGGACACCGACGGGCGACAGGGCGCCCCACGACGAGCCCGTCTGTGGCATCCTGTTCGGCATCGAGCCACCAACAGCACCCCCGTCCACACCATGGTCCAGCGCACGGAGACCCCGGCCACAGTCAGGTTCCTACTCTTGGCGGCCGTGTTGTTGGCGGGGTCAGCCTTCCTCTTGATGGTCAAGCTCATGCACGACATGACGACCCACATGGGTGCCATGACCGCCCATGTCGCGGAGATGGCTCAGGACATGCGCGCGATGCGAGACGACATGGGAAACCTGGCGCGTGACGTCTCCGATATGGCCGCCCAAATCCGCACCCTGCCCGCCATGGCGGCGGACATGGGACGCATGCGGCAGGGGATCGAGCAGCTCAGTGGCATAGTCGGCCGGGGAACCAAGCAGATGGAGCAGCTGAACCCCATGGGGGTGATCCAGCAGATGATCCCGGCCCCCCGTCGTTAACGGCCATGGCGCCCGCGCCACCCCGGAACATGAAAGTTCCGTGCGCCGCCGCCGATTCCTCACCCCACCCTCTCCCACAGATAGAGGGAGATTAGGATCGCTCCCGACGCGACTCTCACGGCAATCCCCCAGCACGACTACCGAGCCCAACGCCCCGCTACATCAGCTGGACGACTTGCTCCCGCTGAAGGCCAAGGGCCTGGGCTCCCAGCTTAAGAGCCTGGGCCGCGAAGGTCTCCAGGTCACCCCAACAGTCGTCCGTGTCCAGAACCTCGGAGATGGCCTCGCCGATCACCCGCAGCCGATACGCCCCCGCCGCCTGCTCCGCGGCCGGCGTCCGCTCTGCGCACACGTAGAGATCAGGCTCCTTGCGACCCAGGGGGATGAAGGCGAGGATGTAGCGGTAGTCGCGGGAATCGCCGCTCTCGATCTCCCCCAACAGGGAGGCGGCATAGTCACCGACCTGATAACGGTGCCTGGGGATCGCGGTCTTGATCTGGGGTCGCTCGTTCATGAGATCTGTCCTCCGGGGCTGTCGCTTGATTCCCGATGGGCAAGGTTGGGGGCCCCGAGTCCCCCGCTCTACCCCTGGCGCCTGACCCCTCTCAGGGTACGGATGAGCCCAAGGATGGGGTCGATCACGGGGGCGAGCTTGCGGCGCATCAGGGTTCCCAGGGCGGTCGGGTCGGGAAGCACCGGACGGATCACTCCATAGCCGAGCCCGGACAGAACCCAGATGGCGGCGACATCCCCTTGCAGCTCCGGCCATCTGCCGAGGCACTCGCCCAGTTCGCCTGACAGGCGGGGGCCCTGGACCAGGGTCTCGGCCTCCGCGATCAGGGCATCCATGGGCAGATTGGGGTCCCCCTCGGGCCGTAGCGGCGCGAAATAATCCCGCAGACAATCGAAGGTGGTCGTGACGACGTCCTGACTGGGCGGCTTGGCCAGCACGGTGGCGACCGTCTTGAGCCAGGTCTGACCCGCCGCCGAGGCGAGCCGCTCAAGGGAGCGCGCCCAGGGATCCCCGCTCGCGGCCAGCGCCCGAAGCTCCGCCGCCAGGGCCGGGTCCCGCTGCCCCGGGGGCTCCGGCTCCGGCAGATCGTCCGGCAGGGCCTGCAGGAAGCCCACCAGATAGGCCTGCTTGCGGGCGGATTTCCGCCACAGGTCGTCCTGCTGCTCCGGGGTGATGAGCCCCGGCTGAAGCACCAGCCGCACCGATTCCATGATGCGCTCGCTCTCGGTCTCGAAGGGCAGGTAGTCCACCAGATAGGCCGCCAACACCGGCCCCATGCTGCCGCCGACGACGGCGGGGTTCCCGAGCATGCGTCTCGCGTTCTCCGCGTCCTCCATGGCCCACCAGGCGCGCCTCGCCAGCTCATCGGTGAGGCCTGGGGAGCACACGGCCGCCACGACGGCCTCCGGCTCCCCGAGGAGCAGCAGCTGGGCGAGACTCTCGTCGCGCATCTGCCCCATGCGGGTCCAGCGCTTGAGATAGACGGGATAGCCCCCGGGAGATCCGAGGACCTGCCCGGAGATGAGCTCCCTGACCAACCGAAGGTAGTGCTCCGGCCGCGTGGTGGGGTGGAGCTCGACCTTGATCTCGCGCTGGGGAGCATCCCCCTGGGCCGCGAGCCCGTGGACCGCCATCCTGCCCTCGTCGACCCGAATCGCCAGCGGCTTGTTAGCGAGAAGGACGTTGAGACGAAAGGCGTCTTCGCAGCTCAGCTCCATCGCGTCCTAGGCCCTGCCGGCGTGTGCGCCTTGAATCGACGGATTCCGGATCTGGCGCACGGGGCTCAACCCTCCGCGGGCGGCTGATAATTCGGGTCCTTGGGGTTGAGGAAGATGAAGTGGAACTGGCCAGGCTCCAGCTCCACGTAATCCATGGTGGCCTCGTCGAGCAGGGGGACCTGCTCCGGGGCCATCACAACGTCGATGCCCTCGCAGGTCATCCGGATGTCCTCCTCGGTCCCCTCGTCGAACCCCATCCGGTAGTCGATGGACCCGTCGGACCCGCGCTGAGCCGCGAGCCTCAGGGACATCCCCTCGGTCCCACCCTGTTTGGCCGCGACCAACACTTGGGCGGCCGCTGCGGTCGTGAGCTTTAGCATGGCATGTCCTGTTGGAATGGATTCCGGTACAGAGAGTTGCAGTGTAACCCCAGGGAGTGGACAACGGGCTCAATGCGCCCGAACGCGTCTCACCTGGGCGAGAAAACGCTCCACCCAGCCCGTGTTGATGTCCCGCAGGTGGCTATAGCACGCCAGCAGGTTGCCTTGGACCACCCCGTCGTGGCACCCATCGATGCCGGTTCCCCGCAGGACCTCATACGCGTAGCGCCAGGTCGGGTCCGGCGCCAGGATGGCGGAATGATGGAACTCGTGGGCCCTGATCTCACGGGATCTGCTCGGGGGCGTCCCCTCGAGGGCCGGCCAGGGAAACCCGTGGGTCTCCCGCAGCCTGACATAGCCGCGACCCTGCGGCGTGGGCCGCATCTCCACCTCCGCGTTCAGGGCCCCCGCCATCGCGCGGCGCTGGCCCTTCCAATGCAGGCCCTTGCAGAGATACATGAGCCCTCCGCACTCCGCGTAGACCGGCCCCCCGCGGGCAACGAAGTCGGCGACGGACTCCCGCATGCCACGGTTGGCCTCCAGCTCCGCCATCCGATACTCGGGGAAGCCTCCGCCGAGGAAGAGCCCATCCACCCTGGGCAGCCCAGGGTCGCAGACGGGACTGAATTCCACGATCTCGGCCCCCCCTTCGACGAAGGCCCGCAGATCGTCCGGGTAATAGAAGCCAAAGGCCGAGTCCCGTGCGAGCCCAATGCGCACCGACTCACCCCCCGCCCGTGGCGCAGGCGGCTCGACCGCCCCGACGAGGGGCCTGGCCTCGCCCGCGAGCACCTGGACCGCCCCGAGATCGATCTGATCGGCAACCAGCGCCGCGATGCGTTCCACCAGCGCCTCGGCCTCCGCCGTCTCGTTGCTCGGCATCAGGCCCAGGTGGCGCTCGGCGATGGCGAGTGCCGGGTCACGCTCCACCAGACCCAGCACCGGAAGGTCCGTATAGTGCTCCACGGCGCGCCGCAGGTTGGCCCCATGGCGCGATCCGCCCACCTTGTTGAGCACGACGCCAGCGATCCAGACCTCCGGATCGAAGGCGCGGTAGCCGAGCAGCAGGGGCGCGATACCCCTGGACATGCCCGCGCAATCGATCACCAGCAGGACCGGGGCACCGAGCAGCTTGGCGAGCTCCGCATTGGTCTCGGTCCCGGCGACATCGGTGCTGTCGTAGAGTCCGACGTTACCCTCGATCAGGGCAAAGTCGCAGCCGGCCGACTCCCGGACGAAACTGGCGCGTATCGCCTCCCTGGACATGGTGTTGTAGTCCAGGTTGTAGCAAGGCCGTCCCGCCGCCTGGCCCAACCACAGGGGATCGATGAAGTCCGGACCCTTCTTGAAGGGCTGGACTCTGACTCCTCGGGAGCTTAGGGCCCGACACAGCCCGATAGAGACTGTCGTCTTGCCGGAGGACTTCTGGGCCGCGGAGAGATAGAGATGGGCCATAGCCGGCGTTGGGACCGGAGGGCCGAGGGGCCCTGCAAACTCAACGGAACGAGGGCGGCTTCCGTGAAAGCAGGGCCACCCGCGACGATGCGGGTGGCCCCCCGAAACCTAGGCCCCGGCGAGGGCGGGAGCCTGGGCCTGCTCGTCCGCTGGCACCGCCTGGTCAGCCAGGGACTCTGGGAGGAACTGCAGGACGCGAACACCGACTGCCGTGATCAACAGGGCGACCGCAACGCCCCCCAGCCCGAGGAGGAACTCAGGCAGCGACGGGCTGTACGTTGCCGCCTCGCCGAGGATTCCGGCCGCCGGGGTGGCCTCCAGGACGATCTGGCCCGGGAACATCTGGAGAGGGAAGGCCTGACTCGCGATGATCACCACATACATGGTCGCCAGTCCACCCAGGATCACGAGGGCGCAGGCAGCGGCGATCCAGTTCCGGTCCTTCCCGAGCTCCGGGTGATACAGGATTCCCAGAGGGGCGAGACCGCCGATCAGGACCCAACCGATCCAGAACACGGCCGTATAGGCGCCGCCGTTCAGCAGAACCCAGCCAACCAGCTCGTAGTTCTTGGCCCCGTAGAGCTTGGTGAGGAAGTACACCACCGTGAAGTAGAGGATGGCGGCGACGAAGACGCCCAGCAGGTTCTTGAGCCGGCGAAGGAGCCGGTCGCCGAGCACCCGCCCTTCCTGTTCGAAGGTAAACAGGAGGACCAGCAGGTAGATCGCCAGACCATAGGCGAACGACATGATAACGAACATGGGCGCCAGAAAGGCGGTGTCGAAGGCCTGGCGGGCCACGATGAAGCCGAAGATGGAGCCGGTACCCGTGGTGAGCGCCAGACGCCAGGCGAAGGCGAAGATCCCGATACCCTTGTAGAAGGGGGCCCCCATCCGGTCGGCCATGCTCCACAGATAGGCGACCACGATCACCATGAAGCCCGTGTACAGGAAGATGTTCCAGGCGAAGATGGAGCGGAAATTGTAGGTGGTCATGGCCACGATCAGCCGGTCTGGCCGCCCCAGATCCAAGACCAGAACCAGCAGCCCGCCGACCAACAGGGCCGCCGCGAGCAGGCCGGAAAGACGGCCAAGGGGCTTGTAGGCCGCTTTGCCGAAGACCGTGCCGATGGAGGCGATGTTCAGCGCCCCGGAGGCGGCGACGATGAGAAACACGGCGAACACGTGGGGCGTGCCCCACACCACCGAGTTGTTCATCCCCGTGACCCAGTGGCCCTCATGCTCCATGTAGAGGGCGGCCAGTCCGCCGATGCCGGCCACCACCGCCAGGATGCCGAGGATGCCCCAGTAGCGAGCCGGCGGGATACGCCACTCGCGGTAGACGATACGTTTCATCATCTCTTGCTCCCGCCGGTGCTAGATGCCCGAGTAGCGCACGCCGGTGTTCAGCGCCAGGTCCTCCCGGATCTGACGGCTCGGCATGGCCTTGAGGGCCTGGCTGATGGGGCTCTCGGGGTCATTGAGGTCGCCGAAGGTCAAGGCGTTGTGCCCCTCGGCCGCGCAGGCATCCACGCAAGCCGTCGAGGCAGTCCCGAAGTCGCGGCGGTGGACGCACAGGTTGCAGCTCTCGACACAGCCCTTGCCCCGGGGGACACGGGTGAGCTGACCGTGGATCGTCTCATGGATGAAGCTACGCGCCTTATAGGGGCAGGCCATCATGCAGTAGCGGCAGCCGATGCAGGTATGGCGATCCACCATCACGATGCCATCGGCCCGCTTGAAGGATGCCCCCGTCGGGCAGACGTCCACGCAAGGCGGGTGCTCGCAGTGCTGACACATGAGCGGGAGATTGGTCACGCGCCCAGTCTGGTTGTCCTGGAGCTTGACCTTGCGGATCCACACCGACTTCTGGCGGTCCCATTCCGCCTCGGACTGGCCCTCCGGCTTGGATTGGAGGTCCAGCCCGTTCTCCTGATCACAGGCGTCCACGCAGGCGCGGCAGCCGTCCGCACACTTGGTCGTGTCGATCAGCAGTCCCCAGCGGACCGCATCGGTCACCGGCTCGGACCGGGGCGCGGCGCTCACCGCATGGAGCACCACCCCTGGGGCCACGAGCCCGGCGGAGACGCCAGCCGCCACGCCGAAGAAGGCACGACGCTCGCCGTCGATCTTGTCTTCGTGGTGATTCATGATCACTGACCTTTGACTGCCGGCCCGCCGCCTGCCACCGCAATGCCCGCGGTCTGGTGGGCGGCGACCCCGGACTCACTGACGGGCCCGCCGTTCGGCACACTGGCGTGGCAGTCGAAGCAATTCACGGTCACGGCCGCGAAGGCGTGGCACGCGCCACAGAACTGATCCGGCCCGTTCGCCGGCACCGCCTGCCCGTCCGAGCCGGTGCTCACGTGACAGTCGATGCACCCGGCAAGGCTGTGCTTGGTGCCCCGGATACCCCCGTGAACCGTCTCGTCGCGCTGGTGCTCGATGAGCTCCATGTGGTCGCGACGCATGATCTCGGTGGGCTCGACGCAGGCGCTCAGTCCGGCGGCCTTGGACCCCTCCTTGACGAAGGAGCCCAGGTCGGCCGCCAGGACGGCCTGGGCGGCGAGCGCCCAGACCAGGCTAACGACGACGAGGCCCGCTCTCACTACGGCTTTAGCCATCGACGCCTCCAGGTTAATGACTCGAAGACACTCTTACTCACCAAGGCCCATCTTGATGTACCCGGTGGGGCAGACGTCCGCGCAGATGTGGCAGCCGATGCACTTGGCGTAGTCGGTCGCGACATAACGCCCCGTGGTGCGCTCGGACTTGTCCACGCGATAGACCGCCGTCTGCGGGCAGAAGATCACGCAGTTGTCGCACTCGAAGCACATGCCGCAGGACATGCAGCGCTTTGCCTCATCGATGGCCTCCGCCTCGGAGAGCCCGATGACGCGCTCCTTGAAGTGACCCAGGACCTCCTCGGCGCTCGGCACCTCCTCCTTGCGGAAGTTGCGCGCGTGATAGTTGAAGTGCCCGAGGAACAGCTCGTCGTGGGGGATGACCTCGGCGCCGGAGCGGTCCTCGTAGTTGTGGATCGCCCAGTTGCCCTCTGCGGTGCCACGCAGATCGCCAACCTTATCGACCTCGAAGGACTCGGGCGCCAGGTTGGCCTCGGTCATCTTGGCCAGCAGGTCGAAGTGGTGGACGTCCACCTTGGGCCGGCGACGGTGCTCGGCCTGACGCAGGAATTCGTCGATGGAGTCCGCGGCGATCCAGGCCTGACCGATGGCCGTGGTCAGGAGGTGGGGACGAATGATGTCGCCCGCCACGAAGTGGCCCGGCTTGTTCGGCACCTGGTAGAACTTGTCTGAATTCATCAGACCGCGCCCGTTGTCCAGATCCTCCAGGCCGGTGAGATCCCCGCCCTGGCCGATGGCCGATACGATGAGATCCGCCGCCAACACGCGCTCGGTTCCCTCGACCGGGGTCGGACGCCCGTCGACCATGGAGCAGTCGGCGACCTTAAGACCGGTCGCGCGGCCATCCGCGCCCTTGATGACCTCAAGGGGCATGACACCGTCAAGAATGGTCACGCCCTCGTACGTGGCATCGTGGACTTCGTGCTCGGCGGCGGTCATCTTTTCGCGGGTGAAGAGCGAGGTCAGGGTCACCTCCGCACCCTGCGCGGCGGCGGTCACGGCCGTATCGTGTGCCACATAGCCGTCGTGCACGACCGCCTCGGGCGGCTGGTTGTGACCGGAGCCGCTGATATGACCCAGGCGACGGGCCACCGAGACCACGTCGATGGAGGTGTCGCCACCACCCACGCACACCACCTTATCGGCGGTGACCTTCATGCGGCCCTCGTTGAAGGCCTTGAGGAAGGCCACGCCGGAGACGCAGTTGGGGGTGTCCTGCCAGCCGGGGACCGGCAGCCCGCGGCCGCTCTGGCAGCCGATGGCCCACAGGATGGCGTCGAAGTCCTTTTCCAGGTCGGCCACCTGGACGTCCACGCCCACCTTGGTCTTGAATCGGACCTCGATCTGGCCGAGGTCGAGGATCCGCTGGATCTCGGCGTCGAGCTTGTCGCGCGGCACCCGATAGCCGGGAATGCCGTACTTGAACATGCCACCGAGGGTGTCGTTCGCCTCGAAGATGGTGCAGGCATGGCCCTTGCGCCGCAGCTGATAGGCGGCAGCGAGCCCAGCCGGTCCACCGCCGATGATGGCGACGCGCTTGCCCGTGTCGGCCGGGGCGGGATCGAACTTGTAGCCCTTCTCGATGGCGGTGTCGCCGATGAACTGCTCGACGGCGTTGATGCCGACGAAGTCTTCCAGCTCGTTGCGGTTGCACCCGTCCTGGCAGGGTGCCGGGCAGACCCGGCCCATCATCGAGGGGAAGGGGTTGGCGTCGGTGGAGCGCCGGAACGCATACTCCTGCCACTCCATTCCGACCGGGGGCTTCTCCAGCTGGCGGACGATCTGCAGCCACCCGCGGATATCCTCGCCGGACGGGCAGCTGCCCTGGCAAGGCGGGGTCTTGTGCACATAGGTCGGGCACTTGTGCGAGGTGTCCTCTTTGAAGATCTTGTCGGTCCAGGACTCCCAGGTGTGGTCGCCGTCCTCGAAACGGCGCCACGAGGGCTTGGTCTTCATCTCGTTCACGGGCGTTGCCATCAGATCACTCTCCTTACCAATTGAACCCTTGGGTTCGATTCAGTTCGAAAGCTGGGGCGCTCGGGGCGTCCCCGGCGGAAGTCTGTACGCGCGCGGTCAATCCTCGTCGTCCTGATCGTCCTCGTCGTCGTCGGGCTCCTCGTCCTCCGGACCTGGCGTGAGGACGATGGCGTTGGACACCAGCTGATGAAGGCTGACGATCTGGTCCATCTCCATGCCGTAATAAGGCAGGACCTTCGTGAATTGGCTCTTGCAGATGGCGCAGATGGCGGCCATGTGCGTGACGCCCTTCTCCTGTATGACGTTGTTCAGGGCCTCGATCCGGGGCTTGGCGCCCTTGACCCGGAGCTCCATCAGGTCGTCGGTGAGGAGTCCACCGCCGCCGCCGCAGCAGAAGGTGCGATCGCGGATGGTCTCCTCGTCCATGTCGAAGTAGTTGTTGCAGGTGGCCCGCAGGATCGCCCGCGGGATCTCGAACTGGCCCCCCGGGGTGTCCCCCATGCGCGAGGCCCGGGCCACATTGCAGGAATCGTGATAGGTCAGAACCTTGTCGTCGTTCTGGCTCTTGTCGAAGTTGAGCTTGCCCCGCTGGATCAGGTCGTGGGTGAACTCGCAGATGTGCTGAGGCACCGGGTAGCGGGGGTCGAGGAAGTCCCAGGGACCCGCCAGGGTGTTCAGGAAGCTGTAGGCGACACGCCAGGCATGACCGCACTCGCCGAAGACGATGCGCTTGACCTTGAGCTGGATGGCGGCCTCGCGGATGCGCTGGGCGATCCGGCGCATGTTCTCGTAAGAGCCGATGAACATGCCGAAGTTGGCCGCCTCGGAGGCGTGGGAGCTCAGGGTCCAGGAGACGCCCGCCTCGTGAAAGACCTTGCCATACCCGATCAGCCCGTCGACATGGGGCTCGGCGAAGAAATCCGCCGAGGGGGTGACCAACAGGATCTCCGCCCCCTCCTCGTCCATCGGATAGCGTACCTTCACCCCGGTGTCGTCGTAGACATCCTCCTCGAGACCCTCCAGGGTGTCCTCGAGGGCCGGTCCCGGCAGGCCGAGGTTGTTGCCAATCTTGTAGACCTTGCCGATGATCTCGTTGCAGTACTTCTGCCCGACCCCGATGGAGTCCATGATCTCCCGGGCGGCCATGGAGATCTCCGCCGTGTCGATGCCGTAGGGACAGAAGACCGAGCAGCGCCGACACTGGGAGCACTGGTGGTAGTAGCTATACCACTCGTCCAGCACCTCCTTGGTGAAATCCGCCGCCCCGACCAGCTTCGGGAAGAACTTTCCGGCCAGGGTGAAGTAGCGCCGATAGACCTTGCGCATCAGGTCCTGACGGCCCACCGGCATGTTCTTGGGGTCCTTGGTGCCGAGGTAGTAGTGGCACTTGTCGGTGCAGGAGCCGCATTTGACGCAGGAGTCGAGATAGACCCGCAGGGACCGGTAGCGCCCTAGGAGGTCCCCCATCTTCTCGAGGGCCCGCTCCTGCCAGTTCTCGACGAGCTCACCGGGGAAACCGAGGGGCTCCTGGAACTCGAGCCGGGAAACGAAAGGCGAGCTGTGCGCCATGGTGTCCGGCGTCAAGGCCGGAACCTCGGGGTACTGACTCAGCTCTGGGACTTCAAACGTGGCCTTGGCCATGGTTCCACCTCAGTCTCCGGGAGGGTGCGAGGGGGCACATCCGAATCGCGCCGATGCGTTACTGCTGTTCCAGCTGCTTGGCCCAGGGGGCGACATGCCGACGCTCCCGCGGGTTGTCGACCTGGTTGCGGGTCGGACTGAAGAACAGCCCGGGGGCGTGCAACAGCTTGCTATAGGGGAAGATGATCATCAAACCCACCACCAGGAGCAGATGCAGCATGAGCAACGGATCCGCGGGCAGGGGCTGCACGTTCAGGGTCATCAGTCCCAGGAAGAATGCCTTGACGGCCACGATGTCGGTATGGACGACGAAGCTCATCAGGAGCCCGCTCACCCCGATCAGGATCAGCAGGCCCAGGATCAGGTGGTCCGAGGGCGAGGAGATGTAGCGCACGCGGTCCACCAGGACACGCCGCCCCCAGAGGCCCACGAGGCCAGCGACCATGGCGAAGCCCGCGTAGATACCGAAGGGCTGGACGAGCTGGATGGGCAGCGGAACCGGATCCAGGAAATAGCGCAGGTGGCGCAGGGTGACCAGGAAGAGGCCGAAGTGGAACATCCAGCCAAAGATCCAGGTCCACTTGTTGCCGCGGAACAGGCTCTCGAACAGCACCACTTCGCGCGCCATCCGGAAGACCACGCCGCTCTGGGTGGTTGGGGCCGGCGTCGTCGGGATCTTCAGTGGGGCCGGCGTCCGGGCGTACTGGACCACCTTGAAGGCGAGTCCCGCCACCAGCACCAGGGATGCGACGTAGAAGAGTAGGGCAAAGAGTCCCGTCAGAAACGACATGTTTCCGCTACCTCAGTGGATCCTGTCGGGGCGCCCGGAGGGCCCGCATGGGCGGGCACCCCCGGCACAGACCGTTCCCTGACGTTCCGTCAGGCGATCAGACGCAGCCGGTCGGCTTGGGCAGGCCGGCGAAGCGGCACGCCTGCTTGGCCGGGCCATAGGGGAACAGGCTGTAGAGGTACTTGCTGTTGCCCTTGTCCTTACCCATCTTCTTGCCGACCGCCTTGGTCAGGACGCGCACCGCGGGAGCGATCTGATACTCCTCGTAGTACTCGCGCAGGAAGTTGATGATGTCCCAATGCTCATCGGTCAGCTCCAGACCGTCCTGCTTGGCCATCACGTCGGCGACGCCCGGGATCCAGTCGTTGAGGTTGGCCAGATAGCCTTCCTCGTCCACCGCAAGCTGCTTGCCTTCGACTTCGATAAAGTCTGCCATTTCGAAACTCCTGTTGGTTTCTAGGGAGATAAAAACTACAACCAGGCCTGAACCTTGCCATGCTCCGCGGCGAGATCCACGAAGCCGGCGTAGTCCACGACACTGATGCCACTGATCACGCGCTGGTCAGAGAAGCCCCGAGCCCTTAGGTCCGGGCCGAGCACGTAAATCTTCACGGAGCCGAGGACCTCCTTGACGCGCTCCTCGACGGTGGTCCCGGTCAGGGCCGCATAGACACCGTCTTCGATGAGCAGCACGGCGGCGCCCGCCTGGGCGAACTTCAAGCAGGAATTCAGCGAATCCCGCTCGAACGGAGATTTGTTGACGGTATGCAGGACACTCATGGTATTCCCCTAGAAGCTGAAGACCACGTCGGCCTCGGCCATGAGCGCGCGGGCGCGCTCCGAGTCGACGACCTCGACGATGTTCTCCACCTCCTCTTCGGTCTCGAAGTCCTCCCAGGCGATCTCGACGAGGTCATCCTGGGTGAGCCCGCGGGCCTCCAGGGAGGCGCGATCCACATAGATGTTCTTGACCTCGTAATCGCCCAGGGTGCGATAGGTCGGGGAGAAGTTCTTCATCCCGATGCCGGAGGTGTCCTGGCCCTTGGTGAGCTGGTAGACCCCGTCATCGACGAACATGAGGCTGACCTCCTGGTCGAAGGCAGCACCGATCAGCACCACCTCCAGGGACTCCCACGCGTAGATGGTCCCGTACGGTGCCTTCCGATTCAGGTACATGAATTTCTTGACGATCTCGGACATGGTCGTACCCCTTAATCGCCGAAGACGACGAGACGATCGGACTGGATGGCCGCCTCGACCAGCTGACCCAGGCCGGAGATGC
>Ga0316579_10000217_pt1 | contig 17262 bp, 18 predicted proteins | sample J5NA_2_FD_203074 | JGI IMG/M metagenome (GOLD analysis project Ga0316579, IMG submission 203074) | Rhizosphere microbial communities from salt marsh grasses in Alabama, United States - J5-7_160517rDrA | ecosystem: Host-associated > Plants > Roots > Rhizosphere | place: USA: Alabama | collected... | reverse complement strand
TTAGAACCATGTGGGTTAATTTGACAGCATCCCTTCCAGCGTTCCCAACAATCCATCCAGGATTGATAACACCTGCTTGGCTTCCTGTTTCTGGATAATTAACGGCGGCAGCACCTGGACAACCGAAGGGTCGTTCCCGGCAAACACCAGCAGCAAACCGGCTTCAAATCCCAGGCGGGTCATCAAGGGACCCAGGTTGGGGTCAACCAGTTTGATCCCCATCATCAATCCCCGCTGGCGAGTCTCCGCCAGTATTCTGGGGTAGTTGTCTCTCAAGCTGTCAAATCCGCGCTCAAATTCAGATGCTATTTCCAGCACATGCTCCAGGAAGCCTGGTTCCTCCAGGATATCCAGAACCTGCAGGGCGGCGGAACACCCCACCTCCGCCCCGCCAAAGGTGGAAATGTGGATGAACGGGTTTTCATGCATAAAAGGGTGCAGGTGCTCCCGGTATAGAGTTGCTGTTATTGGGTACATTCCACCGGAAAGCCCCTTGCCGGTGACGATGATATCCGGGATAACCCCGTAGGTATCGATGCCCCACACCTCCCCGCAGCGACCGAGCCCGGTCTGGACCTCATCCTGGATCATCACCGCCTCAAACCGGTCGCACAGGTCCCGGACCTGCGAGAAGAAATCATCCGGCGGGATCACAATCCCGGAGGTGGCGGGCACTGTCTCAAAAATCACCGCTGCCGTCTCAACGTCCATCTCCCGTTCAAGCGCTTCCGCATCCCCGAAAGGGACCTGCACAAAATCGGGGGGCTAGTGGACCGAACGGCTCCCGCCACTGCTCGTCGCCGGCAGCCAGCGCCAGCCCGGTATGCCCGTGGTAGCCGCCCAGGGCGGAGATCACTTTCGGCCGACGGGTATGCGCCCGGGCAAGCTTGATTGCCATATCGATCGCTTCCCCACCCGAAACGCCGAATATCACCCGGTTGATGTCCCCCCTGCAGATACCAGCCAGCCGTTCCCCCAGTAACCCCCGGGCTTCACTGACCAGGTGGTGGTTGCCGATATCCAGCTCAGCCAGCGCCCTTTCCAGCGCTTTGACCACCCTGAGATTGCGGTGCCCAAGGTTGAAAACCCCGCCGTTGCTATGGCAGTTAATCAGGCGCTTTCCATCCAGGTCCCACAGGTAAATGCCCTCCCGCTTACCGGCAATAAAATCGATTCCTGCGTTCCTGAAAAACTCAACCTTGCCGCTCGACACATACTCTTCAAACCTTTTGTTGATCGCTTCCCGGTTATCCTGCCCGATGACTGCCATTTTTACCTCCTTTTCGTATGCGATTCATAAAAAACTTCTGCCTCGACGTTACCGTTTGATTTTCGGTGGTATCGGATAGCGGTATTCCTTATGTAAAATGTCCCGGTAAAGCCAGCGGTCAAGTCTGCGCATATTGAGGTATAACCACCAGATAAATGCATCCTCGCGGTAAAACGAACGCAACTCATTTTCTTCGATGGGCTCGATTCCAAATTCAGCGCATTCGCTGTCAAAGAAATCATTGGCAACACTCACCAAACTCGGAATAAGCTCGGGACGCTGCTCCTTGTAAAAGTTAGCCAGCAGGTCAACCGCCACTTGCCGGAAGTCGTAGTACCGGTCCGTCACCTCCTGCAGGAAGAACACCCTCAAAATCCAGGCGAGCATCGACGGCGCGGCGCGCAGGAAAAGTTCAGTGTCCAACTGCTCTACCCCATTCGTGCGCAGCAAGGGTGTGCTGGTGTCAACATAACTAAGGCAGCAGTCCGGGCGGATTTCCGGATTTTTTGAGTCAAAATCTTCGATCACCCAGTTTGAAATCTGCCCGTCGATTCCGACATCCCAGTCGCTTTCACTGTTATTGAAATCCCATACTTTCTTGAGCTCGTTCAGGGTTCGTTTAAGAAGCATCCATACCATCTCTGCAGGGATCATGTGGATAACCTGGTTGCCGATTGTTGACGGCTTGAATTTCTCCTGGATGATGAAAAAAACCGGCCTTCCCATTCTTGATTCAAACACCGCATAACCGTTTAGAGGCATATTAATCCCGATATCCCCCTCCAACTTGCGGTTATATTCAATGAACGTCTCCAGATAACCCCCAATCTCTTCCCAGGTTTCAAAAATCGGCATCATCTTGAACGCAAGCCCCTGCATATTCTGCTCTTTAATTTCAACAACGATGCTCATCTCCCCGTATCCCAGCACCCGGCAGGGTATCCGGCAGCCCTCCGGGTTCTTCAGGTCAAATTCACGTTCAAACTGCTTAAGCATTTCAAAATCGACATCGTACCCGGGTGGATTCTGCAAAATTTCGCCTCCAATTCCGTTCATACTCGCCGCCTCCTTTTCGCTGTAATCAACACAACAGCTTGTTCGCTTCTTTTTAAAAGTTCCAGATATCGCTGAATTCCGGACAACCGCCCCAGTAAATACACCAACCTGCAATCAACAGCAACGCTAACAGGCAGCTGATGAAGTAAAAGGAAGTTAATGGCCCAGTTTTCAGTTTATCCCTGCCCCAAATCAAAATTACCAGCGGGATTATGATTGTGAAAGGGATTCCCAATGGAGCAGTCCCGGCTTCAATCACAATCGCAAAAAGCGTCAAACCGTGCATAACCCCTGCTGGTACGATCCATCCCCATGAAACCTGCTCTTGTCCCTGCTTTTGCCTCCATTCCACATAGACAAGAAAGGCAGCCAGGCCAAAAATTCCCAGGTGCCACAGGTAGTGGCTGAGAACCTCATCATAGAATTCAGTCAGGATATAAGCATCCCCGTGGCTGATTTCTTCGAGCAGGTGCCCGATCGAGTTAGCGGACAGGTGCATCCCTTGTCCTTCCGCCCACACCCCCGCCAGCAGTACAAAAACCAGGCTTTCCGCTAACGGCGCCTTTTCACCCGATGCGTACCAGAACAGCAGCCAGTACAGGGGCAGCAGGACCAGCGGGGTCAGGATATCCAGCGCATCCCCCTGGCTCATCAAGGGAATTATCCGGCAGTTATCCCACAGAAACGCCGGCAGAATCAGAAAGAGCAGAAAGAGGATTGAAAATAAGAGGATCAATCGCGGCAACCTGTTCATCAACCACCACCTTATTTATCTGCAATTTTAAAAGTGTCCTAATATTTCGAATTCCCTGAAGTTAAATCTTCCATCTTCTTTCCAGGTGGATTCACCACCAGCGTCAAACCCGCTGCCAGCACGGCTGTTCCAGCCAACATTGCCTGGAAACTGAACATCCCGGACGAGATAACGTTCAGAAACATCCACAGGAACACCCACCCGTAGCGCAGGATCAACCAGCCGAAGGAGTAAATCAGCATGTACAGCATCAGCCCGCCCAGGATCAGGAAAAGGATGTCCAGCAGCCTGCCCGCCCCCTTTCGCCCCCGGATCAACAACCAGAACAACACCGGGACCATGAATAATAACGAGAAGGGGTTGGCGATCAGGATAGAAATCCCGACCAGTCCGATCACCAGGAAGGCGAAGCTGCGGTAATCCACCCATTCCAGGGATACCTTTTCGCCGACAAACTTCTGCACAAGCCAGCGCCCGGCTGCCAGGAATAGCGCCAACCCGATTAAAAACAGGAACACCGCCAGCCAATCTGGATTGAGCATTTCCGGGTCCTTGGTGGTCGCGGGGTAGAGGTGGTACTCAACCAATATTCCAACTTCGACAAACAGGTACAGCAGCAAGACCGAAGCGACCAGCGGCAGCCAAAGTCCCAAAAAATGTGGTACGGCTCCTTTCCAGGCATTTATCTTCTCTTCAAATTTTCTCCCCCCGCTGAAATAGCTCACCGCGAAGAACAACCCTGTAAATACAATAAAAATCAGGTGGAGCGGCAGTCCGCGCAGGGCGCTCTCGCTGTTTTCAAAATACAGGTAGGGACCGGACTCCTCTGGAAAATCCTCCATCGATAGGAGCTGCCGGATCCAGACCTCGCTCAGCAAGCCGGATTGTTCCATTGCTTCTGGGGACTGGTTTTCCATGTTATCGTCCGGATCGTGCCAGAGCCTGTAATGCTCATCCCCTATTTCGGATGGGTATCCCGCGCTGAATCCGAGCGCAGGCACGCCCGCCGCCACCATTGGTCCCTGGTCGGTTAGCGAGATCGGCACCGCCTGGTCAAGCGCCTGGTCTACAGGCGTCTTAATCACGACCTCCCACAAACCGCCCACATCCCGGGCGGCTTCTTTGATCATCAGCGAGATCCAGATCGGGCTGTAACCGCTGAACTGCCCGACTGACTCCAGGATCATTTTGTCGTAGTAATACCGCCCCAGGTTATCCAGGGACAGGCCAGCGATGATATTACCCGGGTTGGGATGGGTCTGGATGTAGCGCCGGCTGCCGATCATGCCGTATTCCTCGGCGTCGTCCACAACAAAGACCAGCGTGTATCTTGGAGGTTCTTCAGCCCCGAAAATCTCCGCCAGGTGCAGCAGGATCGCCACCCCGGAACCGTCGTTATCGGCTCCCTCGATTGTGGTCGGCGCGATGTCATGATGCGCCACGACCAGTATTTCCCGTTCATCCACTGTGTCCACACCAGGAAGCCGGCAGACAACGTTTCGAAGTTGGACCGGTTTGCTGTAGTTGATGACCTCCCAATCGTCAAACTCGCAGTTCCAGCCATATCCTTCAAGCTGCTGGCGAAGCCATTCGGTCCCCAGACGGCTCTGCTCCGTACCGCTGACCCGACGGGTAAATGTCGTTACAAATTCCTCTTCCAGCTCATAAGCATTCTCTCCGGAGAACCGCAGCACTGAAGGGTCAAAGGACAGTTCCATCTGCGGCACGGGCGCGCAGGCAACAAGTACAATTACAACCAACAACATGGACAGTATCCGTATCGTACGCATCCTTCTCCTCCTTTAATATTGAGACCGCGGATATTAATTTTCCATTTTTAGGGTTTTTTCCAACCCCTGGTGAAGTGACTCTTCAGCCGACTGTACCAGGTTCCGGATCGCTTCCATAATATCCTCGGTCACTTCTCTCAAATTGCGGTAATTCCGCTCTCTATGATTCAATCTCTCCAAATTACGCGCTTTTCCCACCTGGATATAGCACCTGCCTCCAAGCTGCCACCGCCCTGAACTGACCCAACCTTCCCTTCTCAGCCGGATCATCCTGGTGAACTGACTAGGGACATAAAAACCTACCGGAACAAGCGGCGCGCCGCTCTCCTGCGCCAGCAGCGCCGCCCCGATCCCGCCGCGCAAAATCTCGCCTCCGTGGTTCAGGCGCCCCTCCGGGAAAATCGCCACGGTATAGCCCTGCGATAGTTTCTCGCACGCTTGTTTTATCGCCCGGCGGCCTTTACCGGCACTGACCGGGATCTGATCCGATAACCGCAGAAGTGTGCCGAAGAAAGGGATTTGAAATACAGTTTCCTGGATAAAAAAATAGACTTTTTCCTGGACGATAAACGGCAGGAAGAAGCCATCGGTCGCGTTCGGGTGGTTTGCGACGAGAATCTTGGGGCCGGATACGATATTTTCACGCCCCTGGATTTCAAATCCTTTCACGCAAAATTTTGTGTACAACCACGGTATCCCTTTGGTGAATTCGTACCAGAAATCCATAATCAAACCTCACTTTCGTAAATATTCAACGCTATCCCATATTATGAAAACCAGACTGCCAAAACAAGAGGTTCGACTGCCAAAAACTGCCAACTTTTTCACCCTCCCGGATTAAACAAAATAAAAATACCCAAATTACCCGTGTTTACGGGCTTATGCAGGTACTGGTGTGGTTCTGCTTGGCCTTTTGCGGTCAGGTTAATGCCGCTTCCATCTCATTCAGGATGCGCGCCAGAGAACGAACTGCAGACCGCCTGGTTCTGTTGAAAGTCCCTTCCGAAATATAGAGCTGTGCCATGATGTCGCGGTTTAATCTATCTTCCAGGTATGCCCCGTGTAAGATCATATAAGGGTACCACTCTCGCCCAACCGGTTGGGATGGCTTTCCGTCTTCCGGCCGGAGTTTATCCACTGCATCCACCAGGACGCTATTGAGCGCTTTCCCTCTTTCAAAATAAGTTACCTGCTCAGGGGGCATACAATCTGCGACAAGCTTCAATTTCACCAGGCTTGAATCACCCAGGTAGCCGTAATCATTTATATGCCTCAGAGCTTCTTCCACCTCTTTCACAGTAATTTGGTGTTTTTTGGGAACAGGTTTGTGCTTTATTGGTGCAGTTCCGTCAGCCGTCGCCTTGAAATATTCGGCATCCCTCGCAGCGCTGCTGATCATTTCCGCAACCTGGTCGCTCGGGTAAAGAAGTTTTCCCGCTTCAGTATGGGAATAATTCACACCGTTGACCGGCCTGCCCAGGATAATCGCCCCTATCTGGATAGTCTCAGCGTACAGCGGGAGGAGCAATGCGGCATCATCAAGGGGAATCCGCATGGAATCTGGCTCCAGGTGAACTAAATCATCGGCTTGCAGCTCGGAGATTGTGATTTCTCCAGGCTCATTATCCCAATGGCAGCTGCTCAGAATTTCCGGTTTCCCTCCGCTAAAAACCATGATTAAACCGTAGGTTGCCCGTACTGAATTGCACACGCTATCTAACCACAATGCCAGGAATTCTTCCAATCCTGAATCCAAGGTTGGATCAGCCATTTTTCGGAGTTCAGCTTTCAGGTTTCGATAGTCCTGGCTGAACAGGCTGAAATCAAGCCTTCGCCGGGAAAAGTCGAGTATTGAATGGCTGATAATAGCAAGCAGCATAACAAATAAATAGACTGCCGGAGGCGTCCCAAACAACTCCCCGAAAATCCAGGCTATCAGAAGATAGAAAAAGGTTATAAGGGAAATCGAAATCACACTGAACAGGAAATCGCGCCGGATAGTCCTGCTCTCAACGAGGGCGCTGTAGCCCGCCACTCCGTAACCTATCATTACAACAGCTGTTCCCAGGCTAAATGACAGGACTACCCTCGGGATAGATAACTCAAAGATTGGCGCAGCCAGCGAAAACAAAGGGACTAAACCAGCGATCATTGTTGCATATCCAAGTGAAAGAAACTGTTTACGGGGCGCTCCGGGAGACGCCCTGTTAGCAGAATTAAACAAGTTGTACAGATTAACCACAATGCACAAAAGTAGCAGGGCAATGTAAGCGAAGAAAAACCCGCCTGGTTTTAATGTATTGAGAAACAATGGATCACCAGACGCAGAATCGATCAGCAATTTTGTTCTAGTAAGCAGAATAATTGCGGATACTGCGCAGGCATATCCGAAAATCACCCAGGCGAGCCGGATATAGTCCATCCTTCCAGGGCGCATTAATGTTGTCGCATGCAGCCAGAATGCGACTGTAGGGATCATAAGCCAGCCCTGGAGCCATCCGACCCAGCCCAGATCATATATTTTTGAAGTCCAGAATGGCACCAGGAACTGGATCCATTCGGGCGATTCCGGACCTATCGGTGGTGGAATTAACGCTAGGAGTGTATTGAGAAATAGCCCTGCCCCTGACCACAATGTCAGTCCGGTCAGCCAGGCGACCGGACTGCGCGGGCTTCGGCTGACCACATAAATGCCCAGCCAGACCGCAGCGCCTAGGAAAATATAATTTGCTAGAACAGTGATCGTGGTCAGCATTTACACTCGTTCCAGGTGTTTTTAACGGATTAATATCCGGTCAGTATGCTTCAGTTTTTGATGGGAGCAGTATTACTTTTTGCAGGTTACTGGTCCCCCCACTGAGAGTGGTGTAATCTTCGGTGAATATTAAATTTTATTAATAAATTATACACTTAATGTTTTGTTTGAGCAATTCGGTCAGGAAATGGGCTATTACCCCCACAAGGATTTTTACTTGGTCAATAATCCTCTACTGCGCAAGGGGAATTTATCCAAGAAAATGAATTATACTGGTCTGCGATTATGAACGAGCTGCTCTTGATGTTATCCGGCGGAGACCTGCGCTCCGATGGCCCTTCAAACCTGGTTGCGGAGATTGTGCTCGCCAATCCGGGCTTGCTCCAGGACCTGATGGAAGCCCCGCAGGTGAAAGATGAAGTCATTCGTGGCCGGGCAGCGGACTGCCTTGAAAAAATTTCCCGCTCAAAACCGGAGATATTCCGCCCGCATGTTGATCAGCTTCTCGGCGCTTCCCGGGGTGAATATCTTCCAATGGCGCGCTGGCATTACGCGATGATATTCGGCAATCTAGCGGTTTTCGAAGACCTATCCAGAGAGCTGGTCGCCGCGCTTGGCGAACTGCTCAATGATGAGAGCGTATTTGTAAAAAGCTGGGCGATTTCAAGTCTGACGATATACGCCCGCATATTCCCGCTTTTCAATCCAGACATCACCGCCGGCATCCAGGTTCACCAGGACGATGAAAGCGCTGCAATCCGCTCCCGGGTCCGAAATGCCCTTGAATGCCTGCTCAACCCTGCCAGACCGCTGCCAGAAGGCTGGGTTAAGAGCGAACGGCTATTGGAAAAGTATCCGCAGTTAGCCTGAACCAGTCCAGGTTTCAAATCAGCAGGATATAATCACCGGGAAAACCAGCATGAGAGCACCAAAATGACACCAGATATCCACTCCCAGAATGTTGAAATTTTAGGGAATCTGGGGGCGCTTAATGGCTGAACCAGAATCTGATACCGATCCCAAAATGCGGGACTCTGATCCAGTTCTGGACGAACTGAGCCGCAAGCGCATTCCTTATCGGGTGTTCACCCACCCCAGGCGGCTGCGTTCGCTCGAACAGGCTGCGGAAGAGCGCGGTCAGCATCCCGGTCAGGTCGTGCGCAGCATCCTTTTCCGCTGTTCTGGAGGGAGCTTTGTGATGGTGCTCGCCCCCGGTCCCCGGCAAATCTCCTGGCCGGCTTTGCGGCGCCACCTGGGCGTCTCCCGGATCAGTATGGCCAACCGGGATGAGGTGCTCGAGCAAACCGGATACCCCACCGGCGCGGTCTGCCCCTTCGGTCTGTCCCGGCCCATGCGGGTAATCGCCGACGAGTCCCTGTTCGACCTGGATGAAATTTCTATCGGCTCGGGAATCCGCGGGCGGGCTTTGATCATGAAGTCAGCCGACCTGCGCCTCGCCCTGGGTGAGGTCGAGACAGGCAGTTTTCTGGATCAAACTCCACGCCCAACCGCAGGAAGCCAGGGGTGAAAACACAGCCCAAAACTGAAACCGCCCGGCGGCATACATCGCCAGGCGATTTTTTTCAAAAAGCAAACAGTCAGAATGCAGGCAATCGCGCTAAACGGGATGGCGCCCACCCCACCTTTACGAAGCGCTGTTGATCACAAGCGCCGCAATCACCCCCGGGACCCAACCCACCAGTGTGAGCAGGGTTGTGATCAAAATTGAGCCGCAGCCCTTGTCTAGCACAGCCAGGGGCGGGAAGATCACGCATAATAAAACACGCAGGCAACTCATTTGGTTCTCCCTTCTATTTAAATATTCCAGTCTGATAGGATACTCTCAGACTCCGTATGGATGGACGCATCCATGTCCAGGTTAAATCTACCAGACCTGCAGCGCCTCTTCCATAGATTATCTACGCCAGGCTGTAAAAAAAGTTGCATCTTCATGCATTCATCTCCTAATATACATCTTTACGTATACATCCTCCTGTATACATCCTTGACAAGAACATTTGTTCTATTTATAATGGCTCCTGGACAGCCCACCCGGCTGGCAGGAACGGCAGGCATGTTATTCTGGCAGCAATTGATCGACAATCTGGGTCTTACCCCCACCCGCAAAGAAACCTTCTCTCTGGACGGCGAGTTGGTCGAACACGTGCGCGCCCTGGCAGAGCTTGAGCAGCGCCCGGCGGACGAATTGGCGGCTGACCTGATCATCTCGGGGCTGGCGCAGCGCGACATGGCCCAAGAAAACTGGCGGCGCTGGCATTCGCTCTCGCCGCGCGAGCAGCAGGTGGGCGCCCTGGTATGCCTGGGTTACACAAACCGCCAGATCGCAGCCCGACTGGTGATCTCAGTCGAGACCGTCAAGTCGCATATCCGCAACATTCTCTACAAATTCAACCTGCACAGCAAGCGCGAACTTGGGCTTCTGCTGGGCGACTGGGATTTCAGCGCCTGGGATTGACCCCCTTCACGATTATATGCTTTAAGCGGTCCTCCCGGCTTCGTCCACTCCCAGGTGTGACAGCAGGATATCCAGCGGCCAGTGGCGGTGTTCGTTAAATGCTGCTCTTGCGTCAGCCTGTGCCCGCTGTTTCTCCTCGCGGTGCCGTGAGAACCGGCCTGGAGGGGAGATTCCTTCCAGCTGTTCTGAGATGCCCGCAACAGTGCCGTCGCTGTTCCGGATGGCATCCTGGACGTACTGGTTCAGGTACTGCTGGTAGCGCTGGATATCCATGGTTTAGGTGTAATTAGTCCTCTTCTTCGCTCTCTTCAACCGCTTGGGCCGGCGAGTCCATTGCTGCTGCAGCGCCCAGTTCCGCCGCGCCTCCCGCGACTTCATCAACCCCTGCGCGGGCGATTTCCCTGGCTGCCGCTGCGCCTAATCTAGCTGCAGTCATCTTCTCGGCGCCCTCTTCAGCCAGGTCCAAACCAGCCTCAGCCAGCAAATCGCTGCGCTCCGCCAGCGCCTCGGATGCGGCGGCGCGCGCCACCCCTTCTGCAACCTCTCCTGCGCCCAATTCGGCTACCTCCATGCTGGTATCTGCCATCACATCCGCAACGGCCCTCGAGCTGACGGACTGCAGCATCACATCAACCGAAATCTCCTGCAGCACAAGGCCGCGATCTTCCAAGAACGCAGATAGGACCGGCATTTCCAAATAACTGACCACATCGCTGACTGCCCACAATTCCCCTGCGATGCGCGCCAACTCCAGGCCTCGCTCCAGGTCTTCCTCGCTCATCATGCCCACCAGGGCGCTCATCACCCCGACGTCCTCCGATGCTGCCAGCATGCTGGCGCCTTCGGAGATGTCCTTCACCCCAGCGGAAGCCACAGCTTCGCTCAATCCCGCCATCCGGTCAGCAGCGATTGTTGCATCCATTGCGCGTGTCAGGTCGCTGGCGCCTTCCACCATTTCAACCGCACTGTCTTCCGCCAGCTCACGCGCAACCTGGAGAGTTTCTTCGCCGGCAGCCATGTTCTCCATCCCGCCCAACGCGTTCTCTCCTGCAATTTTTCCAATTTCCCCGTTTGCATTCTTTGTCTCCGATTTCCGGGTATCTTCGTTTTGCGCCATTCTGTATCACTCCTGTAATTAATTTTATGCTCCAATTATGTTAATCTGTAATTCTAACATCCAAATTAGGCTGTTTTGCTTAACATTCCTGAAAAACCGGCTGCGATTCTCCGGTATTGACTTGAATCATAAGCGGTGATATCCTTGCCGAAATGTTTAAGAACGCCGGCCTGTCAGCGCACCGCGCTCGTCGTAGCTGTGATCATCACCATCCAGCAGGAGTGGTCTCTGAGGCGCGGCGCTTTAATTAATTTCAGCAAATACTCTCACACAAATTCACCCAAACCACCCTCCTGACTGGAGGGTGGTTTTATTTTAAATGTGAAAATAATCTTATTCCTGGAGGTAAAGATGTCTGAATCAAAAATTAAAAAGGTAGTACTTGCTTACTCGGGCGGGCTTGACACATCAATAATTGTACCCTGGTTGATCGAGAATTATGGCTGTGAGGTCGTATGTTTCACCGCCGATCTCGGGCAGGGCGGCGAACTTGATGGGTTGGAAGAGAAAGCAATCGCCAGCGGAGCCAGCCGGGTCTTCATCCAGGACCTGAAAGAGGAGTTCGCCAGCGATTATATTTTCCAGGTTGTGCGGGCCGGTGCGGTCTATGAACGAAAATACCTGCTGGGAACTTCTATGGCGCGACCGTTAACAGCCAAACACCAGGTCGAAATCGCACACCAGGTTGACGCGGATGCGGTCGCCCACGGTGCAACCGGCAAAGGCAACGACCAGGTCCGCTTTGAACTCACTTATATGGCTCTCGATCCGCGCCTGAAAGTGATCGCTCCCTGGCGCGAGTGGGATATTCGCTCGCGCAAAGATGCCATTCAATATGCACAGGAGAGGGGGATCCCGGTCGCTGCGACCGTGAAATCCATTTACAGCCGGGATGCCAACATGTGGCACCTCTCGCATGAAGGCGGCAAATTGGAGAATCCCTGGCTTGAGCCGGAACCGGACCTGCTCCAGCTAACCAGCACGCCGGAAGACGCCCCTGATAAACCGGAGTACGTCGAGATCGAATTTGAAGCCGGGGTGCCCTTCGCTGTAAACGGGGAAAAACTCTCCCCGGCGAATCTGGTCAAACGCTTGAATCAGGTCGGAGGCAGGAATGCGATCGGGGTGGTCGACCTGGTGGAAGGGCGCCTGGTTGGGATGAAATCCCACGGGATCTACGAAACACCCGGGGGAGCGATACTGATGGCTGCCCACCGAGAACTCGAGTCAATCGTGCTGGACAGAGAAACCATCCAGTACAAGGATATGCTGGGATTGAAATACGCCGAACTGGTTTACAATGGAATGTGGTTCACCCCCCTGCACGAAGCCCTGGACGCCTTTGTTGACAGCACCCAGGGTCCAGTGACCGGGGTTGTGCGGCTAAAACTTTACAAAGGCAGTATCATCCCCGCCGGGAGGAAAAGCCCATTCAGCCTGTACCGGGAGGATTTCGCCACCTTCGGGCAGGACGACGTTTATGACCAGTCCGATGCGGAGGGTTTCATCCACCTGTATGGACTGCCTTTGAAGGTGCGCGCTCTCAATGGGCTGCCGGTCTCGAGTCTGGATATTCCCAAACCCGACTACTCCCGCTTTAAGAGGGACTGAGGGTTGTAGACACAACATGTTGAAGAGTTTTTATTTTTCATTACTTTGGAGGTGCCGGTCCAAACCCGACTGCAAACAACTGGGCCCGCTTTAAGAGGGACGGAGCAGGGAGTAACATTATTATAGAAATGGGTTTAAATTCGGTCTTCGCGGTTTAACACAATCCGATAAAGTAACTCTTCTTAAACGGATTAATCTGAAAATGCAAGGAGCAATCTATGAAAATGTGGGGTGGTCGTTTTTCTGAAGGGACTGATCCCGTTGCCTGGTCCTTCAATGCCTCCATTAAGTTCGACCAGCGCCTTGCCCCCCAGGATGTGCGAGGCAGCATCGCCTGGGCAAAGGCGCTGGAAGACGCTAATGTTTTGAGTTCGGCTGAATGCCAGAAAATCCAAGCTGGGCTGGAGATTATCCAATCGGAGATCGAGGATGAGAGTTTTGAAATCCTGGAAACGGACGAGGATATCCACAGCGCAGTTGAGCGCCGGTTGGGGGAAATCATCGGCCCGCTGGCAGGTAAGCTTCACACTGGTCGCAGCCGGAATGACCAGGTCGCGACCGATCTGCGCCTCTGGCTGCTGGATAACCTGCTTCAGCTCGATCAAAAAATCATGAACCTGATGGTAGTTTTGCTCGATAGAGCGGAAAGGGAAATCGATGTGATATTACCCGGTTTCACACATCTGCAGCATGCCCAGCCGGTATCCATTGCGCACTGGTGGCTCTCCTACTTCTGGCCGCTTGCCCGCGATCGGGAACGCTTTGCTGGTTTGGCAGAACGGACCGCTGTGCTCCCGCTTGGTTCAGCAGCTCTGGCGGGGACCCCTTACCCGGTTGACCGTTTTGCCCTGGCGGAGAAACTTGGTTTCAGCCAGCCTTGCCAGAACAGCATCGACGGTGTATCGGACCGCGATTTTGTGGCTGAGTTTTTATTCTCCGCCTGCTTAACCGGGATCCACCTAAGCCGGTTGTGTGAAGCTGTAATTCTATACGCTTCAGCAGAATTCGGTTTTTTTATTTTGCCGGAACGTTTTGCCACCGGATCCAGCATTATGCCCCAGAAATTGAACCCGGACGTATTCGAGCTGGGACGTGCCAAAGCAGGGACCATGCTAGGATATTTAACAGGCATGCTGGCTGTTCTTAAAGGACTTCCTTCCGCTTATGACAAAGATCTTCAGGAGGATAAGATACCGCTGTTCTCCTCTTTTGATATCCTGTCTAGTACGCTCTCGGTGCTTAAAGGCGCGCTGAAGGACCTGAAACTGGACTCAAGCCGGATGTCAATTGCTGTCAGCCCCGAATTAATGGCGACCGACCTGGCTGATTACCTTGTGGATAAAGGTGTCCCCTTCCGGGAAGCCCATAGAATAGTTGGAGAGGCAGCCCGCTTCGCCGCAGAAAGGAAACACAGGCTGGATGAAATAGGGTTGGAAGACCTTAAAACCATCAGCCCCAATTTTGATGAAAGCGCCCGGGCAGTATTAAGGTCCGAATACAGCGTAAACAGGAGAAATACATATGGAGGCACAGGAATAGAAGCTCTTAAAGAACAGATAAAAACCGCCCGCCGGTTGATCCGGAGCGAGTAGTTATAGATTTACAAACCGGTCTGGCGTTTCAAAAAACCACAGCTCGCGTTGACATTCTTGCAGTTAGTGTAAAAAACAAACGAGGCCTTGCTAGCAAGGCCTCGCTGTGTTTTCAAAAAGCTTACTGTAGACTAAGTCGCCTGTTTACCACTCGTGGGTCTTGTCGTACAGGTATCGCCAGCGGCAGAGACCACGGGCCGGGATCCTCTTGGCGCCAACATACCAGTACAGGTAGGTGCCGAAGCCGCAGCCGCGCTTCCAGTAAACATTGAGGCGCAGGTCATCCCAAACATCGTAAGTCAGGTTCTCTTCATCAAAGAAGTCGAAATCTGCGTAGCGCAGGGTCAGCCAGGTCTGGTACATGACCTTTTCCATTGTGGGCTCGCCGTAGTTCGGCTCTTGCACAATATCATCCCCATATTGAACCCGGCGGGTCGGGGTGCCGTATGCGCAGGGCACAAAGTTCAGGCGCACGTTGCTGGCCATAACCAGCTGTCCGCTGCTGCTCACACCTTCGCAGGAGTCGTACTTGCCCGGACCGTAGGTGGTGGTGCGGGTGTACACGTCCTCAACAACAGTGAAGACCCTGACAGTCGGGAAGGTCTTGGTCCCGGCAGGGATCGTCAGGTAGTAGAACTGCTTGCCGATGTCTGAACCTTCCAGCCTCAGGTAGATATCGTTACCGGACTTGTTGATTACTGTCAGACGAACAACCCTCAACGCCGGACCGGAGGCCAGGAGAAGGGAGGCGATCATCAAAACAGCAACGACGAGTAAGATCGTTTTCTTCATGTTTTTCATTCTCCTTTACGTATTTGATTACATAAACAGATTTGTAAGATAGCGAGATTATAGCACCATGCTTAACAGGAGTCAATAGTTTTCCTAACGAATTAATGTAAAACACTTAACAATATCTTAAGGAAAAGGCTGAAAAAGGGCCAGAAATGGGTAGAATTGGGTAGAATTCTTCCGGATTATTATCGTTCCTTTAAGAATTGTGAATTTTCTAATCTTTTTCTATTAAGTTTCCGCTCGATTTGTTAGATCCCAGGATATTTATTCGCAGCCAGCGGTCTGGTTTAACCAGCCTGAAGGTTTTCCGGTAACCCGCCTGTTTCTCCAGCTTCGGTTATTTCATATATAATACGCCCTTATACACTGCGTAATGAAAATGAAAATACAACTGCGAGGATATCTGACTTTCAAAGGTCTTGTCGGCGATCGCAAGTTCGAAATTCCCGATGGTTTGTCTGTCCGCCAGTTTCTCAGCCGACTTTCTGAGGTAAATGGCGAATTCGGATCTCTTATCCAGTTTGACCGGGATGGATCCCTGGCGCAGATAGTGATCGTTCTGGTGAACGGACGCAATGCAAACCACCTGCCAGGGGGTCTTGATACCCCGCTGAAGGACGGCGATGAGGTCGCCATTTTCCCGCCTATCGCCGGCGGTTCCAGAAAGGATGGCTTTGGGGACATGAATTTCAGCATGAACACTCCGGCAAAACTGAAAAATCTAGAAAGCATCCGCGCTTTTATCCAGTTTGCCGCTCGTGAATTTGGCGCTGACAGGGACGCATCCGCTGATATTATGCTCGCTGTGGATGAGGCAGCCTCCAACATCATACTTCATGGTTACAGCCTAGCGCAGGGGATGCTTGAATTAAAAATCGAGTGTCAGGAGGGCATATTAATTGTCCTATTGAAGGATTGGGCACCGCCATTTGACCCCACAACAGCAGCGCCTCCAGACCTGGACCTACCCCTGGATAAGCGGCCTCTGGGAGGCCTTGGGATCCATCTGATCCGGCAAATGACCGATCGGATCGAATATGAACGAACCCCGGATGGCGCGAACATATTATCCCTGTACAAGACCGCCTGTAAAAAAATAACTTTGGACCGGGGAGAACTACCAACGACAAAAACCGGTTAAAAACTTACGAGAGGTTCGAATTTATATGAAAAAAGGATTTCGGGAACGGCTGCTTGGCGGGGAAAGCCTTATCGGCACGCTTATATCGCTTCCTTCGCCGGAGATCGCTGAACTGCTGGCAAACTGCGGTTTCGACTGGCTGTTTATCGACCTCGAACACGGGCCGATCTCCTACCTGCAAGCCCAGAGGATGATCATGTCAGCTGGGCCGAAAACGAGCTGCGTTCTGCGTGTGCCTGTAAACGATGAAGAAGCAATTAAAAAAACACTCGATCTTGGCCCGTCTGGCATAATAATCCCACAGTTGCGCACTAAAAAAGATGCTGAGCAAGCAGTACGCTTGACAAGATTCCCGCCAGCAGGTGAGCGCAGCGTTGGGATCGCCAGGGCGCACGGCTACGGGATGGAATTCCAGGAATACGTGGAACGCGCCAACCGCGACACCGCCCTGATCCTGCAGGTAGAACATATTACGGCAGTCGAAAACATCGATGCGATTCTGGATGTGCCGGGGTTCGACGCGCTCCTGGTAGGTCCGTATGACCTATCCGGCAGCATGGGCATGATTGGTGAATTGGAAAACCCGCAATTGAGGGCTTCAATCTCAACCATCCGCCAGCGCTGCTTGGAAGCCAGTATGCCTGTTGGAATCTTCTCAATTGACCCTCATGCTGCAAGAGAATACTTGCTTGAGGGCTTCCGCCTGCTGGTAATAGGAACTGACACATTATTGCTCGGTAATGCTGCTGTCAGCGCGCTCAAAGAACTAAAAAATTCCGCTTGATACGATTTGCCGCGGGGGTGATTGCGGTCATGATGGTTTAATGCCAGTTCACTCGCTGAAATCAATGCAAACAGGCTGGTTATCCACTGTCCACCAGGTAAAAGAAGCCGGATCCTGCGTA
>Ga0316579_10000216_pt1 | contig 17273 bp, 12 predicted proteins | sample J5NA_2_FD_203074 | JGI IMG/M metagenome (GOLD analysis project Ga0316579, IMG submission 203074) | Rhizosphere microbial communities from salt marsh grasses in Alabama, United States - J5-7_160517rDrA | ecosystem: Host-associated > Plants > Roots > Rhizosphere | place: USA: Alabama | collected... | reverse complement strand
CGGCTTACTGTTTGAGCGCCGGTTTCGACCAGCCCGAAAAACAAAGCAGCGGCTCCCACACCCAGTGCGTTGAGCCCCCCCATAGTGGCGATGATAATTCCCGTGTAGCCATAACCGGGAGACAGTTCGCCAATCAGGTGGTATTGGATACCAGCCACTTCGACATAACCGGCTATCCCTGCGATACCGCCGCTGGTCAGAGCAGCGATCAGCATGGTGCGTTCAACGTTAATGCCAGCAAAGCGGGCACCCTCTTTCCCGAGGCCAACCGCCCTGAGCTTTAACCCGAAGCTTGTCTTGGTTAAGATAAACCACACCACCGCTACAGCAAATAAGGCGAGCACAAACCCAAAGTGCAAACGTGAGCGATCTACCATCTGCGGCAGACGTGTGACTTCAGCAATTTCAGGGGATTGAGGCCATCCTGATTCCGGATCTCGCCAGGGTCCGTTCAAAATCGCGCTAATCATGAATATGATGATCGAGTTGAACAGCAGAGTGGTCACCACTTCATCGACGTTTATATACACCCGCAGTAAGGCTGGGATCAATGCCCATAACAACCCGGCAATGAAACCGCCGACCACCATCAGCAGGATCGCAACAGGCGTAGATACCCCGCCAAGAACAGTGCCCAGCCAGGCTGCCGCCAGCGCGCCAGCATACAACTGCCCTTCAGCACCGATGTTGAAATAGCCAGATACAAAGGCTACAGTCACAGCAATTCCGGTCAAAATCAATGGCGTAGATTTCACCAATACTTCCAGGAAGCTCACCCTACCTGAGAGCGGGTCGATCAGGAAATAATAATAAGCTTCAAATGGATTAGCCTTACCCCAAATTATCAAGCCGGAAGTCAGGACAAAGGTCAGCGTTAACGTGATTACAGGGATCAACCCTCGAAACCACAGCGGCGCACCAGTCTTTTCGAGCCTAAACTTGGGCAACGGCATCTTTGTTTTCCTTCAACACACCAGACATCATCAAACCTAGGCGCTCGATATCAGCATCCTGCGCCGAAAGCACGCCAACAATTTCACCCTCATAGATCACAGCAATGCGGTCTGATAATGCCATAATTTCATCCAGGTCTTCCGAGATAAGCAGCACAGCAGCACCTCGGTCCCGCTGATTCAAGAGCTGATTGTGAACGTACTCGGTGGCTCCTACATCCAGGCCCCGGGTGGGCTGCGGAGCGATGATCAAATCGGGTTGGTTAGCCAGGACCCTTGCCAGCAATAACTTCTGCAGGTTACCTCCAGAGAGGGTGCGCGTCTTATCTGCCGGACGGGCTTTTATCTGGAATTTGTCAATCAAATCTTCAGCATAATTTCTGATTAATTTCTTGCTCAAAATGCTGTGGGAGGTAAAGCGTCCCAGGTGCTCCATGACCATATTCTCAGCCACGGTTAGTTCTCCAATAACGCCAGCATGCCTGTCCTCAGGAATTCGTCCAACACCTGCATCTGTTATTTCCGATGGGGATGCGCCACTCATCTCTTGACCGCGCACCAGGATGCTGCCACGGGTTGGTAACCTGATCCCGCAAAGGGCTTCAGCCAGCTCCTTCTGACCGTTCCCCCCCACCCCTGCAATTCCTAGAATCTCGCCTTCATTTACAACCAGTGAAACATTTGATAATGCTTGCATGCCGCTATCATCATTTACGCTCAGGTTCTTGACCTGCAGGACAGGATGATCACCGGCAACTTTGCCCTTTCTAGTAACACCGAAGGTTTCACGCCCGACCATCATCTTTGCTAATTCAGCAGGGCTGGTTGAAGTTGTATCAATGGTAGCAATCGTCCGGCCATCACGCAGCACTGTCACCCGGTCACTGATCGCCATGGCTTCATTCAATTTGTGTGAAATGAATATTATCGAGATTCCCTCTTCCTGCAAATTTCTTAGAATTTTAAAAAACGCATCAACTTCTTGGGGGATAAGTACAGCGGTTGGCTCATCAAGGATGAGGACGCGTACTTCTCGAAAGAGCGCTTTGAGAATCTCAACCCTTTGCTTTTGGCCCACAGAGAGATGACGGACAATTGCAGATGGATCGATCTCAATACCGAATTTCCCCGCTGATCTGGCAACCTCAGCCTCAATAGCTTTCATATCCAGACTCAGACTCTCTCGATACCCCATGATTACGTTTTCTGCCACACTGAAGGGGGGTACCAGTGCAAAGTGCTGGGTTACCATCCCAACACCTAGCTCGATAGCATCCTTTGGCGAACTAATCTGCACCGGCTGACCGTCAATCACAACCTCGCCACTGTCTTCTTGGTACAATCCAAACAGGATGCGCATCAGAGTAGTCTTACCGGCACCATTTTCACCAAGGAGGGCGTGAATCTCTCCATTCCTCAACTGGAAATCCACGTGGTCATTTGCGATAACATCACCAAATTGCTTGGTGATTTGGCGCATTTCAACTACATGCATCAGGTCTTCCATATTGGAAATAGGAACACGGCTCTTAAATGGAACCGTGTTCCTGTATAAACAATGTCAGTTTGATCCAGCAGGGGCTGCCTCGTCGATATCCACGCGGAAGAGACCATTAAGGATCTCATCCTGGCGCTGGGCTACCAAATCAAGGATGTCGGCAGGAATCTTGGACTCAAGCCCATGATAATCGGCTAGAGTGGCACCACCCTTGGCCATCATGCTGAAGTCTTTGAGATCCTGGGATGTAAAGGAACCAGCCTTAACTTGCTCAATAACATAATCCACGGTAGGTTCCATATTCCAGACTGGACCGGAGAGCACGTTCTCGGGGCCCAGCTCATTCTGGTCGCTCATATTTCCAAAAGCAAAGAGATCGTTCTCGACAGCTGCTTCAATGACGCCAAAGCGCTCGGCAAATAACACATCTGCGCCGGAATCGATCTGTGAGAGAGCAGCTTCCTTAGCTGCAGCAGGGTCAAACCAATTGTTGATGAATGTCACCAGCACAGTGGCATCTGGGTTAACTTCTTTGGCGCCTTGAATGAAGGCATTGACAATACGGTTGACCTCGGGGACAGGATGCCCGCCAACCACGCCGATCACACCGCTTTCGGATACTCCGCTAGCGATTAATCCACACAAATATGCCGGCTCGTGGATCCAATTGTCAAAAACAGAAAAGTTGTCACCTGAGGGACCATAACCAGACCCAAAAGCAAAGGCTATGTCAGGGTAATCAGCAGCCACCCGGCGGACAGCTTCTTCGTTACCAAAAGCATCACCGAATATGATATCCGGCTGACTCTCCTCAGCCACTTCGCGCAGTACGCGCTCCATGTCGCCAGCGTAACCGATGTCATCGGTGTACTCGTAAGTGATGCGGCCTTCGCTTTCAGCTTTCTTGAGCGCTTCATGGATAACGCCGTCCCAGGGCTCTTCAATAGCGGTAGCAAAAGCTGCAAACACAGATGGCATTCCTGCTTCTTCAGATACTGGTTCTGCCGGAGATGCTGGGGCACAGCTGGAAATTATAAGCACTACCAAAACAATTAAGGAAATCAAGGTAAAACGCTTGAGATACATTTTTTCCTCCTACACTCTAAATCGACTCGGATAAGATAGGTGAGAGAAAATAAACTCAAATTAAGAACACCACACCTCCTTTCTTAGATCATATGTTGGGAGTGTTAGCCTCTGACAGGAACCCATATAAATATCCTTTCACAAGCTTCAACCTTTACAATTTACCCCTCAATTATGTGTTGCCTACCTATAATGTTAGACTAAATTGCTGAATTTGGGAAGGTTGAATCACGGAAATTGTTGATGACCTGCTCCAAGTCCACGGGTATGAAGGCGCTGCAGAGAAAGGAGCAGTTTATAACCTGCAGGCAATGAATCCGCAGATTATTTTATTCTGTAATTTCCCTAAAAAACACCAGCTTATTTGTCAAATGTAATCCTGGTAGAATCTTATTAACAATGAAATAGAGGAAGATACTTTATGAAATCAGTACTCGAAAAGCTGGGCATTGAAGAGACCAACCCGGGCGCCTGCAGCGGTATCGAGGCCTGGATAAGTGATCCAGCGGGGAAAGAGCTTGTCTCGTACAACCCGTCCACAGGAGAAGCGATCGCAAGGATAATCCAGGCAACTCCCGGTTCTTATGAACAGGTAGCCTCGCGGGCGCAGTCGGCATTTAAGGTCTGGCGCGAGATCCCGGCACCCAAGCGCGGCCTGGTCGTGCGAGACCTGGGGGAGGCGCTGCGTGAGTTGAAGGAACCGCTGGGCGACCTGGTGTCGCTCGAGATGGGCAAGATCCGGGCGGAAGGGCACGGCGAGGTGCAGGAGATGATCGACATCTGCGATTTCGCGGTTGGCTTATCGCGCCAGCTGTACGGCCTGACGATGCACTCCGAGCGACCGGGGCACCGCATGTACGAGCAGTGGCACCCGCTCGGGGTGGTTGGAGTGATCACCGCGTTCAACTTTCCGGTTGCGGTTTGGTCCTGGAACGCGGCTGTCGCGGCGGTCTGCGGCGACCCGGTTTTGTGGAAACCATCCTCCCTTGCGCCTCTGTGTGGGATCGCGGTCCAGAAGATCGCCAACCGGGTCGTGGCTGATCATGGTCTTGAGGGGATATTCAATCTGGTGATCGGATCAGGCAGGGACGTTGGTGACCTGATGTTGGGGGATGAGCGCCTGCCGTTGATATCATTTACCGGCTCGACAAAAGTAGGCCGGCATGTGTCGCAGACGGTTGCCGGACGGTTCGGACGCACAATCCTGGAATTGGGCGGTAACAACGCTATCATTGTCGCCGAGGACGCAGATCTCGACCTGGCAGTCAGGGCGATCCTTTTCGGGGCGGTCGGGACTGCCGGGCAGCGCTGCACCAGCACCCGCCGGATTATCATGCACAGAGATATCGCCCACGGATTGACACGCCAGCTGGTGAACGTTTACCAGCAGGTGAAAATCGGTGACCCGCTCCAGGAGGACACGTTGATGGGCCCGCTGGTCGAGGGAGGGGCTGTCGAACAGATGCTGGATGCGCTCGAACAGGCTCTAGCCCAGGGCGGGGAGATAATTGCCGGCGGGAAGATGCGCCCGGATCTTGGTCCAAATTACGTCGAGCCGACCATTGTGAAAATGCCCACCCAGACAGAAATCGTTAAAGAAGAGACCTTTGCCCCGATTCTGTATTTGCTGGAATATGAAAATATTAATCAAGCTGTTCAAATACATAATGAAGTTCCCCAGGGGCTGTCAAGCGCGATCTTCACCAATAATCTGCACTATGAGGAGGTTTTTCTGGGATGCGGGGGCTCCGACTGCGGGATCGCCAATGTGAACATCGGCACTTCCGGGGCGGAAATCGGAGGCGCCTTCGGCGGCGAGAAGGAGACCGGCGGCGGGAGGGAATCCGGGTCGGATGCCTGGAAAGCATACATGCGCCGCCAGACCAATACCATCAATTACTCACATGAACTGCCCCTTGCCCAGGGGATCGAGTTCGGCGGTTGATATTCGGAGTTTTTGATGCGTATAGAGACTGATTGGCAGCCGCCCGAGAACTGGTTGAAAATTACTACTATTGAAGCCCATACAGCCGGCGAACCGCTGCGGGTGATCACCAGCGGTTACCCTGAACTACCTGGCGGTACCATCCTGGAGAAGCGTCGCTACGCGAGGAAAAACCTGGACCACCTGAGGAAGGCGCTGATGTGGGAGCCGCGTGGGCACGCTGACATGTACGGCTGCCTGGTGACTGAGCCAGTTACCCCGGGCGGCGACCTGGGCGTGCTGTTTATGCATAACGAAGGATACAGCACTATGTGCGGACACGGCATCATTGGGCTCGCCATGGTTGCACTGGAAACAGGAATGATCCAGGCAGGGGGAGAGCAGGCGGTCATAAAGATGGACACGCCAGCTGGGAGGGTGACCGCTTTCGCCGACCTTGAAGGCGGAATTGTAAAGGACGTCTCCTTCCTGAATGTGCCTTCCTTTGTGTACGCGCTGGATCAGATTGTGGAGGTACCCGGTGTCGGAAAGATCAACTTCGACCTGGCGTTTGGGGGAGCGTATTATGCTTACTGCAGGGCTGAGCAGGTGGGCGTATCCCTGACAGCTGATAATTTCAGGGACTTGGTTGAGAAGGGTACCCGCATCAAAAGGGCTGTAATGGAGAATTTCCCAATTGAACACCCTTTTGAGCCCGATCTGGGGTTCCTGTACGGCACCATTTTTGTCGGGGAAGCACACCAGCCGGGTAACCACAGCCGGAATGTGTGTGTTTTTGCGGATGGCGAAGTCGACCGCTGCCCGACCGGGACTGGCCTGAGCGGTAGGGCTGCGATCCATATGGCCCGGAGTGAGATTAAAATTGGAGAGCCTTTTATCGTTGAGAGCATCCTGGGGACAACCTTTACAGCTGAAATTGTGGACACCGCTCAGTTTGGTCCTTACCAGGCGGTAATTCCAAAAGTCACCGGGAGGGCGAATATCTGCGGTCGTTATGAACTGCTGATCGATCCCGAAGATCCGCTTGCGGACGGTTTTTTTCTGCGCTGAGTATTTATTTACGAAGCGCAACCCTGGTATTTGAGATAAAAATGGCGGTCACCAGAATAGTATATGACATCTATTCGATTTCGACACAGCTTGTTTTGATCACGCGAAGGTGATAAAACGCAAAACGGCGGAACGGTTCAGGGCAAAATGAGGCTAGACAGCTAAGAGATAGCAGTTATTATAGCCCTGGCTTTTTAAAACAGACTAAAACCATCAAGCAGGAAGTCTGTAGTATTCAATGGGCCCGCTGATGCTGTATGAATATTAAAAATTTCTGCAAACCTAAGATGTTATGTGTTTAAGCATATTTTGCAGTGGTAAAATGATGTATCTTAAAGGGGAGGTTGGCGCTGCCTGGAGGATATTTATAGCGGAAAACCCTGTATGAAAAAGTTCATCCTGATTCTATCGCTGCTGTCATTTTTCACCCTGGGGTCGCAACCTGTTAATCGTGTACTTGTAAAGCTGACGATTATCAACAAGTCGGGCGAGGAGCTTTTCATCCGATTGGATAACATCGAACCCTATTACGAAAACCATATTTTCTATAATTTCACCATCCCGGTCGGTTATAAAACAGACCCGACTGTGCGAGCGTTCACAATTTACCGGGATATTTACACCATGCAGGTTTCGTATGTCCGAGAATGGGACCCGGTATATACTTACTCACCGTGCAGCCCGGGGATACATGAGTTAAATTTATTTGCCACCCGTAATCAACGGTTAACATTCACAAAATGCACCCAGACCCCGCCCAGACCAGGGGAGGATTCGATGGAAAAAATATGGCAGGGCACCACTGTGGATCAAAGATCAATCGCGCTGGCTTTCAGGAATGCGCTCGATCCGATCAGGATTTATGCCCCGACCTGGTGGTTGCGCTGTTTTTTATACCCGTAGGGATAAAGATTTTATATAATTTTGGTAGAATTAGGTAATTTATTTTAAACTTTTAAGTCAATATCAGGAGGCATCATGGATTTCGGCAAAGCTTTTGGGTTTCAATTTGAAGACTCGGATTGGTTAAAAAAGATCGGGATTGGGGCGCTGTTGTTAATCATCCCCCTGCTGGGAGCGCTATGGGTGGCAGGCTGGTCGTTGGAGATAACAAAGCGGGTTATCCGCAGAGACCCAGCCCCTTTGGCAGATTGGGAAGATTTTGGAGGTTACCTGGTTAGAGGGTTCCAGGTTTTTATCATCGGTTTTGTGTATGCACTGCCGATAATACTGATATCGACCTGCATTTCGGTTCTGTTCCCATCTGTATTTGATCCGGGGTCATCCGGGGAGGATGTCAGTGCCGCAATTTGGGTGGTTGTGGTCTGCGTAAACTGCCTGTCGCTCCTTTACGGAATTTTGCTGGCATTTGTGATCCCGGCTGCATTAGGAAATTTTGCGGACAAAGAGCAGTTTGGGGCAGCCTTCCACTTCGGAGAGGTGCTTAGTCTGGTGCGGGCTGCACCGATGGCATACCTGCTGGCTTTGATTGGCAACCTACTGGCTGGGTTTATTGCTATGCTCGGCATAATCCTCTGTTTTATCGGCGTCGTTCTTACGAACGCATACGCTCAGTCGGTTATCGGGCACCTGAACGGTCAGGCTTATAACGAGGCAAGGTCAAAACTGGCGTTAGAGCCGGTTGAAGCTTAATTTCTGTAGTTAGAATTCGTAAAAAGAGGCTGCCCCAAAAGGTTGTCACCCTGAGTATCGCGCTGCATGCCTTTGGCGAAACGAAGGGTCTCCCAGACTAAGTAGGAGATTCTTCACTCCGTTTCCCTGCGGGAAATCTTCGTTCAGAATGACATTTACCTGGTTTTAGACAGTCTCTTTTGTTATTTAAAACAGTAAATCTTCACCAAACAAAAGTCGTTCCGATTCGGTTCATCTTCCGAACAGTCAATTATTCGGATAATTGATTATCAATTTAGTCATCTCTCAAGGTTGGCACCTCTTAAAGAAATTTTTCTCATCACTTGTTCGTGGAGTTTCACCTTTATACGAAGAGATCATCTTGACTTTTGAAAAATGATTATGCTATATTAATTAGAGTTCATTTCATTATTCGGTTTGGCTGCTGGTCATTTGATACGTTTAGAGCATTAATTTTCTCCTGAATGGATTAGAAGGCAGGTCACTTCAAAAGGCTGAAATATGAACCTTAAGAATTTTATCTCAACAGGGTCATTTGGTTCACTTGTGTCCTTATTAAAGGATATGGTACGCAGGGAACACCACCAGGCGAGGCTGCTGAAATATTTTGGCGTAAGGCCAGAACTGCGCATGAAGCTGGTCGAGAGCATTTACAAGGGTGCCGCGCCTGCCAGTCAAAACCCAACCAGAGATGAGATAATCGCAGTTCTAGTTCTCCTGGGGAGCGCGCAGCCGATCGATCAGGTGCTCCGACGGGTAGAACAATTTTCACTTGTGGAATGGTCAGTGTGTTTTGATGATAAATTCTTCAGTTTGCTGGAAAAGGAAAGCCGCAGCCTGCGCCTGGCGGGGTTCTTCAGGGATGGACGCAACTTGGTAAAGGTTGGAGCCGCGGCTGCCTGGATGCACAACCAGAATGAATGGGCACAGAGGCTGGATAATAGGATCAAGATCGAGCTTGCAAAACAGATCTCTGACCAGCCCTTTCTGAAGCAGTCTGGCTGGTAAAGAGACCGATTGGTCCTGCAGAATTGGTAAGACCTCCCTTACCATAACCGCTTGCTCTGCCGGGAGGGTGCTGAAGAGGAGAATTTATCCGTAATTAATGAAAGAGAGGTGGATGATGGAAGGAGAGAAGATAGGCGAGGTAACCCATTTTTACAATCGAATCTGCGTTGGGGTAATCGAACTGAGCGGCGGTATAAAGGTCGGTGATATGATCCATTTCCTCGGCAGGTCGACCGATTTCAAGCAACCGGTGAAGTCCCTGCAGATTGAACACGAGCAGGTTGAAGAAGCGGCGGGTGGGATGGAAGTTGCCTTAAAAGTTGAACGGCGGGTCAGGAAAGGGGACAAAGTGTTCAAACTCGCCGAGGAGGCAAGCCCGTAAAACGGTTCGCGAGTCTAGTTAGAAGCCCTTTTGTTTTGTATTACACATAAAAGATATCCCGGAAAAGCGGGTCTTTTCGGGAGCAGTGCCTGATTTAAAACTCCAGATTAATAAAAACAAATCTTAGCTTGGCTTAATTGTGGGTATAATGGATAATATTTGGAGGAATTGTCCATGAACGATATTTATCCGGAGGTAATCCGTAAAGCCCAAACCGGACAGGTGGATATGGACGAAGAATGTTCACACCTTGGATTGATTAACAATGTGTCCCCTTCCGGGCAGGGATGTGAGGAATGCCTCAAGATCGGAGATAACTGGGTACACCTGCGTTTATGCCTGATTTGCGGGAAAGTGGGTTGCTGTGACAATTCGAAAAACAAACACGCGACAAAACATTTCCATGAAACCGGTCACGCGCTGGTTGCTTCCTTTGAGCCGGATGAGGATTGGATCTGGTGTTATAAAGATAAGACTCTAATCTGGCCAGTATGACGAGAGAAATATTCAGAATCTATTGAAATTAAGGGGCGATATGAAAAGCGGGGCAGCCAAACAAAATAATCCCAGCAGCGGAATCGCAGACCGGAGCCAGGACGCGCCCAGGGTGCAGGGGGAGAGACGGGTTGTTACGATCCTGTTCTGCGATGTGGCTGGATCAACGGCAATTGCCGAGCAACTGGATCCGGAAGAATGGGCTGAGATTATGGACGAAGCTTTCGAAATTTTCATCTCACCTGTGCAAAGATACGACGGGAAAGTGGCGCGGTTGATGGGCGATGCGATTCTGGCTTTTTTCGGCGCGCCTTTAGCCCACGAGGATGATCCGCAGCGGGCTGTGCTGGCGGGATTAGAGATTCTAAGCGGAATCCAGCCTCTCAGAGAAGAGATGAAGCTTGATTATGGGATGGACTTCAACGTCCGCATCGGAATCAACACCGGGCCGGTTGTCGTGGCTGAGGTCGGCTTGCAGGATGCAGGAGAATACACTGCAATGGGCGATGCGGTCAACCTGGCTGCCCGCATGGAGCAGAGCGCCCGACCCGGCACAGTCCAGATCAGCGCAGACACATACCGCTGGGTGGCGCCGTTTTTCGAAGTTGAAAAGCTGGGTAAACACGCCATTAAGGGAAAGTCGGAAGCGGTGGAGACCTACCGGGTGATTAAGCGCAAAACCACCCCTGGCAGGGTAAGGGGTATTGAAGGACTCAGCGCTCCGATTATCGGACGCGAGGATGAGATGAATCGTATGAAGGCAGTCCTCGCCCAGGTGCAAAATGGACGTGGCCAGATTGTTTCCATCATGGGGGATGCTGGAATTGGGAAAAGCCGCCTGATTGAGGAAACCCGCCGCGAATGGGAGAATTCACCGGATGGTGGTAATACATGGATTGAGAGCCGGGGTGTTTCATTTGATTCCGCCTTTCCTTACGGGTTGTTCCGTCAGATTCTGCGCCAATCGTGCGGGTTAGTGGTTGAGGACCCGCCGGAAATTATTCAAAAGCGGATCCTGGATCTGCTGGATCGTTTGCCCGAGAGCCCAAATGGAAACCGGGAGAAGATAAAAAAAGCAGCAGAGATTTTGCTTGAAACAAACCCAGGAAAAAAAGGCGCACTTCCGGAAGGAAAGGACTTGAAGCAAATCCTCTACGATGGTTTTCGAACATTTCTGATGAGTTTAAGCGCGCAATCGCCGGCAGCTTTTGTGTTTGATGACCTGCACTGGGCGGATCATGCTTCTATTGATTTGCTTGTTGACCTGTTCTCCATTAGCGAACAGGCTCCGGTTTTATTTCTGACCTCCTTCCGACCATACCGCCAATCTCCTGGCTGGCAGGTGAAGAACTCCGGAGAGAGGGATTTTCCAAACCGGTATTTGCTGATCTCTCTCAAGCCATTAACTGAAATAGAGAGCGGCGAGCTGGTGGACAGCCTTCTGTCTGTCGCTGAATTGCCGGCTCAGCTCCAAAATAAAATACTATCAAAATCTGAGGGAAATCCATTTTTCGTGGAAGAAGTTGTGCGGACTCTGATTGAGAGCGGTGCGGTCGTCCGCGATGAAGCCAGGGATAAGTGGGTGGCATCCCGGAAAGTGGAAGAGATTGATATCCCTGATAATTTGCAGGCATTGATTTTAGCCAGAATTGACCGGCTTGAAAAAGAAGCCCGCAGTACACTCCAACTCGCATCTGTAATCGGGCGCTCTTTTTATTACCGGGTGCTTGCAAGAATCACGGAGGAATCAGATGCCCTGGAACAGAATTTGAACACACTCGAGAGGCTGGAACTGGTCGTAGAACAGGCACTGAAGCCGGAAAGGGAGTACCTGTTTAGGCATGAACTGACCCGCGATGCGGCTTACAAATCTATCCTGCGCCGGCAGCAGCGCAGGTACCACAGGATGGTCGCCGAGGCAATTGAGAACCTGTTTTCTGATTACCTGGATGAGGAAGCCCACCGTCTTGCATACCACTTTTACCGCGCTCGCAATTATCAAAAGGCTCTCGAATATTACACCATCGCTGCGGATAAATCTGCCGGATTGTATGCAAATGACGAAGCCATCCAGCATTACAGCCATGCCCTTGAACTTACCAGCACAGTTGAACTCCCAAAGGATGAGTTGATCCACCTGTATACATCGCTTGGTCGGGTTTATGAAGTAAGCGGTGATTTTGAGAAAGCCATGGCTACCTATAAGGAATTGGAAGAGATGGGTGCTGAGAACGGTGATGAGGAGATGATTCTTGCTGCTTTGATACCGCAAGCCACCATCTACTCGATCCCGTCTGATCAAATAAACGGGGAGCAGGGACGGGCTGTTTCTGAACATGCCCTGGCGCTTGCCCGAGAGTTAGGCGATCACCGGGCGGAATCAAAAGTCCTCTGGAACTTACTTTTGTTGGAAGAGCTTATTCTAGGCAACAAAGAATCTGCATATAAATATGGTGAACAAGCGATCGAAATCGCGCGTAAATATGATTTAAAGGAAGAACTGGCTTATGCCCTGCATGATATGACCAGGGTTTATTTTGAATCTGGTATGGTGGAAGAAGCCTTAAGTGCTTTTGAGGAATCGAATCGGTTATGGCGTGAATTAAAAAATTTACCGATACTAGCGGATAACCTTGGTGCAGCCGCGCAGGGTTTGTACTATATGGGGGAGTTTAACCAGGCTCTGGAGAAAGCAACCGAAGGCGTTGATATCAGCCGTGAAATTAATAACAACTGGGGTCATGCATACAATCAAGTTGCGTGTGCGTTGATCCTTGCCGAATTTGGACATGTAAGCGAGGCTGTCAATGCGCTACAAGAGTCGGCTCCACTGGCGAGAAAAGCTAATTTTAGCGCAGGCGAAATGATGGTTCATGGGTATTTATCCTGGTTGTATGGCACGTTTGGCGACGTTCAGCGTGCTCGCGAGAATGAAGTGTTATTAAATGAAAAGCTGCACAATGTGGACAGGTTTGGTAACTACAAAATAATATGGGAAGGTTTAATCTCTCATTTTGAAGGTGATTCAAAAACGGCGTTTGGGATTTTAGATGAAAACATCCAAGAATGCTGTTTGAATGTGATGGATGATTATGTTGGCCCTTTGCTGGCGAATATCTTAAGTTCGATCGCAGTCTCAAGCGGGGAGTTTCGAACCGCGTTGCGTATTTCTAATGAATCGATCGCAAGCATGAAGGAGCTGCATATGCGTTTGTTCCTGCCTGATATTCTGATGGCCAAGGGCAGGTCGTTATTAGAGCTTGGCGAAAAAGAGGCCGGGTACAAAACGCTATACGACGCTTATAACCAGGCGATTTCTCTCGGTTCACGCCGCAGCGCGCTTTTTGTGCTGGCTGAACTGGTTCAGGCGGAATTGGAGCGTGATAATGAGTCGAAAGCGGCCGAACTGCGGCTGGAAGGACAGGAACTGGTGGAATACATTTCCAGCAAAATCGATGATACCAAATTGCAGATTGCATTTCTCAGCAGCAAGCCTGTCAGGGCTCTTTTAGCATAAATGATTCGCCCGTTGTACAGCGGGCAGCGATAATTCTGAAAAAGGTGGAAAATGGCAAAACCAGTAATACTGACCTTAGATGACGAACCCGGAGTTCTGGATGCGGTTGAGTCCGATTTGCGGCGCCACTTCCGGGGCGATTACAGGATTCTTAAAGCAAACAGCGGTTCGGAAGCGCTTGAGGCGCTTAAAGAGCTCAAAAGGCGCGGCCAGCCGGTGGCGCTCTTCCTGGTCGACCAGCGTATGCCTGAAATAAGCGGGACTGAATTCCTCAAACAGGCAAGGGAAATTTTTCCTCAAGCGCGCAAGGTGCTGCTGACCGCCTATGCGGACACCGAAGCGGCTATATCCAGCATTAACGAGGTTGAACTGGACTATTATCTGATGAAGCCCTGGGACCCGCCTGAAGTGAATATGTATCCGATCCTAGATGACCTGCTCAGCGACTGGCAGGCGAATGTTGAACTTCCCTACGAAGGTATCCGTGTTGCCGGCACACTGTGGTCCGCCAGAAGCCATGAAGTTAAGGACTTCCTGGCGCGCAACCTCATCCCCTACCAGTGGCTGGATATCGAAACGGATAAAAACGCAAAGCAGATGGTTGATTCAATAACAGAAGGGAGAGGCAGGCTGCCGGTGATATTCTTCCCGGATGGCAGCACGCTGGTTGAGCCGGATAACCGCCAGATGGCTGAGAAAACCGGGATGCACATCCAGGCAGCCCAGCCTCATTATGACGTTATCATCCTCGGCGCCGGTCCAGCTGGTCTTGGTGCGGGCGTCTACAGTGCATCGGAAGGTTTAAAGACTCTCATGATTGAAAAACACGCCACTGGAGGCCAGGCGGGGACCAGCTCGCGCATCGAAAATTATCTTGGGTTTCCAAAAGGGCTCAGCGGGGCGGACCTTGCCCGGCGGGCGACTGCCCAGGCAAAACGCCTGGGAGCTGAAATCCTGCTCACCCAAGAAGTGAAGGGTGTGAGGGTGGAAGGGCAGTACCGGATCGTGGAAATGAAGGACGGCAGCGAACTCAGCTGCAAAGCCCTGGTGATAGCCACTGGGGTATCTGTCCGGAAACTGGATCTTCCCGGAATAGATCAATTCACCGGCGCGGGCGTGTACTACGGAGCGGCATTGACCGAGGCGGCTTTTTATAAAGGGGAACATGTCCTTGTTGTCGGCGGCGCAAACTCGGCTGGCCAAGGCGCAATGTTTTTCTCCAGATACGCCAGCAAGGTCACCCTGCTTGTAAGGGGTAGCGCGATTGAACTGGGAATGTCGCAGTATCTGGTCGACCAGATTCAATCAACACCAAACATTGAAGTTCTGACAAATTCGGAGGTCGCGGCTGTTTACGGAGACCAGAAATTAAAAGCGATTGATATCAGGGATAATTCGAGCGGCGAGATCAAAAAAGTGAACACGCCTGCTATGTTTATCTTCATCGGGGCTGCCGCGCATACAGAGTTTCTCCAGAATATCGTCCACACCAACCGGACTGGATTTGTCGTCACTGGCCCGGACCTGCTCCAAAACGGTGCTGCGCCTAAAAAATGGCGTTTGAAACGCGATCCATTTCTGCTGGAGACCAGCGTACCGGGGATTTTTGCAGCCGGTGATGTACGCCAGGGGGCCATCAGGCGGGTCGCCTCCGCAGTAGGGGAAGGCGCGATCGCGGTTAGTTTTATCCATCAGTATCTCAAGACGGTTTGATGTTTAATTTTCTGCGAAAAATTGAATTGTTTTCAAAACTGCCTGAAGATGACCTCTGGCAGCTCTGCGGTTTGATCGAAACCATAAATATCTCTGCCGGAGAGGTGCTTTTCAAAGAAGGCGACCCGGGTGAAAAGGCGTATGTCATCAAGGAGGGGGAGCTTGAAGTGATTAAGGACGGGCCGGGTGGGGAAATGCTGCTTGCAGCCCGGAAACCCGGTGAGGTGATCGGGGAAATGGCTTTGCTCGAAGAGAATCCCCGCATGGCAACGGTCCGGGCTCGTCGGGACAGCACACTGTTTGCGATTGAGAAAGAACAGATTGATAACCTGATTGCAACCAGCCCAACTGCTGCTCAGGCACTTTTTAAAACAATCCTTGCCCGCTGGCGCAGCACACAGTCGAAATTGCGCCAGAGCGAGAAAATGGCTCAGCTGGGTACGATGACCGCCGGTGTAGCCCATGAGCTGAACAATCCTGCCGCGGCTGTAAAAAGGGCTGCCGACCAGCTTGAAGAAGCGCTGACCGAGTATCTACGAGCTCAGAAAGTGTTAGATGTAGACCAGTTCAAACCTGAAGGCCTGGAAAGTTATCTGGCGCTGCTTGAACAGGCCAGGCAGGGCGGATCGAATCCGCCTCAGATCAATTCCCTCACCCGCAGCGACCGTCAGGATGAAGCTGAAGACTGGCTTTATGGAGCCGGAATTAATGAAGCCTGGAAGTATGCCCCTGCGGTTGTTGATATGAACCTGGATGTCCGTGACCTAGATCGAATCAGCCAGCTGTTCGGGATGGAATCCCTTCCCTCCATCCTGGACGTTTTATGTTCCTGGTTCACAATCAACAAGCTGATACGCAGTGTAGGACTTGGTGCAGGACGAATTTCGGAGATAGTAAAAGCGTTAAAATCGTACGCATACCTCGACCAGGCTCCGGTTCAGAATGTAGATGTACACCAGGGGCTGGAGGATACAATCCTTATCCTGGGAAACAAGCTCAAATCAGGCATAACCATAAAACGCGAGTATGCCCCTAATCTTCCGATTATACAGGCATACGGCAGCGAACTGAACCAGGTCTGGACGAACCTGATTGATAACGCCATCGACGCAATGGGGGAGCAGGGGGTGATTACTCTCAGAACCCGCGCCCAGGATAAATGGGTTGTGGTCGCAGTAGAGGACAACGGCGAAGGGATACCGGAGGAGATACAGTCCCGCGTCTTCGATCCGTTTTTTACAACCAAACCCCCCGGAGTTGGAACCGGGCTGGGTCTGGACATCAGTTACAACATAGTTGTGCAGAAGCACAAAGGGAATATTAATCTCAGCTCGCAGCCCGGAAAGACAGTATTTGAGGTCTGGCTGCCGGTTAATTTTGAAAACGGTAGCGATTCAGAAACCCGGAATGCTCACAGGGAAGGCGCAGAAGCTGAGGCTTGAAGCCATCCAGCAAATCTACCTTAGAATTCTGCAACTTGAAAGGTATATTTTCCCCGGAGAGCTACCACAAATCCAGTACACCCCTCAAAATCCCGAATTCGCCAATATGATAGGCGTTGTGGTCACTCAAAACCAGGATTTCCCGGAAAACGGTGTAATCAGGCGCATGGGGAATCGGTGCGGTTAATGGGAAGGGTGGGTTTGTTACCAGGTTTTCAAAAGCATTCATGTCCGCCTTGATCTGCCCAAGGGAAGCTTCCCATTTTCCCTGGTTGGCGGTTTCATCAACCCCAGGCCAGTAACCCGCTGGCCATACCGGTGATTCATGATCAGGGTTTAACACAAACTCAAGGATATCCCACTGGGCGATGCGGATATGCTCCAGCAGGTGCCAGAAGGAATAAGGCACATTCGGTGGTTTTATGTTGAATTCTTCCGGCGGAAAGCTCGCGACTGCCTCTTCAAAGGTCATATGTGCATTGCCTCCCCGAAGAAGGGAGAGCAGCTGCTCCTGGATAACTGTTTCGTCCA
>Ga0316579_10000215_pt1 | contig 17299 bp, 15 predicted proteins | sample J5NA_2_FD_203074 | JGI IMG/M metagenome (GOLD analysis project Ga0316579, IMG submission 203074) | Rhizosphere microbial communities from salt marsh grasses in Alabama, United States - J5-7_160517rDrA | ecosystem: Host-associated > Plants > Roots > Rhizosphere | place: USA: Alabama | collected... | reverse complement strand
GGTTCGGCCACGGCGCGGCCGCCGTCGCGGGGGCCGCACTGTCCCATGGCGCCTCCTGGCTGGGCGTGACCAGCGTCCAGGAGGCCTTGCACCTGCGCGGCGCCGGTCTGCGCGCGCCGATCCTGAGCTGGCTCAACCCGCCCGGGGCCGACTTCGCCGCGGCAGTCGCGGGGGACGTCGACCTCGCCGTCCCGTCCCACCATCACCCGACGGCGATCGTCGCGGCCGGACGGGGCCGTCGCGCCCGGATCCACCTGCACCTGGACACCGGCATGGCCCGGGACGGTGCCGAGCCCTCGGCCTGGGCGGATCTGTGCCGGCACGCCCGGAGGGCCGAGCATGCCGGAAGCGTCCGTGTCGTCGGCGTCATGGGGCATCTCGCCTGCGCCGGCGACCCGGCGAGCCCGTCCAACGCGGCGGGCCAGCACCCATCTCGGCCTGCTCCCGCTCGGCTACGCGGACGGCCTGCCCCGGTCGGCCTCCGGCCGCGCGGAGGTGTGGGTCCGCGGCCGGCGCTGCCCGATCGCCGGCGTGGTCTGCATGGACCAGGCCGTGGTCGATCTCGGGGACCGTCCGGTGCCGCCCGGCGAGCCGACGGCCGCCGAGTGGGCCGCCTGGGCGGGCATGCTCGAACACGAGATCGTCACCGGCCTCGGCCCTCGGGTCCGCCGCATCTGGCTGCCCGCCGTTCCCAGCACCTCTGCCGGAAGCACACCCGTTCCACCCGACCTCAGGAGACCGTGATGTCCCGTGTCCGCGTTGCCGTGATCGGCGGCGGCCAGAACTGCGAGCACGACGTGTCGCTCGCCTCCGCGAACTCCGTGGCCGGGGCCCTGCCCGGCGACGTCTACGACGTCGTGACCCTCACCATCGACAGGGACGGCGAGTGGCGCGACGCCGCCGGCCGCCCGCTGGGTCTCGGCGGCGCCGTCCAGGTGCTGACGGGCTGCGACGTCGCCCTGCCGATGGTGCACGGCCCGCGGGGCGAGGACGGCACGCTCGCCGCACTGTGCGAGTTCGCCGGGGTGCCCTACGTCGGGTCCGGACTGGACGCCGGCGCGCTCGGGGTGAACAAGTGGGCCACCAAGCTCGTCGCCGGGGCCCTCGGCATCCGCACCGCTTCCGGGAGCCCGCTCACCCCGGCCGAGGCCGCGGCGTTCCGCTGGACCGGGCCCGTCGTCGTCAAGCCGCTCGGGGCCGGGTCGAGCCACGGGGTCACCCTCGTGGCCGGCCCGGACGGGCTGGCTGCGGCCTTCGCCCTCGACGACCGGGTGCTCGTCGAGGAGGAGATCACCGGCCGGGAGATCGACATCGCCGTGCTCGGCGGGCCGGGCGGGCGCCGGACGGTGTCTCCCCCGCTGGAGATCGTCGTGGACGGGCTGTTCGACCACTCCACCAAGTACGGCGGTCAGGCCGACTTCTGCGTCCCTGCCGTGCTCACGGGTGCCGAGAGGGCATCGGTCGAGCGGGCCGCGCTGGCGATGTACGACGCGCTCGGCTGCCGCGGCGTCGCTCGCGTCGACTTCTTCCTCACGCCGTCCGGCCCGGTGCTCAACGAGGTGAACACGGTGCCGGGATTCACGAGCGAGTCGCAGGTCCCGAGGATGTTCTCCGCGGTCGGGCTGAGCTACCCCGACCTGCTGGACCGGCTCGTCCGAGACGCCCTCGGATCTCCTGAGTTCTCGGGCCCCGCCATGCCCGTCCTGCGGTGAGGGCCTCACCGAACGCCCCGTCGGCAGGCCCCGGACGGCGGCGCATCGCCGGGATCGACCTCCTGCGGGGTGTCGCGGTAGGGCTCGTCATGCTGTGTCACGGGGCGCCGGAGGCGTTCCCGAGCGCGGGGATCGTCGGCGTCGTCGTCTTCTTCGCCCTCAGCGGGTACCTCATCACGTCGCTCCTCGTCGACGAGCTGGAACGTACCGGGCGTGTCGACCTGCGCGCCTTCTACCTCCGCCGGGCCCGTCGCCTGGTACCCGCCCTGCTGGCGATGGTCGCCGGAGTGATCGGGGTCACAGTCGCCCTCGACCCCATCGGCGACCGCCACCTGCTGGCGAGAACTGTTGCGATCGCGGTGACGTGGACCGGTGACCTCCCGTTCGGGCACGCCAGCCCCGCGACCTTCCACCTGTGGACCCTCGCCGTGGAGGAGCAGCGCTACCTCGTCTGGCCGATCGTCCTCGCCCTCGTCGTCCCGCGCCGCCCACGTCTGGCCCTGGCCGCCGTCGGCACAGCCTGCGCCCTCGCCTGCCTCGCCACGACCCTCTGGTTCCAAGCGGCCCCGGATCTGGCCTACTCGCTGCCGACCTCCTGGGCGGGATGCCTGGCCATCGGCGCCACGGCGCGGATGTGCCAGGACCGGATCACCGTCCCGCACCGGGGACCTCGGCTCGCGCTGAGCGCACTCGTCCTGCTCGGCGTGGTTCCGTGGAGGGGCCGAACGCTCACCTACCTCGTGGGAGGCCCGACCATCGCCGTCCTCGCCGTGGCCCTCGTCCTCGGATGGCGGTCGTGGACCGACATCGCGGTACCGGCACCCGGGTGGGTCGGAGCGTGGCGGGCGACGGGGGCCCGGGTGTTGGTGCGGCTCGGGACGGTCTCTTACGCTGCGTACTTGTGGAACTACCCCTTGACGATCTGGATGCTCCCTCACCTCGGTGCTGCTGCCGGAGCGACGGCTGCGATCACGACGCTGGTGGCCGCCGCGGTGAGCTGGCGGGTGGTGGAGCGCCCCTTCCGCCGTCCCCGTGCTCCGGTTCTCGCCGTGCGATGAGCCACGCGGGGACGGGAACGGACGAGGTGGACCGGGCTGGCCGAGGAGGCCGTCGGGGACGGCCTGTGGGCCTGGGCCCCGTGGCTGGTGCTCGGTGCCGTCGTTCTCCTCGGGGGATACCTCGACACGGGGGAGAACCTCGGCCCGCGCGCCACCGTCGCCGCAGTGACGCTCGGCACGGCCGTCGCTGTCGTGTTCACCCGCCGGGCCCCGGTGGTGGCGCTGGCCGTGATGTGGGTGGTGGGTGCTGTCCACGTCAGCGCCGGCATGCTGCCGATCAATGTCGAGGTGTGGGTCCTCGTCGTGATCTTCGGGGCGTCCCGCTGGGGCTCCAGGCCGGTCGTCGTCCTCGGCGCCCTGTCGAGCGGGGCCGTCGTCCTCGCCGCCCTGCGCCCCCCGCTGACGGACGTCGATCGCATGGCTGCCATCTGGCGCATCGTCACCGAGCCCGCCGTCTGGTACGTCGTGACGGAGCCGGACCAGGCGCCCTCGGGCCTGCCCACGAACGACGTCTTCCAGTTCGCCCTGTCCTTCAGGGTCATCGCCATGGTGTCTGCGGCATGGCTGGGCGGAATCGTGGTCCGGTCCGTCGAGCAGGCCCGGCAGTCCCGCGCGTCGCAGGCCGTTGCCGAGGCCGAGGCGGCCAGAGTCCAGCAGGAGGCAGCCCACCTGCTGGAGATCGCGAGGCTGCGGGAGACGCAGGCGCGGCTGTCCAACGACGTCCATGACGTCGTCGGCCACACCCTGGCGGTGATCCTCGCTCAGACCGAGTCGGCGCAGTACCTGCCGGACTCCGACGTCCAGGACCTGAAGCGCATGATGCGGACGATCGCGGACTCGACACGCATGTCCCTGCGCGAGGTGCGGCGCGTCCTTCGCTCCGTCTCGGACAGGCCGGTCAGCGGTCCTCCGGGCAGCCTCGACAGGCTGGTCGACGGCGTCCGGGCCAGCGGGCGCGAGGTGCAGCTCACGGAGGTCGGCTCCCCGAGGCCGCTGCCACCGGGACTCGACGTCGTGGCGTTCCACGTCCTTCAGGAGATGCTCACGAATGCGGTGAAGTACGGACGGAGGGACACCCCGATCATGGTGGAACGGCGCTGGGCGGCGGAGCTGCGGATCGAGGTGAGCAATGTCATCGGTACCCGACCTGGCCCCGGTGGTACCCCGCCCCTCGGCGGACAGGGGATCGAGGGCATGCGGCGGCGTCTGGCGTCGGTCGGCGGCAGGTTCGACATCCGCCACGAGGAGGAGCCTGACGGGACGTACACCGTGACTGCCTGGGTTCCCGCACGGGACGCGGCATGACCGCGATCCGGGTTCTCCTCGCGGACGACCAGGAGCTGTTCCGTGCGGGGGTCGCCATCATCATCGACTCCCAGGCGGACCTGGAGGTCGTCGGCCAGGCGGGGGACGGTCTGGAGGCAGCGCGGCTCGTCGACGAACTGGCCCCCGACGTCGTCCTCATGGACATCCGGATGCCCGAGATGGACGGCGTCGAGGCCACGCGGCAGATCTTCTCCCCCGACCGGGTCGCCCGCCGCGAGCGCTCGGTGCGCGTCATCGTCCTGACGACCTTCGACCTCGACGACCGGGCCGCGACGGCCGTCCGGCACGGCGCGAGCGGGTTTCTGCTCAAGGACGCCGATCCGGCGATGCTGTGGGAGGCCGTCCGGACCGTGCACGCAGGCAACGCCGTCCTCGCCCCGGCGGACCTCGCGCTCCTGCTCGACGGCCGGTTCCGGGCACGTGCCCCGGTTCCGGCCACCTACCTCGGCCTGACGGACAAGGAGCGTGAGGTCTTCGGCGCGGTCGCCCGGGGCCTGTCGAACACGGAGATCGCGGCAGTGGTCTACGCCAGCGAGTCGACGGTCAAGACGCACGTCGGGGCCATCCTGCGGAAGCTCTCCCTGCGGGACCGGATGCAGGTCGTGGTCTTCGCCCATGAGCACGGCCTCGTCCGGCGTCCCTGATCGCAGCTCGGCGTCCTCGCCGGCGCCCGGCCCGGCGGCCGCGTCGAACTCCCGTGCCTCGACGAGTGTCGCCTCCAGCGAGGTGACCGTCCGCCGCCGGCGGCCCCGCAACCGGTCCGGGCAGGCGTTCCGGGCGATCGCGAAGATCCAGCGTCCCCGGGGTGAGCAGGTCGGCTACGTCCTCGACCCCGACGGCCACGTCCTCGCGCTGGCTGTAGCGGACTCCGGGCGCTGACGCCCGGTCCGGCCGGCGGCTGCCAGCGCAGCGGCCGCTTCGCGGCTGAGCGTGCGTCATCGCCGCGAGGGCAGGGAGGGGCTGGGGTCACCTGGTGATGGGGGTCAGGTGTTCGCCGAGGAGTTCGGTGCTGAGCTGCCACAGCCGGTCGGCAAGGTCGGCGTCGAATGCCCGCGGGCTGACGCCCTTGTCGGGGCGTGGCCCGTCGAAGTAGCTGCCGGTGAAGTCGGCCACCTCGGGTGCCGTGGCCAGCCGGACGAGGGGTTTGGCACCGTCGTCGCCGGTGAGCCAGATGCGGTGCAGCGGGGTGCGGGACAGTAGCCGTCCCAGCAGTGTCTCGGTGGCGAAGCCGGTCGGGTCGCCCGTGCCGGTCTTCTCGGTGCCGGGATCCGGGTTGAAACTGACCGCGGTGATTCCGGTTCCGGCGGTGCGGCGGGCCAGTTCCCGGGTGAACAGGATGTTCATCAGTTTGGTGTCGCAGTAGGCGAGCCAGCCGTTGCCGTACCGGCGGTGCTCGCGTTCCAGGTCCTCCAGGCGCACCCGGCCGAACCGGTGTCCCAGACTGGCGGTCGTGACGATCCGCACGGGCCGTCTGGTGGCGGCCTCGCGCAAGGTCGGAAGCAGCAGGTTGGTGAGCAAGAACGGGGCCAGGTGGTTGGCCTGGAACGTCAGTTCGTGCCCGTCGCCGGTGACCTGCCGGGTCGGCACCACCGCCCCGGCGTTGTTGACCAGCACATCGATACGGTGGCGCGCCAGCACCTTGGCGAGCTGGCGCACCTCGGTCAGACGGGCGAAGTCGGCGATCAGTGGTTCGGCGCCGATCGCGGTAGCCACCCTTCGAGTCCGCTCGGGTGAGCGGCCCACCGGCAGCACCGTGGCACCGCGCTCGGCAAGGGCGCGGGCGGCGCTGGCACCGATCCCCGAACTGGCCCCGGTGATAGCCACGACAGTGCCGGTCAGGTCTCCATCCGTCATGAGACACAGTGTCTCACCATCGGTTTTCGTTGTCTCATTCCTGGACGTGGGGATACCGTTCACTGGTGTGACGGTCCCGCTCCTGCGCGCCCATGTCGCGGCCAGCCTGCTCAAGGTGGCAGCTGGCGTGCTCGCTGAGCAGGGCCAGGGCGCGAGCATGACGGTCATCGCCGAGACGGCGGGGGTGGGCCGAGCGACCCTGTACCGCTACTTCCCCACCAAGGACGCGCTGGTCGCTGCCCTCTACGACAGGGCGCTCACCCACCTGAAGCAACAGGTGACGGCGGCAGGGCTGGACACCGCGCCCGTACCGGAAGCCCTCGCCAGGCTGACCCGCATCGTCATCGCCACCGCCAGCGAACACCGGGTACTCGCCCTATTCGACAAGACGGCCGCGCAAGCCGCAGAAGCCGACCAAGCCATCCACGAACCCTTCCGGCAGCTGTTCCGCCGCGCCGCCGCCGAAGACGTACTACGGGCGGACATCCCGGTCGAGGGCGTCTACCTGGCCCTGCTGGAGGGAATGATCGGCCAAGTAGTCAGCGGACGGATCGGCGTCGAACAGGCCAGCGCAGCAGCCACCGCCGTATTTCTCGACGGAGCCCGAACCCACGCTGTCACCCGCCACCAGTAGCTCGTACCCGTCACGACAGCCCCGGAACCGACGACCTACACAACCACCGGTCGTACCTCCCCCACGCCTGTCGACAAACACACTCTCATCGGCACGAGTGCGCGTTGTATGCGGTGGTCCGGTCCCGATCCCCCGGGGTGGACGCCGGTTGGTGCTGCCGGCCGGGACGGACGCGGCTGATGCCCTGGATCCGGCCCCCGGGGTGGGGGTCGTCAGATGAGGGCGGTCTCAACCGGTTGAGACCGCCCCTGCGTCCACCAGACCGGGGACGCTTCAGTCGATGTTCCAGAGGTAGATGTGGGAATCCTCTGGCGAGCACGTCGCGAGAAGCCCGCCGTCCGGGCTGATGGCGACGTCTTGGACGTAGCTTTCGTGGCTGGTCTCGATCCGCCGGATCTCGCTGAGGGTGTTCATGTCCCACAGCGACACCGCGGTGCCGGAGGCCACAGCCAGTAGGTGCCCCTCCGGGGCGAAGGCGAGGGCGTGCTCGGACGGATCGACCGTGAGGGGTTTCCGGATGAGATCGCCGGTCTCGGCGTTCACCAGGAGAACCTGTCCCGATGTCGAGGTGGCGATGGCGAGCCTCGTCCCGTCCGGGCTGACGGCGAGGTGCGCCACCTGTTCCTTGGGGAGGTACGGATCCCCGACGGGTTGTCCGGCGCCGGGGTTCCAGCGTTGTATCCCGCCGAAGACGTAGCTGGAGAAGAGGGTCTTGCCGTCCGGGCTGAAGGCGATGTGCTTGATGGACCGGCCCTTCCCGAAAGCAGGACCGGACGGCCGTCCACTCGCCGGATCCCAGAGCCTGACCCCAGCGGCAGCATCGGACACCGCGAGCTCCGGTCCGCTCGGGTTGAAGGCGATGTCGTTGATGATGAAGAACGCGCCTTCGTCGTCGAGGGTGACCTGACGACCGTCCTTGATGTTCCACACCTTGACGGTCTTCCCGTCGGTGCTCGCCACCATCGTGTCATCACGGTTGATCGCGATATCGACGACGGGCGCGGTATGGCCGATGAAAGGGTCCCCGGACGGTTTCTTTCTTGTGGCGTTCCACAGTTGGACAGTGGCGTCGGTGCCGCCGCTGGCGAGGGTCCGTCCCTTCTGGCCGAAGGCAATGCTGCGGATGCTGTCTTGGCCGCCGAGAAGGACACCGGCGCCCTCCACTGTGCGGGGCACGACTGGTGGCGCCGTGGAAGGAGGGACGGGGCCGGAGATCGTGCTCCCGTCCGCAGGGTAGCCGATCGTGTCGTCGTCTGGGTTCGCGGTGTGGAACGTCCTGGTGTTGGCCAGGAATGCCAGCACCAGGACGGCTCCGATGACGAACACTGTGGCGCCTGGGACCGGTTTGACCCACCGCGCTTGTGTCCTCAGCCGGCAGCCCGGCCACCGGGTCACCCGTTCCCGTCCCCTGGCGGATTCGAGCACGAGCGCGGTCAGCAGCCACGGCAGCCCGACGTCGACGTAGGTGAGGACGGGGTGACCGGCCGGGCTCTCAAGGAGCAGCATTGCGGGTACCAGGATGAGCAGTCCGGGGAGGGCATGGCCGACGAGCCGCGTCCCGGCGGAGAGCTGCGTCCATTCCTGCCACCACCGCTTCACCGTCGCTCGAGCGGCCTCGCCTCGCCGGACCCAGGTGCCGCGTCCCTCGGGACTGCGCAGGGACCAGAGCACCTGCGCGGCGATCGCCAGGACGACGAGGGCCCCGATCAGCCGGATGACCCAATCATGGGGGACGTGGATCAGGATCGTGATGGTATTGGCCACGATCGTCACAAAAACGCTGGTCGCGTTCGCCACCCGTTGCACGACCTGCGACCGGGGACGAGGGCTGTCGGATGGATGGCGCGGTGGGTGGGGATCGTCGGCGTCGCCCGTAGGCCGTTCTGGTTGCTGGGGTTCCATGAATGCACCGGCATCGTCGGAGGGCTGGAGGGGCGCGGGTCCTTTCGTGTGAAGTCCGGAATACTCTGCATGAGTGCAATACGTGTGGATGAGACAAAAAGCCATATGGCGAGAGATGGCGAGGGTCGAGAATGGCCCTCGAGATGATCAATCTGTGGAAAAATCATGGAAAGAACCGTGCCCGGAGACCCATTGTGCACCATTGACGTCCCCGGGTCCGGCAGGCCCGGCCGGGTAGAGGCGACCGATCCCGGCGCAGCGCCGGCCGGTGCGGGGGCGCCGGCGGCGGAGGCCGGCGGGTCGGGGTCGTTCGAGGGTTTCGACGCGCTGGTCGCGGCGGGTCCGGCAGGTCACGGCCTGCGGTGGTTCCCTGGCCGGGTCGGAGCAGGCGGTCCACGAGGAGTTGCTCGCCGTCGGCGCGGCCGCGGGTCCCATGGGAACCGGATCGTCGACCGGCACGCCACCGCCGACGGCCTGATCGGTCAGGCGGACAACCCCGCAGCCAAGGTCACCAAGCCCCGGCTGCCGCCGTGGACATCTTCTCGCCTTGCCCCGTTCCGGAGCCGCCCCCGGGCACGTCTTCCTGCCCCATGACCCCGCGTGCGCCGGAGAGCCCCGCTGATGCTGCCTGGAGATGCCTGGTCTCATGCTCTCCCTCGTCAGGGCTTCGGCCGGCGGTTCGGCGAGATTGCCAGGGGTTGCCTCGCTGGTGCCGTTCACGACCTGGCCCGTCGACCGGGTGAGATCCTCCGCGGAGATCCGTTGCAGCGGGCTCGCTCTGCCCGCGGTGTCGAATTGCACTCCTTCCGCGGCGAGAACGTCGTGGGGGTCGTCGGATCGGTCAGGGTCTATCCAGCGGGTAGCTGGTCAGCTTGTTGTGTTTGGGTGAGCTGATTTCAGGCTGTTTCGGGTAGCCAGGGGTTGCCGTTGGGGAGTTCGGTGAGGGCCTGGAAGAGCCCGATGCCGTGCTTGGTGACGGTGGCCAGGTAGGAGCGAATGGTGGTGAACTGCTTGGCTCCAGTCATGGTGCGCAGGCAGCCTGAGACCTTCTGGCTGACTTTGACCATCCGGACTTCGCGGTCGGGTAACCCCGGCGCATTGCTGCGCCGGGGTCCCCTCAGAACCGTGCGTGCCACTTTCACGGCACACGGCTCAAGCAGGTCCCTGGGGCTTGGCGGGTGCAGGGCTGGTTGGGCTGCCTCGGGGTCGGTGGCGCCGTCGGCAGTGTTCGTGGACAAGGCGTCGTTCCTTCTCGTCCGTGGTGCTGCCCGTGATGGCGATCGCGTTCAGGGTGATCGCTTTGCGGGTGGCGGCCGCCCGCTGGACCCACTCTTCGGGGTTGCGCGGTGGGTGGTCGGTGTGCAGCAGCAGGCCACCGCAGATGGGGCATCGGCCGTTCTGCTTCTTGAGTAGTCTGGTCCGGTGGTAGCCGATCGGCGGTGTGCCGTCGTCATGGGTCTTGCGACGGCGCCGGGCCCAGTACTCGGTCAGGGCCGGGTCGTCCGGAGACGCCCTTCCCTTCACGAGGTCATGGCGGACGATCTTCGTCCAAGCGAACCGGGTGAGGTAGGCGCCCGAGTCTCGGTCGCCGAACACCCATCGGTCGTTCCTGGTCGGGTGGAACCGGCCGTAGTACCGGGTGATGATCCGGCGTCTCGGCCTGTGGTTGTGGCGGTAGAGCGCCCACTTGTAGGTCAGCTTCCACACGTGGTTGTCCATGGACTGGAACGTCTCGGTGGACACCACACCCCGGTAGTAGGCGGCCCGACCTCGTACGATCGGGTTGATCGTGGCGATGACCGCGGAGGCGTTGGCCCCACGCAGGGCCAGCATCTCGGCGGCCAGCCTGTTCCGGACGCGCTTGACGGCAGCCTTGCTGGGTTTGATCAGCAGCTTCCTGCCGTAGCGTCGGACGTTGAACCCCAGGAAGTCGAAGCCCTCGTCGTCGAGGTGGACCACACGGGTCTTGACACCTCCGCGAGGACCAGGTCATCGCTGGTGCGTTGGCCACGGACCGCGCGGTCGGCGGACGCTCGTGGCCAACACACCAGCAGATCGCCGATCGGCTCCGGCTGCACGGGACCGCCCGCACCGCGCAGGGCGAGGGTGCACAACCAGACGTCCTCAATCGGGTACGCCCCGCACCTCCCGGAGGGGGTCGGCGGCGTCGATGACAGCTTGGACGACGGTGGGGTTCGGGAGCTCATGAGCAGGTGCCATGGGGCGACGATGATGTCGGCGACATCCTGTCCCTGGGCAGGTGGGGAGCGCCGACGGTGACCGAGAACCACATGGTGCTGGCGCCGAGCACCATCAGTCGCAGCCGGTTGCCGCACCCGTCGAACCGTTGCAGGCCGGGCAGCGCACCCAGGACGGTTCGGGAAGGGCTCGAGCACCCTCCACTGCCGGTCAGCGGGATCACCGGGGGATGCGCGTCTGGTTACACCCGTTTGTACGGCGACACGCCCCCGCCCGGCGTGCTCCTTTTCATGGACATGACATCATCAAAGGATCGTATCAATCCGAACAATTACGAACCATTCTCTTGGACGTCGTCAACACCTGGTCCGTGCACCGGAGTCCGGCCGGGACCCGCACCGGCCGTCCCTGTCATCGTCCCGGTGTCCACATCGTGCCGGGCCGGGCACGACGTCGCCGGCACGGAACACGGTGCACCAGCGATCGCCTCCGGCTCGACGGCCAGCCGGTGGACAGCAGCGAGCAGGACGGTGAGCAGGCGGTCCGCCAGTTCCACGCCGAACTTGGCCTCGTCCACCGTGATGTGAACGCTCAGACCGTGCCCGTGCCGATCGTCGAGCGCCTCCACTCGTACGGGCAGGCTCGTGTGGTCACGCATGTCCTCGTCCACACCGAGGAGGCCTGCGGCGAGCATCTCGTCCCGTGGATGGAAGTGCACGTAGTTGAAGGTCACGTCGAACGCGTCGCCGCCGAGGAGCGTGCGTAGCTCCGAGTAGGGGAATCGGCGGTGAGGCAACAGGTCGTTCTCCGCGGCGAGGGCATTGCACGCGGCGGAGTGCCACGTCGCCCCGTCCAGGGGCAGACGGAGCGGCAGCTGGTTGAGGAACAGCCCCAGCGTGAGATCCGCGCCGGCCGACTCGGGCCGTCCGTTCAGGAGGACTCCGACGACCGGAGCCGAGGCGTCCCAGACCGTCCCGACCGCCACGGCGCACGCCGCGAGCAAGAGGCTCTTGCGGGGAACCCCCCACGCCGCCGAGTGCGCGGCGAGCAACTCCTCGTCCTGGCGAGGAACTGGCGCGCTGACCTTGCGGTGCGCACGCTCGGCCGCGGGAGCGCTCGTCCCGACCGGCACGGTGGCCCGCAGGTCGGTGAGGAACCGGACCGAACCCGTGTCACGCACGGCCGCCTGCTCCAGCCGGATGAACTCGACGTAGGGCAACGGTTTCTCGAGATCCGGAAGGACTCCCCGGAGGAGGCTGTCGTAGACCCGGACCAACTCGCTGACGAAGACCGCCTCGCTCCAGCCGTCCATGACCGCATGGTGGAAGGAGTAGGACAGCCGGAAACGATCCGGCCCGAGCGCCGCCGCGTGGACCCTCATCAGCGGGACGGTCTCGGGATCGTAGGGACGCGCGAGCCCCCGCATGACCTCCTCGTGACGGTCCCTCCGGCGACGCTCGGCCACGTGCCTGTAGTCGGCGACCTCGACCGGAAGGGGGACGTGCTGTTCCACCACCTGCATCGGCTGGGAGAACGTGCCCAGATCGAACCGTGTCCGCAGGATCGGATGCCGGTCGACCAACACGTCCAGTGCCTGCCGCAACAGGTCCGGCCGCAGCGAGCGCCGCACGGTCCGTGAGACGACGTCCACGTACAGTGCCCCGTTGCTCAGCAGGCTCTCGTACAGCAGACCCAACTGCATCCGGCCGGCCGGATAGACGTCCGCCGCGCCCTCGGGCACCAGGGCACGGTCTCGCGGTGTCAGGAGGCTGGTCGCCGCGCGCTCCGTCGACCGGGGGTCTGCGGCTTCGATCCTCCGGTCCGTGTCGCGCCCTTCCGCGCCGGCGCCGAGTGCGGCGCACGCTCCGCGCGGCGTGGGGTGCTTGAAGAGGTCCAGGAGAGAGATCGCCAGTCCTCGCTCCCGAGCCGCTCCCACGACTCGGACCGCCAGCAAGGAGTCGCCCCCCAGAGAAAAGAAATCATCGTCCGGCTGCACCCGATCGACGGAGAGAATCTCACACCAGATGCCGGCCAGCACGTCTGCCGCAGCGGTCACGGCCTTTCCCTCGTTCATGACTGTCCGATTCCTCTCCGGGGGCGCCTCCGACTGGCTGGTGGAACGGCTAGAGCGTGTCTCGGAACTCCCGCCGGCTGCGAGCAGGTGCCCGGGCGAGTGCCCGGCAAGGCCGCAGGAGCTCCTCGTGGCGGAGCTACGGGGGGCGACGAGAACGCCGCCGGGCACCGCGCAGCGCCGAAGCGGAGTTGGCGAGACACGCTCTAGATCTCGACGATGTCGGCTGCCGCGTGCTGGACCGGCCCCGGTCCGGTCGGCTCCGATCCCCTTCCGTCGAGCAGCGAGGCGAGTTCGGCCACCGTGGCGTGGGCGTACAGGTCCGCGATGCCGATATCGGTGTGGCGGCGACGCAGTCGGGCGAACACCGCGAGAGCTTTGAATGAATTCCCTCCGATCTCCATGAACCGTTCGTGTCGGCCCACCGACCGCCGGCCGAGTACGTCGCTCCAGACCGCCGCGACGAACTGTTCGGTATCCCCCCGCGGGAGGTCCGCGGCCACGGGAGGCATCCTCGTGGTGGCGGCGGCCGCGGCACGGAGAGCGGAGAGATCGGCCTTCCCGTTGGAGGTGACGGGAATCTCGGGTACCACCTCGATCCTGCTGGGAACCAGGGCGGACGGGAGGACGTGATCGAGCAGTCGGAAGACATCTTCGATCTCGACCCTTCCGACGACGTAGGCGACGAGTTCGAGGGGGGCCGTGGGGTCCGAACGCTCGCCGGTGACGATTGCCTGGTCGATCCCGGGAAGAGCCAGCAACGCGCATTCCACCTCCCCGGGCTCGACCCGGTTCCCGCGGATCTTGAGCTGCCGGTCGACCCGGCCCAGGCAATCCAAGGTCCCGCCCGGCTCGCGGATCACGACGTCGTCCGTCCGGTAGATGACCTGCGCGCCATCAGGGCCGCTCGACGTCACGAATGCTGCCGATGTGAGTGCGGGCTGGCCTCGGTAACCGTTGGCGAGGCAGAGGCCCCCGAGGTAGAGGATCCCGGGTGTCCCGTCGGGTACTGGCTGGAGCCGTTCGTCGAGGACCAGCGACCGGACGCCGGGGAGGGCGTCCCCGATGGGCACTCGCGCGCGCCGGACGTCGTCGGGGCGGACCCGGTGCATGGTGGCGAGGACGGTGGCCTCCGAGGGGCCGTACCCGTTGTACACCTCGAGGTCGGGACGAATGGACAGGACGGCCGCCGCCAGCCTGGGCGGGAAGGGCTCGCCCGCGACGACGAGCGCCCGTCCGGGCAGCAGCGCGGCGAGATCACCGTGGCGAGCCAGAACGTCCAGTTGGGACGGCGTGTACGTCAGGCAGTCGACGGGGTGGGCCGCGAGGTCCGCGGCCATCCTTCGGGGGTCCAGGACCGTCTCGCGGGGATAGACATCCAGCCGTGCACCGGAGAGGAGAGCGCCGTACACCGACACCTTGCCCAGGTCAGCGGCGAAGGTCGTGGCCAGGCCGAAGCTGTCGAGGGTCGTGGTGCCCATCCGGCTCCAGAACGCGGCACAGTAGTTGAGCAGTGCACGGTGGGGTACGTCGACAGCCTTCGGGGTTCCCGTCGATCCCGAGGTGCAGACCAGGTACGCGGTGTCGGCCGGGTCCGCCTCGGCAGGCGGCTGCGGGTACGGCAGACCCGGCCCCGCGTCGTCCAGGACGAGCCGGGGCACCGTCGACGGCAGACGTCGGCGGTTCAGGTCGTCGGTGAGTACAGCCCTCACCCCGGGGGTGCCGAGCAGCAGGGAGACGCGAGCATCCGGATCGGTCGTCTCGATGTGCAGGTACGCCGCGCCGACCGCCCACGCGCCCAGCACGCCGGCCATGCACCGGTGGGTGCGGTCCATCACCGTGGCCACCACGTCACCCCGGCCGACCCCGTGGCCGCGCAGCCACTCGGCCACCGCGCCGGCGGCCAGCGAGAGCTCGGCATAGGTGAGCCGGTCGTCTCCCTGACGCGTTGCGGTGCCGGCGGCCGCACTGACCGCGACGTTCGCGAAGACGTGGGCTGCGGTACGAATCGTGGACGTCGCGAGCGGAAAAGGCTGTGAACGATCGGAAACCATCCGGCACGTAACCTTCCGTCAAACGGAACGGACGCCCACGCGGCACACCAGGCCGGCCTGTCCTGTTGAGGAGTCGACGGGTAACCCGCCCACCCGACACACCGACCGTTCCCTAAAACCCCGACGGACTCGCGCGTCTGCCCTCAATACATGAGCCTGACGCTGCGGCTCGGATCGGCCAGGGACATGTAGTGATGCATGGACGATTCGGAGTAACCAGTCAGGGTCCCAGCCCGTCGAAGACGCATCTCCGCGGGTCACAGGGGTGAGGAGGCCGACTGTTAGGAGTCCGGCGTTGCATGGGTGCGGGCCGCGAGTACTCCTGAGTGGTCACACTACGGACATATGGAACATAGCAAGCGGTTCGTCGTCCAGCAATGTTGCGCTTGTCACATTGACTATGGGTTGCGACACCCTGAAGAGTTCTCCTTGCGTCGATCGATAGCGGAGATCATTCCCGCAGTCTGATCGGCAGACGTCTTGTGGGCATCAGCATCTGCGCCGGGGGGCCGCCACAATGCTTCTTACCAGTCGTTCACGACCGGGACCTTGTCAGCCATAACCCTGGCGGGCGACCTTTCTCGAGACCGGCATCAACCCATGTCGACATCAGTCCGAGCCATTAGGTGAAAGTATCCTGGAGTACGTGTGGACAGTGTGGTCGATCATCCTGCGATCGCGATTGTCGGAATATCCTTCGAGTTACCAGGCGTCACGGACTGGAATACCGTGACGGAGTTGTTCGGAAGTGGCCGAACTGCCCTCGGCAAGATACCGTCGAAACGGGTGAGGGACACGAGCCTTTCCTGCACGGACCGGACCCGGGAAGGCGGTTGGATCGACGACATCACATCGTTCGACCACCACTACTTCCACGTGTCACGAGCCGAGGCGGAGCTGATCGACCCTCGACAGCGGAGAATGCTGCAACTCGCCGTCTCCGCCATCGGGAACGCCGGATACGCACCCGAGGAGTTCCGCGGTTCAGCGACCGGAGTACTCGTCGCCGCCTACGGCGCCCCCCACCCCAGCCTGTACAACCTGCTCACCGAACGGGGCCGAGCCGACGGTCTGGCGATCACCGGGAGCCTTCACGCCTGTGCCGCCGGGCGGGTGTCGTACCACCTCGATCTGCGAGGCCCCGCCCTGGTCATCGACACCGCCTGCTCGTCGTTCCTGGTGGCACTGCACGAGGCACGCTGGAAACTGCTCCGGGGCGAGTGCGACGCGGTCCTCGTCGGTGGCTACGAACTCGCCCTCGGGCCCCCACCGGAACGCGTGGCCGCCGGGGACGGCCTGGGGGTCTTCTCCCCCACGGACAGCTGTCGCCCCTTCGACGCTGCCGCCGACGGAACCGCGTACGGCGAAGGCGGCGGGTTCGTCCTGGTCAAACGGGCCACCGATGCCGAGCGCGACGGTGACACCGTGCACGCCGTCGTGCTCGGCAGCGCCGTCAACCACGATGCGGGCCGGAGCGGCAACCTCACCGCTCCCAGTCCGCTGGCCCAGACCGAAGTGATCGAAGCGGCCTGGCGGGACGCCGCCGTGGACCCCGCCACGATCGAGTACGTCGAGGCTCACGGTACGGGGACCAAGATCGGCGATCCGATCGAGATCCGTGGGCTGGCGCAGGCGCTCGCGTCCCTCGGCGCCGCCGGCAGCCGGTGCACGATCTCCTCGGTGAAGGCGAACGTCGGTCACCTCGGGTCGATGGCCGGCCTCGCCGGACTGGTCAGGGTGATCGCACAGTTCCGCGCCGACGAGATCTTCCCGACCGCCTCCTTCCGGAACCCGAACCCGCTGATGGACCTCGACGGGTCAGGCCTGACCGTCTCCGACCACCGCCGGCCCTGGCCTCGCCGTCCCGCCGCCCCGCGCCGCGCCGGCATCAGTGGCTTCGGGCTGAGCGGGACCAACGCCCACCTCGTCCTCGAAGAGGGTCCGGCCGTCCCGCCGCCAGGATCCGAGGCGCCGACCGCTGCCCCCGAGCACGTCGTGGTCGTCTCCGCGGGCAACGCCACGGCGCTGCGCGCGCTCGTGGCCGCGCTGCGTACCCGGGTCGCGCAGGACCCTGCCGGCTTCGACCTGGCCGCCGCCGCGGAGGTCCTGACCGTCGGTCGCGAGCACTTCGCGCACCGGGCGGCCTGGGCCGTCCGTCACGCCGGTGACCTGCTGAGCAGCTGGGACCGCTACCTCGTAGCGCCTCCGCCCGAGAGCCCCCGGCGCACGCCCGTCGTCGTGGGCCTGAGCGGGGGACATGACATCACCGCGCCGGAACTCGACGCCGTCGCCCGCCGGTACCCCGGTGTCGCCCGGGTCCTGGCCTCCGTCGCGGAGCGGAGGCCGGACGGCGGATGGGGGTCCCGCCAGCTGGCCCTGCTGCGGCTGGTCGGGCTCTGCACGACCCTGACCGACTTCGGCGTGACACCCGCGGGGGTGCTCGCACACGACGTCGGGGTGCTGGCCGCAAGGGTCGTGTCGGGCGATAC
>Ga0316579_10000214_pt1 | contig 17404 bp, 13 predicted proteins | sample J5NA_2_FD_203074 | JGI IMG/M metagenome (GOLD analysis project Ga0316579, IMG submission 203074) | Rhizosphere microbial communities from salt marsh grasses in Alabama, United States - J5-7_160517rDrA | ecosystem: Host-associated > Plants > Roots > Rhizosphere | place: USA: Alabama | collected... | reverse complement strand
AAATACCTTTGTGAGGCCGCGTACCTGTATCATGTGCGAGGTGCTTCCATATTAGAGTCAGGCGCACAATAGCCCCGACTCGACTCGGGATACAAAAATCCCTAATTATAGGATTTTTTTCATCATGTTGTTAAATATCATACCCAATAACATAGACAAAATCCGGGTTTTGCAGGCGGAATGATGCGGATAATCGGTCTCGAGACCTCGTGCGATGAAACCGGGGTCGCTATTTACGACAGTGAGCACGGCTTGTTGACCCATCAGCTCTACAGTCAAATCGACTTACACGAAGATTACGGCGGTGTGGTGCCGGAGCTGGCTTCCCGCGACCATGTGCGCAAGACCCTGCCCTTGGTGCAGCAGGCGCTTCATGAGGCGGGTTTGAGCCGCCGTGATATTGATGGCGTAGCCTATACGGCCGGACCCGGTCTGGTGGGCGCCTTGCTGGTGGGGGTGGCCCTAGGCCGGGCGCTGGCCTGGGCCTTGGGGGTGCCGGCGGTGGCGGTGCATCATATGGAAGGACATCTCTTGGCGCCCATGCTCGAAGAGGATCCGCCGGATTTTCCCTTCGTGGCCTTGCTGGTCTCCGGCGGTCACACGCAATTAGTGCGCGTGGACGGGATAGGGCGTTATGACTTGCTGGGCGATACCTTGGACGATGCGGCGGGAGAGGCCTTCGATAAGACCGCCAAGCTGCTGGGTCTAGGCTATCCCGGCGGTCCCGCCCTGGCGCGACTCGCCGAGCGCGGGGACCCGAAGCGTTTTCATTTTCCCCGACCTATGATCAATAGGCCGGGATTGGATTTCAGCTTCAGCGGACTCAAGACTTTTGCCCTCACCACCCTGAAGGCACAGGGTGACGATGAACAGGTCTATGCGGATATAGCACGCGCCTTTGAAGATGCTGTGGCGGAGACCCTGGTGATCAAGTGTCGACGCGCCCTCAACCAGACGGGTTTGCAGCGTTTAGTGGTAGCGGGCGGCGTCAGTGCCAACCACCGTTTGCGGCAAGGTTTGCAGGCCATGGCCGGGGACGCCGGCATCAAGACTTATTATCCGCGCCTGGAATTTTGTACCGATAACGGCGCGATGATCGCCTACGCCGGTTATCAGCGGCTGCACAGCGGCCAGTCCGATCCTTTAAGCTTTGGCGCCTGGCCGCGTTGGCCGCTCACCCAGCCCGCCCCGCTACATGGCGAGGCTTCTTCGTCACGATAGGTCGTCATGTCCCTCAAGAACTGGTTTGAAGAAAAGCAATCGGCCTGGTTATACCGCGTGGTGACCCGGGCGGAGACCGATCCACGCAAAAGTACGCTCTTTGCCGAATTGGCCGATGCGGCGGAATCCCAGGCGCGTATCTGGGAGAAGGAACTGGAAAAGGACCCGGGCGGGGTTCCGCCGTTTCATCCCAGCCTGCGTGCCCGCCTGGTGGCGCAGCTGATCCGGGTGCTGGGGCCGCGCGCGGTGCGGCCCATCCTGATAGCGATGAAGGTACGGGGAATGTCGGTCTATCAAGGCATGCCGGTACACGGCGGCCATCCCATGCCGACCGCAGTTTCCGAGGTCGGTGGTCGGCATAAGAGCGTGGAGGCGGGCGGCAATGTGCGCGCCGCGGTGTTCGGCGTGAACGATGGCTTGGTTTCCAATGCTTCATTGATCATGGGGGTGGCGGGCGCCACGGCGGATTTGCATGTGGTCTATCTCTCCGGCATAGCCGGCTTGTTGGCTGGGGCCTTTTCCATGGCGGCCGGGGAATATGTATCCATGCGCTCCCAACGCGAGTTGTTTGAATATCAAATCGCGCTGGAACGGGAAGAGCTGGAAGAGTATCCCCTCGAAGAGCAGGAGGAACTGGCGCTGATTTACAACGCTCGCGGCCTCTCCAAAGAACAGGCCAATGATGTCGCCGCCGAACTGATGAAGGACAAGGAGCAGGCCCTGGACACCCTGGCCCGGGAGGAGTTGGGCTTGAATCCCGCCGACCTGGGTTCCCCCTGGGGGGCGGCTTGGTCGTCCTTTCTGTCCTTCGGTGCCGGCGGGGCAGTTCCCCTCCTGCCCTTCCTGTTCGGCGGCGGTCAGCATGTAATGTCGGCGGCGATCATAATTACCGCTATCGCTTTGTTTTTGGTGGGATCCGCCTTAAGCCTGTTCACCGGTAAAAACGCCTGGTGGAGCGGCCTGCGCATGGTGCTGATCGGGGGCGGAGCCGGCCTGGTGACCTTCCTGGTCGGGAGATTATTGGGGGGCGGCCTCCTGTAAGCCTTGCCGGTAGAACAGTATTAAGCAGTTTCCTGTATAATGCCGCACCTTTTAGCCTATCCTGGAAACAACTGTGGTTCAAAACTTACGAAATATAGCCATCATCGCCCACGTCGATCATGGCAAGACGACGCTGGTGGACAAGCTCCTCCAGCAATCCGGTACCCTGGCCTCGCGCGGCCCCTCCCAGGAACGAGTGATGGATTCCAATGCCCTGGAGAAAGAGCGCGGCATCACCATCCTGGCCAAGAACACCGCGGTCAACTGGGGTGACTACCATATCAATATCGTGGACACCCCCGGCCACGCCGATTTCGGCGGCGAGGTGGAGCGGGTATTGTCCATGGTGGATTCGGTGTTGTTGTTGGTGGATGCGGTGGACGGACCCATGCCCCAGACCCGCTTCGTGACGCAAAAGGCCTTTGCCCGCGGTCTCAAACCCATCGTGGTCATCAATAAGATCGACCGCCCGGGTGCGCGCGCCAACTGGGTGTTGGATCAGACCTTCGATCTTTTCGATCGTCTCGGCGCCACCGAGGAGCAATTGGACTTCCCGGTGATCTATACCTCAGCCCTGCAAGGATACGCGGGCCTCGATGAGGATGTACGTTCCGGCGATATGACGCCACTGTTCGAGGCGATAGTGAAGCATGTAGCGGCGCCCACGGTGAATGCGAACGGCCCGTTTCAAATGCAGGTGTCGCAGCTGGATTACAACAGCTACGTGGGCGTGATCGGCATCGGCCGCATCGCCCGCGGCAAGATTAAATCTAACAGCCCCGTGGTGATCGTTGATCGCGAGGGCAACAAGCGCAACGGCCGCATGTTACAGATATTGGGATTCTTAGGCTTGGAGCGCGTCGAAGTGCCAGAGGCCCAGGCAGGGGACATCATCGCCTTCAGCGGTATCGAGGAACTGAACATCTCCGATACCTTGTGCGATCCTAAAACCGTGGAAGCTTTGCCGCCGCTGATGGTGGACGAGCCCACAGTGAGCATGACCTTCCAGGTCAATACCTCGCCCTTCGCCGGGCGTGACGGCAAATATGTTACCTCGCGCCAGATCCGCGAACGTTTGCAACGCGAACTACTGCATAACGTCGCGCTGCGCGTAACGGACACCGAGGACCCCGATAAATTCAGGGTCTCCGGCCGCGGCGAACTGCATCTGGGTATCCTGATCGAAAACATGCGCCGCGAGGGCTATGAGCTGGGCGTATCCCGTCCCGAGGTGATCGTCAAGGAAGTGAACGGCGAGAAGCAGGAGCCCTTCGAGCAACTGACCGTGGACGTGGAGGAACAGCACCAGGGCACGGTCATGGAAAAACTCGGTACTCGCGGCGGCGATCTGCAAAACATGGCGCCGGACGGCAAGGGCCGTGTGCGCCTGGATTTCATCATTCCTTCCCGGGGGCTGATCGGCTTTCGCACCGAGTTTCTCACCGCCACCCAAGGCACGGGCTTGTTATACAACGTCTTCGATCACTATGCGCCGGTAAAACGGGGCAGCTTCGGGCAACGTATCAACGGGGTGCTCATCGCCAACGGCATGGGCAAGGTCCTGGGCTTTTCCCTGTTCAATCTGCAGGAGCGGGGTCGGTTGTTCGTCGGGCCGGGCGAGGAGGCCTATGAGGGCATGATCATCGGCATACACTCGCGGGACAACGACCTGGTGGTGAATCCCCTCAAGGGCAAGCAATTGACCAATATGCGCGCCGCCGGTACCGACGAAAACATCATTCTGACGCCGCCCATCCGCCTCAGTCTGGAGCAGGCCCTGGAGTTCATCGACGACGATGAGCTGGTGGAGGTGACGCCAAACAATATCCGTCTGCGCAAAAAACAATTGCTGGAACACGAGCGTAAACGGACCTCCCGGGCAAGCAACGACTGATCCGTTTATGAGCTGAAAGGCGCGGGACGGTGTCGTCCCGCGTCGTTTCCGGTTAATATGGACTTTTAGGATTCATTGTCGCAGAGGTAGCACCGGCACAACATGCTGACCCTTTATCCCGACATCAAGCCTTACGCCAATCACAGTCTGCGTGTGGACAGCGTCCACACCCTGCACATCGAAGAATGCGGCAATCCGCAAGGCCTACCAGTGGTATTCGTACACGGCGGCCCCGGCGCCGGTTGTGAACCGTATCACCGGCGCTTTTTCGACCCCAATATCTACCGCATCGTGTTATTCGATCAGCGCGGTGCCGGTCGTTCTACTCCCCATGCGGATCTGAGCAATAACACCACGCAGCATTTGGTCGCCGATATGGAGTTTATCCGCAACCATCTGGGTATCGAGTGCTGGGTGGTGTTCGGCGGTTCCTGGGGTTCGACCCTGGGTTTGGTGTATGCCGAGACGCATCCCGAGCGGGTATTGGGCTTGATCCTGCGCGGGATCTTTCTGTGCACGCCGTGGGAGATTCGCTGGTTCTATCAGGAAGGCGCCAATCATATCTTTCCCGATCACTGGGAAGATTATGTAAAGATGATAGCCGTCGACGAACGCGACGATATGGTGAGCGCCTATTATCGCCTGCTCACCGGCGATAACGAAATCGCCCGTATGGCCGCCGCCAAGGCGTGGTCCACCTGGGAAGGGCGTTGTTCCACCTTGAAGCCCAAGACCGAGGTGGTCAATCACTTCAGCGATCCACGTACCGCCTTGAGCCTGGCGCGTATCGAATGCCATTATTTTATGAACAATAGTTTCCTGGAACCCGATCAGCTCATCCGCGACGCGGGGCGGCTCAAGGAAATTCCCGGCGTCATCGTCCATGGCCGCTATGATGTGGTGTGTCCCGTTGAAAACGCCTGGCGCTTGCATCAGGCCTGGCCTCAGGCGGAACTCAAGCTCATCGCCGATGCCGGCCATTCCGCCACGGAGCCGGGTATCGTCGATGCCCTGGTGAACGCCACGCGCGCTATGAGCGTGTCTTTGGCGTGATCGGGCTGCTGCAGCGGGTTAGCGCGGCACAGGTTATGGTGGATGGTGAGATCATCGCCGCTATCGGCCCCGGTCTTATGGTATTGGTGGGAGTGGAGCGCGGCGACGGCAAGACGCAGGCGGACCGGCTCTTGGAGCGCTTGCTGGGCTATCGGGTCTTCGGCGATACAGACGGGAAGATGAATCTCTGTGTCCGCGATGTCGACGGCGGCCTGTTGCTGGTGCCGCAGTTCACCCTGACCGCCGATACGCGCAAAGGCATGCGACCCAGCTTCACGCCTGCCGCTGACCCCGAGCACGGCCGGGCCTTGTTCGACTACCTGGTGAACCAGGCGCAGCGGGTTTATCAAAAGGTTTCCAGCGGTCGATTCGGGGCGGAAATGCAGGTCGGGCTTACCAACGACGGGCCGGTGACCTTTTGCCTGCGCGTGGCGTCGGAAGGAGAAGGCTAATCTCCGGACGCATGGGGTGGAAATGCCGGTTCGTGCTGGGGCGTGTCATTGCAGTGCCGCACATTTCATCAATGAAATGACGATAATATCCTGGTGTTCTCCGTGCCCTGAGTCGTTTGAGGAGAAGTCGAAACCCTATGGCCGTATATGCGATCGGTGATGTGCAAGGCTGCTGTGATGAATTATTGCAGCTGCTGGAAGTGTTGCGCTTCGATACGCTGCGCGACCGGTTGTGGTTTACCGGAGATCTGGTCAATCGCGGCACGCAATCTCTGGAAGTATTGCGTTTCGTCAAGTCCTTGGGTGAGCGTGCCACGGTGGTATTGGGAAACCACGACCTGCATCTCTTAGCGGTGGCCGCCGGCGCGTCGCACCTACGTCCCAAGGACAGTTTCATGGATGTGCTGGAGGCCTATGACCGGGATAGCCTCTTGTCCTGGTTACAGCGCCGGCCTTTATTTCATCACGATGCACGCTTGGGTTATACCCTCGTTCATGCTGGGCTGCCACCGCAATGGGATATCACCATCACCCAGGCCTGCGCCGTAGAGGCGGAGCAACTGTTGCGCTGCGGCGATGCCAAGGCGTTTTTCCGGCAGATGTACGGCGATCAACCGATGCAATGGCGTGATGATCTCAACGGTGTGGAGCGCATGCGTTTCATCATCAATTGCTTTACGCGTTTACGCTATTGCGATGATCAAGGCCGCCTGGTTCTGCGTGACAAAGGTGCGCCGCACCGCGCCGCGCCGGGCATCATACCGTGGTTCCAGGTGCCGGAACGCAAGAGTGCTGCAATGAAAATCATCTTTGGGCACTGGTCGACCCTGGGCCGTTATCAAGGCGAAGGGGTTTACAGTCTGGATACCGGTTGTGTGTGGGGCGGCGCCCTCACCGCATTGCGCCTCGATGACGGTGAGTGGTTCAGCATTGCCTGCGAAGGGGCGTGCGCGCCAGGAGAAGATTAGAGATATTTGCCGCAAAGGTGCAAACAACGCGGAGGCATGCGCCAGATTTAGGGATCCACTGATTAATTCGAAATGACAAATTAATCAATAAATATCTTTGTGCACGATGCGCCTTTGTAGCGAGAGCCTGCTTTTTTGAAATGTAACTCGCTACCCCAACCAATTGCGCGGCTTCAAATACACCTCATACAACTCTGCTTCCGGTGTGCCCGGCTGCGGTTGCCAGTTGTAGCGCCACTTCACCAGCGGTGGCAGGGACATCAGGATGGATTCGGTGCGCCCACCGGACTGCAGTCCGAACAGGGTGCCGCGATCGTACACCAGATTGAACTCCACATAGCGGCCGCGGCGGTAGAGCTGGAAGTCGCGCTCACGTTCGCCGTAAGGGATATCTTTGCGGCGCGCGACGATGGGACGATAGGCCTGGATATAGCGATCGCCCACGCTTTGCAGAAAGGCGAAGCATTTATCGAAACCCCATTCGTTCAAATCATCGAAGAACAGGCCGCCGATGCCACGCGGTTCATTGCGGTGTTTGATGAAAAAATATTCGTCGCACCATTTCTTGAAGCGCGGATATACGTCTTCACCGAATGGGAGACAGGCATCATGTGCCGTACAGTGCCAATGGACGGCATCTTGTTCAAAGCCGTAATAGGGCGTGAGATCGAAACCGCCGCCGAACCACCAGATAGGTTCCGCGCCCGGCTTTTCGGCGATAAAGAAGCGCACATTGGCGTGGGAAGTCGGTACATAGGGGTTATGCGGGTGAATGACCAGGGACACCCCCATGGCCTGCCAATGACGTCCAGCCAACTCGGGACGGTGGGCGGTGGCGGAAGCGGGTAGCTGCTCGCCGAACACATGAGAGAAATTCACCCCGGCCTGCTCGAATACCGTGCCGTCGCTCAATACTCGGCTGCGACCACCGCCGCCCTGCGGACGTTCCCAACTGTCTTCGCGAAAGCGACCGCCGCCGTCTTCCTGTTCCAGTTCACTGCAAATAGCTTCTTGCAGCCCCAACAGATATGCCTTGACGGCCTCGACTTCGGGCAAGCTCATTACCATGTACTCCTATAAGCAATATTCATGCGGCGCGGATCACGTTCCCTGAGCGCGCGTCGCGTATCTCCGTGGTGCCGTGCTGCCCGCCCAGGGACCCCGGTACTATGTAGTCCAGATCCGCCCCGAAATAACGTTGTACCTGCAGACGTCGTCGTGCCGCGGGACGGCCGGAAAGGTTGGCGCTGGTGGAGACCAGGGCACCGCCGAAACGGCGGCACAGCGCCGCGACCAGGGGGTGGGCGGTGACCCTCAGCGCCACGCTGTGATGCGTGCCGCGCAACCATGGCGGCGTCGACTCCATGGCCGGTAACAGCCAGGTGACCGGCCCCGGCCAGGTGGCGCGGACCCGCTTCAACATAGCCGGCGTCGCCGTGACGAAAGGTGCGACTTGTTCATAGCTCGCTGCGATCAGGATCAAGCCTTTTTGCCAGGGGCGATGTTTCAGCGCCAACAGCCGCAGCACCGCTTCGGCATTGCCGGGGTCGCAGCCCAGCCCCCACACCCCTTCGGTGGGATAGGCGACGATGCCGCCTTGCTGCAGGATCGCCGCCGCCCGCTTGATATGCCAGTTCATCATCATTAAGCGTCGCGTGTGGCGTCAATGGCTGCTTTTCACGCTTTGGAGTTTGCTCTGCAGTTCGGCGTCTTTGTCTTGTACATTGCGCATATTCGCCTCACGCTCCTCGCGCAGGCGCGCCGCCACGGCGCTATCACTGAGGGCCAGCATTTGTGCTGCGAGATAGGCGGCGTTCTTGGCGCCGGCCTTGCCGATGGCCACCGTGGCGACCGGGATACCGCCCGGCATCTGTACCGTGGAGAGCAGGGCATCCATACCGTTGAGCGGACCGCCGTCCATGGGGATGCCGATTACCGGCTTCAGGGTAAGGCCCGCCACCGTCCCTGCCAGATGCGCGGCCAGGCCCGCGGCGGCGATGAACACCGCACAGCCGCGTTGGTCCGCGTCTTTCACATAGGCGTGGGTGGCGGCGGGTGTACGGTGGGCTGAGGTGATCTTGACTTCATAGGGCACACCCAGTGAGCCTAGGGTGTCGAGGGTGGCTTGTACCACCGGTAAATCCGAATCGGAGCCCATTAAGATGGCGACAAATGGTTTGGTCATGGTTTCTTTCCTAAGTTAGCAAAGAGTAGTTAGCGTTGTTGTTCGCGGGCGATGGCGCGGTAGCCGATGTCCGAACGGTAATACGCCTCGTCCCAGCGGATTTGATGAACCAACTCATAGGCACGGAGTTTAGCTTGATAGACATTGTCACCCAGGGCGCAGGCGCACAACACCCGCCCGCCCGCCGTGACGATCTGACCGTCCTTCTCCGCGGTGCCGGCGTGGAAGACCTTGGCATCCGGCGCCTCCGCCGTCGGCAGCCCGCTGATTATATCGCCTTCGCGATATTCGCCGGGATAACCGCCCGCCGCCATGACCACGCCCAGGGCCGGTCGCGGATCCCATTGGGCCTTGATCTGATCCAGGCGCCCCTCCACCGCCGCCTCGCACAGGCAGACCAGATCGGAACGCAGACGCATCATGATGGGCTGGGTCTCCGGATCGCCGAAACGGCAATTGAATTCCAAAACCCGCGGGGTGCCGTCCAAGCCGATCATCAGACCGGCATAGAGAAAACCGGTATAAGGGATGCCGTCGGCGGCCATCCCGTGCACCGTGGGTTCGATCACTTCGCGCATGACCCGCGCGTGCACCGCCGGGGTGATGACCGGCGCGGGGGAATAGGCGCCCATGCCGCCGGTATTGGGTCCGCGGTCACCGTTGTCGCGGGCCTTGTGATCCTGGGATGTGGCCATGGGCAGGATATGTGTGCCGTCAACCATCACGATAAAGCTGGCTTCTTCGCCCTTGAGAAAGTCTTCGATGACTACGCGGTGGCCGGCGGCACCATAGGCATTGCCCGCCAGCATGTCACGTACCGCGGCTATGGCTTCGTCTTCCGTCTGGGACAGGATCACGCCCTTGCCGGCGGCCAGGCCGTCGGCCTTGACCACGATCGGCGCTCCCTGTTCGCGAATATAGGCGATGGCGGCATCGACGTCGGTAAAATTTTTATAAGCGGCTGTCGGGATGCGATGACGGGCCAGAAAGTCCTTGGCGTAGGCCTTGGAGCCCTCCAGTTGCGCCGCAGCCTGGCTCGGGCCGAAGCAGCGCAGTCCTGCTGCTTGAAAGGCATCTACCACTCCCGCCACCAAGGGCGCCTCGGGGCCGACGATGGTCATCGCAATATCCCGGGCGCAGGCGAAATCCAGCAGTTCAGCCACCGCCTCGGCAGCGATGGGAACATTCTCGATCTTCGCCTCCAGGGCGGTACCGGCATTGCCGGGGGCAACGAACACCTTATCCACCCGGGAAGATTGGGCCGCTTTCCATGCGAGGGCATGCTCACGCCCGCCGCCGCCGATGATCAAAACCTGCATGCTTGCCTCGTGGTCGCTGTTTTCGGATTGGGGTGCAAAAGGATACCGTATGCTCGCGGCGCTGTCTCGGCGTGGTAGTGAAGGCGGTGCGGATGAACATGTTAGAATCGATTTCCCTTCTGACAGTGGATGAGTGAAGATCATGCGCGTGGCAGTCTCCCGGCGGGGATGGTGGGCATGTTGGTTTTTGGCAGGGAGCTCCGTGCTGGGTGCAGCGTGGTGGGGACAGCATGGCGGCTTGGCAGGTCTGCCGGGCGTCCCGCTGGCGCTTGCCGGTAAAGAATCCGGCACCGCCCAGGCTATCATCGCCTATCAGCCGCTGGCCTTCGAGCCCAACCGTGGCCAGAGCGACGGCCGGGTGTTGTTCCTCTCCCGCAATCCCGGCTATTCCTTGTTCCTGACCGCGCAGGGGGCGGTGCTCGGTTTGAACGGCGTCGCGCAGCCTCTGAGCTTCACCTGGCAGGGTGCCAATGCCAAGTCACCTGCCCGGGGAGTGGCGGCATTGCCCACCAAACATAATTACCTGAGGGGCAAGGATCCCGGGCGTTGGCAGCGTGACATCCCCACTTATGAAAAGGTGAAGTATCCCAATCTTTACCCCGGTATCGACTTGGTCTACTACGGCCGGCAACAACACTTGGAATATGACCTGGTAGTGGCGCCGGGCGCCGATCCCGTGGCGATTCGCCTGCAGGTGGCGGGCATGGACGCACTGCGCTTGGGTGACGATGGAGCGTTGCGCTTACAGGTGGCGGATCGTGCCCTGACCCTGAGCAAACCGGTCATTTATCAAGAGACGGCTGGTGTAAGGCAGGCGGTAGCGGGCGGTTATGTATTGTTGGCGAATAATCAAGTGGGCCTGAAGTTGGCGGCATACGACCGCAGCAAGCCGCTGGTCATCGACCCGGTGTTGAGTTACAGCAGCTATCTGGGGGGCAGCGGGCTCGATCAGGGTAAGGGCGTGGCGGTGGACGGCGCCGGCAACATTTATATGGTGGGGCAAACCGCTTCCGCGGATTTTCCTGCTACCGGCGGCAAGACCAGCACGGACACCGATGCCTTCGTGGCCAAGCTCAATGCCGGTGGTATGCTGCAATATGCGACCTATCTCGGCGGTAGCGGCACGGACCGGGGCTTTGCCATCGCCATGGATAATGCCAATGCCGCCGTGTACATCGTCGGCGATACAGATTCCACGGATTTCCCGATTCAATCCGCCAGCCAATCCACTCCGGGTGGTGACATCGATGGCTTCGTGGCCAAATTTAACAGCACCGATTTAACACTCGGTTTCGCCACTTACTTGGGAGGCTCCCGGGCGGAAGAGGCGCTGGGTGTTGCGGTGGACGGTTCCGGTAATGCCTATGTGGCGGGTGCCACCTTGTCGTATGACTTTCCTAGCACGACAGGCGGGGCATTCAACATAGGCAGTACAGGCGATAATTGTGATGATCCATCTAACCCAGGAACAAAGATTCCGTGCTCGGATGCCTTCGTGGCGAAATATGCTTCCACCGGGGTAAAGCAATACGCCACTTTTCTCGGCGGTTACTATGAGGATGCCGCCACGGCGATAGCGGTCAACAACGGCGGCGAGGCCTATGTGACCGGCATCACGTATAGTACGGATATTCTTCCGGCAGGCTCGACAGGTTTCCAACTGCAGCACGCGGGTGGCTTTGGCGACGCGTTTATCCTGAAGCTTGATAGTACGGGCAGTGTTACTTATGGCACCTATCTGGGCGGCGGCGGCTGGGATCAGGGTCAGGCCATCGCAGTGGACGGCAGCGGCAATGTCTATATCGCGGGGGCGACCAATTCCGGTTCCAACAGTATCCCGTTGCCTCTGACCAATGCCTTGCAACAACAATACGGCGGAGGTAGCTATGATGCCTTTGTCGCCAAAATCACGCCGGCTAATGCGCCGAGCAGCCAGCTTCGCTATCTCACCTATCTGGGCGGCGGCGGCAAGGATTTCGCCTTCGGTATCGCGGTGGACGGCAGCGGCAATGCTTATGTGGTGGGTGAAACCACCTCGACCGATTTTCCGCTGGATACCCCGCTGCAATCCATCTGGTTCGGCAGCGGCAAGAATAATTGGGGCGATGCCTTTATCTCCAAAATAGATAAAGCCGGCTACTTCTTGAACTGGTCCACCTATCTCGGTGGGAGCGACGATGACTGGGCCAACAGCGTGGTCCTGGACGGCAGCGGCGGGATATACGTGGCCGGCAGCAGTTTCTCCCCAGATTTCCCGACGGAGAATCCTTTTCAGCCGAGCAGCGCCGGCAACGGTGATGCACTGTTATTCAAGTTGAGCGATTCGCCCATAACCGCAGATCTACAGATAGCTGTCAGCGCCGCGCCAGACCCGGTGGGCTCGGGCGAGCCGCTAACTTATCAGGTGATCGTGAGTAATCTCAGCGCCAGCAATGCCGCAGGCGGTGTGGTAACAGTGGCGACACTACCCGGCGGCATCAGTTTCAGCTCGGCAAGCCCGGCAGGGAGTTGTAGCGCCAGCGGTACACAAGTGACATGCAATGTGGGAGCCATCGCCGCGGGCGGCAGCGTGACGACCACCCTGCAAACGGTATCCAACACTGCAGGGGATATTACCTTCACCGCCAAAGTGGCGCGTGCCAATCAACCTGATCCTAATCCGGCCAATAATAGCGCCAGCGTGACCACGACGGCAGTCGTGGGCAGCAGCGGCGGCGGTGCCTGGTCATTGTTTGAATGGCTTGTAACTATGATTATTTATGTTGTGAGAAGAAGGCGAGGCTTGTCCTGTCCTCAACCTGATCGTTGAGAGTGTACCAATTGCTTGCTCATAGGCCTATCACGGCGATATCCGAATATATCCGATTCTTGGGTTCATTTATCATCTTTTAAAATCATCGAGGCCGCTAGCCTATATGTGGGCGGCCGCTTAGTCTATGACTGGCCCTAAAGGAATACTGAAATGCGCCGATAGCGGTTTTATTCCCAATCCTGCGGATTGAGGTTTCAGGAATGATTAACACGAACAGGGAATAGACACCACGGAAGGTTTAGCCACAGTGCCGGGAGTACAGCGATGTACTTCCGGTTTTTATTACGTTCTGATATTTCCTAGGAGTGGTTGGCATTCAGTTGATAGCTTCCACTAATGTCTGAAATGCCGCATACCGGTAAAGACCATGGCGATGCCATGCTCGTCGGCGGCGGCAATCACTTCGTCGTCGCGCATGGAGCCGCCCGGCTGGATGACGGCAGTGACGCCCACCTCGGCGGCGCTGTCCAGGCCGTCGCGGAAGGGAAAGAAGGCATCGGAGGCCATTACCGAGGCTTGTACTTGTAAACCGGCATCCGCCGCCTTGATGGCGGCGATGCGCGCGCTGTAGACGCGGCTCATCTGCCCCGCGCCCACGCCGACGGTCATGGCATCCTTGGCATAGACGATGGCGTTGGATTTGACGAATTTCGCCACGCGCCAGGCAAACAATAAATCACGCAGTTCGGTTCCACTGGGGGCGCGATGGGTGACGACCTTGAGTGCGGCGCGATTGACCATGCCGTTATCGCGATCCTGCACCAGTAGGCCGCCGCTGACGCGTTTGTAGTCCAGTTCCGGGCTACGGTCCGCCGCCCACTGGCCGCAGCTCAAGACCCGCACATTTTTTTTGGCGGCGAGCAGGGGCAGGGCGTCTTCTGCGATCGCCGGGGCGATGATCACCTCCACGAACTGGCGCTCGATGATGGCGCCGGCCGTCCTGGCATCCAAGGTCTGATTGAAGGCGATGATGCCGCCGAAGGCGGAGGTGGGATCAGTCTGGTAAGCGCAATCATAGGCCTCGAACAAGCTTTGGCCCACGGCGACCCCGCAGGGGTTGGCGTGTTTGACGATGACGCAGGCCGGCCCTTCATCGAAGCTCTTTACGCACTCCACCGCCGCATCGGTGTCCGCAATATTGTTGAAGGATAGTTCCTTGCCCTGTAATTGCCGGGCGGTGGCAACGCCGGCTTCGGCGGGTTGCCGCTCCACATAGAAGGCGGCCTGCTGATGGGGATTCTCACCGTAGCGCAGATCTTGGGCCTTGATGAACTGGTGATTATAGGTGTGGGGAAAGCGGCGGCGTTCACCGTTGTCTGCGATGGTTCCGAGATAGTTGGCGATGGCACCGTCGTACTGCGCGGTGTGTTCGAAGGCTTTCATTGCTAGGCGAAAGCGGGTCTTCGAATCGACGGCACCGTGGTTGGCGCGCATCTCACCCAGGACCGGCGAGTAGTCGGCGCTGTCTACCACCACTGTCACCGCGGCATGATTCTTCGCCGCGGCACGCAACATGGTAGGTCCGCCGATATCGATATTTTCAATCGCCGTCGCCAGATCGCAGTCTGGGCGGGCGACGGTCTGTGCAAAGGGATAGAGATTGACCACCACCAGATCTATGGCGGCTATGCCGTGATGTGCCATGATCTCGTCGTCGACACCTCGCCTCGCCAGCAGGCCGCCATGAATCTTGGGGTGTAGGGTTTTTATGCGCCCGTCCATCATTTCCGGAAAACCGGTATAGTCGGATACATCCCGTACCGGAATGCTATTGTCCCGCAATAACTTGGCGGTGCCACCAGTGGACAGAATCTCCACGCCCTGGCCCGCCAATTGCCGGGCGAACTCGACAACGCCGGATTTATCGGAAACGCTGATCAATGCACGTTGAATCTTCGGCATGCTCCCCTGCTTTCGATCGTGCCAATGAATGAATGCCTGCTAGTAAACGAAGCAGCCCCATGTGCGGCCATTGTTTATTACGTCAGTTTGTAGTGTTCTAGTTTTTTTCTTAAGGTCGTGCGATTAATACCCAGTATCCTGGCGGCCTGGCTTTGATTGCCGCGCACATGATTCATGACGGCTTCGAATAAGGGCCGTTCAACTTCGCTTATCACCATACTGTAGAGATCGTCCGGCGGATGGCCATCTAGGTCGCTGAAATAACAGGTCAATGCGGTTTGTACTGCACTGCACAAAGGTTTTTTGCGTCGCTCCTGTGTTACAACAGGTTCATGACAAGTAGGTTGTTGTTTAATTATAGTGTTCATGTCATTGTTCAAGCGGCAAGGGCGGCGTTTTCTTCCACTGCGTCCAGAAATGCATGGACGAGTTGGAGTTGTTCTGTGACGGTAGTCGCGCCGTTGATTGCTCGTCGGAAGTTCTCATCCCCTCTCTGGCCTTTACTGTACCAGGCGATATGTTTGCGTGCCACCAGTACACCGGTATGTTCTCCATAAAATTCGTAGAGTCGATGGAGATGGCCGATAAGAAAATCCCGCCGTTCTGATATGGACGGTTCCGGTAACAAGCTGCCCGTCTCGAGATAGTGTTGGATCATGCGAAACAACCAGGGACGCCCTTGGGCGGCGCGACCAATCATGATGGCATCGGCGCCGGTCTGCTGTAAAACCCGGCGAGCTTTTTCCGGGGAGTCGATATCACCGTTGGCAATGATGGGAATGGACACCGCCGCCTTGATGGCGGCGATGGTTGCGTATTCCGCTTCGCCGCTGAATCCACAGGCCCGGGTCCGGCCATGAACGGCCAGGGCTTGGATCCCGGCCTGTTCGGCGATATGCGCGATGGCGATACCGTTGCGCTGAGTAGTATCCCAACCGGTGCGTATCTTGAGTGTCACCGGCACCGGGACAGCATTGACGACCTCTTCCAGTATGCGGGCAACCAAGGTCTCATCGCGTAACAAGGCCGATCCGGCCAAGGCATTACATACCTTTTTCGCCGGACAACCCATGTTGATGTCGATGATCTCCGCGCCGTTGTCTACGTTGTAGCGGGCGGCCTCCGCCATCATCACTGGATTGGCGCCGGCGATCTGCACCGAACAGGGTTTGGTTTCGCCGCGATGATCGATGCGCCGCTGCGTCTTGCGGCTGCCCCACAGCCGTGAGTTGGCGGTAACCATCTCCGATACCGCGAGCCCGGCGCCCATGTCCTTGCACAATTGTCTGAACGGCCTGTCGGTGACGCCCGCCATGGGGGCGAGGATCAATTTGTTCGGCAGTGTATAAGGTCCGATGCGCATTGTTCTTCGCAGGCGTTGCGTGGTCCGATGGGAAAAGGACCGTAATGATACCCCCAAGCGGGCATGCTAATAAAGGGCATTGATGCATGCAAAAGGCGTTGCAATAAAGTCATCGATGCATTATGAGATTAACTTAGTTTTTTTCCTTCATGAGGAGCTTGTGATCACAAGCTTAGATGATTGATTTCATTTCTCCCGGCTTATGTATTTGTTCGGCAGAGTGGTTTTTATCGCATTGTAAATATCACATCAATTCAAACTGAAAACTGACGGCTTCCTTGCCCGGGTCGGCAATCTCCAGGCTGATATGCACCGGTTGATGAGGCGGCATCCCGGCTTTGAGTGAGGTACCTGCCGGGAGGTACTCGCTGGGACGGAAGCGGCGACCCGCTACCAATTGATTGTTAAGATCTGAAAATCGGATTTCCAATAATGGATAGGGTTGAGGAAAGTCCGCTTCGTTAACCAGCGTGGCCTCGATGAGCAGGGCATTAGGCTGGCTGGGGTGGGATTGTACGAGGCGGTTGACCAGGCTGATGCGACTGACGTCGCGCCGCAGCGGTGTATTGCAGGATACCAGCGCACAGAAACGGGTCAGCCACGGGCGTAATTCAGGGTATTGCGACAGGTCATTGCGATTGAAGTAGGCGTATTGCCCGAGTAACACTAGGATCAGCACAATATTCGTGGCGGCCCACAGGGATGTCTTTACACGTCCACCGCCGGGTTCACTCGCCGAGATGCGACGTGGTTCCGCGGCGATGATGCCGAGATCGGGCAAGTTGCTGTCGGTTTGTTCCGAGCGCGGTGCAGCGGCTTTGCGCTGTTCAGCCGCCGGGGCGAGGGTCGGCGCGCCTGTCTTGTCGTCCTCAAGGATAAGAAATGCGGGGCCTGTAGCCTCACCTTGGTTATCGTGGTCGTGGGATCTGATGATTGCACTTTCCCGCGGGGCGCTAAGATCGCTGCTTTCAGGTTCAAGGGGAGTCAGTGGCGCGGGTTCGGCCAAGTCTTTGTCTGCAACTATATGCGGTTCCGGCGTCTCAGCAAGTTGCTCGACCACGAACGACGCTTCGGGGCTTGCGGGTTCAGCTTGCGCGGCGTAGGCAACTTGCTCAACTTGCTCAACTTGCTCAACTTGCTCAACGGGCTCAACGGGCTCAACGGGCTCAACGGGCTCAACGGGCTCAACTTGCT
>Ga0316579_10000213_pt1 | contig 17409 bp, 18 predicted proteins | sample J5NA_2_FD_203074 | JGI IMG/M metagenome (GOLD analysis project Ga0316579, IMG submission 203074) | Rhizosphere microbial communities from salt marsh grasses in Alabama, United States - J5-7_160517rDrA | ecosystem: Host-associated > Plants > Roots > Rhizosphere | place: USA: Alabama | collected... | reverse complement strand
TCGCCGAGCCCGCCGCCCCACCGGGCGACACGCGGATCGAGACCACGGCGGACTGGCACCGGCTGGTCGGGCGGTTGCGCGTCGGCGGGGTCGCCAGTCAGCTCGCCCACAATTGCACCCTGCGCGGCTGGACCCAGGGACGTCTTTCCCTCACCCTGGACCCGACGGCGGAGCAGCTGCGCTCCCGCGGGACCGAGCAGCGCCTGCGCGAGGCCCTGGAGTCGGCGCTCGGCATGCCCGTCCAGCTCGACATCCAGGTCGCCCGTCCCGAGCAGGAGACCCCGGCCCAGCGCCGGGCGCGGGAGGTCGAGGAGCGCCAGCGTCGGGCCGAGGAGTCGATGGACAACGACCCGGTGGGCGCGCGGCTGCGCGAGCAGCTCGACGCCCAGTGGATCCCCGGCTCGGTGCAGCCCTCCGACTGAATCCTGACCAACCCGGCACCCAACATCCTAGGTGAAGTGACATGAAAGGCGGACTCGGCAACCTATTGAAGCAGGCCCAGAAGATGCAGGAGGAGCTGGCCCGGACGCAGGAGCGGCTCGCCCAGGAGGAGGTCGTCGGGGAGTCGGGCGGCGGCATGGTGCGGGTCACCATGAACGGCCGCCACGAGGTCAAGCGCGTCGAGATCGACGCCTCCCTCATGGGCGACGACAAGGAGATGCTGGAGGACCTGGTGGCCGCCGCCTTCAATGCCGCGGCCCAGCGGGTGGCCGAGCGCACCCAGCAGAACATGGCCGACCTGACCGCCGGCATGCCCCTGCCCCCCGGCTTCAAGCTCCCCTTCTAGGCACCGCGGCCCCCGGGAAGACCCTGGAGCACACCGATGGCGGAGCGCACCCTGCTCAACCAGCTCGTCGAGGCCCTACGCTGCCTGCCGGGGGTCGGGCCGAAATCCGCCCAGCGGATCGCCTTCCACCTCCTGGAACGGGACCGGGAGGGCGGCAAGCGGCTTGCCCGGACGCTGGCGGAGGCCATGGAGCGCATCCACCGCTGCACCCGCTGCCGGACCCTCACGGAGCGGGAGGTCTGCCCCCTGTGCGCCAACCCCAACCGGGACCCGGGGCTCCTGTGCGTGGTGGAGCAGCCCTCGGAGATCGTTGCCCTGGAGCAGGCCACCGACTATCGGGGCCTCTACTTCGTCCTGGGTGGCCGGCTCTCGCCCCTGGACGGCACGGGTCCCGAGGAGCTGGGCCTGGACGTGCTGGAGGCCCGTCTCAAGGAAGGGGGCGTGCGGGAGCTGATCCTCGCCATCAGCCCGACGGTGGAGGGCAGCGTCACCGCCAGCTATATCGCCGAGTGTGCCGAGGGCACGGGCACGGCGGTGACGCGCATCGCCCACGGCGTACCCCTTGGCGGCGAGCTGGAGCATGTCGACGGGGGAACGCTGGCCCTGGCCTTCGCGGGCCGTCGTTCCTTGTAGAGCACGGCCGCTGTCGGCCTATCACCCTGGACACCATCTCCTGCCCAGTCAATTACCGAAGGAGCGCGTTGAATCCCATGACAGACACCATCTTCGGGAAGATCGCCCGGGGCGAGATCCCGGCGGACCTGGTCTACGAGGACGACGACCTCGTCGCATTCCGGGACATCAGCCCTCAGGCCCCGATGCACATCCTCATCATCCCCCGCAAGCCCATCCCGACGCTGAACGATGCCGGCCCCGAGGACGCGGAGCTGATCGGCAAGCTCTTCCTGGCCGCCGCGCGCGTGGCCAAGGAGGCGGGCATCGCCGAGCGCGGCTACCGGACGGTGGTGAACTGCAACGCCGCTGCCGGCCAGACCGTCTTCCACCTGCACCTCCACGTGCTTGGGGGACGGCCGCTCCAGTGGCCCCCCGGTTGAGCACGGCCCCGAGCCAAGGCGCAACACGGCTCCCAGACCCTTGGGCCGGGGCTTTGCCGACGGCCGGGTAGCGGTTAGCATTGTGGCCTCCCGGGGCGCTGGCCGAGTCACCGCCTCCGGCGAGCCACACGATTACAACAAACGCGCCTTTGGGCCCCGCCCCAGTCGAGCTGGCCGGGGCCGAAGCGAGGGCTGGCGTGCCCTCACACAAAGGAAGACCCCGGGCCCCTTGCCACCACCCGACCTATGGCCGTGAATCCATCGTCTCCCGCAAGCGCCCTGACCGCCGCATTCGAGCTCAAGGCATCGAGCTTCACCCTCCCAGTCATCCGCCTGCTCGCGGGTAGCATGGAGGCGGTCGCCGAGCAGCTCGGGACCAAGGTCGAGCAGGCGCCGGAGTTCTTTCGCAACACCCCGGTCGTGATCGATCTCACCGCGCTCCCGCCAGGGGCCGGTGAGGTGGAGTTTCCGGTGCTGGTGGGGCTCCTGCGGGGATACGGCATGATCCCCTTCGGCGTGCGCGGTGGGACCCAATCCCAACACGCGGCCGCGGAGGCCATGGAGCTGGCGATCCTCAGCGAGACCTTTGCCCGGGTCGCCAAGGCCTCGGGCGGCGCCACGGAGCCCCAGGCGCGGGCCCGGGCCGACGCCGCCCCCGCCACGACCCGCGGTGAGCCCCAGAAGCGCCCGAGCCAGGGCTTCACCCTGGTGACGCGTCCCGTGCGCTCTGGGCAGCGCATCTATGCGGCCGGGGGTGACCTCTCGGTCGTGGCGGCCGTGAGCTCCGGGGCGGAGCTGATGGCGGACGGCAACATTCATGTCTACGGCCCCCTACGGGGCCGCGCCCTTGCGGGCATGAAGGGCAACGCGGAGGCGCGGATCTTCTGCCAGGACCTCCAGGCGGAGCTGGTCTCCGTGGCCGGGCATTATCGAATCAGCGAGAGCATACCCCCCGAGCTGCGCGGGCAGCCCGTGCAGATCTACCTGGACCAGAAGATCCTGCGCATCGAAAGACTGTGATGGCGGGCGGGCCGATCCCGCGCCCGCCGCCGCTCGGACAGACCCCTGAAGGAGGGCCGTTACTTGGCGAGAATCATCGTGATCACATCGGGCAAGGGCGGGGTCGGCAAGACCACGACATCCGCCGCCCTGGCCATGGGGCTGGCCCAGCGCGGGCATCGAACCGCCGTCGTCGATTTCGACGTCGGTTTGCGCAACCTGGACCTGATCATGGGGTGCGAGCGGCGGGTGGTCTACGACTTCGTGAACGTGATCAACCAGGAGGCCAACCTCAACCAGGCCCTGATCCGCGACAAACGCTGCGACAACCTCTACGTGCTTCCCGCCTCCCAGACCAGGGACAAGGACGCGCTGACCAAGGAGGGGGTGGGCCGGGTGCTCGATGAGATGTCCCAAAGCTTCGATTACGTGGTCTGCGACTCCCCGGCGGGCATCGAGCACGGGGCCACCATGGCCATGTACTACGCGGACGACGCGATCGTCGTCACGAACCCCGAGGTCTCGTCGGTACGGGACTCGGACCGCATGCTGGGCATCCTGGCCAGCAAGTCCAAGCGGGCGGAGACCAACGCCGAGCCGATCCGCGAGTTCCTGCTCCTCACGCGCTACGACCCGCTGCGGGTACAGAGCGGTGAGATGCTCGGCGTCAAGGACGTCCAGGAGATCCTCTCGCTCAACCTGCTGGGGGTGATCCCGGAATCCAAGGCAGTGCTCAACGCCTCCAACTCCGGAGCGCCGGTCATTCTGGACCGGGAGAGCGACGCAGGTCAGGCCTATGGGGACGCGGTGGGCCGCTACCTGGGGGAGGACCTGCCGCACCGCTTCATCGAGGCGCAGAAGAAGGGCTTCTTCACCCGACTGTTCGGAGGATGAGCCGTGGGCCTACTCGACTATTTCCTTCGCACCCGGCCCAAGGGCTCCGCGAGCGTGGCCAAGGAGCGGCTGCAGATCCTGGTGGCCCACGACCGCGCGGAGCGCCACCGTCCCTCCTACCTCCCGAGGCTCCAGCGGGAGATCCTGGAGGTGATCCGCAAGTACGTGGAGGTCGACCTCAACGCCGTCTCAGTCAACTACGAGCAGGGCGATACCCACGAGGTCCTGGAGCTGAATATCGTCCTACCCGAGACCGCGCGGAATCGGATTTAGAAGAAGTGGCTAGTGGCTAGTGGCTAGTGGCTAACAGCGAGGATCGCGGCAGGACATCTCGGCTATCCCGCCTAGCTACTAGCTACTCGCAACTCGCCACTGTCCTACGGCGCCAACCGCTCGACCACCCAGGCGCCGTCGGGGCGCCGCCGGTAGCGGAATCGGTCGTGCAGGCGGCTCTCCCGACCCTGCCAGAGCTCGATCTCCTCGGGCTCCACCCGGTAGCCGCCCCAGAAGTCCGGGAGTGGCACCTGTCCCTCCCCGAAGCGGCGCTTCATCTCGGCCACCTTCTGATCCAACAGGGAGCGGGAGCTGATCACCTGACTCTGGGGTGAGGCCCAGGCCCCGATCTGGCTCCCCCGCGGTCGGGTGAGGAAGTACTTGAGGGACTCGGCCGTGGAGATGCGGGTTGCGCGCCCCAGGATCTGTACCTGACGCGCCAGGGCCACCCAGGGAAAGAGCAGGGACACCCGGGGATTCGCCCCGATCTGCCACGCCTTGCGGCTCTCGTAGTTGGTGAAGAACACGAAGCCCCGCTGATCGTAGAGCTTGAGCAGAACGGTGCGGGTGTAGGGCTGACCCTGGGTGTCCACGGTGGCCAGGGTCATCGCGTTGGGCTCCGGGATGTCCTGGGCAATGGTCTCCTCGAACCAGCGCTGAAACTGCCGGATGGGATCCGGGTCCAGCTCCTGCTCCGAGAGGCCGTGGGCCATGGCCGCATCGCGGAAGGCTTGGGGATTGACATTCATCGCTGCTTGCTCGGCCCGATGGGGCCCCTCCGAAGGGGAGCGAGTTGGATGGGACAAGCAGACTGGGAAAGTATTCGCCCGGAACCCGGAATCGACCGCTTCCCTGTAGGTTCGGCCGACGAAGGAGGCCCAACAATCAAGCCGTTACAGTGGCCTGCTTGTTGGGCTTCGTGCCTCAGCCCAACCCACGCGGCATTCTTTCCCAGTCTCCAGGCGTGGTGCGCATGTGACGGATGAGTCCGCGCCCCTGAAGTCCTCATCGCCCCGCGTTGACGACGGGCTGGGATTATGACGCAACCTCGCGAGCCTTTGCCCACCGAGTCGCGCGAGCCGATCGGGGTAACCGGCCCCGCGCCTTGGAGCGGGTGCTCCAGTACCCAGTGGGAGCAGCCTCGATGGCAGCGCCCCGCACGATCGGGACCAGGGTCCAGATCAGCTCACACCGGATCCTCGAACGCGACATCGGCACCCATGGCGTGCTTCTTCAGGAGCTTGCCGAGGGCCCGACGCTCCTTGACCGCCCGCCGGGCGGCCTGGGTGACATTGCCGCCGGTCTCTTCCATTAGCCGCGCGAGATACGCCCGCTCGAAGGAGGCGATGGCACGCGCCTTGGCGGCGGCAAAGCCGCCCGGGGGCAGCTCGGGCAGGCGTTGGTGCTCTGCCGCATCCCAGGAGGGCGCCCCGACCTCCCCAGGCTCGCCCCCCCGGTCGAGCGTCGTCCGCGGCTCGCCACCCGGGCGCAGGGACAGGCGCGGGCCGTCGGCCATGAGCACCGAGCGGTGGATCAGGTTCTCCAGCTCCCGCACGTTGCCGGGCCATGGGTACGCCCGCAGCGCCGCGATCGATGGGAAATCGAGGTGCTTCCGTGGCAATCGATATTGGCGGCAATAGAGCTCGACGAAGTGGCGGGCGAGCAGCTCGATGTCCCCTCCCCTGGCCCGCAACGGCGGCAGGGTCACCGACAGGATGTCCAGCCGGAAGTACAGGTCGGGGCGAAACGCGCGCCGCTCGCTCAGCGCCCGCAGATCCGCGTTGCTGGCGGCGATCGCGCGCGCGTCGACGCGTCGCGCACGGCCGCCGCCCAGGGGCCGGTATTCCCGATCCTGAAGAAAGCGCAACAACGACGCCTGGGCCTTGGGAGACAGGGCCTCGACCTCGTCGAGAAAGAGGGTGCCCCCGGCCGCCTCGCCAACGGCACCGGGAACGCAGACCTTGGCGTCCGTGTAGGCTCCCCGCTCATGTCCGAAGAGCTCGTTCTCGACCAAATGATCGGGCAGGGCCCCGCAATTCACGGGGACGAAGGGCCCGCTCGCCCGGGGTCCCAGGTAGTGAATGGCCCGCGCGGCGAGCTCCTTGCCCGTGCCGGTTTCCCCCTGGATGAGCACCGGCACGTCACAGGGCACCAAGCGGCGCAGGGACGCCATGGCATCGAGAAACGCGGGGGAGCGGCCGATCAGGTTGAGGCTGGCGAGGGACTCGATCAGCGCCGGGTCCAGCTCCGGGGAGACCTGATCGCCTCGACCCCTGCACAGACGCCGCAGCCGAAAGGCCAGCTCCTCCCCGGCGCAGGGCCACTGGGCGCAGTCACAGCAGGTCTCCATCAGATCCGGATCCCACGCGAACTCCCCCTGAACCACCATCGCGAGGCTCGGCGACGCGCGCAGGCGCGTCACCGCATCGACGATCTGCTCCCTCGAGCAGCCGCTGGAGCCGAGCAGAAACACCACGGCCCCGAGCGAGCCGTCCGGCGTCGCCAGCGGAAGCCGGTCACGGGGCATCAGGCGGGCGTGAAAGCCGAGATCGGACAGGGCTCCAAGGACAGCGTCGCCCGACTGGGGTCGTGCGAAAGAAACCAGGGTCAGGGACGCAGTATCCATCGGACCTCCGATCGCGTAGATCAAGGGCATCCCCGCGGGCTTTTGGGGCGCGGGGGGCTTCCACAATCCAGCGTGACTGCCGGAAAAGACTGCGCGTCGCGACTGAGGCCGCGCCTGTGTGCGTTGGCGGCCCGCATTGGCGGACCGATGGTCAGGACGCCATCGCAAACCCGCCTGTGAGGTACAAAGATAGCAGCCTACCCGGATACTGGGTTGATCGCCCCCGGTAGGACGATGCCGGGCTCGGCGTAGGAAAACGCGTCGGCGACTAGCGACCCGGCCCGGACGGGGCGCCGGACACCCCGGCGCGCTGGGCGAGCAGATCGAGCTCCTCGTCGTCGAAACCCGCGCGCCGACGGTCCGGGAGGTTGAGCGGACCACGCACCTCGCCGGTCAGGAGGTCGTCGAGGAGGACGAAGAAGGTGGATCTGGGCTCGAGGCCGCGGGCGGCGCAGAGGTAGCGGAACCATCGGCTGCCCGCCGCCACGTGGCCCACCTCCTCGCGCAGGATGATGCCCAGGCGAGCGGCGGTCTCCTGGTCACCCACGGCCCGCAGACGCTCGATCATCCCCGGGGTCACGTCGAGGCCCCTCGCCTCCAGCACCCGGGGCACCAGGGCCATGCGGGCCAGGGGGTCCCGGGCGGTGCGCCGCGCCATCTCCCAGAGTCCATCGTGGCCCGGAAGGTCCCCGTAGTCCCCGCCCAGGTCGGCGAGCCGCTCCCGCATCAGGCCGAAGTGCTCCGCCTCCTCCGCCGCCACCCCGACCCAATCGGCGTAGAACTCGTCCGGCAGGCCGCGAAACCGCTGTACCGCGTCCCAGGCCAGATTGATCGCGTTGAACTCGATATGGGCCACCGCATGTATCAGGGCCGCCCGGCCTGAGGGGCTGGTCAGCTTGCGGCGGGGCAGGTCCCGAGGCGCCACCAGCTCCAGCCGCGCGGGCCGCCCGGGGGAGTCGATGACGGGACCGGCGGTCATGCCGTCCGCCGCCAGGCGACCGGATCGCCAGGCCGCCGCGACCTCGGCGGTGAGGGCGAGCTTCCGATCCAGGTCGGCCTCCGCCAGGCACGCAACGGCCAGATCGAACAGGTTGCCGTCTGCTGGCTTCACGGTCGACCCGGACCTGCTGCCCATCAAGGCCCGCGCCTCAGAGCGAGGACCAGGTCCATGACATTGGTCCCGGTAGGCCCCGTGTGAATGAGATCCCCGCTGGCGGCGAGGAAACGGCCCGCATCGGCCCGGGCAAGGCAGTCCCGGGGATCGAGCCCATCGAGGGTGCCCCGCTCCAGGGTGCCCCCGTCCACCAGGGCCCCCGCATCCTCGCTGTTACCGTCGCTCCCGTCGGTCCCGGCGGCCAGCAGCAGGCAGTCCGCTCGGCCGGCGATCTTCAGTGCCGCCGCCAGGGCGAGGTGCTGATTCCGCCCGCCGCGCCCGGGATTCGCCGGCAGGCGCACGGTGGTCTCACCCCCACAGATCCGGACCCCCGGTAGACCGTCCCGAAGGATTCGGGCCAGCTCGGTCCCGCGCTCGCCCGCCTCGCCCTCGAGAAACACCGGATCCAGGTGAACGTTGAGCCCCAGGTCCCGCGCCTCCTGGGCGGCCGCCCCCATGGCATCCACCAGCCGGGCAACCAGCTCGATCTCCGGAGCGGGGGGAAGCTCGGCCGGTCTTCCGGCGAGTCCGAGCGCCGTGCGCTCCAGAAGCCACGGGGGCAGGCCGAGGGCCGGCAGGGATTCGGCCAGGTTCCGACAGGGGACCAGGAGTCCGGAGCCGATCACCCCCGGGTCATCCCCAGGCACGTCCGAGATCGCCAGCACCCGTGGTTGGCGATTCGGTAGGAAGGCCAGGAGACCCCCGCCCTTGATCCGCGAGAGTGCGGTCCGGACCCGGTTCATGGCACCGATCGGGAGCCCGCTCCCCAACAGCCAGCGGTTGACGCCCCGGATGTCATCGAGCCCGATACCGTCCACCGGCGACTCCACCAGGCTCGAGGCCCCGCCGGAGATCAGGAACAGGATGGCGCTATCCACCGGGGCATCCCCAAGACACCCGATGAGGCGCGACCCGGCCGCCAGGCTACGCTCGTCGGGCACGGGGTGGCTCCCGACCATCCACTGGATGCCGTGGTCCGCCAAGGGTCGTGGGTCCCCGGGAGCCTCCCGTCCGATCACGAGGCCGCCGACGCAGCGCTCGCCGAGCACATCCAGGGCCCCCAGGGTCATGGACTCCGCCGCCTTTCCGATGGCAACGATCCACTGGGTCCCGGCGGGAGGCCGATGGCTCAAGGCGCGGCGCACGGCCCCCCGGCCCTCCACCGCCCCGAGGGCCGCCCCGAAGAGGCGGAGGAGCGCTCCGCGTCCGTGATCCTGCTCGGTCATGGACCCGAGACTCCGGCACGGCAGCGCCTACATGCACGCACCCCCAGCGCGGCGACCCGCCGCTCTGAGCGAGCGGACTCGGGCGTCGGCATCCCGAGGCCGATGAAGCCAAATCCTTGACAGACGATGACAGAACGCAATGAACTTGCAATGGCAATCGCGGTCCCATAGATCCCTGGGCAGAATCGCCCGCCCGCGCAGCTGCGTCGAAACACTGCAGACGCCCGGAGAACCACGTCGATGAACCTTTGTCCTAAGTGCGGCCGCTCACCGTGGCCCTTCGTCATGGTGCTGGCGATGGCAACCTTCACGGCATTCATCACCTGGATCACCTTGGGGCTGAGCGTGGATGAGACCGCTCCACGGGCGATCGCGAGCGGCGTCGTCTTCCTCGCCGTTGGAGGCACGTTGCTCCACTACGTCCTCGGATGCCTGCGGCGTCATTGCCGTCACGGCAAGGAGAACCCGCTGGAGGCACGATTGCGCCGCGCCGCGCACGGCCACCACCACTGACCCTGGCACCGGTCCCTGTCATCGCCGGTCCGTCACCCGATCGCGCAGATAGACCGGTTGCGCCAGCTCAGGGGGCGTCGACTCCCCCCTGCTCACCGAGGCGGCCGCGAGCCGCACGATATCCTGGGCCTCGCAAATGGTCTCCGGGGCCACGCCTTCCAGTACCGCCCCAATCCGCTCCCTGAGGACGGGCTCGTGGACGGACCACCCCGGACCCGCACCCCACCAGCCACCTCCGTGGGGCGGCGGCACCTGCTCGGGCGGGCAGACCGACTCGTCCCCGGTCGCCACCATGACCCCCTCCGGCCCGAGCTCGTAGCGGCCCCAGTAGACCTCGCCCATGCGCGCGTCCAGGGCGGCCAGGATGCGCCGGTGACCTGAGCGGCGCCACGCCCCCTGGGCCAGGGCGCCGAGGGTCGAGACCGGAACGGTCGGCAATCCGGCCCCGAAGGCGATCCCCTGAGCAACCGCCACCGCGATGCGCACCCCCGTGAAGGAGCCGGGGCCGCGGCCGAAGGCGACCGCATCGAGCCCCTGAAGCGTCAGGCCCGCCTCGTCGAGCAGGCCCTGCAACATGCCAAGGATCAGCTCGCCGTGGCGGCGCGGCTCCCTCTCCAGGCGCTGGCTGACGGCACCATCCACGAGCAGGGCGGCGGAGCAGGCGTCGCCAGACGTATCGAGACCGAGCAGCTTCATGGGGTTCCTGGGCTCCAACAAAAAACGCCTTCACTGTCCACGGTCCCGCACCCGGTGTCCAGCCCTCGCGGTCCCTTGGAGCCACCGCACAGCGAGATCCGGCGGCGACCCCAAGGGCCCCGATCGGCCCAATCCTCGGACCTGCGGTGCCGGGGCTCGCCCCGCCCCGGGCGGACCCGCGGTCAACCTCAGACCATTGGGGTCAGCCTCCGCTGCTGCCCCCCTCGATCGGAAACGCTTAGGTGACGGGCCCCGTCTGGATCAGCCGCCGACCGGGCTCCCCCGGGCGTTTGCCGTAGCGCACGAGCTCGATCAGGTCCGAGCTGACCTCCGGGTTCGTCGTGAAGTAGGAGTGCCCGAAGATGTCGGTGCGCTTGCCCTGGTTGGAGATGAGATCCAGCCGCCCCAGGGTGGCGAAGTAGCGCTGGGCCTTCTCGGAGATGTCCTCCGGCCGCAACTGACCCAGCCGGTTGCGGCTTCGGAATAGGATCCGCGAGACCAGGAGCGCCCGGTCCTCCGGCGAGGCATAGATGGTCAGCCGACCCTTGAGGACGCGCGGCAGCCGCCCCTCGGGCCAGATCGTGGCCAGGTCCGGGTCCGACAGAAACCCGGTGATCTGCTGGCCGGCGACGTCCACGTCGATGTCAGGGGATAGCAGGACCAGGTTGTCGATCTTGTAGACTTCGACGGGGTCCCGACCGGAGGCAACGGCCTCCAGCACCAGCTCACGGACCGACTTCAGGGCTAAGGCCGTTCCCCGGCTATGGGCCAGGATCTGGACCCCCTCGACCCCGGGGGTCATGGCGAGCATGCGGATGCTCTTCTTGAGGTGCTCCACCGCGTAGTCCGCCGATTCGGTGGTCGTGGTGTAGGAGGTCAGGAAGTTGCCCGTGGACGAGGCGGGCCAGGTGAAGAAGGCGCAAACCTGCTCGCGACCCAGAAAGTGGCAGAGCTCCGCGGTAGTATAAGCGGCGCCGGCGAAGGTCTCGTTGAAGCCGTGCACATAGAGCAGGACCTCCTTGCGCGGCGTGGCGGCGAGCCTGCGCTGGACCTCCTCCTCGAGCCTCCCCTTGGCCTCCGCGTGACGCGCGAGCTCGGCGCGATCCCGGAACAGCATGCCGTTGTCTCCCTTCTGCAGAAGGTAAGGCTCCTCCGGGAAGAACCCCAGCTCCCGCACCTGGCCTAGCTCCAGATCGACATCCCGTGTCCGTTTCGCCAGCTGGCTTTGCTCGCGCAAGGTCTCCCAGTCGAGGCCGGGCACCACCCGCACCTGGGCCGAACCAAAGGCGATCCGCCGGGCCCGCCCCTGGCCGTAGGGCAAGGGTCCGCTGAGCTCGGCCTCCGCCACCGATTGGGGGCCGCGGTCGGTGATGAAGAGCAGATCGAGGTCCGGGTTGTGGCGGGCCTCCTTGGGAAGCGCGAAGACGGGCTGGCCGCCCGGCAGCTGATAGAGGGTCGGGGTCGGCATCAGCTGGCGCGCGCTGGTGGCGCAGACGGCGAGCGACGCCGCCGCGACAAGGGCGACGGCGGCGAGTGCGAATCTGGATGGCATCGTGTCTATCCGCCTGGCGGCTGGGGATCGAAACCGGTCGAGCTTACCGCAATTCCGTTTCAGACCCCGATCTCAGGGGCATCCCCTCCCCTGGGCCCGAGGCCCGTCCGCAGCGAAGCGGACCTGCTGCCCGGGAGATGCTGATCAAGGGCCATCCATGGCTGGCACGGGGAAGCGCAACAAATGAGCCCTTCCCTGGGGCAGATTCCGAGCTCGGCGAGCCCGGCACGATTCCCGAACCTCGTCTACTCCAGACCAATGGCGGCCCAGGGAACGCGGCTCGCGCCGCACCGGACGGCTACTTGATCTCCTCGATATAGGTTCGCGCGATTGGCGTTTGCACGTAAAATTTCTTGTTGTCTTTCTGCGCCCAGAAGAAATAGTAGCCCTTCTCTGGCTCGGACGTGACCTTTCCATTAATCACCTCCCACGTCTTGACGTGCTCCCCATCCGCATAGGTCACCCGATAATCGCCCTCCAGCCAAGTGACGCCAAGTCTGCCGAGGCGATTTTGCTGCTCTTCCGAGCAACCGCCGAGAAGCACGCTGGATAGCAATAGCACGAGGATCCTGGCCATCGTCAATACCCCAATTGCATACTACTGAATCGCTCATAACCATACTCGACGGCAGCCTTTCCTGTCACCCCGATTCGGTATGCCTGATCCGAGTGGAAGTAGCGGCCGGCCTGCCCCAACGCCAGAGAGCGCCCGGGGCACGACCGCCGGGTGTCTCCCGCACCCTCGGCGGCCGGCAACACCCGCGCAGGTCTTGGCCGGAAGCAGTGTCGCAGACCCCGCTTCGAGCCGCACGCGCGCTTTCGGTGAATCAGGAACCCGAGACCCTGTAAGGCCGCCGGCGTGGGCACACTGGACACGTGTGGACGTCCGGGGCCACCCTATCGTATCTCCCAAGACTCAAAAGGCTCACAACCTGGAGGAACACGCTGCACTCATGAAAGCATCCATCGGTCACGCCCTGTCGGTTTTCATGGCCTTCTTCGCCATCATGAACCCCATCGCTAATACGCCCATCTTCCTCGGCCTCACCGCGAACGACCCCCCGGAGGTCAAGCGACGCGTCGCGATTCAGGCACTCTTTATCAGCTTTCTGCTGATCCTGGTATTCGCGCTCGCGGGCAAGGTGATCTTCACCCTATTCGGGATCACCCTACCGGCATTCCAGATCATGGGGGGGCTCCTGGTCGCCCTGATCGGCTACCAGATGCTCCATGGGCAGCAGTCGGCCGTGCACCAACCGAGCGCGGCCGATCAGAAGAGCAGCCGTGCCGCCGCGCTCAGCGTCGCCGTGTCGCCCTTGGCCATGCCCATCCTCGCGGGCCCGGGCACCCTCGCGACCGCCATGAACTTCGCCGGCACCGGCGGTATCTCCGACGTAATCGTGACCATCGTCGCCTTCGCAACGCTCTGCGTCATCACCTATCTGTTCTTCGTATCGGGAGAGCGGCTCCTGGGCCTCCTCGGTGACAACGGGCTGAATGTCGTCACGCGCCTCATGGGCCTGATCCTCGCCGTGATCGGTGTGCAGATGCTGATCACGGGTCTCGCGGGTGCGGTGAAGGCCAACCTGTCCTGACGATCGGGGCGGCGGGACCAACCGCGCCAGCACCCGTCCCCGCTCATCTCGCGGGGAGGTCTCGCGACAGGGGTTATTGCCCGGCACGCGCGTCGCCCAGAGAGGCGCTGCTCAAGTGTCGTACCGAAAAAACCGGAAGCCCCGACCAATCCGAGGCTTCCGGAGGTTATGCGCCCTCCTCGCCGCGATCATCGACCGGGGGAGGCGGCGTGGCGGGACTCAGGCCAGATCGAAGCGGTCGGCGTTCATGACCTTCGTCCATGCGGCCACGAAGTCCTCAACGAACTTCCGCTGGTTGTCATCCTGCGCATAGACCTCTGCATAGGCGCGAAGGATCGAGTTGGATCCGAAGACGAGATCGACCCGGGTCGCCGTCCACCGGACGTCACCGGTCCTGCGGTCACGGATCTCGTACAGGTTCTCGCCCGCGGGCTCCCAGCGGTAGGCCATGTCCGTCAGGTTGACGAAGAAGTCGTTCGTCAGGACACCCTCGCGATCGGTAAGCACACCGTGCCTGCTGCCGCCGTGATTGGTGTCCAGGACCCGCATGCCGCCGACGAGCACCGTCATCTCAGGGGCCGTCAGGCCCAGCAACTGGGTGCGGTCGAGCATCAGCTCCTCGGCGCTGACGGCGTAGTCCTTCTTGAGCCAGTTGCGGTACCCGTCATGGATGGGCTCCAGGGGGGCGAACGACTCGGCATCCGTCTGCTCGTCCGTTGCATCGCCGCGGCCCGGTGCGAAGGGGACGCTGATTTCGAAGCCGGCCGCCTTGGCGGCCCGCTCGATACCGACGTTGCCGGCGAGGACGATGACGTCGGCGACGCTGGCGCCGGTCTCCGCCGCGATGCCCTCGAGCACGTCCAGGACCTTCGCCAACCGCTCGGGCTCGTTGCCTTCCCAATTCCGGTGCGGCGCCAGGCGGATACGCGCCCCGTTGGCGCCACCGCGCATGTCGGAGCCGCGGAAGGTCCGGGCGCTGTCCCAGGCGGTCGCGACCATCTCGCCGATACTCAGGCCGCTGGCGGCGATCCTCGCCTTCACGGCCTCGACGTCATAGTTGGTGGGCCCCGCGGGCACCGGATCCTGCCAGATCAGGTCTTCCTGAGGGACCCAGGGGCCGATGTAGCGCGCCCTGGGGCCCATGTCGCGGTGCGTGAGCTTGAACCAGGCTCGCGCGAACGCGTCCGATAGAGCCTCGGGATCCCTGTAGAACCGCTCGGAGATCTCCCGGTAAACCGGGTCTATCTTCATGGCCATGTCGGCGTCGGTCATGATCGGCCTGCTGCGGATCGAGGGGTCCTCCACATCCACCGGCATGTCCTCTTTCCTGATGTCGACCGGCTCCCATTGCCAGGCGCCCGCCGGACTCTTCTTGAGCTCCCACTCGTGCTCCAGCAGCATGCGGAAGTAGCCGTTGTCCCAACGCGTTGGATGGGTGGTCCAGGCACCCTCGATCCCACTGGTGACGGTGTCGCGACCGATGCCGCGTTCGGTCTTGTTCATCCAGCCCAGGCCCTGGTCCTCCACCGAGGCACCCTCGGGCGCCGGCCCCAGCAGGGCGGCATCGCCGTTGCCATGGGTCTTGCCCACCGTGTGGCCGCCGGCGGTCAGGGCGACGGTCTCCTCGTCGTTCATTGCCATGCGGGCGAAGGTCTCCCGCACGTCCTTCGCGGTCCGCAGGGGATCGGGATTGCCGTCGACGCCCTCGGGGTTGACGTAGATCAGCCCCATCATCACGGCCGCCAACGGGTTCTCCAGCTCCCGATCACCGGAGTAGCGGCTGTTCGGATTGTCCGTTGGCGCCAGCCACTCTTTCTCCGAGCCCCAGTAGGTATCCTTCTCCGGGTGCCAGATGTCGGCACGGCCAAAGCCGAAACCGAAGGTCTTGAGCCCCATCGATTCGTAGGCCACCGTGCCGGCGAGGATGATCAGGTCGGCCCAGCTGACCTTGTTGCCGTATTTCTTCTTGACGGGCCAGAGCAGGCGGCGTGCCTTGTCCAGGTTCGCGTTGTCGGGCCAGCTGTTGATCGGGGCAAACCGCTGATTGCCCGTCCCGCCGCCGCCGCGGCCGTCGGCGATCCGGTAGCTGCCGGCGGCGTGCCAGGCCATGCGGATCATCAGACCGCCGTAGTGCCCCCAGTCCGCGGGCCACCAGTCCTGGCTGTCGGTCATCAGGGCGTGCAGGTCCTTCTTGAGCGCCTCGAAGTCGAGCTTCTTGACCTCCTCGCGATAGCTGAATGCCCGCCCCATCGGATCGGTCTTGGTGTCATGTTGGTGCAGGATGTCCAGGTTCAGCGTCTTCGGCCACCAGTCCATGACCGATGCGCCGGCGGCCGTGTTTGCGCCGTGCATCACCGGGCATTTGCCGGCAGTCGTCATCACATCGTTTCCCATTTTGGCCTCCGGTCGTGGTGTTGTGGGCTGAGAGTCCTTTGCGAATACTCGTAGAGCACGACTTGAAGCTAGACCCAGTGGGCCCGGTCGTCCAATTGTTTGGATGCATCCTGGCGATTGGCCTGCACGATGGCACTTCCGTCACGCGATAGCCATGTCCTGTTCCTCTTTGGGTCAGAGGGCCTTTCGGGACACCGTTGGCACGCGGGTTGAGCAACGACGGGGCTAGCCGGTCATCGCCGGCGGCGGTAGGCGTCTGATAAGCCTTCAGCTTGCGATCACCGAAAGGCCGCAGGACGCGAGCGCCAGACGCGCGAGCAGCGGACACCGATCGGGGCTACCATGCCCCGACCGCAGGACCGAACCAGCTGGGTCGCAGGGGGGCCGATCCGGCCAGGCGGCGTCCCTTGGACGTGGTTGACCCAAGTGACTGGTCCGCAGCAGCGAGCCGATATCATCCGCCCCAGCGGCTCCTCGCCCCTTGCAACCAACCCCAGAAGAACGGCGATTCCGGCCGAGCCCCACGCGTCTTGTCGTAGAGGTGACCGCTATGAGTCCTGTTCGCCGCTTGGCTTTCGAAACGCCGTTCTGTAACGCGGCGCCAAATTGCTGACTCGCCCACCCGACGGGCGGCCCGCATCCATCCTGAACAGATGCGAACAAGAATTTCCACGTCGAAAGAACGCCGGCATGATTACGCCATTTTCACCGGCCTCAACTGCACCTCGATCCCTACGAAAACCGCCGCTGAAGGCTCCGAGATCGCGATCAAGTGGATGGTGAGGAAGCGGTGGGACTTCGGTCTGGCACAGGCAGCTGTGAAAAAGGAATCTGGCCCCCTTCGAGGACCAGCCCCCGGTGACGGCCGTGGTTACCGACAACGAGAAGAACCTCAGCGGCCTCCCCAACGAGGCTGGTCTCGGCCGCTAGGACCGGGTCGATTCGTACCGACGCACCGCGTGCGCCGCCCGCCCCACAACACCTGGAGTCTGAACCATGGACCCTCGCAAGCTCTTCCTGATCGTCGCGGCGATCGGCCTGACGCCCATCGCCCTGTCGTACGGCGCGGTCCCCTCGACCAGCCTGCCGTATCTGTTCGGGTTCGGCGTCGAAAGCCTGAACCTCACCCATATCTTTCGCGCCGTGATGGGGCTCTACCTGGCGCTGGTGGCCTTCTGGGTTGCCGGCGCCTTGTCGTCCTCCCTCAAGGGTACCGGCATTGTGGAGCCTGGTGGTCTTCATGTTCGGCCTGGCGGCCGGACGCGTGCTGAGCCTGCTGCTCGACGGGGTTCCGCACTGGCTGTTGGTCGTCTACCTGTTCCTGGAGGTCGCCTTTGGCCTGATCGGCCTCCGGCTGGTGCGCTCGGCGCCGCCCGCAGCAAGGGCCTAGTGCGAGGTCACCGCGATGTGCAGGTTTGCGTTGTGGATTCAACCGATCGACGCAACACAGGCGGCAAATCGTTCGGCTGGTGTCTCGTAGTCTAGGGTCTTCCGCGGTCGTTGGTTGAGCCGCCGAGCCGGAAACCGAGCGTCTCGCGACGGTCGACCGGGTGTTCGAGGCGATCCGGGTTGGCAGCGCGGCGGCGGAGCTCGACGAGGTGCTGGAGATCGACCACGCGCGGCTCGCGGCCCAGGCGGGCGCGTCG
>Ga0316579_10000212_pt1 | contig 17419 bp, 14 predicted proteins | sample J5NA_2_FD_203074 | JGI IMG/M metagenome (GOLD analysis project Ga0316579, IMG submission 203074) | Rhizosphere microbial communities from salt marsh grasses in Alabama, United States - J5-7_160517rDrA | ecosystem: Host-associated > Plants > Roots > Rhizosphere | place: USA: Alabama | collected... | reverse complement strand
AGCAGCCAAATCTCCATCAGCACCACGGCGGCAATTCCCGCCAACAGGAAAAAAGGTCGAAAACCCAAGCTGAATAAGGCCAGACCGGGGGGCTTTGGCGCCCGCACTGATTGTGACAATGAAGGTTCTATGATCGACTCCTTTCTAATGGGCAAACTCTTTTTGTCAGGATGCAATCTCTTTGTAAAAAACAGTCACGAACAAGGTAATCAAAAATGTCCCGAACAGATTCAGCCACAATCCCACCCGCACCATTTGCGGTATGGTGACTTGGCGACTGCAGAACACAATGGCGTTGGGCGGCGTCGCCACCGGCAGCATAAATGCAAACGAGGCTGCCAGTGCGGTCCCCGCCATCAGCGGCAAGAGCGGAACACCAGCCGCCAGGGCAAACCCACCCATGATGGGCAACATCAACGAGGCCGTCGCAGTATTAGACGTCACTTCGGTCAGAAAGATCACCAGCAGTACCACGCCCAGGGTCGTAATTGCCACGCCGGCACCGTGTAGAAAGGATAGTTGATTACCCAACCACTCGGTGAGCCCGCTAACGCCGAAGGCAGCGGCCAGCGCAAAACCGCCGCCGAACAGGATAATAATATCCCAGGGGATTCGCACCGCGGTCTGCCAATCGAGCAGGAATTCACCTTTGCGCCAGTCCGACGGAATCACAAACAACAGTAATGCACCGCTGATGGCTACGCTGGAATCCGTGACTTCGGCGAGTGCCTTTATATGCAACAAACCTCGAAACAGCCAGGCCGCCACCACCAGCGCAAACACCCCGAGCACCCACCGCTCCTGACGGCTCATCGGTCCCAGCGCCGCCAATTGTTCGCGGATCACGTCCTTGCCGCCCGGCAATTCGCGCAACTCGCTGCGAAAGGCGATATGCGTCAGGTAATACCAGGTTGCCAGCAACATCACCACCGCCAAGGGTGCGGCAAACTCCATCCATTTGGCGAAGCCGATCACGATCCCGTAGCGCTTCTCGACGATGCCGGCGAAAAGCGCATTGGGCGGCGTGCCGATCAGTGTCGCCACGCCGCCGATGGATGCCGCATAGGCAATGCCCAACATCAACGCCGTGCCGAAATTGGAATGGCCGGCCTCATCAGATTTCGCCGTTGCTCCATCGCTCAGTTGATGAAGCAGGGCGATGCCTATGGTGACCATCATCATCGCCGCCGCCGTATTGCTAATCCAGCACGACAGGAAGCCTGTCGCCAGCATGAAACCCAAGACGATGCGCTTGGGTGAAACTCCCACCAGGCTGACTGTGTGCAAGGCGATGCGCTTATGCAACTGCCATTTCTCGATGGCTGCCGCGATGAGAAAACCGCCCATGAATAAATAGATCAGGTGATTGGCGTAAGATTCGGTCACCTTGGCGGTGGGCATCACGCCCAACAGCGGAAACAGGGCAATGGGCAGCAAGGCCGTGGCCGCCATGGGAATCGCTTCCATGATCCACAACACCGCCATCAACACCGTCACCGCCGCCACCTTCATGCCCAAAGGCGGCATGCCGGCAGGGACTGGGACCAACAATAGCAGGCAACACAACACCGGCCCTAACAACAGGCCCAGCCGCCGGCGACTGCTCATACCCTGCCCCACACCCTCGCTCATGCAGTAGCGCTCCCCAGTCTTATCAGGCCGCTTGTTTTTGCCAAAACAGTAAGCGGTTATTGGCCGGCATGGCAAAATCTTCCCGCAACACCATACCCGCCTGCTGCGCCAGGCGATCCACTTCCTCAAATCCGCGAATGCCGCTGAGGGGGTCGCGCGCCTTTAGCCAGCCGTCGAAGCGCTCATTACTTTCGCTGGTATAAGCTTGCTTGTAGTTGAATGGTCCGTACAGAAGAAACACGCCCTGCTCCGGCAGCAATTTTCCGACGCCGGCAAACAGGGCCTCCACTTCATGCCAATGCATGATGTGCGCAGTATTGGCCGAGAACACCGCATCCACGTTCATCTCGGGCCAGGCGGATTGGCCGACATCCAATGGCAAGGGATTCTGGACGTTAGCGAGGCCTGCCTCTGCGAGCCACAGCTCAATGCCAGCGTGGTATTCCTGACGATCACTCGTATGCCACAGCAAATGCGGCATGCTTGCGGCAAAGAACACTGCATGCTGTCCCGTACCGCTGCCGATCTCCAGTACCGCTCGACAGCCGCCCAATATGGGCCGAATTACCGACAATATCGGGTCGCGGTTGCGTTCGCAGGCCTCTGAGTAGGGTTTAATCAAGCTGGATCCTTTGCGCTTTTGCGGATGACAGCTCCGCACCCGCGAGGTGTTCTAGACTTCAGCCATTACCTTGGCGATTTAAAGACAGGATGAAATCCACCAATTCTTCCACATCTTCCTTGACGACACGCTTTCCCAGGGGAGGCATACCATCATCCCCTCGCCATGTAATCCACTTTCCTTTGCTGCCGTTCATCACGCTGTTGATCAACAGCGCCCGAGTCTCGGCGCGCGGCGCCTCCTTATAACGCTCGGCGACGGCCATCCACGATGGTCCGATCGACGTGGAAGTGACGGTATGACATTCGATGCAGCCATTCAATTGCGCCAGCTTGAACAAGTGGGCATCCTGCGCAGCGCTTAAGGTATTAGGGTTTGACGCTTGTTTGTCACAGCCGGACAGGCCGACACTCGTGGCAAACAGGACCACGCCCAACATCAGTCTAGAGCTCATAGCTAAATATCTGTTGTTTCAAAAGAAATATTCTTTCAATACCAGCGAGACCCCGGATCGAATCACGCAAATTTCCGAGCGCGCGTTTTCCACTTCCCAACCACCAGGGCATTATACGGTCTGGCGTCTTTCCCACATCCCCATGACCCCCAAGTTGCGATACCCGAGTGCGGCGTACACCTTGGCCCCCGCTGGACTCGCCTGCAGCGAGGTGGTGATCATGCCGAGTCTTCGCGCCTCGCCCAGTACCGCCGCCAACAACCGGGTCGCGATGCCATGGCCACGCGCCTCGGGCAGGGTGGCGACCCCTGTAATCCCGCAATCACCGTTCTCAGCGAAGTTAGCGAGCACGGAACCCACGGGAATACCGTTGACAGAGGCAATATAGGCACGCCAGCGCGTTTCGACCCAATGGACCAGTACCGCCTCAAATGCGGGCGGCGGAAAGCCATAGGCGTTGTCGTTGATGCGGCCCACCAGACCCATATCCCGGGTTTCAGTCCAGTCGAGATCACCTGTCTCCGGAAGCCTAAGCGCGGCGATCTCTGAGGCCATGGCCACCGGCTGCGAATCCAAGAGGTGGCCGCGTTTACTCAAGGCCTCCGCGGCGTCAGTGTCACCGGGATCGACCCACACCGTCCATGCACGCACACCGGCATCAGCATAAGTCTGGGCAATGGAGGGGTAATGAGCCAACAAGGCATCCAGTTGCTCATACACCACCCAATTGAACATGGAACGATCCGATGCGGCGGACACCACCGAGGCTATTACCCCCGGCCACGCCACCATCCTCCCGTTGCTCGAGCAGGCGGCGAACAAACGCGCCTCTTCACCAAGCAACTCACGTACACGGCCATAAAAAATCCCGTCATCCATAAGCTCAGCCCCTGCCGTGCATGCGCTATTTCGACTGAAAAATATACCGGATCCCTGCCGCCGCGGCGAGCGGATACGCACCACGATAGTTCGTCTCCGCAACAGACCTACATATTCAGTGCGTTATTTGCGAGGGCAAGCCAGGGCCTGAATGACTCTATTATATTGATATTTAAGTAGTAATATGGCGCCTAGCCACAGAAATCCGCTCATGGCATCGGCCTTGCAATCGAAATCCATGTCAGCGACATGCGGAGGGCATGACCATGTACCAGCAGATCGTGATCGTAGATGACTCCAGTGAACGTACCACCCTACTCGCCCAGGCGCTGCGTGACAGCGGCTACGGCGTAATGACCTTGCAAGTCCACACCAATGCGGAATTGCATGAAGGCCTCAGCAGAATAAAGCCTGACTTCCTGGTGATCGGTGACGAAGTCGTCATCGACCTCAAAGCGGATGACAGCGCGCATATGTTGCAAGAAATCAGTATCGCTTGTTAAACAGATCTCAGTGATTGGGCCGCGCCCACTCGGAGGGTGCGGCCGGGGGTGAGTGTACTAACGCTATGAAAACATGACTTGTACAGCGCGAGACAAAGCGCGGTACAGTCCCGCGACAAAACACCTTCTTATAAGACGTATGCATCAACATAGTGCGTATACGGCCTTGTTGTGCGCGCATCGCACCGACATGGAACATATGATGCTGCCGGCTTTGGCGCACTAACACCTTAAAATAATTACTAAGGATGGTGCAATCTTATACATCAAAGTCTTTCTCGGTCGATGCGACGACCAAATCAAAGCTTGGCACGGAGGCTGCTTTATAGTTCATACATAGCCAGCGGCGGGTGATACAGCATGAGCATCGATTGGACGCGTTACGACGCCAGAGGTTTTTATGACGAGATGATAGCCTCACCAGGGCAAGCACGCACCCTGGCTCAGGACATGCTCAAACACCTGCAGGAACTCAGTAGCGAGGAGATTCGCACACGCCAACAGGCGGCTGAGGCCGCCATCGTCAAAATGGGCATCACCTTCACCGTCTACAGCGAAGGCGGCAACATCGATCGCGCCTGGCCCTTCGACATCATTCCACGCATCATCGCCGCCAAAGAATGGGCGAACACTGCGGCGGGCTTGCGCCAGCGCGTACAGGCCCTCAACTTATTCATCGGCGACCTTTACGGCGAACAACGCATCGTTCGCGACGGCATATTCCCAGCCGAGTTATTGGCCAATTCGAAAAATTTCCGTCGCGAATGTATTGGCATCCGTCCGCGCCACGGCGTGTGGGCGCATATCTGCGGCAGCGATCTGGTACGCGACGACCAAGGCACCTTTTATGTGCTGGAGGACAATCTGCGCGTCCCCTCCGGCGTATCGTATATGCTGGAAAATCGCGTCCTGACCAAGCAGGTGTTCGGTGAATTGTTCGCGGATTACAGCATCCAGCCGCTGGCGGATTATCCCAATCACTTGTTCGACATGCTGGCCTCCATCGCGCCCAGCCTCGATATGTTTCCCGAGATCGTGGTAATGACTCCGGGCATCTACAACTCGGCTTATTTTGAACATTCCTTCCTGGCGCAGCAGATGGGTGTGGAATTGGTGGAAGGTTCGGATCTGGTGGTGGGCGACGATGATTGCGTGTATATGAGCACCATTGATGGCCTGCAGCGCGTGGATGTCATCTATCGCCGCATCGACGATCTGTTTCTCGACCCCGAGGTCTTCAACAAGGACTCGACGCTGGGGGTGCCGGGGCTGATGCGCGCCTGGCGCAAGGGTAATGTGGGACTGGCCAACGCGCCGGGGGCGGGCGTTGCGGACGACAAGGTGGTCTACGCCTTCGTGCCCAAGATCATCAAATATTATCTGGACGAAGATCCCATCATCCCCAACGTGCCCACCTATATGTGTCTCAACAAAGGTGAGCGCGATTATGTACTCAATAATCTGGACAAACTGGTGGTCAAACCCGCCAACGAGTCCGGCGGCTACGGTATGCTCATCGGACCCACTGCCTGCAAGCGCGAACTGGAGGAATTCGCGCGGCTCATCAAGGCCGACCCGCGCAACTATATCGCGCAACCCATGCTCAAGCTCTCCACCGTACCGACCATGTGCGGCGAGCTCATCGAACCGCGCCATGTCGACCTGCGGCCCTTCGTCCTCCAAGGAGAACGGATGTACGTGACCCCGGGCGGACTGACCCGCGTGGCGCTGCGCAAGGGCTCGACGGTGGTGAATTCTTCCCAGGGCGGAGGCAGTAAGGATACCTGGATCGTCAACCCGGAGGCGGCGTGATGCTGTCCAGGGTGGCGGAACGCATCTATTGGATCGCACGCTACATCGAACGCGCCGAGAACAGCGCGCGCCTGGTCAATGCCTATACCCATCAGATGCTCGACCTGCCCAGCGGCATGGAGCCCGGCTGGCGACAACTGGTGGACATCATCGGCGACGCACCGGCCTTTGACGAGCACTACCGCAGCTACGACGAACCCAACACGGTGAGCTTCCTGGTCGCGGATGATTTCAGCCCCAGCTCCATACTCACCTCAGTATCCATGGCGCGGGAGAATATGCGCACCACCCGCGAACTGCTGCCCACCGAGGCCTGGCAGCACTGTAATGAACTCTATTTGCAAGTCCGCAACCACGCTCACGAAGGCATCCCCCGCCGTGGCCGTCACGCCTTTCTCAAGGACGTCATCTTTCGCTGCCAGCAATTGACCGGCCTGCTGGCCGGCACCATGAGCCACGATACGGCTTATGACCTGGTACGCCTGGGTCGCAATCTCGAGCGCGCCGACATGACCACGCGCATCATAGACAGCGCCATCTTCATCCTCATGCCGCGCCAACGCGACCCCGGCCAATACGACAATCTGCTGTGGATCAACGTGCTCAAGTCTTCCAGCGGCGACCAGATGTACCGTCAACATGTGCGCAGCCGCGTCGAAGGTGCGGCGGTGGTCAAATTTCTCCTGCAGGATCGCTATTTCCCCCGTTCGATCGCCCGTGCGGTGTCAGAGGCGGAATTCAGCATCCACCACCTGCCGCGCAATGAGGCGCCCCTGCTCCGTATCCTGGAATTACGCGATCGCGTGCTCATGGCGGCCGTCGACGACATGAGCCTGGAAGATATGCACAGCCACATCGATAAACTACAACTCGCCTTCAATCTCGTGCACAATGAGATCTTCCGCACGTGGTTTCAGATACACCACCCGGCGCCCCGCATTCGGACAACGGGGATGGCGCATGCGTAAGCATTCCGATTAACACGAGGATAACGGGTATGGCTATCAGGGTCGCGCTCAATCACGTCACCTCCTACCGTTACGATCGAGCGGTGCGGCTGACGCCCCACGTCATCCGCCTGCGGCCCGCCGTCCACGCCCGCACGCCCATTGAGGCCTATTCGCTGCGCATCCGCCCGGAAAACCATTTCATCAATTGGCAGCAGGATCCTTTCGGCAATTACCTGGCGCGAGTGGTGTTTCCCGAACCCAGCGACGAGCTGTATCTGGAAGTGGAGGTGGTGGCCAATATGACGGTCATCAATCCCTTCGATTTCTTCATCGAAGAGTACGCGGAGCACTATCCCTTCGCCTATGATCCGCAGCTGCGCAAGGAGTTGGGACCCTACTTCGAAATCGTCGACGACGGCCCGCGGCTGCGCGACTGGTTGGCGGACGTCGACCGCAGCCAGTGCAAGACCATCGATTTTCTCGTGAATTTGAATCAGTCCCTGCAACGGCATGTCGCCTACGACATCCGCCTCGAACCCGGTGTCCAGAGCTGCGAACAGACTCTGGAACGGGCCATCGGCTCCTGCCGTGACAGCGCCTGGCTGCTGGTGCAGATCCTGCGCCACCTCGGCCTCGCGGCGCGTTTCGTTTCCGGTTACCTGGTGCAGCTCACCGCCGATGTCAAGAGCCTGGACGGTCCTTCCGGTCCGGAGGCGGACTTCACCGACCTGCATGCCTGGGCCGAAGTCTATGTCCCCGGCGCGGGCTGGGTCGGCCTCGACCCCACCTCGGGACTGTTCGCCGGCGAAGGCCACATCCCCCTGGCCTGTACCCCCGATCCGGTGAGCGCCGCACCCTTGACCGGCGAGACCGAGGAGTGCCAGGTGGAGTTTTATCACCGCAACACGGTACAGCGCATCCATGAAGATCCGCGCGTAACCAAGCCCTACAGCGATGACCAATGGGCCGCCATCCTCGCCCTGGGCCGTAAGATCGACGAGGATCTCATCGCTCGGGACGTGCGCCTGACCATGGGCGGCGAACCGACCTTCGTCTCCATCGACGACACGGAAGAGCCGGAATGGAACACCGCTGCCCTCGGGCCCCGTAAACGCCGCCTGGCGGGGGAATTGCTGCAGCGCCTCGCACAGCGTTTCGCCTCCGGCGCCGTACTGCATTGCGGCCAGGGCAAATGGTACCCGGGCGAGCCGCTGCCGCGCTGGGCCCTGGGCTGCTTCTGGCGCAAGGACGGGGTAGCGGTATGGCGCAATCCGGCGTTGTTATCCGTGACCGACGCCGATCAGACGCACGGCATCGAAGAGGCGCGGCAATTTGCCCAGCTGCTCAGCCGGCGCCTCGCCATCAATGCACAGCATATACTACCCGGCTACGAAGACAGTCTGTATCAACTGTGGCGGGAAAGCGGCGTGCCCATCAACCTCGACCCGCTCAAGACCGATCTCCGTGACCCCCTGGAGCGCCGCTCCCTGGCGGCGGCACTGTCCCGCGGCCTCGATGTCCCAGTGGGCTATGTCCTACCCTTGAGCTGGAATTATAAAACCCAGGCCTGGCAAAGCACGGCGTGGGCCTTCCGCCGTGAACACCTGTTCCTGCTACCCGGGGACTCGCCCATGGGCCTGCGCCTGCCCCTGGATTCCCTGCAGTGGGCGAAGGAAGAGGAACGCGAACTCACCGAGCAACGCAGTCTATTCGAACCATTGCCGCCACTAGGGGATTACTACGGCGAGGTGGCGCGGCGCTACAGTGAGTTGCAACCGGACGTGAAGCTTCATGATGAGATTCACCCCCAGGACGCGGCGGACAGCGAGAGTACAACCACAAAACCGCCGGCGCGCACTGCCTTATGCATCGAACCGCGCAACGGCTCACTTCACTTGTTTCTGCCGCCCCTGGAACATCTCGAGCATTATCTCGACCTGCTGGCCAGCATCGAGGCCACAGCCCAGGAGCTGGACACTCCCTTGGTACTTGAAGGCTACGACCCGCCGCGCGACTGGCGCCTGCAGCGCCTGCTGGTGACACCCGATCCCGGCGTAATCGAGGTCAATATCCATCCCGCCCATTCCTGGGAGGAACTGGTCGCCAACACCACGGCGCTCTACGAAGAGGCTCACCTCACCCGCCTCGGCACCGAGAAATTCATGCTCGACGGCCGTCACAGCGGTACCGGCGGCGGCAATCACGTCACCATCGGCGCAGCCAAGCCCGCGGACAGTCCGGTACTGCGGCGGCCCGACCTTTTGCGCAGTCTGGTGACCTATTGGCAGCATCATCCGGGGCTGTCCTACCTGTTCTCCGGCATGTTCATCGGCCCCACCAGCCAGGCGCCGCGGGTCGACGAAGCCCGCGACGAACTGCTGTACGAATTGGAGATTGCCTTTCAGCAGATACCCCAGGGCGAGGTGCCGCAACCATGGCTGGTGGACCGCCTGCTGCGCAATTTGTTGGTCGACGTCACCGGCAACACCCATCGCGCCGAATTCTGCATCGATAAACTGTATTCACCCGACAGCGCCCAGGGGCGATTGGGCCTGGTGGAATTTCGCGCCTTCGAGATGCCGCCCCACAGCCGTATGAGCCTCGTCCAGATGCTGTTGCTGCGCGCCCTGATCTCGCGCTTCTGGCACACGCCTTATGCCCAACCGCTGGTACGCTGGGGCACGGAGCTGCATGACCGTTTCATGCTCCCCCATTACGTGTGGGCCGACCTGCGCGAGGTGGTGCAGGAACTGAATGAATTCGGCAATCCCGTGCAGCTGGAATGGTTCGCGCCCTTCCTAGAATTCCGCTTCCCCCACTACGGCACGGTAAAGATACAGGACATCCAGATGGAACTGAGCATGGCGCTGGAACCTTGGCATGTGCTGGGCGAGGAAGTCACCCATGTCGGCACGGCACGCTACGTCGATTCCTCGGTGGAACGTCTGCAGGTAAAACTGCGGGGCCTCACCCCTGGTCGCTATATCGTGGTCTGCAACGGCCGGCGCGTCCCCTTGCACAACACCGGCACCCACGGCGAATACGTTGCGGGCGTCCGTTACCGGGCCTGGCAACCACCCTCGGCACTGCACCCCAACATCGGCGTCCACGCACCGCTGGTGTTCGACATCATCGATGCCTGGAACGGCCGCGCCATCGGCGGCTGTACCTACCACGTCAGCCATCCGGGGGGACGTAACTATGACGTCTTCCCGGTCAACGCCTATGAGGCCGAAGCGCGGCGCATCAGCCGCTTCTGGGCCTACGATCATACCCCCGGGGTACTGTCGCCGCCGCCCGAGTTTACCCACTTGGGGCGTTTCTTTCCCGAAGGACATGTACTCGGGCCCCTGGTTCCGCCGGCGGAAGAACCCACCCCCGAGTATCCCTATACCCTAGACCTGCGCCGTGCCCCGCCCCGGGGGTCGCCCTCGCCCCCCTAGTCGCGTTATGCTGATTTTTTGTTTATAGACGCTAAATAGGACATGGCTACACCACTTCAAGAGGCCCTGATCGCCCGCTATCGGCCTCGCGCCGTGGGCTACGACGAGATGTGTACCCCGGACGGCGAGGTACGCAGTCACTGGCAGTACCTGACGCGCGCCCTGACCGCGCTGGGTCCCGGCGCCTTGGAGCAACGCCGCGGCGCGGCGCGACGCCTGCTGCGCGATAACGGTGTAACCTACAACGTCTACAATGACCCTGAAGGCGGCCAGCGCCCATGGGCCCTGGATCCTATCCCCCTGCTGATCTCCAGCGAGGAATGGCGGCATATCGAATCGGGTCTTACCCAGCGCGCCGAGGTCCTCAATTTACTGCTGCGTGATATCTACGGCCCGCGCGAGCTGATGCGCCGCGGCCTGCTGCCGCCGGAACTGCTGTACGGCCACCCCGGCTTCCTGCGGCCCTGCCATCCACTGCGGACGGTCAAATCCCATACGCTGCTCCTCTATGCCGCCGACCTGGCCCGCGGTCCCGACGGCCGGATGTGGGTCCTCAGTGATCGCAGCCAGGCGCCGTCCGGCGTGGGCTACGCCCTGGAAAATCGCACGGTGATGTCGCGTATCCTCCCCAGTCTGTACCGCGACTCCCATGTGCATCGTCTGGCCCTGTTCTTCCAGAACCTGCGCGCCAGTCTCGCCGCCCACGCCCCCCGCGGCGGTGACGAGGCCCGCGTGGTTATCCTCACTCCCGGGCCGCTCAACGAGACCTATTTCGAGCATGCCTATCTCGCCAACTACCTGGGCTACAGTCTGGCGCGCGGTGACGATCTCACGGTGCGCGACGGGCGCGTGTGGTTGCGTTCGCTGAAACGCCTGGAACCGGTAGACGTCATCCTGCGTCGTGTCGATGATCATTACTGCGATCCGCTGGAACTGCTACCGGATTCGCGCCTGGGCATCCCGGGCTTGGTTGAGGCGACGCGGCGCGGCACCGTCACCATCGCCAATCCCCTGGGCGTCAGCGTGCTGGAAAATCCCGCATTGCACGCCTTCCTGCCGAAAATCGCGCGGCATTTTCTCGGGCAAGAACTGGAACTGCCGTCGGTAGCGACCTGGTGGTGCGGTCAGACCCGCGAACGCCGTCACGTCATCGCCAACATCGATCGCATGGTGATACGCATGACCCATCGCCGCTCGGGTGCGCGCCCCATCTACGGTTCACTGCTCAGTCGCGAGCAGCAAAGGGAATTGACGCGGCGCATCCGCGCCGAACCCCACCTCTACGTAGGCCAGGAACAGGTGGGCTTCTCCAGTGTTCCCACCCTGTTGGACGGCCGGGTGGCGGCACACCACGCCGTGTTGCGTTCCTTTCTGGTGGCGCGGGACGACGGCTATGTGGTGATGCCTGGCGGGCTGACCCGGGTCGCCTCGTCGGGAGACAGCTTCATCGTCTCCAACCAGGCCGGCGGCATCGCCAAAGATACCTGGGTAATCGCCTCGGAACCTGAAAAACAGGCCAGCTTGCTGCATAGCACCGGCGTCGAAACCGTCCCGTCGGTACCACGTCTGTCCCTCCCGCCGGGTACCGCGGACAATCTGTTCTGGTTCGCGCGTTACGCCGAACGCGCCGAACACGGTATCCGCCTGATGCGCACCGTGCTCGCTGCTTTTTACAGCAACTCGGAATACGAGGAATCCTTCAATCAAGAAATGATGGCGGCCTTGCTCCTGGCCCTAACCCACGCCACGTCCACCTATCCCGGTTTCGTCGGCCCGCATGCTACGGCAACGACGAATGACCCGATAACCGAACTCGTATCGCTGATCGCCGACCCACAGCGCCCTGGCAGCATCGTCTACAATCTGAACGCCATGCTGCAAGCCGCCAACGGTATGCGCAATCTGCTCTCCGGTGACACCCTACGTCTGATCAACGTCGTCCAGGAGCAACTGGGCTATCTCGAAGAGATCACCCCCCTGCATCTCGTGGAGATTCAAGAACCGCTCGATAATCTGATCACCTCATTGGCGGCCTTGTCGGGCATGGTTATGGAAAGCATGCTACGCGGCGAGCCGTGGTTATTCCTGGATATCGGCCGGCGCCTCGAACGCGGCTTGTTATTGGTGGCGCTGCTGCGCGGCACGCTGATTAGCGTACGCCCGCCCGCGGTGGAAACTGCCATGCTGGCGGCGGTGTTGCGCAGCTGCGAAAGCCTTATGGCCTACCGCCGCGGTTACAGTGCCTCGCCGGAAGTTGTTCCCGCCCTGTCGTTGCTGTTGTTGAACGAGACCAATCCGCGCGCCCTGTCATTTCAACTCGCCAGCCTGGAAAAACATCTGGCGGCGCTGCCGCGTGACAGCGGCACCTTGCAGCTGAGCGCAGAGGCGCGCAGTGTGCTGGAAGCCGCCACCGCAGTACGCCTAAGTGATGTCGCCACGCTGGCGGCCGCCGATCCCGGCGGCAAGCTGCGCGGTGGCCTGGATCAATTCCTGGTACGCGTCGAACATCTGTTGCGCCACGCTTCGGACGCCTTGGGCCGCGATTACTTTGCCGATGCGCGCGGCCCGCAACAACTGATCGGAACGGAAACATCGCAGTGAAATACCGCATCACCCATCAAACTACTTATCGCTACGAACAGGCGGTAACCGTCTGCCATAACGAGGCACACCTCATACCCCGTGACAGCGCTCAACAGCGTTGCCTGAGCTACCGACTCGATATCGATCCCGCCCCGGCCTCGCGCAGCGAACGCGAGGATTTTTTCGGCAATCGTGTCGTCTACTACGCCATCGATGTCCCTCATGATCTCCTGAGGGTTACCGCCACCAGCGAAGTATCACTGGAAAGCCCCGGCGCGCAGCTGCCCCTGGGTGCCGGCCAACCCTGGCAGGAAGCGGTGTGCCGCCTGCACGAAGAACTTAGCGCCGCCAACTTGGATGCCCGTCAATACTTGCTGGACTCACCCATGGCCGGCATAACGGCAGAGATCAAGCGTTATGCGGCACCGGCCTTCCGCGAGCATCGCCCGGTGGCCGTTGTGGTGCGCGAACTCATGTCACGCATCCATCGCGACTTCACCTACGATCCCGATTTCACCACCATCGCCACGCCGCTCTCGGAGGTATTAAAGCACCGCCGCGGCGTCTGCCAGGACTTCGCCCATCTGGCCATCGCCTGCCTGCGCAGCCATGGGCTGCCGGCGCGTTACGTCTCCGGCTACATTGAGACCCAAGCGCCGCCGGGACAGGAAAAACTGCGGGGCGCCGACGCATCCCATGCATGGTTCGCGGTCTACGACCCCAATGTCGGCTGGCTGGACTATGACCCGACCAACAACCAGATTCCCATCGACCGCCATATCACCACGGCATGGGGCCGTGATTATGCGGACATCACGCCGCTCAAGGGGGTGATCTACGGTGGCGGCGACCATCATCGCGCCGAGGTCGCCGTTGATGTGGTGGCCGTGGCCGAGGGCACCTGACCAGGTAAGAATTCGGTAGCACCCCGCCGGACCCCGGCAGGCAAAAAGCGCAATGAAGATTGATAGTTAGCCCATTCCGACGGCCTTTGAAGCGATTAATTCAATTGTTTTTTCAATTCGGTTAGACTAAGTCGTTTGCGCCATGAGAAAAACTCATGGCCTCAGGGCAGGGTGCTAATTACTTATATGTCTCAAAAACATCCCATCATCGCCGTGACCGGCTCCGCCGGGGCCGGAACCACCTTGATACAGCATTCCTTCGCCGACATCTTCCGCCGTCTCGGCATCAAGGCGGCCAATGTGCATGGCGATGCATTTTTTCGTTACAACCGGGAAGACATGGGCAAGGCCATCGACGCCTCAATCGCCACCGGCAAACCCATCAGCCATTTCGGACCGGAGGCCAACCTCTTCACGGAATTAGAGGCCCTGTTTCGCGACTACTCGGCGACGGGCGCGGGCACGACCAGACACTACGCGACGGACGAGGACAGCGCCGCGCTGCACAACATCCCCAACGGTGAATTTACAGCCTGGTCGCCGCTGCCCGCCGACACCGATCTGCTTTTTTACGAGGGACTTCACGGAGGCGTCGCCGCCTCCACCTGGACACGCCGCCGCACCAGTCCCGCCCATCGTGACCTGCAGTTCCCTGACCGCCGCCAGGGCAACACCGGCGTGGATGTGTCCCAATATGTCGATTTGCTGATCGGCGTGGTACCCGCGATCAACCTGGAATGGATACAGAAGATCCATCGCGACTGCAGCATGGGGACGTCCATACGGGAAGAAGCCGCATCGGCGATATTGCGGCGCCTGAACGATTATATCCATTTCATCGTGCCGCAATTCTCCATCACGGACATCAATTTCCAGCGCGTGCCCATGGTCGACACCTCGAATCCCTTTGATACCGATTACATTCCCACGGCCGATGAAAGCCTGGTCGTCATACATTTCCGCGATCCCAAACGCCATGACTTCCCCATGCTCATGGATGAAATTCCCGGCGCGTTCATGTCACGGCCCAACACCCTGCTGGCGCCCGGTGGCGCTATGGTGCATGCGCTGGAAGTCATCTGCACTCCGATCATCCGATCCTTGATCAAAACGATTCAGTAAAGGAGGCAGCCGCAAGCTGCGCGGCGATGGACGAGCGGCGTTATACCGAAGCCGACCCGGCATAAGCGCCGCTACTCGTTCTGCAGGACGAAGGCCTTTTCAACCGTGAAATTCCCCACGCCGCGGTAAGTGGTCATGGTCCATTGCCGTTCCTGTAAATATTCAGTCATTTCCTGATTCATGTGCGGATTGCCGCACAGCATGACCCGATCGTGCTCGGGATCCGCTGCGGGAAGATGCAGATGGGCAAACAGTTCGCCGGAGCGGAACAAATCCGCACCGCGCTGTGGGGTTCGATACCGTTCGCGGGTCACCGTGGGGACATAGTAAAGGCGATCGCCGCTGAGCGCCTCGATCTCCTTCCGGTAGGCGAGTTCTGGAACGGTGCGTACCGTATGGACGAGGACGACCTGCTGGTAGGCCTTATAGACCTCGGTGTCGCGGATCAGGCTCATGAACGGCGCCAAGCCGGTCCCGGTGGCCAGTAGATAGAGATTACGCCCCGGCTGCAAGTAGCGCAGGGTCAAGGAACCGGTGGCCTTGCTGTTGATCCACACGCCGTCGCCCTCGCGGATATGCGCCAGGCGGCTGGTCAACGGGCCCTCGGGCACGTGGATGCTGAGGAATTCCAGATGATCGGCATCATTGGTCGATACGATCGAATAGGCGCGTGCAATCAACTTGCCCTCCGGACGCAGCCCCAGGGTCACAAACTCTCCGTTCTCGAAGTTGAAATCCTGCGCGCGGGTGGTGGTAAAACTGAAGGTCTTATCCGACCATTGACGAACCGAGGTCACGCGTTGTTCCGTATACGGCACAGTTATCTAGCCTCCGACTTTAAATACCTATCTTAATTAAGACTCGCCGCTACGCAAACAGTTCGACGAACTACCGCTTAACCGGCACTACGCTATTCGGAACTGCCGAGATAGTCTTGCTTGCCGATATCCACGCCGTTGTGACGTAGGATGCCATAGGCCGTGGTGATGTGAAAATAAATGGTCGGCAAGACATAATTGAGCAGATACGGCATTCCCACGAAACTCTTGCTGCCGTTGCGAAACTTCAGGACCACCGTCCGTTCCTCCGAACCATCGAACTGTTCGGGCTTGAAGGTACCGAGATAGTCGGTGGTCTTGCGAATGCGGGAAATCAATTCGGAAAAGCTGGCCTCGTCATCCTCGTACTTGGGCGGCTCCAGACCCGCCAGCCGCGCCACGCTGCCTTTGGCATTGTCCGTGGCGATCTGCACCTGCCGCACCAAGGGATACATGTCCGGATAGAGTCGGCTGTTGATCAGGACCGCCGGATCGATCTTCTTCACCTCGGCATACGCCGCCGCCCTTTCCAGAATGGCGGATAAATTATTCAGCATCAGAATAAACGTCGGCACCGAGACCTGATACATGGAAATCTTCATAGCGCAACACTCCTCAATAGTTCTTGGAAGATGTCACTTGAAACTGGAGGCATAAGGGGTGGTTCAAACACCATTACCGCCATGCAATCGATGGATCGGCGCTGAGCATATCACGGCCACCGTACAACGGCGCAGGGAGAAAGTATTATTAATCATTATATGGTTATAAGTTTGTCGCCAAGCCGGCTGGCCGCCAGCCTTGCCCATAGGCACTCAATGCGCATGACCACCCTCACCATGCACATGGCCATGGGCGATCTCCTCATCGCTGGCATCGCGCACGTCCAGCACCTCGATTTCAAACTGCAAGGTCCTACCCGCCATGGGATGATTGGTATCTACATCGATGGTCTTGAGGCCGGCCTTGATCACCATCACTTCGCGCGGACCATGCTCGGTATTGAGCTGCACCACCATACCGGGCCTAAAGCTCACCTTCTTATGACCGGGATTCACCACGTGTTTGACCGAAATGCGTTGCATGGCGTCGGCGCGGCGCGGTCCATAGGCCTTTTCCGGAGGCAGTGTCACCGTAAACTTATCCCCGGCCTGTTTACCGGCCAGCGCCTCTTCCAGCCCGGGCAGCATCCCGCCATGACCATGCAAATAGACTACCGGCTGATCATCATGGGAATCTTCAACGATCTCCTGGCCCGGCTCGCTTAAGCGATAGTGAAACGATACGACCTTATCCGCAGCAATCATCATCCCCTCCCTCATTCAACTGCATGGCGCGCAGACCAGCTGATTCGTGATTTATCAAAATTTATGAAATGACCATCTTGGGCGCAAACAGCTCTCCATATCAGCGCAAGGACAAGATCCTATACGTTGACGCCGCGACGATGCCGAATACCACGTGTGCCACCAGGGTGACCCAATCACGGGCCTCCTCGAACCACGGAAAGATCATAGTGAAACCGTACATATTAATACCGAACAATATGAAACCGAACTCGATACCCACTAATATTGATACGGCCAAGTCACGGCGGACGATGAATACGGCCAGGATCATGCTGTAGATCACCGACAGTGAAAAATGGATCATGGTCGCCACGATCATCGCCGGCCAGTCAAAAGCGACTTGCATC
>Ga0316579_10000211_pt1 | contig 17438 bp, 14 predicted proteins | sample J5NA_2_FD_203074 | JGI IMG/M metagenome (GOLD analysis project Ga0316579, IMG submission 203074) | Rhizosphere microbial communities from salt marsh grasses in Alabama, United States - J5-7_160517rDrA | ecosystem: Host-associated > Plants > Roots > Rhizosphere | place: USA: Alabama | collected... | reverse complement strand
AATACTGAACGTCCCCGTGCAGGTTCCACTCGGTTGGTTGATGATGCTGCCGCCTTCCTGGGGTGTCGCGCAAGCGATTGCAGAAAGGATCAACCCTCGCTGGAAGTTCCCCGCCTTTGTTGGTTTTAGTGCCCTGGCAATGATGGCCTGGGATCTCTTTCTGGATCCGATAATGGCTTCCTGGGGAATGTGGGCATGGGAGCATCCTGGTGGTTACTTCGGAATCCCCTGGACCAACTACCTCGGCTGGCTGCTGGCATCTGCACTGATTACAATCATCCTCCGTCCAAAGAAACTACCAGTCGTACCAATGCTGCTGATATACACAACGTTCTTTTTGCTCAAATTGATTGGGTTAGGTATTTTTTGGGGCTTTCCCGGTGCAGCTGTCACCGGCGGTTTTGTTATGGGGGGAATCTCGATTCTGGCGTGGCGTGCTGTGATCAAATCGGATTAGCGCAGTTTCTCCTCGACCCGGTGGACCTTGGAGAAGCGGTCTGCTATCCGAGTTATAGTTCACTTCCCAGCTCTGGTTGGGGAGCTTATGCCTGAATCAACCTGCATGGTTTTCCGGATTTGAAATGGAAATTATCCGACACCTTGCACAGGCATGGGGTGCTGGCAAACAAGGCAGCAATTACTTAGAGGACGGGGGTGGCATTTACCATGATGATCATCTCTTATGGTAATGCAACCAGGTCCGATACCGGATCAAGACATTTAATTAGGAGGTGCAGGTATTCATCTCCATAGGTAATAATCATTTAATAGATCAGTTCTGATTTCAGGAGAAGTCACAATTTGAATTAAGGGGATCCAATTTCAACACTGCACCATGACCAAGGATGATATACTCCTCCATGGAATTTACTACTCTCCCTGATGCATGACCCAAGCAGGGGTAGAAAGTTCTCAGGCATCCATGTGTGGGCTTGAGGTTGAAGATAAACTAAGAAGAGTTTTCGGAAAGGAATTGGGAAATGGAGTATAGAGAGCTAGGCCGGACGGGTTTCCAGGTATCTGAAATTAGCTTTGGTGCCTGGGCAATTGGTGGTGATTGGGGAAAAGTTAGCGATGATGAGTCACTTGCTGCCCTCCACCGTGCGATCGACTTAGGTGTAAACTTCATTGATACTGCAGATGTTTATGGGGATGGTCGCAGCGAAAAGTTGGTCGCCGAGGTAAAAAGGGAACGCGATGAACCGATTTATATCGCCACGAAAGCTGGACGGCGTCTCGATCCACACGTAGCAAGTGGATACAATCAGCAAAATTTGACCGCCTTTGTGGAACGGAGCCTGAAAAACCTGCAGACCGAAGCGATCGATCTGCTCCAACTGCACTGCCCGCCAACGGAAGTTTATTATATGCCGGAAACTTTTGGCGTTCTTGATGACCTGGTAGCCCAGGGAAAGTTGCGCTATTATGGTGTCAGCGTTGAGAAGGTTGAAGAAGCCTTGAAGGCGATCGAATATCCGAATGTACAGAGCGTCCAGATCATCTTCAACATTTTCCGCCAACGCCCAATCGATTTATTCTTTTCCGAAGCCAAACGGAAAAAGGTTGGCATTTTAGCCAGGGTGCCGTTGGCATCCGGGCTGCTGGCAGATAAATTCAACCAAAACTCAGTTTTTGCAGACAACGACCATCGCAATTACAATCGCCATGGTGAATTCTTCGATGTAGGCGAGACATTCTCGGGTCTGCCCTACGAGATTGGACTGCAGGCGGTCGATGAACTGCGTCCGCTGGTACCCACCGGGATGACCATGGCTCAATTCGCACTGCGCTGGATCCTGATGTTCGATGCGGTAACCTGCGCTATCCCGGGTGCAAAGCGTCCCGATCAAGCCCAGGAGAATGTTGCCGCTGCTGACATGCCACCCATCGATGAAAAGCTGATGATGAAAGTCCGGGAGATTTACGATCGTCTCGTCCGCCCGGAGGTGCATCAGCTATGGTAATCTAACCTATCGGTAAATGAGAATCGGGAATAGCCACTGGAGCGATATTGCTCATCATATTACCTCGATTAAAACCTAGGTGGCGCAAGCATCCCATGAAATTCCGCCTTGGTTGTCTGAATGATCATATAAGAACAGGCTGTATTTCAGATCATTATTGGCCTTAATTGGGAGGAATTTAACCGATTCCGGTAATTCGGTATGGATACTGACTGGATTTCAGGTAGCTGAAAAAGCTAGTTAAATATAAAAATGCTGCAACATTTCCCAGTTCAGCCTTAAATCATAGATTGCGATGCCGATTAATAGCAGCCCACTAAGGATATTTATTCCCCGGCTGTAGCGGGCAAACAGGGAGGTCAATTGACGTTGGAAAGCACCAGATAACAAGGAGAGGAAAAATAGCGGTAGACCAAACCCCAGCCCAAACCAGAGGAATGCCCAAAGAGTACCCACAGCCTCGCCAGCAGTCAGCGATAAGGCAAAAATGCTGACCACCAGTGGTCCAGAACAAGGCAATGCTATTGGACCATAAAGCAAGCCGTAAGTAAACGCGTTGAGATATGGGTGGCGGAGAACCGGTATTTGAATTTGAGGCAAGGTTTTAAATGGGTTGCGATTGAGCAACAGCAGGATGCCAAGAATTAATATTACTAAATCTGCCAGTGGGATGATAAAAGCCAATACACTCCCGGTGGGTACAGCCAGCAAGGCGATTAAACCTCCAAGGGCGAGCATCATGCTCAATACCCCAGCCAGAACAAATAAACCTAAAAAATATCGTTGCCTCCCTCCCCCAATTTCAGTTTGGCTGCTCAAATATGCCAGGAATCCAGGATAGAGCGGCAGGACGCAAGGACTGGCTGTTGCCAGGAGTCCAAGGAAGAAGGAAGTATAAGCAATGTTCACGATCGATCAAGGGGTTAGGTAAGGTCTCAGGAATTCTTCAAGTGATGCGGCACTCTTCTGGCCGTATTCTAACTGGTGGACATCGCCATTGCGATCGATTACCAGCATTGGCGAAAGCGGTGGATTTAGATATTGGGCACTATACAGGTTGCCGAGGGCACGCGCAATTTCTCGAGGTGCGATGGCATAATGCCAATCGAAACCCCATTCTTCGGTATATTCTTTTAGCGAAACTGCATCCTCGTTCACATCGACATCCAGGCTGACCGAAACCAGTTCTTCTGTGTTTCCCAGCAATTCGTGCAGTTTTCTCACCTCATTTGCCTGGACAATGCAGTTGGGACACCACATGGCCATTGTCTCCACGAGCACAACCTTCCCAGCATAATCGTTCATCGTAAATGTTTCGCCAGTTTGTACATCGGTTAATTCAATGCCAAACCAATTACGAACAGCAGTGGCAGGCTTGGGGAGTGGAGTAAAGGTCGCGGTGGTGGAGTTGCAGGCAGTCATCAGAAGACTAACCAATAGGAAAGGATAAACAATAGTTTGGATCATGGTCCCTCGATGCATTTTTCTTCCCGGTGTATTAGATAATCATGCAGGAACTCGTATTTCTTTGCTAATTAAGAAGCAATCATGCTGATCTATATCCATGCTTTTAGTAACCTGCTCCCACATTAACCCCCGGTTCTCCAGCATGGGAATGAAAGGCATTTCATTATAGTAGATTTTGCTGAACCCAGAGTAAGCGATCTGCGATGGGTTGTGGAGATCGGGTAGTAATATGAATCAGCCCTAGATTTTTAGAATCGATGTTGAAAAAAATATAAAAGTCTGTTTACTCTTCCGGAACTCCGGTCTTCTCACACATTCATTCGCTGTGATAATTAGCACAGGGACTTGATCCAAATCAAAAAGAGATTCGTTGATGATATTTTCTATCTTGATCGGCTGAAGGATTAATTATATGGAGAAAGAATTATCTATATGAGCCTGGTACTGGCTTATGAATCAGGAGAAAGAATAATAAATCAGGAAGCGGAACCACCAGGCAATTCTTTTCAAATCTTGCAAAAGTCCTAGCAAATAATGAGCATCATTCCCCTTTATTGTACCAATCAATTGCGCATAGTTAACCTTCATTGGTTGGATTCGGATGTCGGTATACCAGATTTCAATTGTTTCTATCTCCTCATAAAAATAAAATCGTCCGAGGTTCGAGGGTGATATAATTTTTTTCATGAGCTATAAGGTTTTCCTGGTCGAGGATGAAATTGTCACGAGAGAAGGAATCCGAGATAATGTTGACTGGGAGACTTTAGGTTTCGAATTCTGCGGTGAAGCGCCAGATGGGGAAATAGCACTTCCGTTGATTGAAGATACCAATCCTGATGTGCTGATCACAGACATTAAGATGCCATTTATGGATGGTTTGCAGTTGAGCAAAATCATCCGTGAACAAATGCCCTGGATTAAAATCCTCATTCTCAGCGGGCATAACGAATTCGATTATGCTCAATCAGCTGTGAAATTGGGGGTAACTGAATATTTGCTAAAACCTATCAGCGCTCAAGATTTAAACAAAATTTTGGTTGAACTATACAAGGTCCTTGATCAAGAAAAACAAGAACGCGAAAAATTGATTGCTCTGCAGAATAAGATCAAAGACAACCTGTTATTTACCCGCGAGAAGTTTTTACTTAAATTGGTGATGGGTGGGATATCTTCATCAGAAGCAATTGAACAAAGCCAGCAGCTCGAATTGGATATTACCGCTCGCTATTACGTCGTTATGGTAATCCGCGTCGAATTATGCAGCAATTCTCCTCCATTTGATTACCATGAATACCAGCAGGTCGAGCAGATAATTTCCCAACTTACAGGGGATCAATCTGATGTTTTATTAACTAAAAAAGATATAGCGGAGATTATTTTACTGATTAAGGGTGAAAATGTAGAACAATTGCTCCAAAGAGGGGATTTTCTGGCAGATTTGATTAGGAATAAGGTGGAGAGTAAAACCACCTGTAATACCGTGATTGAGATGGGCAGCTACCAGGAGCGGTTGAGCGATGTTCACCATTCTTTTGCTGAAGCCCTGGTTAAATGCAAGTTTGTAGAACAAATCCCACAGGTGTCAACACCGAAAATCCCACATGATAAGTTATTTACTATTAAGCATGATGTAATTGAGAATTATTTGAGATTTGGATCAATTCAAGAATTTGATGAATTCTTTTCGAGAACCATTCGACCCATCGCGGATATTGCCCAACAGTCGTATATGTTGAGATATTATGTGTTTGTGGATATCATTTTTTCAGCTACTCAATTTGTCAGTGATCTGGGTGGAGAAGTGGAACAACTGGCATCGGAATTTCCTGCAATCGAAGAGATTATCAGCGATATTAAAAGCGTAGAGCAATTTGAAGCAGAAATGAGAAGGATGTTTACCATTATCCTTTTGTACCGGGATAAGCAAGCTAAAAATGAGCGGAAACTTACCCTTCGAGAAGCTAAATCTTATCTAGATCTAAATTTTTCAGATCCGGAATTAAAAATGCGTGATGTTGCTCAAACGTTCAACATTAGCCCCGGTCATTTCAGTACAACTTTTCACCAGGAATTTGAGATCACATTTCGCGATTACCTTTGTCAATTAAGGATTGATCATGCTAAAGGACTTTTACGTACTACCAGCATGAAATGTGCAGAAATTGCTTATCAAAGTGGTTTTAACAACTCACATTATTTCAGTTCTGTGTTTAAGAAAAAGACAGGTGTGTCTCCCCGTGAATTTCGATCTGCTGTTGCTTGATAAGAATCTTGTGGAGAAATAACCATGGATATTGGATTGACTGCTCAAGGAGCAACCCCCGGGTTTACAGGCAAGTTCATCGATTTCTTCAGCCGTATCAATATATCCCTGCGTGCCAAGATAATGTTCTCCTTTTTCATAGTGATCATCATGCTGGTTGCCATAAATTCATTGATGATCATGGAATTCTTGCGTTTCAACCGGCAGTATGACGCCATGATCACAAATATCACGACTGCAAATAACCTGAATGGATTCATCAAACCTGCAATTGATACCGAGATGTGGGACATCGTCGCCGGGAAAAATGAATTTGAAGAAGGTAACCAGTATCAAATCATCAGCCAGGCTAACAATCAAATCGAGACTTTGATGGCTAATGCCAATTCAGACAAATCCCGGATCAAGTTAGAAGTTATCCGCAGGACTATGGCTACGCTGACGAGCTATGTCAATAAAATGGGGGAACAAATAGCAAAAGGAAGCCGAGTCGCAGAGAACGAATTGGTACTCGATAATATCCGGGGTGTATCCGATGTGGTCGAAGAGAGTGTTCAGGATTATATGCTTTTCGAAGTACAGCAAGCAGAGCAACGATATATGGAGAGCCAAGCTCGTTTCAACCGCTGGCTTATCATTTATTTCATCCTTTTACCCGTGGTGATCGTGTTCTCGATCTCAGCAGCCTGGATAATTTCTGCCAGCATTTATATTCCAATCAAAAAATTACAGGATCTAACAGCCACCATCACCAAAAATGATCTTCAAGCACTTGTATCCCGGGAAAATATAGACGAAATCACTGAATTGGGGATCAGTTTTAATATTATGACCAGCAGAATTCGTGAATTACTGAATGCGAAAGTCCGGGAACAGGAAAATCTGAAGAAAGCCGAATTGAAGGCATTGCAAGCGCAGATCAACCCCCATTTTCTCTATAACACGCTCGACACCATAGTATGGATGTCAGAATCTAACCAACCCCGAAAGGTGATAGAAATTGTTAAGGCGTTATCAAGTTTCTTCCGCATTGCATTAAGTCGAGGCAGGGATTGGATTCCGATAGGCCAAGAAATTGAGCACGTGGAGAGCTATCTATATATCCAAAAAATCCGTTACCGGGATATTTTAGACTACAAAATCGATGTGGATGAAAGCATCCTGGACGGGACAATTCTAAAGTTGACCCTCCAGCCCCTGGTTGAAAATGCGCTTTATCATGGTATTAAGAACAAGAGGAACGGTGGGACAATCTGGGTAAAGGCTCGAAGAGAGTATCAAGATAAGGTCATGCTGGAGGTAGAGGATAGCGGCGTAGGACTAACACCGTATAAATTAAGTCGGATATTGGAGCGCTTGAATGATGAATCCGATGAAATCACTCCAGATGGAGAAGGGTTTGGGCTGGCAAATGTCAACAAGCGCATCAAGCTGTATTATGGTGACCAGTATGGTCTTTCAATCGAAAGTCAATACAGGGAAGGTACAAGAGTAAAAGTTGTTATCCCACTTGAAGAGAATCATCACCCAGATCAGGAGAATTGATCACTCAAATGTTTCGCCATCTGAAAATTCCGAATCTGATAATCCTAATCATTCTAATCATATTCCTTCAAGGCTGCCAAAATATGGCTACCAATGAACCTCAAATTCCTGAGCAAGTTGGGGATAAAAAATATTTCCATGATCTTGTGGTCGGATTTTCTCAAATTGGCGCTGAAAGTGAGTGGCGCACTGGAAATACCGCATCCATACAAGAAGCAGCGGAAGATTTAGGCGTTGAATTGATATTCTCTGATGCGCAACAAAAACAAGAGAATCAGATCAAAGCCATTCGCACCTTCATTGCTCAACAAGTGGATGTGATTGGTGTATCACCAGTCGTAGAGACGGGCTGGGAATCCGTTTTTCAAGAAGCCAAGAATGCTGGAATTCCGATCATATTACTTGACCGGCGTGCCGATGTCCCAGCGGATCTCTACGCAACCCATCTTGGCTCGGATTTTGTTGAAGAAGGCCGCAATGCAGCCCGGGTGATGGCAGGCCTGTTGACTGGTAAAGGGAATATTGTGGAACTGGTCGGTACAGTCGGCTCTGCCCCTGCAAATGATCGTTATGTTGGTTTCAGGGAAATCTTGAAAGATTATCCAGAGATGAAAATCATTGCCTCGGAGTCTGCAGATTTTACTCGCGCAAAAGGTGAAGAAGTCATGCGGGGTTTTTTAGAACAATATGGAGATAGTATCGATGCTTTATACGCTCACAATGATGATAGTGCGATTGGTGCGATCCGCGCGATCGAGGATTATGGATTACGACCCGGGGAGGATATCATTATCGTCTCGATCGATGCTATTCGCGATGCATTTCAAATGATGATTGATGGAAAGCTCAACGCGACCGTCGAATGCAATCCTCTCTTAGGACCCTCGTTTTTTGACGTTGCACTGAAAGTTGTCAACGGCGAATCAGTTCCTAAATCGATTCCTGTTCAAGAAAGTATTTTCTATCCATTCAATGCTGCTGAGATCATGCCGTCACGGAAATATTAAAACAAATTTCGTAAAATAATTAACTTTTTTATTCGTAAGAATACCCGTTTCATTAGCGGGTATTTTTTTGTTTAGAAAATCCAACTTATTATTAACCATTTCCGAATAAGAATTGTTGAGTTATTCATCAGTTTTCACTAAACTAATTGTATGACCGGAACTCGTAATAAATATTGAGATTTTGAGATCTGCTTTATTGAACATTGTTTGGTTTCAGGTAATATCCATGTATATAGAGAAGGAGGTTACTATCGAAGAGAATAAACGGAAAACAGGAGAAGTGCTTGCCAAGGATTAAGCTGGTCCAAGCAAGCACTTCCGATGTGCGATACTGCAATTCCATTGAAGAGCAATATCGTTTAAGCTTATTATAACTGATCATAATCTCCAAATGGAGAGACCCATTCAAAATGAAGGAGAATGAAATGTCCCGCGTAAAATTAATTGCTTTTGTGATCCTCTGTACTGCTTTTGTCCTGGTAGCCTGTTCATCAGGTGCTGAAGCCCCTGCTGAAACTGCAGACTGTGCACCGAACTGTGAATATACTGACATGGTGTTTTGTTACCCTCAGCTTGGCGCTGAAAGCGACTGGCGAACAGCTAATACGGCTTCCTTCAAGGAAACAGCTGGAGATTTAGGCGTCCGCTTAATTTTCTCAGATGCACAGCAGAAACAAGAAAACCAGATTTCTGCAATGCGTGCCTGTATCCAACAGGAAGTTGATGTGATCGGTCTGCCACCAGTTGTTGAAGATGGTTGGGAAGCTGTGCTTCAAGAAGCACAAGATGCTGGTATCCCGGTCATTATTGTTGACCGGTCCGTTACCGCAGATGATTCCTTGTATGCATCCCATATTGGTTCCGACATGGTCCTTGAAGGACAAAAATCTGCTGATGAAATGAACAGATTGCTCCCGAATGGCGGCAAAATTGTCGAGTTAAGCGGGACGACCGGTTCAGGCGCAGCAGTTGGTCGCGCAGAAGGTTTTCGAATGAACCTCAACGATAATATTGAGATTGTTGACAGCCAGACTGGTAACTTTACAACTGCTGAAGGGAAACCAGTTATGGAAGCCTTCCTGAAGAAATACGGAGACGAAATTGACGGTGCTTTCATCCACAACGATAATATGGCGATCGGCGCTGTTGAAGCCATGAAAGCTGCTGGATTAGAACCTGGCGATATTCAGATCGTTTCCGTTGATGGTACTCGTGGTGGTTTCCAGCTCATGCTCGATGGTTGGGTACAGGCAGACGTAGAATGCAACCCGCTACTTGGGCCACAGGTCTATGAGATGGCGTTGGATTTAATGAATGGTAAGACTATTGAACGAGAAGTGCTTACCAATGAAACTGTCTATTATCCCGACGAAGCTGCAGAATTGCTGCCCAGCCGACAGTACTAAAACCCGTCCTGTTGCTTTGCATGAATCACGTTTGATTTTTAGTGACTGAACAAATGAGAAGCGACGTTGCTCAACGTCGCTTCTCACAACTAAATTCCAAGCTTTGTTGGTCTTGGTGAAAAGAGACGGGATACCTATGAAAAAAGATATTCCTTTGACCAAACGCATTCGGGAAAGTCAATTATTTTGGCCTCTGGTTGCGCTATTTTTGCTTCTCATTGTGGATGCAATTTTTGCGCCTGGATTTTTCAGAATAGGGATTGTTGAAGGACATTTTTATGGAAATTTGATTGATGTTTTCAATAATGCAGCTCCATTGATGCTTGTATCGATTGGTATGACCCTGGTAATTGCTACAGAAGGTGTTGACCTCTCGGTTGGGGCAGTGATCGCCATCTCTGCTGCCATGGGCACGGTTTTAATCAATCCCGCATTAGGCAATGAGCTGATCCTCAACGAGATCCTGGCAGCAAACACAACCAATACACCACTATGGATTGTCGTGATTGTAATACTAATAGGAGGCACCCTGTGCGGTTTGTGGAATGGGTTCCTGGTCTCAAGGGGCAATATTCAACCCATGGTTGCTACTCTCATTCTCATGGTCGCTGGTCGCGGTATTGCCCAGCTGATCACCAATGGTCAAATCATGACGGTATATTATCGGCCCTATTGGTGGTTTGGGAATGGGTTTATATTAGGACTGCCTGTTTCCATGTATATTGTAGCGGTCGTATTTATTTTGTCTTGGTTGCTGGTACGAAAAACTTCGATCGGCTTGTTTATTGAATCGGTGGGAATTAATGCAAAAGCCACGTTTTATTCTGGTATCAACGAAAAAAATACCAAGCTTTTCGTTTATACCTTCTGCGGCTTCTGCAGCGCAATTGCTGGTCTTATTCTGAGTTCTTATATCCACGGTTGCGATGCCAATAATATCGGACTGGGTTATGAGTTGGATGCCATTTTAGCTGTAGTTATTGGTGGGACCCTGATGTCTGGTGGACGTTTTTCTCTGCTTGCCAGCATGATTGGAGCACTTCTCATCTGGACATTCACTATCACCATGTATACATTTGGCGTGCCAGCTAATGCATTATTGGCGGGAAGAGCTGTACTTGTTTTGGTAGTGATCCTACTTTATTCAGATTACTCTCGCCGACTCATCGATAAATTTTTAGAACAAAGAGGACCACGACATGGTACATAGAGCGAAAACCTTTGTGGTCAAGAACGGTCCTTTGTTGACCACGATAGTAATTTTCATTCTCGTTTACATTATCGGGGGGCTGCTGTATCCTGCCATGCAGAAACCCCAGGTGTTTTTTAACCTTTTCATTAACAATGCCACCTTGTTAATTGTTTCTATTGGCCTAACCCTGGTAATTCTCACCAAGGGGATTGATCTTTCTGTGGCCGGGATGATTGCCCTGACTTCTGCAGCTTCGGCTGCACTCCTTCAAGCAGGTATGAGCGCTTGGCTTGTTATACCATTGATGTTGTTGATGGGTATTGTTATTGGCTTTGTCATGGGGTGGATTATTCACTACTTTAAGGTCCAACCATTTATCGTGACTCTGATGGGTTTATGGTTTGCTCGAGGCATGGCTTACATCATCACTTTAACCTCACTAACTATTAATGATGGTATTTATCGCTCCCTGGCGTTAACAAAAATTTATCTTCCTTTCTTTGGTAATGCATATATTTATCCTTCAACTCTTATTGGTCCAGTATTGTTAATTGTGGTATTTTTATTGGCCACCTTAACTCGTTTTGGGCGCACGATTTATGCAATCGGTAATAATGAACAATCAGCCATTTTAATGGGATTACCCGCTGGTCGGACAAAATTAATTGTGTATTCTTTCGGTGGATTTTGTTCTGCCTTAGGGGGCATTGTATTCAGTATTTCCTTGCTTTCCGGATATGGAGGTTACGCACCGGGAATGGAATTGGATGCCATTGCTTCGGTTGTTATCGGCGGCACTTTGCTGACCGGGGGTATAGGAAATGTGATCGGCACTCTATTCGGTGTTCTAATTAATGGCACCATTGTGACCATTCTCCAATTTAATGGCACATTAAGCTCCTGGTGGACCCGCATTGCTGTGGGTGGTCTTACGCTGATCTTTATTGGCATCCAGAGTTTATTCTATATGAGGCAGAAGCATTCATAGGAGTATTCTTCTCAAACGGAGACAATACTTATGTCGGAATCGAATGAAAATCTCATCGTGATGTCAGGCATTTACAAGTCTTTTCCAGGTGTCCAGGCTTTGGAAGATGTATATTTCACCCTGAAAGCTGGTGAGATTCATGCCTTGGTAGGCGAGAATGGGGCTGGCAAATCAACCCTGATCAAGGTCATGACCGGTGTTGAAAAACAGGATCAAGGAACAATCATTCTACGGGGCGAAGAAGTCACTATTAAGTCTCCCCAGCATGCCCAGACCATGGGAATCAGTACAGTTTACCAGGAAGTCAATCTTTGCGATTACTTGACGGTAGCGGAAAATATATTGCTTGGGCGTGAACCACATAAATTTGGTCGAATAGATTGGAAGGCAACCAATATCCGGGCCAAGCAAATCCTCCAGGAATTAAATATCGATATTGATGTGACTCAACCACTGGGATCATATTCCACTGCTATCCAGCAAGTGACAGCCATTGCGCGAGCCCTTGAGGTTGCGTCTGCCAAGGTCTTAATCTTGGATGAACCCACATCAAGCCTCGATGCACATGAGACCCAGCAAATCTTTCGGGTGATGGAGAAATTGAAGCAGGATGGGGTTGGCATTATTTTCATCACCCATTTTATTGACCAGGTTTATGAAGTCTCGGATCGAATTACTATCCTCAGAAATGGAAAGTTAATCGGAACATTCCAAACTGAAACACTGCCTCGTCTCGAGTTGATTGCTAAGATGATCGGCCGCATCCTTTCTGATCTTGATGATATGACGGCAACCAAGCTGGAAACGAGTAAGAATATTGGAGAGGAAACTTTACTCGAGGCGTCAGATCTTGGGCTGACTGGCTCTATTGAACCCTTCGACTTGGAAATGCATGCCGGGGAAGTCGTTGGTCTTGCAGGATTACTCGGTTCCGGTCGCACAGAAATGGCGAAGTTATTGTTTGGTATTGATCAGCCAGATAGTGGGTCAATGAATATCCATGGGAAACTGGTTGAAAAATACTCGCCTTTGGACTCGATAGATCGTGGTGTTGCACTTTGCCCAGAAGATCGAAAAGATGAAGGTATTGCTGAGGATCTGACGGTCCGCGAAAATATTATCCTTGGATTGCAAGCCCATATGGGTTGGATGAAATACTTGAGTCTCCAAAAACAATACGAATTAGCGGATAAGTATATTAAATTATTAAATATCTCTACCCCTTCTCCGGATCAGCCGGTGAAGAATCTTAGCGGCGGCAACCAACAAAAAGTAATCCTTGCCCGTTGGTTGGCTACAGATCCTCAGCTTTTAATTCTGGATGAACCTACCCGTGGTATCGATGTGGGCGCGAAAGCAGAAATTCAAAAACTGGTACTCTCATTAGCTGAGGAAGGAAAATCATGCCTGTTCATTTCTTCTGAACTTGAGGAAGTACTCCGCACGAGTCACCGCATTGTCGTGTTGCGCGATAAGAAGAAGATCGAAGAGTTTACCGGTGAAGTGGGTGAACGGGCAATTATGCATTCCATCGCGGGTGGTGAGTAATTACATTCATTAGCTATAATCTGTATTGATCTAATCTATGGATTAGTGCCCGGCAATTCCACCAATGAAATGACATGTATCGACTTAAAATCCACGGATTTTGGGTCGATATTTTCTATAAAATAACTTGTAGGGAAAGCGAAAATTTACTTGGTAAAGCGGTTACAATTCATTCATTAACCTGCCAGCTGATCGTAGGAAGGGTGTCATACTCTTCGCTGGAAGTATATTTGGATGCAACCACAAACCCGAACGATCCAATTTGTTTTATGCCTCCTGATCCTGGTGGTCATATCTGCCTGCCAGGGTGATGCAGGTGATATTTATCCGGATGGACCACCCGAGACGCCTCCAACCGACTTGCTGGAAACAGATTCCACAGAACCCAACGATTCGGTTGGCGGACCCGTCAATCCAGAACAAACCCTGTATTCCTCTTTCACAATTCTGGAAAGCCTAGAATATGATGTCCATCAACAACTCAAATTGGTCAACCACGGCCCCGGCAGCCCTTCGAAACAAAATTTGTGGGTAGCATTAATCCAGGACGTTTACCCCTACCAGCAAGTTATCGAAAGAGAAATAACTCCGCAAACTTACCAGCTGGTCATCGATGAATATGGGAACCAGATTGCGGAATTTGATTTCTCAGAAATGCCTCCCGATTCTGAGATCCAGGTAGAGATTAACTACCGGGTGAAAGTCAACCAATTAAAGTTCGATTTAGCGAACTGCCAGGGCGAGCTGCCGATTTTCTTCGCCCAGCCCGAACTGCACATTGAATCTCAAAACCCTCAAATTATCCAGTTATCTGAGCAGCTGTCTCAGGGAAAGCAGAACACTTGCGAACAGGTGCGGGCATTTTATGATTATATCGGGGACAACCTTGTGTACAGCTTTAACGGTGGAAACTGGGGGGCACAGGGGGCATTGGGTCAAATGGGTGCGGATTGCACGGAATATTCTTCGCTGATGATCGCGCTGAGCCGGGCAGCGGGTATTCCGGCTCGCTATATTGTCGGGTTGAGCTACTTACCTGAGGGGGAAGATGGATTGGCTCGTAAAGAACATGCCTGGGTCGAAGTGTACCTGCCCGGAATTGGCTGGACCCCCATGGATCCTACCCTAGGGCGTTCGTCCATCACGCGTGGACGATACTATGCCAGCCTGCCTGCTGACCATATCATCGTAACCCGCGGACGCAACTCCTCCACATTAAGAGGGGCCAGCTACTGGACTTATTTATACTGGCCTGGAGAGAGCGCTGAAATCAAGCTTGAAGAGGGGCAATGGGAAATCACACCAGTCGAAGAGTAATCTTGAATCACTATGCGGCACGAATCTAAATGAAAAGTTGCTTGGCTGGAATCATCCCGAAGCTCAAGCAACTTATACAGTTCCTGTTATATGAACGAATTTTATAATTGAAGAAAGATGTACAATATTCTACTTTGTTCCAAATTAATCACGTTGATTCAACCAGGTTAATATGATCCTATTCCATCCTGCGGCGAAGGAAGGCATGCATGGTGACAGAGAGTACGATGATCAAACCGTAAATCAATTGGGTATAGAAACCCGTTAATCCGACAGCAACTGTAGCAGCTTCTATTGCACCAATGATAAAGGCTCCCAGGAAAGAACCGAAAATCGTGCCAATACCACCAAATACGGATGTACCTCCAAGGAAAACCGATGCCAGGGTACGCAGAAGGTAACCGTCCCCAAGACTAGGCCAGAAAAAGTTCACATGCATGCTGGCCACTACGCCTGCAAAAGCGGAGATGACTCCAACCAGGACAAACACCAGGATGCGGGTGCGCGCAGTGTTGACACCCATCAGCGCAGCACTTTCCGCATTATCACCGATCAGATAGACATGAGCGCCAAACCGGGTGCGATTTAGAAGCACCCAACAGAAAATCGCAATAATAACTAACCAGATAAATTGAGCAGGCAGCGCTCCACCGATCTTCCCCACCAGCAGGCTGTGTAATAAGGATTCTTTTGCATAAACCAGGCTGCCGCTGCTCCCTTCTGAGAGCACGAGCACCATACCGCGCCAGAAGAATTGAGTGCCGATCGTGGCTACCAGCGAGGGGATACCAAAATAAACGACAATGGCACCGTTCAATAAGCCACCTATTAAACCCATTGCCAGAGAAGCGATGAAAGCCAACCAGATCATCCCGGTGGCATCATAAGTAAGGATGAATGCCACCATTCCCATTGCCATGAGGGAGGGGAAGGATAGGTCGATCTCTCCAGCGATCACCGCAATTGTCAAGGGCATGGCTGAAATAGCAAAGAATGGAATCGTGGCCATAAATGCCCAGTAGATATTTGCAGAAAGAAATGTATCCGGCGCAGCGAAAATAAATAATGCCCAAAGGGCAAGAAAAACAGCAAATATTCCAAGCTGAGTCCCATTCTTCCGGGCGAATCTTGACAGGCTGAAGGGTTCTTTGTAATTTTGTTCAGCTTTTTCTTCCGTCAAACCTTTACCAGTTTGATCCATTTCACACAATCCTTTATGGTATGGTTATTTATGCTTATTCGAGAACACCAGTTTCAGCAACCCTGTACATCTTTTCCATCAGGTCATCAAGACTGATGTCCTTGGTCATGAATTCGCCGGCAACTTTACCACGATCGATGACCACCACCCGGTCAGCTACCGAATAAACATGGAATATATTGTGATCGATAAATATGGCTGCTTTACCTGCTTCTTTGATCCCACGCACGAAATCTAACAATCTCCTGGTCTCTTTCAAGGATAGACCCATGGTTGGCTCGTCGAGGATAATGATGTCCGCATCAAAATATAGGGCGCGTACGATCGCTACACCCTGTTTCTCTCCACCAGAGAAAGTTCCCACGGCTGAGTCAGGGCTGACCGCTGAGGAGGTAAAGCCCATCGATTGGATCATCAAGCGATGCGTCTCCTGCTTCATTTGGTTGATCTTCAGGAGGCCTGCCCTGTTTTTTAGTTCACGACCGAGGAAAATATTCCTCCAAAGAGATTGGAGCTCTGCCAGGGCTCTTTCCTGATATACCGTCTCAATACCCAGTTCCCGGGCTTTTGGGACGGTCAAATCCTCGATCTTCTCACCATTGATGTACATTTCTCCTTCATCAGGCCGGTAGTAACCGGTGATGATCTTGATCAATGTAGATTTACCAGCCCCATTGTCTCCTAACAGGCCAACAACTTCATTTTCCCCCAGGATGAAATCCACCTCTCTAAGCGCTTGAACCTCTCCAAAGGTTTTGGATACCTTCTGTAATTCAATTCGATTTGCCATCCTTCACCTCCAAGATTTGAAACGAGGGCTAAACAGGGAAAAGTCCCAGTGTAGTGCTCCTCGACTATTTAGCCCTCGCTACGATCAGCTTCCAGGTCATCCTCTAGCTAAGTCAAAAGAAAGATGACCAAGGAACGAGTACTGCTGATTTTACCGAATCTGCCGGTCAACCAGGTCTGCAAGCAGTTCAACGTTTTCCGCATAGGCAAAACCTGCGCCGGTATCGATTTGCAGCCCTGTGAAAGCGAAGTTGTCAGTCAAGCAGATCTGCAGAACAGACAGGTAACCCTGCAGCCATTGCTGCTGGTCGATGACCAGATCTGTCCATCCACCGCGGATGGCTTCAACCGTGGCTGGTGAGAGGTCGAATCCCGCACCGATCACATCATCTGGACCGAAGCCAGCGCTGCTCAGGTAGGTTTCCATGGTGGCAGTTAAGGCGCCATGATCCGTCACGACCAGCTTCACATCCGGGTTGGCGGAAGCGTAGCCCACGAATTGAGGCACACCAGCTGCTGCATCGGCATTGGTGGCATCATCGATCTCAAGGTAGTCGACAACCAAACCTGCATCCTCGAGTGAATCAACGACACCCTTTGTTCGTTCGCCTCGTCCAGCCTGAGCGAGCAGACCCCAAACAAATGCCCGATCGCCTTCCTGGAGATCAAAGCGGCTCACGGCTTCAGAACCCAAAGCGTAGCCAGCTTGATAGAGGATCGCGCCCACATAACCAAATCCAGATGAGCTGTA
>Ga0316579_10000209_pt1 | contig 17496 bp, 15 predicted proteins | sample J5NA_2_FD_203074 | JGI IMG/M metagenome (GOLD analysis project Ga0316579, IMG submission 203074) | Rhizosphere microbial communities from salt marsh grasses in Alabama, United States - J5-7_160517rDrA | ecosystem: Host-associated > Plants > Roots > Rhizosphere | place: USA: Alabama | collected... | reverse complement strand
ATCGGCCGGCCGGAGCAGGACATCGGCTCCGAGCGTTATATCAGCACGGCCTTGCATTGATAAATATCAAGAGCAACTCATCTTCGGGATTTCGGTCGGCACCGCACGGGTATCAGCGCAACTGGCTCCCGCGAAAAAGCCGTCTATAATTGTACTGGCGATCATCAATTTCACTGAGTCCAATCCGGACACAAGCATTTAAGTTCTAGGTTTCTACCCTCTAGTGGCCGCGCCCGTTTGCGGTTAGGGCCACCCCGTCTCATGCTAAGCAAAGGAGGAATGACTATGGTCAAGCTGGCATTGTTTGTGCAATTGGAGGCCAAGCCCGGAAAAGAGGCGGCGATCGAAGACTTTTTGCAAGGCGGCTTGCCGGTCGTGGAACAGGAGCCGGCGACCAGCGCTTGGTTTGCACTGCGCCTGGGGCCGCGACGCTATGGGATTTTCGATGCCTTCCCCGACGAAGCGGGGCGACAGGCCCATCTTACGGGGCGCGTCGCTGCGGCGTTGATGGAGAAGGCAGACGAACTCCTGGCGAAGCAGCCCACCATCGAAAAGGTCGATGTGCTTGCGGCCAAGCTGCCCGGCTGAGCGGTCCGTTCAGATCGGCGGCGAGTCGAGTATCAAAGGGCTTGTAGTTTGGCGTAGGCCAACACCAGCCACTTGCTGCCCACGCCGTTGAAATTTACCTGAACCCGCGCACTGCTGCCCTGTCCTTCGTAATTGGTTACTACGCCCTCGCCGAAGGTGGTGTGGAGTACGTGCTGTCCCAGGCGCAGTCCGCCGCTTATCTCCGTTTCCGGCGCGCTGGAGCCGAATGCCACCGGACGCGTGACGTGGGCGCGCGGCCGCACTTCCTGCAATAACTCCGCGGGGAGCTCGCTCAAGAAACGCGAGGGACGAGGATAGGATTCCGTGCCGTGCAGACGGCGACTCTCCGCATAGGTAAGGTACAGTTCTCGCTCCGCGCGGGTGATACCTACATAGCACAGGCGGCGCTCTTCTTCGAGGCGGCCCTCTTCGGCGATGGACATTTGATGAGGGAACAGGCCTTCTTCCACGCCGCAGATAAACACCAGGGGAAACTCCAGGCCCTTGGCGGCGTGCAGGGTCATCAATTGCACGCAGTCTTCCCAGGCATCGCCCTGACCTTCGCCAGCCTCCAAAGCCGCGTGGGTGAGAAAAGCGGAGAGGGGGTCCAGTTCGCTGTCTTCCTCGTCCTGAAATTGACGGGCGGCGTTGACCAGTTCTTCCAGGTTTTCGACCCGCGCCTGACCCACTTCGCCCTTTTCTTTGCGGTAATGATCGAGGAGCCCGCTGTGATGAATGACGTGTTCCACCTTGTCGCCTAAATCCAGTTGCGCGCATTCCGCGGCAAGACGTTCGATGAGCGTGACGAAACCCTTTAATGCCGTAGTGGCGCGTCCCGCCAGTTGCGCTGAATCGATCAGCGCCGCGGCGGCGCGGAACAAGGAGTGCTGATGCAGGCGCGCCTGATCGCGTACGGCGGCGACGGTGCGTTCACCGATACCACGGGTGGGCGTGTTCACCACCCGTTCAAAGGAGGCGTCGTCGTCGCGGTTGGCCAGCAGCCGCAAGTAGGCAAGGGCATCCTTGATCTCGGCGCGCTCAAAGAAGCGCAGGCCGCCGTAGACGCGATACGGCATGCCCACCGCCAGCAAGGCTTCTTCCAGGACGCGTGACTGGGCGTTGGATCGGTAGAGGATCGCCGCCTCGCTGCGGCGATTGCCCGCCTCCGCCCAATGACGCAGGCGCTCGACGATGAAGCGTGCCTCGTCCAATTCATTGAAGGCGGCATAGAGCAGGATTGGGTCGCCCTCGTCGCCGCGGGTCCATAATTCCTTGCCGAGACGGCCGCTGTTGTGAGAGATCAGGGCATTGGCCGCGGCAAGAATGGTGCGCGTCGAACGGTAATTTTCCTCGAGGCGCAGTACGCGGGTGCCGGGGAAGTCCTTGCTGAAACGTTGGATGTTCTCAATGCGCGCGCCGCGCCAGCCGTAGATGGATTGATCGTCGTCGCCCACCGCGAAAAGATTGCCGCGCGAACCCGCCAGCAAGCGCAGCCAGGCATATTGAATGGCATTGGTGTCCTGGAATTCGTCCACCAGGATGTGGTGGAAGCGGCTCTGATAATGCGCGAGGATGTCGCCGCGGTCGCGCAGGAGTTCGTGGGCGCGCAATAACAATTCGGCAAAATCCACCAGCCCGGCGCGCTGGCAGTTTTCTTCATAGGCCTGGTAGATATGCACCATCTGCGTGGTGAACGGATCGCCGCGACCGTCGATGTGTTGCGGGCGCAGCCCCTCGTCCTTGCGGCCGTTGATATACCATTGCACCTGTCTGGGCGGCCATTTGGATTCGTCCAATTCCAGACTCTTCAGCAGGCGGCGGATCAAGCGGTATTGGTCGTCTGAATCGAGGATCTGAAAAGTCTGCGGCAGACCCGCATCGCGCCAATGGGCGCGCAGCAGGCGATGGGCCAAGTTGTGAAAGGTGCCCACCCACATGCCGCCCACCGGGATGCCCAGCAATTGTTCAGTGCGGCCGCGCATCTCCGCGGCGGCCTTGTTGGTGAAGGTGACCGCCAATACGCCGTAGGGAGAGGCTCCTTCGACGCGAATCAGCCAGGCGATGCGATGCACCAGCACCCGGGTCTTGCCGCTGCCGGCGCCGGCGATTACCAGTACCGGCCCCGCCGGCGCCGTTACCGCCTCGCGTTGCGCATCATTGAGGGGATCGAGCAGATCTGAAACATCCATGAGCGCATTTTAACAGATGCTCGTGCCGGGCTGGTCACTGCCTTGAATGCGGGACCTGCCGGATATCGATGTAAGCGGGTTGTGAGCGACTCTGTCCAGCCATGCCAGGATATTGGGGTATGCAGTGAGTTCGAAGCCGCCTTCCGGGGCCACGTGAGTGTAGGCATACAGGGCGATATCGGCGAGGGAGTTGCGCCCTGCCACAAAGAAATCATACTGAGCCCGATGCTGATTCATGATCTGCAGCGCCGCCCGACCGGGAACGCATTTCTCGGCCAAGGCGTCCCGGTACTCCCGTTCCTTACCCAGCAAGCTGATCCAATAGCGGGAAGTGGCGATATACGGCTCGTGGCTGTACTGCTCGAAGAACACTCATTGCAGTATCTGTGCGTAGTGCCAGGGATCACGGGGCAGCAGCGCGCTGTCTTTGGCGAGATAGATCATGATGGCATTGGATTCGCTCAGATACACCTGCGGAGTGACTTCCAGGAGCGGGATGCGACCGTTTGGGTTCTTGGCCAGAAACGCCGGGGTGCGGGTTTCGCCCTTGAGAATATCGACGGCTACGCGTTCATAGGGGATGGCGAGCTGGGACAGCAGCAGGCGCACTTTGTAGCTGTTGCCGGAAGGAAGAATATCATAGAGTTTTAGCATGCTGGGCTGCTCCCGGGGCGGAAGGCAAGAACGCTTTAGAGTCCAGGCGATCTAGTATATAACTAAGATCTGGACTTCGATATGGCGGCGGGAGGCAGCGGCCGGGAAACGGAGGAAATCATGGCCAAATCATCCAGGATCGCTTGTTGTTGTGCTTTTTTTGTTCTCTTTGCAGTTGATGGGATCGCATTGGCCTCCGCATCCAATAACCTGCGCTGTGGTAACCGTCTGGTGTCGGTCGGGGACGATAAGGCCGAGGTATTGATCAAATGTGGTTCGCCGGCGTGGAAGGATGACTGGACGGATCAAATCATCACCAATCCCAACTCCGTAGACGCATCGCGACTGAGCATAGATCGCGAGCGCTGGGTTTATAATTTCGGCCATAATTCATTTCTGCGGTTTTTGCTGTTTGAAAACGGCAGATTGGTCAATATTGCCACGGGCGGCTATGGTTATGATGCCGGCCATTCCTCCGCCAGGTTGTGCGACAACGCCGAAATACAGATTGGCATCAGCCAATATGAAATACTGCAGCGCTGCGGGGAGCCGGCGTTCAAGGACACTCGTCAGGTGGAGCAGTTCACCAGCGTGGATAAGAATACTAATATGCTGACAATCAAGCGCATCGATGAATGGACCTATAATTACGGGCCCAATAAATTTTTGCGCATTCTGAAATTCGAAAACGGCAGGCTGGTGGATGTTGAGACCGGCGATCGCGGGTATTAACTCCCCATCACTGATTCAGTATTGCGGCACGGGGATCCCGGGAAGATCGGCAAGAGTGGTATGTTACATCAGCATCCAGGTTCGGCGGTTTTCACCGTCGAACCTGGGCGGTTTTTTGGGGGCTGTGTTTGAACAGCCAGTCCTGCAATTGAGTGCCTGCCAAGGGCGGCGAGTATAAGTAACCCTGCCCTATATTGCAGCCGAGCTTTTTCAGCACTTCATGCTGCGCCGCCGTCTCGACGCCTTCGGCCACGGTCTTCAATCCCAATTCGCGGGCCATTGCGATAATGGCGGTGGTGATGGAACGATCTTCGGCGTCGCTGGCGATGTCGTCGACAAAGCTCCGGTCGATTTTCAACTCGCTGACTGAAAAACGCTTTAAATACGAGAGAGAAGAGAACCCGGTCCCGAAGTCGTCTACGCTGATGCGGAAGCCGACTTCGTGCAGCTTGCGGAGCATGCGGCTCGCGGTTTCCACATCCATCAGGCTGCTTTCGGTGATTTCGATCGACAGACGTTTCGGTGAGATATTGGCGATGGAGATGATGCCCATGATTTGGGAGAATATATTGGGCCGGCGGAAATGGTGTGCCGAAATATTGATGCTGACCCAAAAGGGAGGCAGTCCGGCGTGGTCCCAAGCGCGCATCTGGCGGCAGGTCTCTCCGACTACCCAGTTATCAATGTCGACGATCAGTCCGGATTCTTCGGCGATGGGAATGAAAGAGCCGGGGGGAATGATCTCTCCGCCGTGTCGCCAGCGCAGCAGCGCTTCCACCCCTATAAGCTCATTGCTCTCAAAATCGATCTGGGGTTGATATTCCAGAAACAATTCATTATTCGTAATGGCCAGCCGCAGCGAGCGTTCGATGAGCAAGCGATGGCTGATATGCTCCGCCATCTCCTTGGTGAAGAAGAGATAGGTATTCTTGCCATGCTCTTTGGCGCGATACATCGCGGTATCGGCATGGCTCATGAGGATCTTCGGATCGGAAGCATCCTCCGGAAAGAGGCTGATACCAATGCTGGGCGTAATTTTATACTCCTGGTCCTTGAGTAAGAAGCCGGTGGTAAAGGCCTCAAGGATGCGCTTGGCCATGCTGGTCGCGCCGGCACGATCCTCAATCTCCAGCAATATCACGAATTCATCGCCCCCCAAGCGGGCGATGCTGTCGACTGCTCTGACGCATTCCTTCAAACGGCCGGCTGCCTGCTTGAGTAATTCATCTCCTTCTTCATGGCCGAGGGTGTCGTTAATCATCTTGAAGTTGTCCAGATCCACGAACAGCAGAGCCAATTGAGTGCCGTTGCGCTGCGAGTGCGCTATCGCCAGCTTCAGGTGTTCATTAAACAGTGAGCGATTGGGCAGCATGGTCAGATCGTCGTGCGTGGCGAGAAATTCCATGCGCTGACGGGATTCTTTGATGAGGGTGATGTCGCTGAACATCCCAATATAGTTGATGATGTGGCCGTCTTCGTCGCGCACGACATTGATTGACAGCCATTCCAGGTACTGTTCGCCGTTCTTGCGGCGATTCCAGATCTCACCCTGCCACCAACCGCGGTTTCGCAGGATATCCCACATCTCCTTATAAAATTCCGGTCCTTGTTTGCCGGATTGGAGTATGGCGGGGCTTTTGCCGAGCACTTCATCCCGCGTGTAGCCGGTGACGCTGGTGAAAGAGTCGTTTACCGTTAGAATCTTCTGATTCTCGTCGGTGATCATGACCCCTTCCGCTGCTCTATCGAAGACCCGAGAAACCAGGCGCAGCTGCTCTTCGGCATGCTTGCGGTCTGTGATGTCTCGCGACGAGCAATAGAGCAGTGCCTTACCATCCAAATGGACTCCGACTGTGCTAATCTCGACCTCAATCACCTTGCCGTTGTGGCAGAGATGGCGTGTTTCGAAAACCGCGCGCTTGTTGATAAGGTCTGGCATGCGTTGCTTGAGTTCTAGCGCGGAAAACTTCGCATCCCATTGGCTGACATGCATGCTCAAGACTTCATCACGGCTATAACCCAGCATCTGGCAAAACGCATCGTTTGCCTCCACGATGTTGCCTTCAATATCCAATACATGAATGCCGTCATTGGCGGCATGGAGCAATATTTCGTAGCGGCGGTTGGCATGTTCAGATCTGTCTATATTGTGTTCTGAATAGCTGTCGGAGTCGCTTAACGCCTGCTGTGATATCAAATAAAAAATTCTGAGAATATATGTAAGCGCTATCGCCGCGAGAACGATGCTCAGAGTGCTTGCAATCCGGACGGGAAAATGGAATAGGTTAATGAATAATTTATCGTTGAGATCAGATCCGGGGAACCACTCGTCGGGTCTGGTGAACAAGCCGCCGAGCACGCCATAAGCTATCAGAGAAATGGCCAAGACATAAAAGGCTATTTTTATCGGTCTTTTGTTTGAAGATATCAATTTTTCCTTTACGTAACGCTCCCAATATATAAAGAAGCCGATACCGGATAGGAGTGCGCCGCTGAATCCAAAAATGTACTGAGAGAGAACGGTGAAATCTTGCAGGCTGTGCTGGGAGAAAGCGGTTCCGTAGGCGATGGCGCCGAATATAACGATATAGATCCATGGCGACAATAATTGTCCCGGAATGGTGGTGACAAATGCGGGGTTCAAATTGGCGCGGATCAGGCGCCGACCGAATTCAAAAAGAAATAAATAGGATAGGAGTAAAACAAACGGTTCGATATTGTCGAGCAGCGGGATGCCGCCATGGGCTTCGTGCCACAGCTCAATCCATTCGATAAAACCATGAGTTAAGCCGAACGCCCCCAGGAAATGGAGTGTTTTGGAAAAGCTGAACTCATCCTCGTGCCTGGGCCAGACAAGCAGCAGGAGACCCAGGAATAAAAAGGACAGCCCTATAAATTGCAAAATCACGTCCAAGTATTCTTCCTCAAATATCGTCGCTGCACCGTCCAGATGATGCCGAACAGAAATGTCTGCTCCCAAAAACCGGCCTGTTATGGCGCGCGCGACAACGGCGGAACTCAGGCGCTCCGCCGTTCATGGGTGTTATAGATGTAACGGATTGATCAGCCTTGAAGTTTAGCCGGAGGTGCGCAGAAGGATTTTTGCCTGCTTAGAGTTGGTCAATGCCCTGATGAATGAATAGGATGGCAGGGTATTGCTACAGGTGGTCACCCGTAGCGCAAGCGTGATGATCAAAGCTTGGTTTAACCCTTGCCCGGAGACACGTCTTGGCCATTTTCAAACTTTTCCACTGCCTCCAGCCATAGGGCGTTAACCAGGCCGAAGGCCAGCGCTACGCCGATCCCCAGGATCCAAGTGAAATACCACATGTCGTTCTCCTTCAATCAATATAAGGTATGGTTGCCGTCGCGGATCGCCTGGGTGGTAATTTTGCCGCGAAGTATGCCGTATACCCAACCGGTGTAGGCAAGCACGATAGGCAGAAATACCAGGACTACCCAGAACATAACCTGCAGTGTGCCGTGACTGGAGACCGCGTCCCATGCCGTCAGGCTACTGTTGGGATCAGAAGATGATGGCATCACGAAAGGGAACATGGATAAGCCGGTAGTCAATATTATCCCGGCTATGGTGGCGCCGCTGGTAAAGAACGCCGTGCCGGGTTTGCTGGCGCGCGACAGGAATGCAGTGAAGATTGCGCCCAGGAAGGCGAGTAGCGGCGCAAACATCATCCAGGGATACGTCGCATAATTATGGAGCCAGGCGCCGCTTTCCCTGATGACCTGCTTCGACGCCGGCACGATGACGTCGTTTGCCGGCGGCATGCTGACGATACGATAACCTTCTATGCCGTAGGCTATCCACACTCCCGCTACGGCGAAGCCCGCCACCATGACGCCGGCCGCGATCTGGGCCGCAAGCACCGCGCGCTTATAGATGGCTCCCTCGGTGCGCACCTGCAGATATACGGCGCCGTGCATCACCAGCATGCTGAGACTCACCACGCCGCAGAGCAGGGCGAAGGGATTAAGCAATTGCCAGAACGAACCGGTATAAAACACGCGCATGGTGTCATCATAATAAAAGGGTACGCCGAGCAGCAGATTGCCGAAGGCGACGCCGAATACCAGAGCCGGTACCGTGCCGCCGACGAACAGACCCCAGTCCCAGGCGCTGCGCCATCGGGGGTTGGGTAGCTTGCTGCGATAGTCGAAGCCCACCGGTCGGAAGAACAGGGCGAATAACACCAACAGCAAGGCTATGTAAAAACCGGAAAACGCCGCGGCGTACACCAAGGGCCAGGCGGCGAACAGGGCACCGCCGGCGGTAATAAACCAGACTTGATTTCCCTCCCAGGTGGCTCCGACGGAATTGATGATAATGCGCCGTTCATCATCGTCTTTGCCCAGGAAGGGCAGCAGCGTCCCGACCCCCATGTCGAAGCCGTCGCTGACGGCGAAGCCGATCAATAAAATCCCGACGAACAGCCACCAGATCACTTTAAGCGTTTCATAATCGAATATCATTTCAAGAATCCTTGTCCGGACGCGCTCATCGCCGCGTTTTCAAGATAGTAGCGTCCGGTGCTCAGGCTGCTCGGACCCAGGCGGGCATATTTGAACATCAGATAGAGTTCGACGATCAGCAGCAGGGTATAGAAACCGATGAAGCCGGCGAGACTGAAGTAAAGATCGCCGCTGGACAGGCTGGAAGTACTGAGAAAGGTGGGCAGGATGCCGCTGATGGTCCAGGGCTGACGGCCGAATTCGGCGACAAACCAGCCGAACTCCGCGGCGAGCCAGGGCAGAGGAATGCTGTACAGCGCCAGTTTGAGCAGCCAAGGGTGACGATCCCAGGAGTGGTGCGAGGCGGATAGATAAAACGCGGCGCCGAACAGAAACAGGAAGAAGAAACCCAAGCCCACCATGACCCGGAACGACCAGAACATCGGCGCGATGGCTGGCACGGTATCGGCGGCCGCGCGGTCGATCTGCTGCGGGGTCGCCAGTGCCGGATTCTCGGTATATTTTTTCAGCAGCAGGCCGTAGCCCAGATCTATTTTATGCTGTTCGAATACTCGACGGGTGTGCGGTGTCGCGGTACCGTGTTTGATGTCCTGTAATGCACCGTAGGCCAGCATGCCGCTTTCGATGCGTTGGCGATTGGCGTTGCGCAGATCGACGATGCCTTCCACCGGAGTATCGGTGGAACGGGTGGCGATCAATCCCATGACATAGGGAATGCGTATCGCATAATCGGTGGTTTCGGTCTTTTCATCCGGCCAGCCGAACACGGTGAAGGAGGCCGGCGGCTTTTCGGTATGCCATTCTGATTCGATGGCGGCGAGCTTCATGCGCTGCACATCGCCGGTGACATAACCCGATTCGTCGCCGAGCACGATGACCGACAGGCTCGATGCCAGGCCGAAGCCGGCGGCAATGGCGAAAGAGCGCTGCGCAAAGGCGCGGTCGCGGCCGCGCAATAAGTAGTAGGAGCTGATTCCCAGTACGAACAGCGAGCCAGTGACATAGCCTGCCGCCACTGTGTGGACGAATTTCACCTGCGCTACCGGGTTGAATATCAAATCGGCGATGCTGGTCAGCTCCATGCGCATGGTCACTTCATTGAATACCGCGGCCACCGGATTTTGCATCCAACCGTTGGCGATGAGGATCCACAGCGCCGACAGGTTCGAACCCAGCGCCACCAGAAAGGTGACCAGCAGATGCTGGCGTTTGGACAAACGCTCCCAGCCGAAGAAGAACAGGCCGACGAAGGTGGACTCCAGGAAGAAGGCCATCAATCCTTCGATCGCAAGTGGTACGCCGAATATATCGCCCACGTAGTGGGAATAATATGACCAGTTGGTGCCGAACTGGAATTCCATGGTGATGCCGGTGGTTACGCCCATGGCGAAATTGATGCCGAATAACTTGCCCCAGAAGCGGGTCATATCACGATAGATCTCCTTACCGGTCATCACGTATGCCGATTCCATGATGACCAGAATCCACGACAATCCCAAGGTCAGCGGTACGAACAAGAAGTGATACATCGCTGTCGCGGCAAATTGCAGGCGAGACAAATCGACGAGTTCAAGGCTGGGTAGCATCGCAGGTATCCTTTCGGCTGCAGATTGAAACGTGGGCGGGGTTCAGCATTTCATCGGCTACTTGCTGTGGCTTGAGGGAAATCGGATGACTGAACCAGGCAAGCCAGATCATATAAAGTACCGCCGCCTTTATGAGCAGCAGTCCGCCAAGGTGCCAACGTAGTGGAAAACGTCGGTGATGAGATAGTAGCCGGGTGCGCAGCCTGGTCAGCATCTTGGCCGGCTGTACCACTGCTCGGGCACTGCCACTCTATGAATCACTAATGTGTTCACCGTTTGATCCCTCCTCTTCACGGTAGCGGGTGATGGGATTATTAAATATAAGCATGTCCTAAAATAATAATATTTAATTGGGAATATCCAATGATCATTTTAGAAGACGGGCGTTTCCATTATGTGAAATGTCCTAGCGGAATAGGACACATTCAACCACGAATTGCCTACGGTCCCAAGCTGCAAGCGCTTCGGCAAGCAAGCTATGCTCCCGATAGCAACGATTGAACATCCGCGTGCCTCATTGCAATGGACTGTGGCAACTGCATGGCGTAAGAGTCAACCCGATATTGCCGCAAATTCACCGAGCCGGCGGCAAATAGTCCATCAACAAGCGGCAAGCCCTTGCCGCGACGGGCATAAAAAACGGCGGATTATACCCATAATGCCTTGATCCGCGCCTGGGCATGGTTTGTGCTTAATGGTGCATAGCACGTCCCAATGTAAGTGGTGTCCACCATGAAATGGTTTATCGATACGCGTAAGTCAACCTTGCTCGGATTGGCGGGAGGCGTGAGCATTCTCGTCGCCACGGCTTATATCGCCCATCAAGGATTCATGGCCATGCTTAACCTGCCCGGCTTGCTCCTGGTGTTGGGCGGTACCTTGGCGGCGACATTGGTCAGCCGCCCCCTACATGACGTGATCAAGGCGCTCAAGGCATTACCGCGCTTAATGCATGATGAACCAATACAAATTAATTCCGAGATTCCGCACCTTATCGATATCGCCTATTGGTATCGGGCAGGTAATATCGCAGCCGCCGAACAAGCCATCGCCAAGGTCGGCAATCCCTTACTGCGGATCGGCGCACAGCTGGTACTTGATCAAGAGCCTATTCATGACGTCGTCAAGGTCCTGCAATGGCGCATTGCTGGTATACGCGAGCAGGAACAGAGCCAGGCTCATATCCTGAGGATTATGGCCACATTCGCGCCAGCATTTGGGATGTTGGGTACCTTGTTCGGTTTGGTGCAGATGCTGCACGGGCTGGGGCAGGAGAGCCTGTCCAAGATAGGCGTCACCATGTCCTTCGCATTGATCACCACTTTATACGGTTTGGTCCTGGCCAATGTGATTTTTAAACCCCTGGCCATGAAAATGGAACGACGCATTCAGCATCGGATTTTGGGAATGAATTTCCTGCTCGAGGGAGTTGTCCTGCTGCACCAGCGCCGGCACCCCATAGTGATCAAGGAGTCATTGGAGATGTATCTCGGCCAGCTACAGGGAAATCCACAAGCGCCTGTATCATTGGCGAAGGCGGCGTGAATTCCACTTGCATATGAATACGACGGATATCAAGGTGCCCGATCACTATCAGCCTGAGGCTTTCATTTTTCCCGAGATCTGCGAGTTTGATCCGGCGGAAGAGAAGGACAACAGCTGGTTGATCAGCTTTGTCGATATCCTTTCCTTGTTGATAACCTTGTTTGTCTTGTTGCTAGCGTTCAGCCATATGACGCGGCATGCTACGCCTCAGAACGTACCGATAGCGACTGCTGCCCAGTCGCTGGCTCCCCAGCCAGTCGCGGTTCCCAAGATGGCGGCTCCGGCTCCATTGCCGCCTGCTCCCGAAGCAGTGCCGACGCTTTCAATTCCACAAAACATCAAGAACATGGTGGACGTGCTGGCCACGGCCACCGAGATCAATCTGGTCATTAAGGACGACGTCCTATTCGCCGAAGGTAGCGCCGATCTGACACCACTCGGTCGTTCGGTGCTCGACGGTATCGCTCAAATTCTCAAACAGAATAACTATCCCGTCTCCGTGGAAGGGCATACGGATAATGTGCCCATCCATACCGCACAATTCCCTTCAAATTGGGAGCTTTCCAGTTATCGTGCCACAAATGTGGCACGCTATTTTATTCACAGCGGTGTGGCGACTGACCGTCTGCGCGCCATCGGTTATGCCGACACGCGCCCGGTCGCCTCCAACGATAGTCAGACCGGTCGGGCGCGTAACCGACGCGTCTCCTTGGTCATCCAGGTAAAGCAACCCTCGGATAAATCGCCACTTGCCACAATCGCACTCCCCTCTACGCCGCGCTAATCATGGTGATTAAAGAAATTCCATTAAAATCACGTTATATGTAGTACTAGGATGGGGGCGCGAATGTGCTTCGAATTTTAAGCTGCTATTTTACATGGAAATAGTCTGTGGAGAAGAATCCTTATATTGAAGAGCAGGAGCAGGCCTCCGAAAATCTGCGCATGGCTATCGCTCTCCTATCCAAACATCAGATTCCCATATCCCCTTTCAATTATCGCATGGGATACGACTGTGTGTCGGGCAATAATGCGGAACTGAAAAAAGAGCTCAATGATGTCGCAACGTCTCAGGAAAAATCATTAGGCGAGCGTTTGTGGGAGTTATATCGGCGCTTATACGTTCTCGATGACCAGGCATTGGATGAAATTCGCCGCGAATTGAACAGCATCATCCACAGCATGCAAGGAGACATCGAGCAGTCGGGTGGAAAACTGTCAACGTATGCGGACAGACTCGCGCGGTTCGCCACCATTCTGAATGGATCTCCATCTCCTCAGGCGATAGCGGCGGAAGTCGAAATGGTCATTGAAGATACCCGGGCGACTGAGCTGACTCATCGGCAGTTTAACGTGCAACTTACGCAAATCTCCAGCGAGATGGAATCACTCCGTAAGGAACTGGCCCTGATCAGAGAAGAATCCTATATCGATTCCCTGACCGGGATTTCCAATCGCAAATCCTTCGATGCCGCCCTGGAAGAGGCGGTGCAAAAATCCCGCGAGGAGAAGTCGACATTCAGTGTATTGATCGCCGACGTCGATCACTTCAAACAGGTTAACGATAACTATGGCCATCTTATCGGCGACAAAGTACTGCGCTTCGTAGCGTCGACCTTTAAATGGTGTGTTAAGGGTAAGGATATGGTGGCGCGCTTTGGCGGTGAGGAATTCTCCGTGATTCTGATGAATACAGATCTTACCGGCGCCTACTCGGTTGCCGAACAGATTCGCCAGGCGGTGTACGCCGGAAAAATCAAAGATATGAACAGTCACAAAATGCTCGATCAAGTAACGATATCTATAGGCATTGCTCAGTTTGATTCGAGTGATCTGCCCAATGACCTGTTGCAGCGAGCCGATCAAGCCTTATACAAGGCTAAAGATTATGGCCGCAATCGAGTCGAGCTCGTAAAATAATTGTTGATTGGTCGTAATCGGGATGCATGTCAGCGCGGCTGGCGGACGTCCTGCATGTTAGCGGTAACATATCATTGTTTCATTGAGGCGATATTGCACCGCGTACCGCCAACATGATTTCGATATGCAATCATTTGTTCGGACGATTGGCAGCATGCATCATCCCGCCATACGCTTCTACGATGCGCCGCGCAATGGCCAGTCCCAGGCCGTGGCCGTCTGTTCCCTTGGTGGTCCTGCCGCGGAAAAACGGTTCAAAAATTGCGTTTAGCTTCCCCTCGGGGACGCTGGGGCCATCGTCACAACATCCAGGGGAAATCTGCAAAGCCTCATTCAGCAGTTGTCGGCTTCAACCTCCGTTTCTTCCGCCACGGGTGTAAGCGCAACGGATCCGAACTCGAGCAATGGGGCGCTGACAAGTTTGTAACAAAGCTTCCAGAACCTGGTGAGCAGTTTAGGCGGATCCGGGGTGATGGCCGTCAGTCTTGATGATTTCCTGCAGGCATTCGCCAACAACGTGCAGGGCGCTAGTGCGGTCGGGAATGTGGTCAAGACCCAAGCTTGATCGGTTGGCACCCCGCCGGAACCGCGGTTCCGTATCCGCGGCCGATATGCAGCCTCCCCCGTGAGGTCGCAGTTCTTTGGCTTGGCCTAGTTAAAGACTTAACTATTCAAAACCGAATGCTCCGGCAGCCCGGGTAAATGCCCGACGCCTTTGAATTAGTGGTCCACAGCCGCTGATTCGGGCTCACAGCGCGGCTTATACGATAACCAAATCATTATGTTATCAAGGTGGCTGTAGCTGCCAGCGAGTGTTGACGTTGAAGACGCGGGCTGGGCAGACAGGAAAAACTTACCCGCCGCATTGGCCAGGCTGTAACATCCTTAAACCAGTAGCAAATGGCATGGGTTTCGCTGTATTCTTTTGCCGCGTATAGATAGGGTTTGCAGGTGCTCGGGCGAACAGGTGCGAGCAGTCTATCCCAGGCTTGCCAGATTAGTTTGGTGAGGGCTGTTTAAGCGAAGCGGCATCATACCTTGCGTGTCTTAGTGCAACGGCCGCTTTAACCCCCGCCACGACCACCACTATCCAGAGTGATCTCATCGCTTCATTCGTGATGCCGTTCGCGAACGAAGCGAGCGCAGTGCGATTGGCGATCGGACGGCATAGGTGCGTTATTCCCATTTAGGAACATTATGAACGATATCGATACAACTCTTGGCGCGCGCGCTCCAGATGCACGTCTGTATAGCGATCACATCATCCACGTCATGATCATTTGCGGGATCTTCGCCGCTTGCGCCTTCGCCATCCTGATGCCGGTATTTCGCCCCAGCGTGGAATTTGTCGCCAAGCACGGCTGGAGCAGTTTCATCATTAGGCCCAGCCTATTGTGGTTCGCCATGGGTATGATGTTATTGCTGCTGCGCACGCTGCTGTGGATACGGTACCAGCCGTATGCGTCCGTCGGCCATCGTGATGCACCTCATCTGACGGTGGTGATTCCAGCCTACAACGAGGGCGCGTTGGTCAAACGCTCTATCCTCTCCGCCGCCGCCGCCAATTATCCGCGCGGAAAATTGGAGATTATCGTCATCGACGATGGCAGTCACGACGACACCTGGCAGCACATCGAAGCGGCGGCACGCGAATATCCCAAACTGATACGCACCATTCGCTTTGCACAGAACAGCGGCAAGCGCGCCGCCCTGGCCGCCGGCTTCGAGCGGGCGCGCGGCGAAGTGGTGGTCACCGTGGATTCAGACAGCCTCATCGAAGCGAATACCCTGCTGGCCATCGCCGGGCCGTTCCGCGACCCCAGTGTCGGTGCGGTCGGTGGCAAGGTCAGCGTGCTCAATCGTTTCGAGTCCCTGTTGCCGCGCATGGTCCACGTCCGTTATGTGCTGTCCTTCGATTTTCTGCGCAGCGCCCAATCCACCTACGGCGCGGTTTACTGTTGTCCCGGCGCGCTGTCCGCCTATCGCCTCGCCCTGGTGCATCAAGCCCTGCCGGCATGGCTGCAGCAGCAATTTCTAGGCGCGCCGTGCACCGCCGGCGAGGACCGCGCCCTTACCAACGACATCCTGGCCCTGGGATATAAGTCGGTATACCAGCGTACGGCGGTGGTGCACACCCTGGTACCCGACACTTACAACAAGCTGTGCCGGATGTATCTGCGCTGGAATCGCAGCTACATCCGTGAGGAACTGCGTCTGTTGACCAAGGTGAGCTGGAAGCTGCGGCCCGCTGCTCTGCTGATGACTATCATCGATAAGACCATCACCAATCTCCGCTTTCCCATTTCTTTTTTAGTCATCGGCCTGATGGTGGCCATGAGCATCGACGATCCATGGATGATCGTCCGTTTCCTGCTGGTCATGGGGCTGACGGCCTTCTTTTACATGCTGTACTACCTCAAGAGCGAGCGTAACTGGGAATTTGCCTACGGGATTCTTTATGCCTATTTTTCGGCCTTTACCTTGTTCTGGATCTTCCCCTATGCGCTGCTGACGCTGCGCAGTCGCTCCTGGATGACGCGCTAGGCCAGGCCCAATATTTATAAACACTTAGCGCGTTTAACACGCTCATGGTGTGGTCAGGAGCCGGGCTGGGAATATCCGGAAATGTGCGCAAGGCCCGCCGCCGGCGGGGCCATATTAATGTTGGTTTCATCTCCATCCCTATAATGGGCGCTGTGAACATGCCTGATGCATCGGCCGGGTGTCCGATGCCACGGACCTCAAACTCAGACTTTGACAGTAATGGAGATCGAACATGAAACCACTTCAAAAAGGGGAGGTGCTGGTTAAGTCGTTGATCGCGATCTTCGCCGTCTCGCCAGCCATCGCATTTTCGGACGATCAGGGCCACGCCATCCGCGACAAGGTGAATCAGGGATTGAACATAGCCGGCGCCGCCCAGACCCTGGTGAGCGACAATGTGCGCAAGGCCGCTCCCGACTTCAGCAGGGGTTGGACCAGCCAGGAGATGAACGGTCTCAACGCCATCGTCCACTCGGTCAAGATCGATCCGGATACAGGCGTGATCACGGTCAACTACACCGAGCAAGCCAAGGAGATCATCATATCGCTGACCCCTTCCGCCGGCGGCGCGGGCCTAGTTGCCGGTACGACCCCGCTGGAAGACATCAGCTGGCACTGCGCGGTCAGTAATCCCAGCGTCAACAAATACGTACCGGATGATTGTCGCATGTAAAAAAGACGATGGTCAATAAAGCGGGCGCTGGAAGGCGCCCGCTTTATTTTTTATGGATTTTGTCTTGCAGTCTTCAAGGCCGAACACTTTTCTTTGATTGTTATGGCGCGCCCGAGCTGATGAATCTGGGCGCTAGATTGAGAGCATTCCACTTCACTAACGGGCGGCGAATTGCTTTACTTCGTCCTGCAGTCGTTTACCTGAAAAGTGACGCTGCAGCATCAGGGCTGCAATTTTTGCCGTATCAGGCGTAGAAAGATCACTGTCGCGTATATATACGAAGGTCGATGGCTGCCCCAGCTCTACACGACGCTCATTGTTTTTATCAGCAGCGATGACATGGTAATTTCCTATTGATTCAGGAAGCACGCGCTTGATGGCTTTACTTGCCATAGAAGCATCTAGCATGCCCGCAAAAGCCACTTGCAAGTAGGGAAACTGTTTTCGAATTGCTTTGAATACCATTTCCGCCGACTCATCAATCGTGGATTGCACAGCAAGAGAGATAATTGCACCACTCAAGGAAGTCGATGCCAAACCTTCTAACTCACTGATGTCTTTTATCGGCAACGGGCTA